>Ga0180223_1000288_pt1 | contig 75775 bp, 65 predicted proteins | sample eDN5th30CKraftOP_FD_151337 | JGI IMG/M metagenome (GOLD analysis project Ga0180223, IMG submission 151337) | Enriched Organic Plus compost microbial communities from Emeryville, California, USA - eDNA 5th pass 30_C Kraft OP (version 2) (version 2) ...
GCTTGCGGCTTTCGTTGATGGCGACGGTGGTTTCGATGAGGCGGACGGGCGCGCCCGCATCCTCCGCCGTCTTGACCAGCGCCAGCGTGTCCTTGGGGAAGCAGGAGCCGCCATAGCCCGGCCCGGCGTGGAGGAACTTGCCCCCGATCCGGTTGTCGAGGCCGATGCCGCGTGCCACCTGCTGCACGTCCGCGCCCACCTGCTCGCACAGCTCGGCGATCTCGTTGATGTAGGTGATCTTCATCGCCAGGAAGGCGTTGGCGGCATATTTGATCAGTTCGCTGGTCCGGCGGCCGGTGAATATCATCGGCGACTGGTTGAGGTAGAGCGGGCGGTAGACTTCCTCCATCACCGGACGAGCGCGTTCGTCCTCGATGCCGACGACGATGCGGTCGGGGCGCTTGAAATCCTGAATGGCCGCGCCTTCGCGCAGAAATTCGGGGTTGGAGGCTACGGCAAACTCCGCCTGCGGATTGGTTTCGCGGATGATGCGCTCCACCTCGTCGCCGGTGCCCACGGGAACGGTCGATTTGGTGACGATGACGGTAAAGCCCTTGAGCGACGCCGCGATCTCCCGCGATGCGTCATAGACATAGGTGAGGTCCGCATGGCCATCGCCCCGACGCGCGGGCGTGCCTACCGCGATGAACACCACATCGGCCTGCGCGACCGAAGCCGCCAGGTCGGTGGTGAAGGTCAGACGGCCCGCATCGACATTGCGCGCGATCAGTTCCTTGAGCCCTGGCTCATAGATCGGGACGCCGCCCTCAAGCAGCATCGCGATCTTGCGCTCGTCCTTGTCCACGCAAATGATTTCGTGACCGAAATCCGCAAGACATGCCCCCGACACCAAACCCACATAGCCAGACCCGGTCATCACGATCCGCATGACAGTTTCTCCTTCAACATGTTTATCCCTGGCCTATCCATTCGCATTTTCACAGGACGCACAAAGCCACTCCTGAAAAGCATCGGGATAACCCCTCACCCTATTCTTTCGAGACAGTCCGCTCGCCGACCCGCTCACGCGATGAGATGGGAACAGCCGTTGATGCAACGCAACATAGCGTCAGCCGATGCCTGCGCGCAACGCAGCCCGCCGCTGCCGCGCCACATATCGACGCGCCCTGACGGCATTTCATCGCCCTAACCGATTTTATGGATCAGATACCGCCCGCGATGACGGGCCAGCCGCCGGCTTCCAGCGCCAGGCCAAGGTCCGCGACGCAGCGGTCCAGCACGGCCTGATCGGTCGATCGAACCACGAAGTTCGCTCCCGTGCGCCCATCGCGGAAGAAGGGGTAACTGCCGATCTGGCACCCTTCATGGCCGCGTTCGGCTTCGGCCAGCAGGTCCGCGATTTCGCTTTCCGCGACCCAGCAGCCCACCGTTGCGGACAGCAGCGGCAATCCCCCCTCCAACTTGCCCGTCAGGCTTTCCAGCATCCCGGCCGTGATATATGGTACGCCCGCCATGATGAAGATATTGCCATGGCGGATGCCCGGCGCGCCCGACATGCGGTTTTCGATAAGGCACGACCCGGCCGGCACCCGCGCCATGCGGAGCCGCGCTTCGGTCAGCCCGCCGCGAGTCTCATAATAGCCTTCCAATATCGCCCGCGCTTCGGCATGGATTTCCACCTCCACGCCCAGCGCGCCCGCGATCGCATCGACGGTGATGTCGTCATGCGTCGGCCCGATGCCGCCGGTCGTGAACAGATAGTCGTTGCGCGCGCGCAGCATATTCACGGCCTCCGCAATGGCGCCGCTATCATCCGCGATGATCCGCACTTCCGTGAGGCGGATTCCCTGCACGTTCAGCCAGGTGGCGATCTGCGCGACATTCCTGTCCTGCGTGCGGCCAGAGAGGATTTCGTCGCCGATGACGATCAGAGCTGCGGTCCAGATGCGTTGGGGATCGGCCATGACACACGCCCATAGCCTGCGTCGCGCACGCTGCATAGAGCCCGATAGCCGCCCACCCCCCTCGCATTATTCCGCGCGACGCCCTATAATCGCGGCATGACCGAATATATGACCATGACGGCGGACGCGCCGATTTCCCGCTCTGCCGCGATCAAGCTCCATGACGCGGCGGGTTTCGAAGGCATGAGGAAGGCCGGACGGCTGGCGGCGGAGATTCTCGACGCGCTGGCGCCCCATGTCGTGCCCGGCGTGACCACGGGGGAACTGGACGACATCGTCCGCCGGATGACGCTGGAGGGCGGCGGCGTGCCCGCGACGCTGGGCTATCGCGGCTATACGCATAGCTGCTGCATCTCGCTCAACAATGTGATCTGCCACGGCATCCCCGGCGATCAGAAGCTGCGCGACGGCGACATCCTCAATATCGACGTGACGCCGCTGGTCGACGGTTGGCACGGCGACACCAGCCGCATGTATATTGCCGGAGAAGCGCCCATCAAGGCGCGGCGGCTGGTCGAAATCACCTATGAATGCCTGATGCTGGGCATCGAGCAGGCGAAACCCGGCAATCATCTGGGCGACATCGGCCATGCTATCCAGCGGCACGCGGAAAAGCATCGCTATGGCGTGGTGCGCGATTTCTGCGGGCATGGACTGGGCCGCGTGTTCCACGACAGCCCGGAGGTCGTGCACATCGGCCGCCCCGGCACTGGCCCCGAACTGCGGCCCGGCATGTTCTTCACCATCGAACCGATGATCAACATCGGCAAGCCCGGCGTGAAGATGCTGGATGACGGCTGGACCGCGGTGACGCGCGATCGCACCCTTTCCGCCCAGTTCGAACATAGCATCGGCATCACCGAGACGGGCTGCGAAATCTTCACGAAAAGTCCCGCTGGACTCGACTCACCACCCTATGCCTAAAAATTAGGCATTTGGGCAAAGGATTGCCCGGAATCCGGGCAATATGGACAAAGATTGCTGCATCGCCGAAAGCATATCCGGCGATTCGCCATTTGGCACGGGAATTGATTGTCGAGAGGGGCGGCGCTTGCCCGAGGGGGGCATGATGATCGTTACCTTGAATGTGGGCGGAGGGGCGTTTCCTCTGCTGAATGCGTCTGCTGTGGGATTTTTTTGAGATGAAAAAGATCGAAGCGATCATCAAGCCGTTCAAGCTGGACGAGGTGAAGGAAGCGCTGCACGAAGTGGGGGTGTCCGGCATCACCGTGACCGAGGCGAAGGGCTTTGGCCGCCAGAAGGGCCACACCGAACTTTATCGCGGCGCTGAATATGTCGTCGACTTCCTCCCCAAGGTGAAGCTGGAGGTTGTGGTGGACGACACGCTGGCCGACCGCGTGGTGGAAGCAATCTCCGCAGCCGCGCAGACCGGGCGGATCGGCGACGGCAAGATCTTCATCTCCACGATCGAGGGCGCGGTCCGCATCCGCACCGGCGAACGCGACAGCGACGCCATCTGATTTTGAAAAACGTCCACGCCGGCTGCTCAGGGGACCGGCGGACATAAGCATCAACCGGCCCCTTCGGGGGGGTAATCATGAAAGAAGGGCAAGTTCACATGGCCAACACGCCTAAAGACATCCTCAAGATGATCGAGGAAAAGGAGATCGAATGGGTCGATCTGCGTTTCACCGATCCCAAGGGCAAGTGGCAGCACCTGACCATGGTGTCGACCGTGCTGGGCGAAGATGAACTGAATGAAGGCCTGATGTTCGACGGTTCGTCGATCGAAGGCTGGAAGGCGATCAACGAGTCGGACATGATCCTGAAGCCCGACCTGGACGCTGTCTATGTCGATCCGTTCAGCGCGACCCCGATGATGATCCTGTTCTGCGACATTGTGGAGCCGGACACCGGCGAGCTTTATGCCCGTGATCCTCGCTCGACCGCGAAGCGCGCCGAAGCCTTCGTCAAGTCGGCCGGTTTCGGCGACACGGTCTATGTGGGTCCGGAAGCAGAATTCTTCATGTTCGACGATGTCCGCTTCAACTCGGACTATAATGAGTCCTTCTACAAGATCGACGATATCGAGCTGCCGACCAACACCGGCCGCGAATATGAAGGCGGGAACCTGGCCCACCGTCCGCGCGCCAAGGGCGGTTATTTCCCCGTCGCGCCGGTCGATCCGGCCACCGACATCCGCGCCGAAATGGTCACCACCATGCTTGAAATGGGCCTGCCCTGCGACAAGCATCACCATGAAGTCGCCGCCGCGCAGCACGAACTGGGCCTGACCTTCGGCACGCTGGTCCAGACCGCCGACCGGATGCAGATCTACAAATATGTGGTCCACATGGTCGCCCAGGCCTATGGTAAGACCGCGACCTTCATGCCCAAGCCGATCGCACAGGACAATGGTTCGGGCATGCACACCCACATGTCGATCTGGGACGGGGGCAAGCCGCTGTTCGCGGGCGAGGGCTATGCCGGTCTGTCCGACATGTGCCTCTACTTCATCGGCGGCGTCATCAAGCACGCCAAGGCGCTGAACGCCTTCACCAACCCGACCACCAACAGCTACAAGCGCCTGGTGCCGGGCTTCGAAGCCCCCGTTCTGCTGGCCTATTCGGCGCGCAACCGTTCGGCTTCCTGCCGTATTCCCTACGGCGCGGGCGCCAAGGCGAAGCGCGTGGAATTCCGCTTCCCCGACGCGATGGCGAACCCTTATCTCTGCTACGCCGCGCTGCTGATGGCGGGCCTCGACGGCATCGAAAACAAGATCCATCCGGGTTCCGCGATGGACAAGAACCTCTATGACCTGCCGCCCGAAGAGCTGAGCCAGGTGCCGACCGTTTGCGCTTCGCTGCGCGAGGCGCTCGACTCGCTGGCCGCCGACTACGACTTCCTGCTGAAGGGCGACGTGTTCACCAAGGACCAGATCGACGCCTATCTCGAACTGAAGTGGCCGGAAGTGTATCGCTGGGAAATGGCGCCTTCGCCGGTCGAATTCGACATGTATTACAGCGCCTGATCGCTGTTACAGAGCAAACAGGAAACCCGGCTGCGAAAGCGGCCGGGTTTTTTGTTGGAGGGGCGGCTTCGGGTGCTTCTTTCGAAATGTGCGATTGTGGGAAGCGGCCGTTTTGCGGACTTTGCCGAAACATAAGCGTCCGTTCGCCTAAGTAGGGTCTGAGCCCTTCGACAGGTTCAGACAGGCCCGTTGAATATCCGTATCGAACGGTCTTGCGCGACATCAATCCTTCGATACGCCACTTCGACTGCGCTCAGTGGCTATTCAGGATGAACGGGGAGGGAAGCGGACAGGCCACGCATCCCCTGTCGTCCTACATGAGCACGGCATAACCATGATCGCTTCGGCTCTGTTCCATCGACCGGATGTCCCACTCCGCCCGGACGCCGAATCAGCCGGGAATGGAAACGCCGAACAGCAACACCGGCTCACCCGGTGGCGACAGCGCGACATCGCCGCCTGCCTTCGTCACCAGCTCCCTCACCATCCAGGCGGCGGCGGTGCGCGATGCCAGTCCTTCCGGCGGCAGGGTGCCCGCCAGCGCCGAACGCAGGTCCGGGTCCAGCACCAGCTTGGGCCCCTCCGCCCGCACGACGATCTCCGTCACGCCGGTCCGCTGCTCCGCCCCGATGTCTAGCTGCCCGCCGCGCACCAGCGCATCGCCCGCAATCAGCGCGAGGTTGAGCAGGATCTTGACCGGCAGCTTGCCCAGCATATCGTCCTCGACCAGCCAGCCGACCTTGACGCGGCCGGCCGTGGCGAACATCCCTTCAATCGCGACGCGCGCTTCATGCGTCGGCACGGCATCGCCGAAACCGCCCGCCGATCCGAAGGCCAGACGGAAGAATTTGAGCTTGTTCGCCGACGTCTTCGCACTGTCCGACAACAGGTCCAGGCAGCGCTGGCGCATATCCGGGTCCGTTTCATCCGCCATCAGTTCCAGCCCGTTGTTCAGTGCGCCGACCGGGCTGAGCAGGTCATGGCACAGGCGCGAACAAAGCAGGCTGGCAAATTCGATGCTGTCGGTCGGATGGGTCATGAAGGATGGCTGCCGCTCAATTGGTTGAACATCTGGGGAATATCACGCTAATGCGCCGCCCAACCGGAGGATGCAAGCCCGGCTCACCCCCTTTCCCTCACATGATATCGAGCGCCGCTTCGGCAAAATGCACATTCCCCCCCCCCTCGGCCGGCCCCGCGATCCAAAGCCGCGCCACGCCGTCCGCCACGATCAGCCACAGGCTGCCATCGGGGGCCGCACAGGCGGCGTCGGTAGCGGAAGGCACCGCGACCCCGCCCGGATGCGAGTGATAATGGCCGACGATCCTAGGTCCGCCAGCCCGTGCGGCTTTGTGCGCGGCGAGGAGGGCTGCGGGGTCCAGCTCAAAATGGCAGGACGGGTCAGCAGCGATATTGGCGCCGGGCCGGATCGCCCCGACCCGTCCTTCCGCGCCCAGCAGGAGGCCGCATATCTCATCCTTTCCGGCGGCGGCCAGGTGCAGGATCTGTTCCAGACATTCCCTTGAAATGGAGACTTTCATTCTTACATCCTTAGCAATGGGCGCGGGGGTTTCCATCATCGAAACGACGATCGGAGAGGCGCAGGCCGGGCTACGGCTCGACCGCGCTCTGGCCGACCTGCTGCCCGATCTTTCGCGCGAGCGGCTGAAGGCGCTGATCCTGGAAGGCCAGGTCATAACCGATGGCCGGTCGCCCAATCCATCCATGAAGGTGGCCGCCGGACAGTCCTTCACCATCGCCCTGCCCCCGCCCGTCGAGGCGGAAGCCGTGGCGCAGGATATTCCGCTCAGCATCGCCTATGAAGATGCCGAGCTGATCGTCGTGGACAAGCCCGCCGGCCTTGTCGTCCATCCGGCGGCGGGCAATCTGGACGGCACGCTGGTCAATGCGCTGCTGCATCATTGCCGGGGCCAATTGTCAGGCATCGGAGGTGTTGCACGGCCCGGCATCGTTCATCGCATCGACAAGGATACTTCGGGCCTGTTGGTCGTTGCCAAGACGGACAAGGCCCATGAGGGACTCGCCCGCCAGTTCAAGGATCATAGCATCGACCGGCTTTATGCCGCCATCGTCTATGGGGTTCCGGCTCCGGGCAAAGGAACGGTGGATACATGGATCGGCCGATCCGACGCTGATCGAAAGAAGATGGCCGTTCATCGGGAAGGGCGCGGCAAACATGCCGTCACCCATTACCGCACGATGGAGCGGCTCGCGGGCGCGGCTCTGGTGGAATGCCGGCTGGAAACCGGGCGGACCCATCAGGTGCGCGTGCACATGGCCCATATCGGACACCCCTTGATCGGGGATCAGGTTTACGGTAGAGACAGGAAAGGTTTCAAATCAATACTGGAAACGATGGGTTTCAAAAGGCAGGCATTGCACGCAAAGGCGCTGGGGTTCATACACCCCTTAACAGGCGAAAGCCTGCGTTTTGAGAGTGTTTTGCCAGCCGATATGCAGGAACTGTTAAGTCAGCTCCACGTATAGAGGTTTGGAAAGTTTGCGACGGCGCCTGTGACGCCTCTTCTGGGTCCCGCCGCGCATGAAAGGGAAAGGTGAAGCGACATGGCTGACAAAAGCAATGTCCCAACGGTGCCGGCGCTGGGCGGTGAAGCCAGCCTGAACCGTTATCTGTCGGAAATCCGCAAGTTTCCGCTTTTGACTCCGGAGCAGGAGTATATGCTCGCCAAGCGGTATCAGGAACATCAGGATCCTGAAGCGGCGGCGCAGCTCGTGACGTCGCATCTGCGCCTGGTGGCGAAGATCGCGATGGGGTATCGCGGCTATGGCCTGCCGGTCAGCGAGCTGATCTCCGAGGGCAATATCGGCCTGATGCAGGGCGTGAAGAAGTTCGAAGCCGATCGCGGTTTCCGTCTGGCGACCTATGCGATGTGGTGGATTCGCGCCTCGATCCAGGAATTCATCCTGCGGTCCTGGAGCCTCGTGAAGATGGGCACCACCGCCGCGCAGAAGAAGCTGTTCTTCAATCTGCGCCGGATGAAGAACAATATCGAAGCGTTCGAGGATGGCGACCTGCATCCTGATGACGTCAAGAAGATCGCGACCGATCTGGGCGTTTCGGAAGAAGATGTGGTCTCCATGAACCGGCGCATGGCGATGGGCGGCGACACGTCGCTCAACGTACCGATGCGCGAGGATGGCGAAGGCCAGTGGCAGGATTGGCTGGCCGACACCGATCCGCTGCAGGACGAACGCGTCGCCAACGAACAGGAGCGCGAGTTGCGCCACGACATGCTCGTGGAAGCGATGGACGACCTCAACGACCGGGAAAAGCATATCCTGGCCGAACGGCGACTGGCCGAAGAGCCCAAGACGCTGGAGGAACTGTCGCAGGTCTATGGCGTAAGCCGTGAGCGCGTGCGCCAGATCGAGGTTCGGGCTTTCGAAAAGCTGCAAAAAGCGATGATGCGGATCGCCGGGGACAGACTCGGCAAGATGGCCCGGTTCGCAGCGGCCTGATCCTGTCGAACGATGAAGGAAAGCCCCGGAAATTCTCTGGGGCTTTTTCTTTGGCGCTGCGGGTCGGCGGCATGGCCGCGTTTCAAATCTCAAGACCCATGAAAAAGCTGTCCGGGCCATAGGACGCGCGCTTGGCGGGAGCAATCCGGTCGGACATGTCCGCAAAGCCCTGCCGCTGCCAGAAGCTATCGGCGCCGTTGATGGCCATGAGCAGAATGCGGTTTTGGCCTGCTTCACGAGCCGCATCGACGACATGGCGCATCGCGGCCGATCCGGCGCCTCCCCCCTGCATATTGGGCAGGATCGCGAGGTCGTGCAGATAATAGCAATCCGCCTTTGCCGGCATGGCTCCCAGCAGCCTGTTCAATGCAGGCGGATCGGCCGCCATCCATGGATGGGTGATAAGATAGCCCCGGACATGGCCGTCCCGTTCCAGCACGAAACATCCGGCGGGATAGAGCGTCAGCCTTTCAGCATAGACATCCGCGCCTTCCGTGAAAGCGCCGTGCACCTGATCCGAAATAGCCGTCACGGCAGCAATGTCACCGGCCTTCATCGGCCTCCAGTTGGGGGACGCGCTCATGCCGCCAGCCCAGCCGCTTTGCGCGCCGCGCTCAATAGCTGGTCGGAAAGGGCCGGGTCGCCGACAGCGCGCGCGAGCGACAAGGCTCCGACCCATTGAGACATGCGCGCCAGAGCCGCTTCCTGACCGCCTTCCTGATCAGCTTCCTCAAGAATGGCAGCCAAGGCTTCGAAACCATGGCGAAAAGCGTCGGCCAGATCGCCTCCTTTGCGGGCCGCGTCAGGGCCAAGCGCGATGAGGGCGCAGCCTGTTTCAGGCGCGTCCCGGTTCCGCCCGCTCAGATAGTCGGCCGCAATGGCATGCAATGCATTTCCCTCGCTCGTTTCAGCCACTATGCCGCGCCAGCGTTCGGCGCTTCGCATCAGGGACCGGGCGCAGGCTTCAACGGCCAGCCCATCCTTCGACGCGAACTGGTTATAAAAGCCGCCATGGGTCAGGCCACATTCGCGCATGACTTCGCCAATGGCGACGCCGTCTACACCGCGCGCGCGAAACAGGCGTGAAGCGGCGTCCACCACCTTTTCACGATTGCTCGTGGCCTGTTCCCGACTGACTTTCATAGCCGCCTTTCGTCAATTGGCCCTTGATCTTATATATGACATATATCATTTAACCGCAATCCGTGACTTCCCGGAGGAACTTCATGCTCTCCGCCCGTCTTGCGCGGCGATTTTCCGCGCGCAATGTGCATTATGGCTGGGCGGTGGCGGGCGCGACCTTCCTCACCATGCTAGTCGTTGCCGGGGCCGTGGGCGCGCCGGGCGTATTCATCGTTCCCCTGCAAAAGGAATTCGGCTGGAGCGCCGCTGATATTTCCGGCGCGCTGGCCATTCGCTTCCTGCTGTTCGGGGGCATGGGACCGTTCGCGGCGGCCTTCATGAATCGTTTCGGCGTCCGTCGCATGATGCTGATTTCACTGGGCATTGTGGCCTGCGGAATGCTGCTTTCATTGGCCATGGACCGGATATGGCAGCTCTTCCTGCTGTGGGGCGTGGTGATCGGACTTGGCACGGGACTGACGGCCATGGTTCTGGGCGCGACGGTCGCGACGCGCTGGTTTTCCGAACGGCGCGGGCTGGTGATGGGCTTGCTTTCCGCCAGCACGGCGACGGGCCAGCTTGCCTTCCTGCCGCTGCTGGCAGGACTGACGGAGAGCCATGGCTGGCGCATGGCGCTGCTGATGATCTGCGGCGCCATCCTGATCGCAGCCGTGGTCGTTTTCCTCATCATGCAGGATCGGCCTTCCGACCTTGGCCTTGCCCCCTATGGCGCGGGCGCCGTAGAACCCGCTCCGGTGCAGCCCGCCACATTGGGCGCGCTGTTGGTGACGCCGATCACGGTTCTGCGCGAAGCGGCCGGGGCGCCCGTTTTCTGGGTTCTGTTCTTCTCCTTCTTTGTCTGCGGCGCCAGCACCAACGGGCTGGTCCAGACCCATTTCATCGCCATGTGCGGGGATTATGGACTAGCCGCCGTCGGCGCCGCGTCCATGCTGGCGATGATGGGGCTGTTCGATTTCGGCGGGACATTGGCGTCGGGCTGGCTGTCCGACCGGTTCGACAATCGATGGCTGCTGTTCTGCTATTATGGCCTGCGAGGGCTTTCGCTGCTGTATCTGCCGTTCAGCGACTTTTCGCTCTACAGCCTGTCGATCTTCGCGATCTTCTATGGGCTGGATTGGGTGGCGACCGTGCCGCCGACCGTAAAGCTGACGGCCCGCCATTTTGGACCGGAAAAGACGAATATCGTTTTTGGATGGATATTTGCCGGGCATCAGCTCGGCGCGGCCAGCGCAGCCCTTGGCGGAGGCCTGTCACGAACGGTCTGGCAAAGCTATATGCCTGCGTTCGTGGCAGCGGGCCTGTTGTGCCTGATTGCGGCGGCGATGATATTGCTCATCCATCGCGGACGCCCCGAAAGGACGCTCGCCGCCGCTTGAACATGGGTGGCAGGGCGCGTTACGAGACCGTCATGACCGTAAAGCCCCCTTCATCGCGCCGCCGTTCCCGCTGGATCACCATTCCGTTCAAGATCGTGGGCGGCTTCGTGATTCTGTCGCTCCTGATGGTCGGCCTGTATCGTTTCGTGCCACCGCCCGTGACGTGGACGATGCTGTTCGATCCCCACGGCTTCACCAAAGACTGGATGAGCCTGGATGAGATGGCGCCGAACATGGCGCGCGCCGCCATCGCGGCGGAGGACAGCCGTTTCTGTTCGCACCATGGCTTCGATGTCGACGCGATCGCCCAGGCCATGCGGCACAATGCCAGCGGAGGAAGGATCAGGGGCGGATCGACGATCAGCCAGCAGACGGCGAAGAATGTGTTCCTGATCCAGGGCGGCGGCTTTGTCCGCAAGGGGTTCGAGGCGTGGTTCACCGTGCTGATCGAAGCGATATGGGGCAAGCGGCGGATCATGGAGGTTTACCTGAACGTCGCGGAGACCGGGATCGGAACCTATGGCGCCAACGCGGGAGCGATGCGCTATTTTCACCATGACGCGAGCCGCCTGACGCGAGCCGAAGCAGCGCGGATCGCCGCCGTCCTGCCGCTCCCCAAGAAACGGGCAGCCGTCGCGCCGAGCGGCTTTACCCGCCGCTACGGCAACAGCATCGCCGCGCGGATCGGCGTAGTTCAGCGGGATGGACTGGATGGGTGCCTGCGGTGAGAAGGAAACAGACGATGGCCAGCAACCTCGACGCCTTTGGGCAATTCGGAGTTTGGGCCACGCGATCGCCAGCGACCGTTCATGGCCTCTATCGTAACCTTCAGCCGGATTAGCTTCGTCGTCCCGCGAGCCTGATGCCCTGCGCTATTTACGGAACACCCGCGCCAGTTCCATCGGAATGAGCGGCTGTTCGCGGGGAAGGCCGCTGCGGATGGCGTCGCTCTGTTCTGTCGGATCGAAGCGCGTCCAGCCTGCCCGCGTCAGTTTTTCCAGAGGACGATAGCGGATCTTATATTGCATCCGCTGCGACCCTTCGACCCAATAGCCCAGATAGACATAGGGAAGGCCCGCGCGCGCCGCGCTCAGGATATGATCCATGATGATGAAGTTGCCGAGCCCCTTGCGATGCTCCATATCCGTGTCGAAGAAGCTGTAGATCATCGACAGGCCGTCGCCTTGCCGGTCGGTCAGGCACGCGCCCACCAGCCTGCCCGGACGGCCATCCTCACCCGGTTCGCGATATTCCATCACATGACTGTCGACGGGGGTCTGCTCGACCATGTCGGCAAAGTCCATCTCGTCCATTTCGGTCATGCCCCCGCCGGGATGGCGCGCGGAGAGATAGCGCCGCAGCAAGGCGAACTGCTCCTCTGTCGACCATGGCTTGCAGGGGGTGACGACCAGATCCTCATTCTTCCGCAGCAATTTGCGCTGGGTCGCGTTCGGCTGGAATTCCTCCGTCACTACCCGCACCGACACGCAGGCCGAGCAATCGGCGCAGCTGGGGCGATAAGCGACGTTCTGGCTGCGCCGAAAACCGATTCGCCCAAGCGCGTCATTGAGTTCCGAGGCGTTTTCGCCCGACAGTTCCGTGAACACCTTCCGCTCGCTCCTGCCCGGCAAATAAGGGCATGGCGACGGATTGGTCACAAAAAAGCGCGGAAAACGGAATGGCGCGCTCATGCTCCCCTCTCCCCCAGACCGCTATTGGACGAACGATTCATGTACGGACTATGCCGCTCCAATCCATCCATGAAAAGATCATTTACCATGAAAACACGATGGACCGCCGCAAGTCAGGCAACCTCTATCGGGGCGACCTCATATCCCGCTTCGCGCAGGGCGGCGATCAGGCGCTGGAGATGCGTGCGGTCCCGCGTCTCGCACTCGACGTCGAGGCTGAGACCCTTGGCCGGCAGGTTGGTGAAGATGCGCTGGTGCGACAGTTCGAGAATGTTGACCGCTTCCTGATCGAAGATGCGGGCGACATGGAAGAGCGCGCCCGGACGATCCTGCAACCGTATCCGCAGCCGCGCGAGCCGTCCCGAGCGCGCCAGATCGCGCAGCAGCACATTGGCGAGCAGGCGCGTGTCGATATTGCCACCAGTCAGCACCAGCCCGACATTGCGGCCCGCGAACATCTCGCGATGGGTAAGCAGCGCGGCAAGGCCCGCCGCCCCTGCCCCTTCGACCACCGTCTTTTCGATCTGGAGCAGCAGGCTGACCGCCTCCTCCAGACAGCGCTCATTGACCAGCAGCACATCGTCGGCCAGCCGCTCGACAAAGCGGCGGGTCAGTTCACCGGGATGCTTGACGGCAATCCCCTCGGCCAGCGTGTCGCCATCGCAGACGAGATTCTCGCCCTTGATATAGTCATACATGGACGGATAAAGTTCCGCTTGCACCGCAACCAGGCTGATGTCGGGCTTCATCGCCTTGGCAGCCGTGCCCATGCCGGAAAACAGGCCGCCGCCGCCGATGGGGATGACCAACGTATCGATCTCCGGCGCCTGCTCCAGCATTTCGAGCGCGATGGTGCCCTGCCCGGCGATGATGTCCGGCTCATCAAAGGGATGGACGAAGGTCAGCCCTTCTTCCGCTTCCAGCGTGCGGGCGTGGGCATAGGCGTCGTCGAACTTCTCGCCGAACTGCACGACGCGCGCGCCATGGCCCTGCGTCTGCGTCACCTTCACCGTCGGCGTGGTGGTAGGCATGACGATGGTGACAGGCACGCCCAGCCGCTTGCCATGATAGGCAAGGCCCTGGGCATGGTTGCCTGCCGAAGCGGCGATCACCCCTTTGCGCTTCGCTTCATCGTCCAGTTGCAACAGGCGGTTTAGCGCCCCGCGCTCCTTATAAGCGGCGGTGAACTGGAGATTTTCGAACTTCAGGAACACCTTGCAGCCCAGCATGTCGGACAGCGTCTGGCTGATCAGCGTGGGCGTCTGAACGATCGAACCGGAAATGCGAACGCGCGCCGCAAGGATGTCGTCGACGGAAACGGGCAGCGGCAGGGCGCCTTCGATCTTGGTCAGAGTGTTCATGGCCTGCCCCCTATACGAAAATTAGGACGGAAGAAACTGGCACCGTCCCCAAACTGGCCCTATGGCTATGGAGCACGCACATAAAGTACGGGATTTATGGCTAACATCGCGTTTATCGGCCTGGGCGTCATGGGCGGCCCGATTGCGGGGCATCTGGCCAAGGCGGGGCATCAGGTGACCGTCTACAACCGCTCCATCGGCAAGGCGAAAAGCTGGACGGAAGCCTATGGCGGGGAAGTCGCCATCAGCCCGTCAAAGGCGGCGGAGGATGCGGAAATCGTCATCAGTTGCGTTGGAACCGACGACGACCTGTCACAGATCACGCTGGGGCGCGATGGCGTTTTCCGGGCCATGAAAGCGGGCAGTCTTTTCATAGATCATACAACGGTATCGGCGCGGATCGCCCGCCAGCTTTATGTCGAAGGGCAGAGTCTGGGGCTGCATTGCGTCGACGCGCCCCTGACCGGCGGGCAGATCGGCGCGGAAAACGGCAGGCTGTCCATCATGTGCGGCGGCGCGAAGCCCGCTGTCGCGGCGGCGCAGATCGTCATGCAGGCCTATGCCGCGCGGATCGTCCATGTCGGCGGGGCCGGCGCGGGACAGACGACGAAGATGGTCAACCAGATCTGTCTTGCGGGCACGCTGCAAGGCGTAGCCGAAGCGTTGCGCTTCGCGCAGGCCGCCAATCTGGATGTGGAGAAAATATATGAGGCCATTTCCGGCGGCGCGGCGCAAAGCTGGGTAATGGACAATCAATGGAAGACGATGGCACAGGACAGTTTCGATTTCGGCTTGTCGGTCGACTGGATGCGTAAGGACCTGGAACTGGCGCTGGACGAAGCGCGGGCCAATGGCGCGACTTTGCCGATGACGGCACTGGTCGATCAATTCTATGCCGATGTGCAGGCGATGGACGGGCATCGGCAGGACATCAGCGCACTGGTGCGGCGGATCACGCGGGCATGAAGGCTGGACTGCTGGCGGCATTGGCCGCGATCGCCCTGCCCATGCCTGCGCTGGCTTCGGGCGTGATCGACAATGTGAACGGCATCGCGCTCGACGCGCAGGGGCGGGTCGTGCACTTCAACGCCCTGCTGATCGACGATGAAGGCAAGGTCGAAAAACTGATCCAGGGCCGCTATCAGGAACCGCCCCCGCCCAAGCGCAAGAAGCGCAAGGGCGACGATACGCCCGCGCCCAAGCGGCTGGACTTCAAGCTGGATGGCGGTGGCAAGACACTGATCCCCGGCCTGATCGACGCGCATGGGCATGTGATGGGACTGGGCCTGTCGCTCGTCACGCTCGATCTTTCGGAGACGCGATCGCTGGCGGAGGCGCAGGCGAAGATCCGGGCCTATGCACAGACCAGCCCGGGGCGGAAATGGATCATCGGTACGGGCTGGAATCAGGAGCAATGGGGTCTGGGGCGTTTCCCGACCGCTGCCGAACTGGATGCCGCCGTTTCCGACATTCCGGTCTGGCTGGAACGGGTGGACGGCCATGCGGGCTGGGCCAACAATCTGGCGCTGAAGGCCGCCGGAATCACGGCCGCGAGCAAGGCTCCACCAGGTGGGCGGATCGAGATGGATGCGGGCAAGCCTTCGGGCGTGCTGGTGGACAAGGCGATGGACCTGATGGCCCGCGTCGTGCCGCCGCCCGCGCCCAAGGATCGCGACATCGCGCTTGAAAAGGCGCAACAGACGCTGCTGGCGGCGGGCATCACCGCCATCGCCGACATGGGCACGCGCATAGAGGACTGGCAGGCGTTTCGCCGCTCCGCCGACCGGGGGGCGCTGCGGGTGCGGATCATGTCCTATGCGATGGGGCTGGACAATATGGTGCTGATCGCCGGGCCGGAGCCGACGCCGTGGCTCTATGACGACCATCTGCGGATGGGCGGGGTCAAGCTGGTGCTGGACGGCGCTTTGGGATCGCGAGGAGCATGGCTGAAGGCGGATTATGCCGATGCGCCGGGGCAGCGGGGACTGGCGATGATCCCTTCGACCCAGCTTCGCAACATCATGAGCCGGGCGTCGATGGACAATTTCCAGATCGCCGTCCATGCCATAGGCGATGCGGCTAACAGCGAAGTGCTGGACGCGATCACTGAACTGGCGGAAACCTACAAGGGCGACCGGCGCTGGCGCGTCGAACACGCCCAGATCGTTTCGCCCGGCGATTTGCCGCGCTTCGGGCAGTTCGGGATCGTCGCATCGATGCAGCCGATGCATGAAGCGTCGGACTGGCGCATGGCCACAGCGCGGCTGGGCGAGGCGCGGCTGAAAGGCGCCTATGCGTGGAAGGCGATGCTGGACAATCGCGTGCCGCTGGCCTTCGGGTCGGACGTGCCGGTCGAAAATCCCAACCCCTTCCCCGGCATTGCCGTCGCCATGAGCCGCGAGGACGCGAAGGGCGAACCGGCTGGCGGGTGGATGCCGGAACAGCGCGTAAGCTTTGAAGCGGCGCTGGATGGCTTCACGCGGCAGGCGGCCTATGCCGGTTTCGCGGAGAAGCGGTTCGGCAGCCTGATCCCCGGACAACGGGCGGACTTCCTGCTGATCGACCGGGATATTTCCATGGCGCGCCCCGCCGATATTCGCGCAACGCAGGTGCTGGAAACCTGGATCGGCGGCAAGCGGGTCTATGTGAAGGGGCAATGACGCCCCTTCCCTGTGGCATCAAAGAACGTCGCCTGCCGCCTTGAAGGCATCCTCCAGCGTCGCGGGAAGCGGCGGCTGCACGGGCTTGTCGCACCCCACCACCTTCATATGCGCCCGCAGCGCATCCATCCGGCCCAGCTTCCAGCGCGCAAGCGGAACGCCGAGCGGGCGGAACTCCGCACGGTCGAACAATTCCACCACATAGTCGGCGCAGAGCTTGTCGACCTGATCCAACGTCAACATGCCAAGGTTCATGACCATGGGCCGCCCCGGCACGCCATTGCGCCCACGCACCAGATCCGTGACGAACAGGCCTCCGCGCGGATCGACCAGCACGACATCGGCCTTCGACGCGTCGATCATGCGATGGCTCGCGGCATAGGGCGCGACGAAGAGATGCGTCCGCCAAGCAAGAAAACCAGCCGTAACCAGAGTGATGGCCAAGGCAATGAAGATCGGCCGCATCATCCCCGCCGGACGGAAGCGCGCCCAGCCCAGCCCCGCGAGCAGGCAGAAGGGGCCGATGAAACCGTGGGCATAGCGATACCCCCAGCCATAGCCCTGGGCCAATGCCAGCCCACAGCCCGCCAGACAGCCCAGAGCAAGCGGCAAGGCGATTTCCTGCCCTTTCAATGCCCTGCGCCAGCGCATCGCCGCCACGCCCAGCACCGCCAGCGGCACCATCAATATATTGTTCCACGCGATGAAGCGGGTCAGGTTGACCAGCGGCTGCCAGCGGTCGCCCAACCGCTCGAACAGGCTGCCGACCTTGTCAGCCACGCCTGCCGCCGGGCGCACGTCCATAGGCGGCCCCAGCACATGCGTCAGGAAACCGGGCCACAGCTTTGCCCAGACGATGACGATCAGGATCAGGATCAGAATATGGAAAGCCGCGACCGCCCATCGGCGCCCCAGCAGCATCCAGAGGATGAAGGGCGCGATGAAGATCGGCGGGAAATGCCACTGATGCAGCCCGGCCGCGACAAGCGCGACCAGACCCGCAACCAGATGGGACAGCCAGCCGCCCCGCAGCACCAGCGCCAGCCAGACCATGTTGAGCGCGAAATGCCCCGTCATGGCATAGGGCGTCATCGCCGTGATCCAGAGCTGCGTCGAAGACAGCCCCAGCAGCATCGTCACCCATACCGCATCGGGCCGGTCGGGAAAGAGATGGAGCGCCACCCGCCACAGCGCGATCAATCCCGCGACCAGCAGCGCCGGCCCGGCCACATTGGGATCGCCCAGCTTCCAGAACAATGCCTGGATTGCGCTGTTCACCGGCAGATAGGCCGCCGTCCAATAATCCGCGGCGCCGAAGGGCGAGAAGAATTCCGGCATGATGGCGCGGCGATAGCCTTCCCATTCGGCCGGGATGGGGCGGGCGAACAATCCTTCGCGGATATAGGCGGCCGCAAAGCGGGCAACCTCCTCATCGCGCGAGATGGCGTAGTTTTGAAACAACAGATAATGCCCGGCCCACGCCACCAGCCCGAACACCACCACCAGCGGAATGATGATGCGCGACCGGGGAGCGGGCAATCCAAGCCCCTTCCCTTCCGCGAAAGGCATCGCCAGCGCGAGCAGCAGCAGAGCGATCAGCAACGCGGGGAAATCCTGATCCAGGAACAGGATCACCGGCAGGCTGGCCCCCTGCCCGAACGTGATGTGCCACAGGAATGTCGCGATCAGCCAGAAGGCAAGGCCCAGCCCGCCCACCTGGAACAGCGTGAACGCGCCTATCCGGGAAGGGCCGCCTGTTCCTTGATCACGTCCCCCCATCAATCCGCCGCCGCCAGCAATGCCTGATTGACGAAAATGCCGTCCATCTCGACCAGCAAGGGGAAATGCCCTTTATTATTGGCGAAAAAGGCCGAAGGGACGAAGCCATGTTCCGCCAGCCAGTCGATCATGGCGCGATAGCCCGTCCCGCCCTCATAAATAGGCCGCACACCCAATTCCGTCTGAACGCCCGTCATGACGCCCAGCGTCGATGCCGCCCCTTCGCACACGGCGAGGTCGTGGCCTTGCGTATCCATCTTAAGGAAGGGGCATGTAAAGCCATGCGCCGCCTGCAATTCCGGCAACAGGCTTTCGAGGCGGCGACAGGCCATATCGACGGTGCGCGTGACCTTGTTGCGGTCCGCGAAAATGGCGTCCTGACCGGCGGCGGGCTTTTTCAGCGAGCTGAACTGGTCGGCCGCCATGATGTTGAAGCTGGCCGTGCCATCGAAGTCGGACAGGGCCATGTTGAAGACATGCCAGCGCCTGTCCGCAGCGGCATGGCGGGAAAGCTCCGCGAAAATATCGGGATTGGGTTCGAAGGACAGGATCGTGCCCGTAAAGGCCGCATCCTTGCGGAGCATGGTCGCATATTGCCCGCGATTGGCGCCCACATCGAAAACGCAGTCCACGTTGAACGCGCTCAGAAAGCGCCGTAGCGCCTGGATTTCGGGATATTGATGAACGCGCCCACCCATGGCGAGACGCATCGCCCGCCACCGGTCGGACAGTTCGCGGGCGTAGCGGCTCATGTCCGGGCAGCCATGGCTTTGCGGTAGATGTCGATCGTCGCCAAGGCCATGTCCTTCCAGTCGCCCATATCTTCTCCATAGGCGTGCGCCTGCCCACCCCTCGCCTGCCTGATGGCGGGGCTTTGCAGGAGCGGCAAGAGGGCTTGTGCGAGGGCGGACGCATTTCCCGCCGGAAAGCGGATCGCCACGGCCTCCGGCAACGTGGCGAACATGCCCGCATCGGACGTCACCATCGCCTTGCCATGATGAAGCGCGGACAGAAACGCGCCGCTTGAATCGATATGGCGATAGGGAAAGACGATGATGTCCGCCTTCGCCATATGCGCGTCCAGCCGCTGTTCGCGCAGGAAGCCCAGGTCGCAGATCAGCCTGTCACCAAAGCCCGCCCGGCGCCCGCCCTCCATCAGCGGGGCGATGTCCATGAAGGGCTTTCCGGCCAGCACCAGCTCAAAATCATGTCCGCCCTGCCACAGGGAAAGGCATGCTTCGATCAACAGGTCGACGCCCTTATAAGGACGGATCGTGCCGAAGAACAGCACACGCGGGCGCATGGGATCGGGAACGCTTGCCAAATCGTCGGGCATGGCCGGCGCGAGCCGCATGGGTGGATGGGCCGTCACATGGATGCGGTCGACGGAAACCCCTTGCGCGACCAGCGCCTCCCGCGTGGTGTCGCCATGGACGATCAGCGCATCGAACAGATCGAGCAGCGCGCGATAGCCCCGTCCCTGAAACCCTGCATCGGCATGATAGGCATCGACATTATGGACGGTGTGGACGAGCGCCACTCTGCGGCGCAGACGGCGCAGCAGCAGCCTGTCGGCGGGTGCGAGTGGAAGCCACTGGAAATGAAGCACATCGGCGCGGGCCAGATCCTCGGTCTTGCCGAGCGCGCTGGTCCATCCATATTCGGCGGCTTTCAGCAGGCGAAAGACGCGCCCCTCTCCCAGCCGGTTCCGCAGGGCTTCGCTATGGCGGAAAAAGCGCGGGACGTAGCGGTAATGCCGCGGGATAAAGGCGTCCGTCGGGCGCACGGGGCGACCCAGAAGCGCCACATCCTCTCCCGCCGCGCCCATGGCCGCGCAGAGGCTGTCATCATAGCGCCCTGTGAAGAGCGAGGGATCGACCATGGCGATCTTCAAGAACGCACCTCTCGCACGAGACGGCGGAGCGACAGGGCATGCAGCGACGCCACCACCGCCAGCGTCGCGGCATAAAGGAACAGGAAGGCGGAATCGAAATGCTGCGGCCACAAGGAGCGCGCCAGCGGCACGCTCAGCAGCGACCCCGCCAGAAAAGGCAACGACCGCCGCAACAGAAGCGGGAAACGCCCGAGCGCCGCCTGCACATAGACGGACACGCAAATGACGGCGAGCGCCAGCAGGGCAAGGTCGATCAGCAGCAGGTCGGTCAAGCCGATGGCCGCCCGCCCGTCGAACAGCCGGTCGAACAACCAGCGACCGACCAGCAGAAGCGCGGCCGATGCCCCCACCGCAAAGAACAGGGCCACCGCCAGCGCCCGCCCCATCAACTGTCGCAGGCGCGGGCCGTCCCCGGCATGGAAAGCGCGGGTGATGCGGGGAAGCGCCGCCTCCACAGCAGCCCGCACCAGCATGGAGAGCCCCCGCGACATCTTGAAGAAGAAATCGAACAACAGCATCGGACGCGCGTCGCTGGTGGCGGCGGCGATGGTGAAATAGGGCGCGTTATAGGCGATTATGTCCGACATGGTGAACGCCGCCGATGCGCCGATGTCGCGCAGATAATGCCGCCGCACATGGCCGCCGCCGACACGGAAAGCGAACCAGTGCGCGCGCCGCATCTTCAACCGATTGTGGACCAGCGCGATGGCATAGCCGATGACGGCGATGCTGACGCCCAGTTGCAGCGCGACCGACAGCCGCGGGTCCAGCCCGCCGAGAATCGCAAGCAGCAGCGCGATCGTCATGACCCGCCGCAGGCAGTCGAGCGCTTCCCAGATGAAATTGCCATCCACCGCCGCCAATGCCCGCTTGGCCAGCAAGGCCGGCAGGTTGAGGCAGGCGGACAGGAAGAAAAGGAGGAAGAGCAGCGGCATGGCCGTCTTCAGCCCGCCCGCCGCCAGAACGATCAGCAAGATCAGCACGCCGCCCGTGATCAGCAGGCCCAGGAAAAGGAACAGGATGCCCATTTCCTCCAGTCGGAAGCCACTGTCCTCCGTCGCCGCATCGCTGCCCAGCCAGTGCCGCCGCAGCCGGGCGTAGATGATGCTGGTGAGGCCAAACTCCGCCGAGATGGTGAAATTGCCGAACGCGACGAGCAGCAGGAACGCCTGAAACTCCGTCAGCGGCAACACGCGGACAAAGACATAGGTGACGGCGAAACCCCAGATCAGCACCAATCCCACATTGGCGAGCTTCACGAGCGCCAGGATGCGCGCCGACCCCTCCATGCGGGCGAGCAGCCCTCCGGCTGCCTGGGCGCTCACCGGAGCGATGCTCCGCCAGGCTTGCGGGCGCGGAACAGCCGGTCGTCCAGCGCGTAGAGACGGCGCATATCGGCGCCGATGGAGGCCGCGTCGATTTCCTCCAGGTCGAAACCCGCCTGCCGGATGCGGTCGGCGAAATCGGGACCATATTGACGCACATGGTCCCACTGGCCGAAGCGCCGCTCCCGCTCGCGCGGGGGGATGTCGAAGCTGCCATCCTCGGTCGGCCTGTTCCAGAGGGGCACGATCAGCCATGCCTCGCCGCCCGGTTTCAATGCGCGCAGGATGTTGCCGAGCACGGCGCGGTCGTCGGGCACATGCTCCATCACATGGCTGGCGTAGAAGAGGTCGTAGCGATCCGTCTCGCTGAGTTCCATGAGGTCGACGCGCCGCATGGCCGGGACCGTGTAGCGGGCGGGGTCAATGTCAGCGGGGATATAGTCTTTCGCGGCGGAAAAACGGCGGACAAGGCTGGCTTCATTGGGCGCCATGTGCAGGATCGCGCCATCGACGGGCACGCTCAGAACGCCCTGCGCGATCAGGTGGTTCATCAGCCTCTCACGCGGGGAAGCGCCACATTCCGGGCAGCCCCATTCGGCATTGTCGCCATAGCGAAAGAAACCGATGACCGTCCGCCCGCAGGCCGGGCAGCCGCGATCAGGACGCGCGCCCAGCGCCTTGCGGAGTTTCAGCCCCGTTTTCGTCAGATGCTTGCCGGCGGCTTTTGCGACCCGCTGAACAGTAATCACGCCATTCTCCGCATGAGGACAGGGACCGGCCTATACAATATGCACCGGCTTTGGCGAGGGGGATCAGCGCGACTTGGCCGGATTCCATATGGTGACGGTGCGGCCACGCATCGCCTTCATGACGCCCTGCAAGGTGGCGGCATAGGCAATGAGAATGTCCGCGAGCACCGCAAGCGGGCCGCCTCTGGTACGAAAGGCGATCCCTGCGAGCAGGACCGCCGCCAGCAGGGCCGCGCCCAAGAGCAAGGGCGAAATGCGCCATGCCAGCGCCGCCGCAGCCACTCCGCCCATCAGGATGAACAGACCGCCGAACCAGCGGATGATCTTGCGCGAGGCATATTTGAAGCGGTCGAGCGCCTTCATGCGGCGGAGTTGCGGGCGCAAATGGCTGTGGGTGTGCCATGCGCGGGCGGCGATGCGGACCTTGCGCCGATATTCGTCGCCCCGCGCAGCGACGAGCCGTTCGCGGGCGATCACATCCTTCGCCTTCACCAGACGCCGCCCCGCGAAGATCACGGCCATCGACACGGTAAGGTCATCCAGCACGCTGTCGGGGAAATCCGGATAGAGCGAACGGCGGATGGAGAAGATCGAACCGTCCGCGCCCAGCACGTTGCCGGTGCGCGATTCCTCGTCCTTCAGCCGTTCCTCCATCCGCCAGTAGAGGGAGCCGACCGAGGCGGTGGCGCTTTCGTCCTCTCCCACATAATGCAGCGATCCCAGCACACCGCCGATGTCAGGGTCCGCATAGCGGGCGAGCAGATTGTCGACGGCGTCGGCGCCCAGCAGCACATTGGCGTCAGTGAAGATCAGCACATCGCCACGCGCCCGGGCGGCAAGTTGCTTCATGCCGTGCGCCTTGCCGCTGCGACCCGGCCCCCGGATCAGGGTGACAAGATCGCCCTGCCCCTCGATCAGCGTGGCGGTATCGTCCGATGATCCGTCGTCGAAGGCCCATATTTCAAGGCCAGGGTGACGGGCCTTCAGCATCGCCAGATTGGCGAGCTTTTCCGGCATCGCTGCGGCTTCGTTATAGGCGCAGAAAAGGAGCGAGGCGGTTGGGGCCGTGCCGGGAAGCGGCTGCTCCGTCTTTGCCGGAAGCGCGCGCAGGATCAACGGATAAAACAGGAACGGCCACGCCACTGCCGCCAGCGACAGCAGCAGGATAAGGACGAGGATCAGATCGACCATCGTCACCCGTTCAGTAGGCCTTGTGATGGACGACCACGCCCAGCGTCATGACGATGATGCGGATGTCGCGCAGGATCGACCATTCGGTCACATATTCAAGATCGGACTGGAGGCGGTCGATCAGATCCTGATGATGATCGGTCGAACCGCGATGCCCCCGCACCTGCGCGAGGCCGGTCATGCCGGGCTTGATGCAATGGCGTTCCCAATAGCGGGCGTCGACTTCCCAATAGAGGCTGTCCCCCGCCTTGGCCGCCGCGGCGTGAGGGCGCGGGCCAACGATGCTCATGTCGCCGCGCAGCACGTTGAAGAGTTGGGGCAGTTCGTCAATGCTGGTGCGACGCAGGAAACGGCCGACCGGGGTCAGGCGATCGTCGTCACGGGCGGTGAGCTTGTCCGCCTTGCGGTCGCTGGCTTCGGTCCGCATCGAGCGGAATTTGTAGATGTTGAAGGGGCGGGCGTCGCGGCCGATGCGCGGCTGGCGGAAGAGGACCGGACCGGGGCTGGTGAGCTTCACCGCCAGCGCGGCGGCGATCAGGACGGGCGACAGGGCGATGGTCGCGGCGCTCGCCACTGCCACGTCGAACAGCCGCTTGATGATGCGGTCGCGAAACTGGAAAGGGCCGCCGGCGACGACGATGGTGGGCTGACCATCGCACTCGTCCACTCGCGCCGGAGCGAAGCGGAGCATTTCAGGTACGACGATCTCACCTCGCGCCGACAGGGATTTGAGCGCCACCGACCAGTCATCCATGCGTTCGAGCGGGCAGGCGACGATGACCCGCTCCGCCATGCCCACCGCAGCGGCGAGGCGGGCCGCCATGTCGGCATCGTGATTTTCGGGGTGGAGATTGGCGGCGTCGGCGGCAATGACCAGCATGTGCGGGCCGGTATCGATCGCCACGCCATCCATGATGACGGCGGTCAGATGCGGCACTTCGCCCAGCAGCCTGTCGCCAAGGCGCGCGATGGCGAGGCGCACCATGGCTACGCCAACGGCCGACAGCAGCAAGCCGGTCAGGAAGGTCAGGCGCGAAAGCTGTTCCGCGATCTTGCCCAGATAGACGATGAGCAGCATCAGCAAGGCCGCCTGCGCCAAGGCCAGCAGCGCGCGGAAGGCAGCGCGGCGCACATCCTCCAGCATGTGAATGCCATAGGCCCCGCCCTGCACGGCAAGCAGCGTATAAAGCGGCGCGATCATGGCGAACATGACGAGGCCATGGGGCTTGCCCGGTTCGCCCGCCCAGGCGCCCAGCACGAGGAAATTGGCAATGAGGAAGGACAGGAACAGCGCAGCCATGTCCGACAACAGACACAGCAAATAAAGCCTCAGCCGCACGATTTCCTTGGAGATGGTCACTGGTGCGCCCAATCGGTTCCCTCTTCCGGCGCTCCGTGGCACCGTGGGGCGATGGTTGCAAGGGTTTAGGGTGAGAGGATGCCGCGAGTTTGCAAGCTCACACGGATGCGGCGGCGGTTTTCGGCCAGTTGGGGACGTCACACCCACCTCCGTTCGTCCTGAACGAGCCGAAGCACATGATAAAACCGGGCCGCTGCGCGCGTCCTTCGACAGGCTCACGACGAACGGAGGTCCACAAAGCGCGCAATCCGCGATCCACCCCCAACCGTCATTCAGCGCCGCGCGAAACCTAAAGCCCGAAAAGCCGCCCCAGAGCCTTGTCCAGCATCACCAGTTGCCAGAGCAGGCGGCCATGGTCGGCAAGGCCCGATGTGTGGTCGGCGGCGACCTTGCCCAGCAGCTTGGTGTCGAACCAGCCCGTCTTGGCCAGTGCAGATCCGCCCGCGACCGCCGTCGCTTCCCCCGCCAGCGGCCCACGGAACCAGTCGCTGATGGGCGTCACGAAACCCATTTTCGGGCGGTAGAGAATATCCTGCGGCAGATAAGGCTCCATCGCCTTCTTCATCAGATATTTGCCGCTATTGCCCCGGATGCGCTGCGACACCGGCAGGCGGGCGGCGAACTCGACGATACGGTGGTCGAGCAAAGGCTCACGCGCCTCCAGGCTGACGGCCATGCTCATCCGGTCGGTCTTGGTGAGTATGTCGCCGGGGAGCCAGATGCGGATGTCGGCATATTGCGCCCGGTCCAGCGCGTCGCGTGCGGGCGCATTCGCCATCGCCGCGATATAACGATCCTCCGCCCGGTAAGCGCCCAGCGCCGTTTTCACATCCTGCGTGAAGAGATGGCGGCGCAGGTCATAGGGGGTGACGCCAACCGAGGCCGCATAGGCTTCTCCGCCCTCCCCTGCCAGTTCGAGCAGGGTCGATTTGGCGCGCAGCGGGCGCGGCGCCCAATCGGCCTTGGGATAATAGCGGCCCAGCGTGCCGAATAAGGATTGGCGCAATCGGGCGGGCAGCAAGGCGCGCACACGCTCCCCCTGCATCTGGAAACGGTGGCGGCGGTAGCCTGCGAAGGCTTCGTCCGCGCCGTCGCCGGACAGGGCGACCGTCACTTGCTCACGCGCCAGTTCGCACACGCGATAGGTGGGAAGCGCGGAGGCGTCGGCGAAAGGCTCATCAAAATGGAAGGCCAGCGTGTCGATCAGGCTATAATCGTCGGGCGAGACGATGCGGGAGCGGTGATCGGTGGCGAAGCGGCGGGCAATGCGGTCGGCATAGGCCGTTTCGTCCAGCGATGCGACGTCGAAGCCGATGGTGCAGGTTTTGACCGCCTGTTTCGACGCTTCGGCCATCAGCGCCACGACGCTGGAACTGTCCACGCCGCCGGAGAGGAACGCGCCCAGCGGCACGTCCGCCACCATGCGGGAGCGCACCGCCTGCCGCATCAGGGCGACCAGTTCCTCTTCCAGTTCGGCCGGTTTCGACTTTGTGCGGTCGGCGAAGCTCACGTCCCAATAGCGTTGCGGATTCGACACGGGGCGTCCGCGCACGAGGCGGAGCGTTTCCCCCGCGCCCAGCTTCTTCACGCCCGCGACGAGGCAGGCGTCGTCGGGAATATAGCCATAGGCCATATAATCCTCGACCGCCGAAATATCCGGGGCGCGGCGGAGCAGCGGATGGGCGAGCAGGCTTTTCAGTTCCGATCCAAAGATCAGGCTGCCGTCCGACAGCAGCGCATAATGCAGCGGCTTCACCCCCAGCCGGTCGCGCGCCATCCAGAGCGACTGCGCCCGCGCGTCGAACAGGGCGAAGGCGAACATGCCGTGGAAGCGTTCGACGCACGCTTCGCCCCATTGCCGATAGCCGTGGAGGATGACTTCGGTGTCGCTATGGGTGCGGAAGACATGACCCTTGTCCTCCAGTTCCGCCCGCACTTCCGCGAAATTGTATATCTCGCCATTGAAAACGACGGCGAGGCTTTCATCCTCCGTCAGCATCGGCTGCGCGCCGGCGGCAAGGTCTATGATGGAAAGGCGAAGGTGGCCAAGGCCGACGCCAGGCGCTGTCCAGACACCGCTGCCGTCCGGGCCGCGATAGGGCATCGCGTCCAGCATCGCCCGTACCCGCGATGGATCGACCGGCTTTGCCGTTTCAAGATGAAAAATACCCGCTATCCCGCACATGCGAAAGGGCTTTAGCGTATGCCGACGCTGCGGTCAGCCAAATCCTTCACATTGCCGAGATCAGCCAGAAAAGCAGATATCGCCTTGCTGGCGGGCTGGCCTTCCCTTTCTTCCGCCGACACCAATATGGCGGCGGCGCGCTGGTCGCCGCCGAGCAGGCGGGCCTGCATGGTCGCCATCTTGACCTGTGGCTTGCTCCCGGTGGGCGCGCCGGAGCCGACCGTGAAGACGCTGACTACATCGCGCACGACGGGCCCCGGAGCGGTGATCTGCTCGCCGAGCGCATTTTTCGGCGCGGGTGCGGGGGAGGACCAGACCCATTGCCGGTCGGGATCGACAGCGCCTTGCCCGAAGCCAACCAGTTCGCGCCCCTCCTCCTGCCGATCATAGGTCGCGATGGCGAGGTCCACCACCTGCCCCGCCGCATTCCGATAGCGGGCCATGACAAAATGATCCGCGCCGTCGAAGCGCGGCCTCCATGGATAGCGTTGCGGCGCGTCGGCGCGGGTCCATCCATTGACTTCAGGCAGGCGAAGCGTTGACGGGAGAGGTTCGCCCCCCGCCGCGGTCGCCGCGAGCCATAGCGGGGCCGCGACGATGAGCGCCAGCGCGGCTCCGGCGATGGTCCCGGTAGGAGCGACGGCCCGCACTTTGCCCTGCAAATCGCGGGGATCGAACCAGGGGTCGCCTGGCTTGCGGTCGAAAAAGGGCCAGGCGGTCGCCATCACGATGGCGAGGATGATCGCGAAGAACACCCAACCATAAACGACATGGTCGAAACCGACCGCTGCATCCACCGTGGTCATATGGGCGACGAGAATGGTCGCGAAAGCGCGGACTCCATTCGCCAGCACGGAAAGCGACAGCGCGCCCGCCATGAAGATCAGGCGGCGGGGCCATGTGCGGAAGCAGACATTGCACACCAGCATGCCATAAGCCGTCATCGCGATCAGGAACTTCGCGCCGGAACAGGCTTCAGCCACTTCGAAATAGCCGGTGGGCGTAGTGATGAAGATACCGTCCAGATGCGCGGGGACGCCTGCCCCGGTCAAGAACAGCATGGAAAGGCGCGCCGTCACAAGCTGAAGATGCGGGACCAGTTCTTCGCCAAAGGGCACCATGAAGAAGGCGTAGAAAAGTGGAAAGGCCAAAGCACGGGCCACCATTGGCCCCAGCAGGGCGATCGTCGCGCCCTGAAGCATGACGACCAGCGCGCCATGGCGGATCAAGGCGACGCCCGCCGCTTCGCCCACCAGCCATGCCAGCACGCCAGCGCCCAGCCAGAGCAGGCCAGGCGGCCAGGCAACCGGCTGCAACTGCCGAAGGCCAGGAATGCGCTGCTGCACCAGCCAGCCGACCAGCAAGGGCACGAACATACAATGGCCGAAGGTGGAGCTGTTCCACCAGATCGCCACCATGCTTTGAACATCGGCGAAGAAGAGCGTCACGATGACCAGTGCGACCACGCCCAGCGCGGTCAGATGGCCGCGCCAGCCGGTCAGTTCCATCCGGCGCGCCTGCATGAAGGAAAGAGCCTGCTCGTTCATGCCGCGCGCGCGTCCTTTTCCTGTTTGCCCAACAGCAGGCCGGGCACGGCGCGCAGCGTCGCCGACCAGCGATAGCGTTGCTCCATGCGGAAGCGGGCCGCCTGCGCCAGGCGCGCCGCTTTGGTGGGATCGTCAAGCAGGGCGATGATCTTCGCGGCTTCCTCGGCCGGATCAGCTGCGATCAGGAAATGGATTTCATCCTGCGCGTCGATCCCCTCGGCGGCTTGCGGGGATGCGACGACGGGGCGGGCCATGGCCATGGCTTCGAGCACCTTGTTCTGGATGCCCCGCGCAATGCGGAGCGGCGCGACGACCACATCCGCCGCCGCCAGCCAGCCGCGCACATCGGGGACGGAGCCGGTCACGATCACGCCCGGAAGGTCGGCGAGGGCTTCGACGGATTTGGCGGGATTGCGGCCGACTATGGCGAAACGGGCCTGCGGATGGGCGGCGCGGATGGCGGGGAAGCTTTCACGCGCGAAGCTCTCCACCGCTTCGACATTAGGGCGGTAGTCCATCTGGCCGGTGAAGACGAGCAGCGGTCCTCCGCCCTTTTCGACAGCGGGGAAGCCGGCGGCGGGATCGAAATAGTCCAGCGCCACGCCATTTTCGATGGCGATGACCTTGGCCGGTCCCTGCCCGCTTGCCTGGCGGAACAGAGCGGCTTCGGCTTCGCTGACGAAGGCGCAGATGTCGGCGCGGGCGGCGACGGATTTCTCGAAATCGAGAAGGACGCGCCCTTCGCGCCGGTTGATCCACGCCATCGGGCCGGAGCCTTCCGCGCCATAGGCGGCATATTTCGCGGAGTCGAAGTCGACGAAATCCATCAGGAAGCGTACGCCCTGCGGCAAGGCGGGCACGAAATGCGCCATCTGCGCGGAATAAGCGACGACGGCGGCGATGGGCCTTTCCGCCATGACCCGGGCGACCCAGCGATGCAGGCCGGGATGGTCGAACAGGGAAACCAGCAGCGGCTGCCCCTTGGCAAGACCGGAAAGGCCCGCCGTCACGCGCGAACGATCGCGCATCAACACGCACTGGCTGGCGGTGAAGGCGGCCATTTCCTGCGCGAAGCCCATGTCGCGCTGGTCATCGGCGAAGCAGCCGACATGAACCGGACCGACCTCCGCCAGCCTTTTCAGGAGATGATAGGAACGGATCTTGTCACCCCGATCCGGCGGAAAGGGGATGCGATGACAAAGGAACAGTATCTCGCCGGTCATCCCAGCCCCCGCGAAATATAGGGACCGATGAGGTTGGCGACAGGCAGCGGCAGCTTCTTCCACAGGTCGATACGGCGCTGATATTTGGCGCTTTGCGGGCTGATGTCGCGCTTCTCGCCGGTGGGGGACCAGCTATGATAGGAAAGCGGCTGGGGATCGAAGCCGAAGCTTTTCTTCCATGCCGCCTGCCCGCTGCCCGCCTTGGACCGGCCGAAGTCGAACAGCCGCACCCCGCGCGCCCGGCCGTGGCTCATCAGGCGGTAATACATGAGTTCGTTGGAGCGCAGCCGCCGCGCATCCTGCACGCCGCCGCCCCAATAGGGCATCACCCGATCGCCATGGTAAAGCGTCAGCACGGCGGAAACCGGGCGGTCACCTTCATAGACGATGGTGAAATCCGCATCCTCGCCGAAACGGGCCAGTATTTCGCGGAACAGCCGGGCGGGAAAGACCGGCGTGCCAAGGTTGCGGACGCTTTCGGCATAGACGCGGTAATGGTCGCGGATATGGCGCGGTTCGCGGCCATGTTCGACGCGCAGCGCAGGATTGGCGAGCGCCTTGCGAAGTTCGGCGCGATGCTTGCGCGGAACGGCGAGCAGTTCCGCTTCGTCATCGGCGGCGAGCGGGCGGACGAAGCCCAGATGTTCATTCTCGCGGCGTTCCCAATGCGCCGCGGGGGATGGGCCGCCCCGCAGTTCGATCGACAGCCCTCCCTTCGCCCTTGCAATATCTTCCGCCGACCGGACCAGAGCGGCAAGGCTGGAAGGATCATCCGCCAATATGCCGCCATCCACCGCGAAGGCGGAGGATACCAGCGCCTGTCCGAAAAGACGGCTCTTTACGTGATGCAGGGGCAGCAGGCCCACGATCCGGCCCGAAGGCGCAACCGCCGCTAACAGATGGCAGCGGTGCCCGGTAGCCTCTTCCACGCCCAGCAGCCATGCGGGCCGATGGAAAGGCGTGCCATCGGCATGGCCCCGCACATATTCGTCCGCCGCCTGCCCCTGCGCCGGATCGCGCAGGTCCAGCGCCGTCACCGCCAGATCGGCCCGATTGCCTGTCCTCATGACGCGCGCTCCGCTTCCTGATCGGCCAGCGCATCCACCCGGCTCCACGCGAAATCGCGCGTCAGGCGGCGCAGCTTGCCCGCCATGGCCGAAAGATTGCTATAGTGCCGCACCCGCGAGCGCAGCGGGGCACCCGCCACGCGGGGCTGGCCGGCATCAATCTCCCACGGATGGAAATAGAAAATGGCGGGACGATTTTCCTGCCCGTTCACCTGCCGGATCGCCCAGTGCGAAAAGCCATAGGGCAACAGGCGGAAAAAGCCCCCTCCCCCCGCCGCCAGCGTCCGTCCGGCAAGGCGCGCTGTCGTAACGGGAAGCTCCACCAGCGGCGCGTCCTTCACCGGCTTCCATGCGAAGCGCGGAGAATCGGGCCAGCCATAATGATCGTGGCGGATCGGCGCGACGCTGCTGGAATAGCGATAGCCCTCCTCAGCCAGAATCCGGTGCGCCCATGGCGTGCGCGGGTCGATGGAGAAACTGGGCGCGCGATAGCCGGTCACGGCCTGTCCGCTCGCATCCTCAAGGATGGCGCGGGATTTGCGGAGATCAGCGCGAAACCGCTCCGGCGTGAAGGTGAAGACGCGGGCATGGTCGTAGCCATGGCTCGCCACCTCATGACCCGCAGCGGCGATGCGGCGCAGAAGCGCGGGATAGCGCTCCGCCACCCAGCCCAGTGTGAAGAAGGTCGCGGTCACGCCTGCCGCGTCGAACAGCTCCAGCACGGCATCGGTGTTGCGCTCGACGCGGTGGGTCAGGCTGTCCCAGTCATCGCGGCGAATCGTGCGCTCGAACGCGCCGACCTGGAACCAGTCCTCCACATCGACAGACAAGGCGTTGCGTATCATTCCCTTCCCCTCGCCGCTCCGCACACATCCGGCAAGCCGCGATCAGGCGGCGGCGTCCTGTTGCAAGGGAGCCATGCGCTCTTCGCGCTCGACCCAGTCGATCAGCAGGGTGAGGACGCGGCGCAAGGCGGTATCCTGTTCCTGCGCGCGGGATTCAAGGCCGCTCAGCCGCTCCTCAATCAGCGTGAAGCAGTCCTTGAGCGCTTCGGGGTCGACCGAAGGCGTCATGGAGATATGCGCCTGCACCGCGCGCAGCGACGATATTTCAGCGCGAAGCGCGGCGATCTCATCCAGCAGGGCGGAAGGGAGTGCTTCCTGGGCCGGCGCGACGTCCACCGCTTCGGTATGCTCCGCCTCCGTTTCGGGTGCAGGATCGGCGTCCGGCCCTTCGCTCTCCCCGTCAACGATGTCAGCAACAGGCGCGACCGGATCGGCCACGGTGTCCAGGGCGGAGGGCGCGACCGCTTCCGGCTCAGCCTCGTCAATGCCCATGTCGGCCATCACGGCCTGCACGGCATCGCCGTCGATCTCGCCAAGCTGTTCGATCGCACCCAGCAGCAGCAGACGGCTGACCAGCGCGTTGACGCGGCGAGGCACGCCGTCCGTCGCGGCATAGATCGCGGCAAAGGCTTCGGCGGTGAAATGCGGATTGCCGGTCCAGCCGACCAGCGAGAGGCGATGGACGATATAGGGTTCGACCTCATTTGCCATCATCGGTTCCAGATGATGGGTCGCGATGACGCGCTGGCGAAGCTGTTCAAGCTGAGGCGATTTCAGCAGGTCGCGAAACTCCGGCTGGCCCAGAAGGAAAATCTGGAGCAGCGATTGCCCGCCAAGCTGGAAGTTGGAGAGCATCCGCAATTCCTCGACCGCGGAAATGGGGAGGTTCTGCGCTTCATCGACGATCAGCAGCGAACGGCGACCCAACCGCGCCTGCGCGTGGAGGAAGCCTTCGATCTGACGCAATATCTGCGCCTTGGGCAAGCCATCGACGGCAAGGCCGAAGCTCTGCGCGGCGAGGCGGAGCATGTCGTCGCCCTCCACCTGCGTCGACACGATCTTCACCGCCGTCAGCCGCTGCGGGTCGATGGTGTTCATCAGATGGCCGACCAGCGTCGTCTTGCCCGCGCCGATGTCGCCGGTGATGACGATGAAGCCTTCGCCCTGCGCCAGGCCATAGCCCAGATAAGACAGCGCCTTGCGATGCGTCGCGCTCTCGAAATAGAAATGCGGGTCCGGCGTGAGCTGGAACGGTCGGCCCTGCAATCCATAGAACTGATCGTACATCTTATCGTCTCCATCCGGCCCGTCGCAATCGTGACCGGAAACCCTTTAAAAGCTGTAACGCAAGCCAAGCTGGCCCATGGCGGTGATGACCGTGTCGAGATCGTCTCCCTTCGCGCCATCGACACCAAGGGCCGCCGATGCCGTCAGGCGGCGGGAAATGGTGCGGTAATAGCCGGTGAAGGCGCCCCCGTTCAGCACGTCGGGGCGACCGCCGCTGGCATTGAAATAGTTGATATAGACGCCGGTGCCGATGCTGTCCCGCTCGCTGAGCGCATAGTTGAGCGAGGCGTCGGCATACCAGTTCTCATCCTTCGTGCCGCGGATATAGATGGTGTCTCCCGACGGCGTGATGAACTTGCGCTGCGAATAGCCCGCGCCGATGCCCAAATCCCACGGGCCATGCCGCTTTGCATATTGCATCGCGACGCCGCGATAGCGGAAATTGGCTTCGGTGATCCCGCTCAAGGCATCGTTGAAGCACTGTCCACCGCCCGTCGGCGAGAAAGCGCAGCCCGTCAGATCGCCAGTGAAGGGGTTACGCATCACATTGAGATTGCTGCGCGACAGGCTCGCCACGTCGGATGTTATCATGCGGCCGAAGCTGTCGATTCCGTCAAAGACGATGACGGCGAAGGAACTGTCGCGCCCCTGCCATGTGAAGCTGCCCTGATAGGTCATGGAGCCGTAACGGCGGCCGACCCGCGCTTCCAGCGAGGTGCGATGGCTGGGCCGCCAAAGCACGCCCACATCCCACATGATCCCGTCGAAGTCGTAAAGCAGCGCGCGCGGCGAGCTTTTGTCGGTCACGAAGCGGCCGTTGGAAATGACCGGAACCCCGTTCGTGTCCAGCAGCGGCGAACGCTGGCGGATCTCGATATTTTCATAGCCGATGCCGCCCACGACCGCGACGGTCGGGGACACCGGCAGCATAGCGTCCAGCCTGCCCCATTTATCCTCGAACCGCTGGTCGAGCTGGCTGGCGTCTTCCCGGCTATAGCCGCCGCTCGCGACCAGACCGACCGGCAACACGACGCCCGGCCCGACGCCCACCGATCCGGTGAGCATGTGCGACCAGCTATCGTCGAACGATCCGCCACGTTGCGCGCCGGGGAAATCCCGGTTGAGATTATCCTCCACCCGCGCATAGCCCAGGCGATAGGCGGCGGTGACGTCGAAAATGCCCAGCTTGTCGGCATAGGTCGGGCCGATATAGCCCGCATAGACCTGGCTGGTAGCGCTGCTGCCGAAGGTCGAAGCGCCCGAATAGCCATCGGTCCGCGCACGCGTTCCCAGCGCGCCCGCGTCGATGGCAAGCCCGCGCGCGACATTGATCCGACCGCTGACGATGCCGCTGATGACATCCTGATCGGCAAAATCATCGCTCCAGCCAAAAAGGTGGCTATATTGCACATCGACGGCGGCTTCGACGCGGCGGCTCTGAAACTGCGCGGTGACGCCCGCCGTGACATTGGTGTAGGTCAGGACGTCGCCATCGCCCTTGAGCGGCGCGAGAACGACCTGATCGACCCCCAGATAGGGCGTCACATCAGTGCGCTGCCCGTTGCCGCCCGACTGGGCGAAAGCAGGCGTGGCGCAGGCAAGCGTAGCCGCCGCGCCCCATGCGATCCATCGCACACGCCCTGCAAGCCGCTGGGTGGTCATGAACTGCTGCCTTCCTTGGAATAATAGCCGCCGAAACGGCGCGCGCCCGAAGCGAAGCGGACCCCATTGAGCAGAAGCTGCACCTGCGTTCCGCCTTTCAGCATGGCGGCGGCTTCGCGCAGGGCGTTTTCGTTGGTCCTGTCCGCCCGGACGACGAGCAGAGAGATGGCGGCATGGCCCGCCAGCACGGCCGCCGCCGAAGCCGCCAGCAAAGGCGGCGAATCGAACAGGATGATGCGTTCGGGCCGTCCTTCCGCCAGCCGCCGGAGCAGCATTTCGGTGCGGGCGGAGGAGAGATATTCCGTGTCATTGTTGCTCGGCTGACCGGCTGGAAGCACGGACAGCGCGGGAATGTCCGTCCGGATCACGCAATCCTCGATCGCGATGGCGGGATTGCTGATCGCATCCATCAGGCCGGGGCCTGCGGCCAGGCCCAACGCGTCAGGAATGCCGGGCTTGCCGAAATCGGCGTCCACCAGCAGGATTTCGCGGTCCTTTTCCGCCGCCAGGCTGATCGCGAGGTTAATGGCGCAGAAGCTCTTCCCCTCCCCGCTATGGGGCGAGCAGAGGAGGATGCGGTTGCCGCGCGCATTGTCCTGAAGCTGGGTCAGCAGGTCACGCTTGAGCAGGCGAAACTCCTCGCTCATCGTCGTGACAGGGCCGCCGGGGAGCAAATAGCCTTCTTCTGCCAGCTTCTCGCGGTCTACATGCTGGACCGGACCGGTCCATGCGGGCGCGCGGAACTGCGGTTCCTCAAAAGCGGGGACAGCCAGTTCCTGCGCGATTTCGGCAGCCGGGAGCGGCGCTTCGACGGGCGCTTCCACGGCAGGCGCGGCGCGTCCTTTCAGCGCGGCGTCGAAATCATAGATTTTCGTCGCGCGCTCGAACAGCGAACCGCTGGCCGACAGGGAGCTATGCTTGTTCATGAATGAAGCCTCCTCACGCCATGCCGCGCTGAATGAATTCGATGGCGATCAGCAGCAGGCAGACCGCCGCCAGACCGCCGCTTGCGCCAGCGAACCATTTCAGCCTCTGCCGTTCGATCACGGCCTGCCCGGCGCTGAACGTCTGGCTGATGGATCCGATGACGGGGATGCCGGCGGCGCGCTCCAGACGGGCGGCGGTCGGGAAAGTGCCCTTGAGCTGGCCGATGGCGAACGCGACGCCCACGCCCGCGCCAATCCCCAGCACCAGCACGCCTATCAGCAGGACCGGGCGATTGGGCGCGCTGGGCGCGCTGGGCGCGCTGGGCGGCGCGAGCACGCGGAACTGCACGGCGCCGGTTTCGGTCTTCACCTCGCCGCGCAGGCGGATTTCCTCACGGTCGGAGAGCAGCTTGTCATATTGCGCCTTGAGCACGTCATAGTCGCGGGCGAGTTTTTCCTGCTCGGCCGCGATGCCGGGTTCGTTCGTCTGGCGCGAGGTCATGACGTTGAGGTCGGCCTGCAACTGCGCCTTGCGGGCGCCCAGCGCCTGCACGGTCGCGGCGCGTTCGGTCTGCATGGACTTGACCGACAGATAAGCGGGATTGGGCGTGCCGCCGACGCCAGCCGCGCCGCCGCCCTGCTTGCGGAGCGCATCGACCTGCCTCTGCATGGCGATGACGTCGGGATGGTCGGCAGTCCAGCCGCGTGAACGCATGGAGGCCAGGTCCGCCTGCGCCTGCGCCAGAGCGGACGGTCCGCCCGAAGCGCCAACGCCCGGCAGCGTCTGCGGCGTGCCCGCGAGTTGGCCGTTCATCGCCGTCAGCGCGCTTTGCGCCTGCACGAGCTGCGAATCGATATTGCTGATTTCCTGCCGGGCCGCGTCCATGCGCTGACCGATGGTGCCCGCGCCGGGAAGCAGGCCAATGAAACGCTGTTCGAATTCGGCGCGGCGCTGTTCGGCGGCGGCAAGCTGCTTGCCGCGCTGCGCGATCTGCTGGTCGAGGAAGGCGAGGCTCTGTTTCGTTTCCGTCCGGTCGCTGGTCAGGTTCGCTTCCTGGAAGATGTCGATCATCTTCTGCACGACCTGCTGCGCGATGCGGGCATTGGCGCCGTCCGACAGGCTGCTGTCGGCGGACACGGCGCTGATGTCGATCATGCTGGGATCGGCCTGCGCCATGATGGAGATGTTCTCGCGCAGGACGCTGATCTTCGCGGCCATGTCGCGGGGGCCGGAAATGCCTTGCGACAGATCGGTGCCGCGCACGACCTTTTCCAGATTTTCCGCGCTGGCCAGCGTCTGGCGAAGGCGATCCAGGTCCTGCTGGGACTGGACCTGCGTGATGCCGACCTTGTCCTCCAGCAGCGACTGCGTGTTCACATAGACACGAGCCTTCGATTCATAGCTGTTGGGGATGAGCGCCACGGCCAGCCAGCCCAGCATGCACACGCCCCACGCCACCGCCAGCGCCATCCAGCGCCGGTTCCAGATGCCGTGGAGGATGACCAGAAGCTCGTCGTAAAGTCCTGCCATATCAGAACATGCTTTCCGGGATGATGATGACGTCGCCGGGCGCCAGCATGACATTCGCCTTGCTGTCGCCGCGCTTCAGCAGGTCGCCGATGCGAACCTGATATTCGGTCTGCTTGGCGCTTTCCTTGTCGAAGCGGACCAGACGCGCCTTGTTGCCCGCCGCATATTCGGAAAGGCCGCCCACCGCGATCATCGCATCGAGCAGCGTCATGTTCGCGCGATAGGGGATGGAGGCGGGCTTTTCCGTCGCGCCGACGATCCGCACCTGCTGGCTGAACGTGCCGGAAAAATTATTGACGATCACCGAAACCAGTGGATTTTCGATATATTTGGACAGCGCCTGCTTGATGTCTTCAGACAGCATCTTGGGCGTCTTGCCGACGGCGGGCAGGTCGGTGATGAGCGGCGTGGTGATGCGTCCATCGGGGCGCACCTGAACCTTCGCGCCCAGTTCGGGATTGCGCCACACGAAGATGGTGAGTTCGTCGAGCGGGCCGATGACATATTCCTCGCCCGGCTTTTCTTCCGTGGCGACGAAGGATGCAGGCGGCAGTTGCGGGCCGTTGGCGCTCGATACGCATCCCGACAGCACCATGGCGGAAAGGGATGTGCCGATAACGAGCCTGGAAATCCGCTGAAAACCCATAATCTCACCTCTTTATGCGTCACGCGCCGGCGACCGCCAAAGAGGTGAGGCAGGCCGGATCAGCGCATGGCTTCAGCCTCCCTCATGCCCGCAAAGGGTAAAGATACCGTTAGGATTTACATCATCCCGGATTCAGCCGATCAGAAGCTGGCGCGCGGGGGGATGGCCCAGAAATGTCGCAGGACTGGCCGACGCGCCATAGGCTCCGGCGAGGAAAATCGCGATCAGATCGCCCTCGTTAACCGGTGGCAGCGCGACTTTATCACCCAGACGATCGATAGGGGTGCATAAACATCCAACGATAGTCACCGGCTCATTCTTTGGTTCTATGTCGAATCGATTCGCGACAGCGATCGGATAGTTGCGCCGGACCACCGTGCCGAAATTACCGCTGGCGGCGAGCTGGTGATGCAGCCCGCCGTCCACGACGACGAAGGTTTCGCCCATGCTTTGCTTCACGTCGATCACGCGGGTCAGGTAGACGCCCGCCTCCCCCACCAGCCAGCGGCCGAGTTCCATGGCGAAGCTGCTGTCGCGCAGCATGTCTGCGCGCCCTTCCAGCGCGCTTTCCAGCGCCGCGCCGATGGGGCGGATATCCAACCGTTGATCGCCGGGGAAATAGGCAAGTCCGAAGCCGCCGCCCAGATTGACCAGCGGCGGGGTCGCGCCGACTTCCTCCGACAGGCGCGCCGCAAGGCCGAGGGTCGCGACCTGCATGTCGGTGATCGCCTGCGGATCGAGCGCCTGGCTGCCCGCAAAGATATGCCAGCCGCGCCACTCCGCGCCTGCCTCCATCACCGAGCGGGCCAGCGCAGCGGCGCGATCCGCGTCCACGCCGAAGGGCTTGGCTCCGCCCCCCATCCTCATTCCCGACCCCTTGAGATCGAAGTCCGGGTTTACCCGGATGGCGAGCTTTGGCGTGATCCCCAGACGGTCGCCAATCGCCAGTGCGCGGCGTGCTTCCCCCTCCGACTCCAGATTGATGGTCGCGCTGGACTGGATAGCGGCGGTCAGTTCTTCGTCGCGCTTGCCAGGCCCGGCGAAGCTGATGTGCGCGGGGTCCATGCCCGTCTCCAGCGCCAGCGCCAGTTCCCCGCCCGAGGCCACGTCAAAGCCATCCACCAGCCCCGCCATGCGTGCCAGCAATGGCGCATAAGGGTTGGCCTTCATCGCATAGTGGATCGCCAGCGCATCGGGCATGGCATCGCGCAAGGCGCGGACCTGCGCTTCCACGATACCCATGTCATAGACGAACAGAGGCGTGTCGCCCGCTTCATCGACAAGGCTGGCCGCGCCACAGCCGCCGATCAGCAACATGCCGTCCTCGGCGGAGAAATGCGGCGGAATGGGGCCCATCGGTTTCATGCCGCATAGTCCTTTGCGAGGGTCACGCGGTCGATCTTCCCATTGGGATTGCGCGGAAATTCGGCCAGCACGACAATCTCCCTGGGCTGCATGAAATTGGGGAGTTCGGCCTTGAGCCGCGCTTCCACTTGCGCCTTTACACCCTCATCGCCCGCGCGCAACAGCAGCAGCACCGCCTGCCCCAGCCGGTCGTCCTTCACGCCCAGCGCAACAGCCTCCGCCACGCCTTCGACCGTGACGGCGGCTTCCTCGATCTCGGTCGGGCTGATCCGGTTTCCGGCGGACTTTATCATCGCATCGTCCCGTCCGACAAAAAAGAGCAGCCCTTCCGCGTTCCGCCGCACCGTGTCGCCCGACCAGACCGCCATGCCGCCATAGCGGGACGCAGGCGGCGCGGGCCTGAAACGCTCCGCCGTGCGCTGGGCGTCGCGCCAATAGCCCTGCGCGACGAGCGGACCGCAATGGACCAGTTCGCCCGGCTCCTCGTCATCGGTCAGGCTGCCGTCGGGGCGCACGACCAATATTTCCGCGAAGGGGATGGCCGAACCCATGCTGTCAGGATGGCTCTCCACCAGCGCGGGCGGAAGATAGGTGGAGCGGAAGGCTTCGGTGAGGCCATACATGGGATAGAGGTCCGCCTGCGGGAACAGCGCCCGCAGCTTCGCCACCAGCGGACGGGTCAGCGCGCCGCCGCTGTTAGTGAGGCGCCTCAGCTTCGCCGCGGTTTCGGGGGACCAATCCAGTTCCGTAAGTTGCACCCAAAGCGGCGGCACGCCTGCCAAGGTCGTGATGTCGCGCCGGTCAACCGACTTCATGACGTCACGCGGCGTCAGATAATCAAGGGGATAGACGCATCCGCCCGCATACCATGTCGAAAAAAGCTGGTTCTGCCCATAATCGAAGCTGAACGGCAGGACGCACAGCGTGCGGTCATCCGGCGACAGGCGCAGATAATCGGCCACAGCCACCGCGCCGAGCCACAGATTGGCATGGCTGAGCATCACGCCCTTGGGCCGCCCGGTCGAACCGCTGGTATAGAGGATGGCGGCCAGATCGTCGGGCGCGGCATCGGAAGGGCCGATCCCTTCTCCCCCACTCATCCCGGCAGCGGCGTCATCCTCACGGTGGAGATGACAGCCGGACGGCACATCACCCTCGCCCAGCGTATCCAGCCGGGCCGCCGTGCCGATCAAAAGCGCCGCACCGCTGTCCGCCAATATGTGCGCGACCTGCGCGTGCTTGAGCAGCGGGTTGATCGGAACATGGACCAACCCGGCACGCGGCGCGGCGAGCGGCATCAGCGCGGCCACCGGCCCCTTGGCGATCCAGCTTGCCACGCGCGCGCCACGCTCCAGCCCGAATCCGGCGAGCCAGCCCGCCAGACGCGCCAAAGTTTGCTCCAGTTCGGAGAAATTATAGCTGCCTGAACGGCCGTCCAGCGCCGGATGCATGGGCTCACCGCGCAGCAGCACATGGTCGATAGGCTGCAATTTCCCATCGCCATAGCGGAGGCCATAGAGGGGATCGCTTAACTTCATCTCCAGACTTTTCCTTTAGGCGCGTGGGGCGTGCCGGGGAGATAGTGGTTTGGCGGTCACAAGGGAATATCGCAGCTTCGCGGAAGTCCGTCCGGCGCTGGCCGGGCGGCTGGATCGCGCCGCGACGCCCTGCCTGTTCGACCGGATCGACTGGTTCGAATCGCTCCAGAACCACTGTTTTGCCGGTCAGCCCACTTATATTCTTCAGGTGATGCAGGCGGATGCGGAGCTTTGGCTGTTCCTGCTGCCATCCGATGCGCGCCGTCTTTCGGCTCTCGCTAACTGGTATAGTTTCGTTTGGCGACCGATCTTCCTTGGCTCGCCCGCTCCCCCATTGCAGACGGAATTGCTGGAGGCAGCCGCTCGCCATCTGCTGAGCCGTCACGCCCAGATCGATTTCTATCCGATGCAGGATGAAGCCGACCGGATGCTGTCCGCCTTTCGCCGCGCCGGATGGTTCGCGGTGCGCCGCCCCATGGGCGGGCGGCATTTGCTGAACGTCAAAGGGCGCGATTTCGCAGGCTATTGGGCGCAGCGCCCCGGACGCCTTCGCAGCCAGGTCAGGCGCAAGGGGCGCGGTCATCCCTTTGTCATGGAGATAACCGGTCGCCTGAACGATGCCTTGTGGACCGATTACCAGCATGTCCATGCCCGGAGCTGGAAGGACGCGGAACCGGGCCTCTCCTTCCTGCGCGAACTGGCCGAGCGGGAAAGCGCGGCGGGCACGTTGCGGATGGGCTTTGCACGGCGGGATGATATGCCGGTCGCCACGCAGATCTGGACCGTGGAAAACGACATCGCGCTGATCCACAAGCTATCGCACGATCAGGCTTTCGATCAGGCTTCGCCCGGCACGTTGCTAAGCCATGCCATGTTCGCCCACGCGATCGACACGGATCGCGTGTCGGTTATCGATTATGGCACGGGCGACAATCCCTATAAGAAGGATTGGATGGAAGACCGGGCGACGCTACATCGCATCGATTGTTTCAATCCGCGTCACGCCTCCACATGGCTGCCGGCCGCACGGACAGCCATTTCCGCGCTTGTGGGATAGACCGGGAACGATTAGAGGGCGCCCATCATGCGGGCAGAAGATTCTCAGCCGGTCGACCGGATGGACGATGTGGATGGCCTGACGCGAGCGCTGCTGCGCGACGTGCTGGGCCTGTCGCAGGAACGGGTCGACGCTTTCGAAGTCGATACGCCGCTGTTCGGCGCGCTGCCGGAACTGGATTCCATGGCTGTCGCGGGCCTGCTCACCGAAATGGAAGACCGCTTCCACATCCTGATCGACGATGAGGATATTGACGGCGATACGTTCGAGACATTCGGAACGCTGGTCGCCTTCGCGCGGATGAAGATCGGCGGTTAAGGCCAGTTTTCAGCCATGAGGGGCCATAACCCTCACCGTCATGCAGAACTTGCTTCAGTATCCATCGCGCCTCGCAACCTCCACTCAATCCAGCGAAACGGACCCTGAGCCGAAGGCCAGCGAAGCTAAATTCAGCATGGCGGAGGGGGTTATGGCCGCATCATAACCCCACCGCCACCGAACAAAGGCGACTCTACTCCGCCGCGAGCGCCTCGAAATCGGCTTCGGCAAGGAATTTCTCCACGTCCAGCGCGGCCATGCAGCCCATGCCCGCCGCCGTCACGGCCTGCCGATAGATTTTGTCGGTGACGTCGCCTGCCGCGAACACGCCGGGGATGGCGGTCCGGGTCGTGCCCTTTTCCACCAGCAGATAGCCATCGTCCATCGGCAGCTTGCCCGCGAACAATTCGGTCGCGGGCTGATGCCCGATGGCCACGAACGCGCCGTCCGCCTCGATATGGCTGGCCTTGCCCGTCACCGTGTCGATCAGGTCGACGCCGACCAGACCTTCAGGATCGCCGCCGCCCACAAAGCGTTCGACCTTCTGGTTCCAGACGACCTTGATGTTCGGATGCGCGAACAGGCGTTCCTGCAGGATCTTTTCCGCGCGGAATGAATCGCGGCGATGGATCAGCGTCACGTCATGGCTGTGATTGGTGAGGTAGAGCGCCTCCTCGACCGCCGTATTGCCGCCGCCGATCACAACCACTTTCTTGCCGCGATAGAAAAAGCCATCGCAGGTGGCGCAGGCCGACACGCCCTTGCCCTGAAGCAACTGCTCGCCCTCCGCGCCCAGCCATTTGGCCTGCGCGCCGGTGCAGATCACCAGGCTGTCGGCGACATAGACGGTGCCGCTATCCCCGGTCAGGCGGAAAGGGCGCTGCGAAAGGTCGACATCGACAATCATGTCATAGACCATCTGCGCGCCGACATGTTCGGCCTGCGCCTGCATCTGCTCCATCAGCCAAGGCCCCTGGATCACGTCCTTGAAGCCGGGATAATTCTCTACATCCGTCGTGATGGTAAGCTGCCCGCCCGGCTGCATCCCCTGCACCACGATCGGCGCCAGACCCGCGCGTGCGCCGTAAATGGCGGCGGACAGGCCAGCAGGGCCGGAACCGAGGATGAGCATGCGGGTCGAATGGGTAGCGGTCATGATGGTCTTTCAGCTGCGATTCGTTGTGGGCAAGGAGATAAGGCCCGCCTGCCTTCGCGCAAGCATCAGTTGGCCATGGATTTCCCTCTGCCCCTGATAGGCCAGCGATCAGCCGGCGTTCAGTCCAGCACATTGGGCAGGGCCTGAAACCCCTTCCGCAACGCGGCGGACCAGCCCTTCGAAATTTTCCAAAATTGCCTGTCATCCGCCTCGATACGGGTGCGGACGCGGAAATCGAATGCATCCCGCTCGATCACGGCGAGGTCGAGCGGCATCCCCACGGAAAGGTTGGAACGCAGCGTCGAATCCATCGACACCAGCACCGCCTTCGCAGCGTCCTCCAGACTGGTTTTGCGCTGAATGATGCGATCCAGGATCGGCTTGCCATATTTATGTTCGCCGATCTGGAAGAAGGGCGTGTCCTCGGTCGCCTCGATGAAGTTGCCGGCGGAATAGACCAGATAAAGACGCGGCTTCCCGCCCTTGCGCTGTCCAGCGATCAGGATGGAAGCGTCGGCGGCCGATCCCTGCATTTCGATCGTGTTGCGATATTGCCCCTGCATCGAACACATGGCGTCGCCCACAATCTCCGCCACGCGGTGCATGGTCGGACAGTTGAGGATGGTTTCGACATCGGGATCAAGCGCAGAATCCTTGATCGCGCGGCCCAGCATCGTCTTGACGCCCTGCGTGATGGACAGGTTGCCGGAACACATGAGGGCGATGGCGCGCTCGCCGGGGTTCACATAGGTGAAGGTTTTCCGAAAACGAGCGATATTGTCCATGCCCGCATTGGTGCGGGTGTCGGACAGCATGACCAGTCCCTGGTCGACGCGCACCGCCACACAATATGTCATGCCCCTGCGGCTCCCCGAATGCCTGCCTATCTCTTCAGGATGGACGAGCGCGCGCTTTGCTGCTGCTGTTGCTGCAACTGCCGCGCCTCCAGCCCTTCCTCGGCCTGCGCGATCCGGACGTCCGCGTCAATCCACATATCGCCCGTCAGCGTGACCGAACCCCGGATCGGCGCGGCGGCATCCGCGTCCAGCCCCGACGCCACGCGCAGATAGCTTTCGGTGACGCAGACCTGGTTGGACGGATCAAACCCCACCCAGCCAAGATCGGGCACCAACGCTTCGGCCCAGCCATGGGTTTCGTGCAGGGCATGGCCTTCTTCCGCCAGCAGATAGCCCGAAACATAGCGCGCCGGCATCCCCAGCGCCCGCGCGCCGGCGATGAATATCTGGGCATGATCCTGACAGACGCCCGCGCCCAGGGCAAAGGCTTCGGCGGCGGCGGTGTCCGCCGCCGTCACACCGGAGCGATAACTGACCGCTTCCCTGATTGCCGCGGACAGGGCATGGAGCTGATCCAGCGGCGACCCCTGCTGCGCCACGGAAAGGGCCAGATCGCGAATCCCGTCGGATGCACGCGTCAGCGGCGTATCGCGCAGGAAATAACGCGGATCGACCTGCCCTGACGGCCAACCAAGGACTCCATGGGTTTCCGTCGTCTCCGCCAGTCCCTCTGCCACGACGGTGACATGGTCGATCTGACCATGGCAAATCCACACCGCCTCCTTCTCTCCATTGCCGTTGAGGTGAAAGCCGGTGACCGGTTCGTCATTGATGCTGACACGCCACTCCAGCACGTTTTGCTGCGGCGTGTCGACGGGCATCAGCTTCAGCCGCATGGCGACGCGGCCCGCCGACTGGGCATAGCGATAGACAGTCTGGTGCCGGATGAGCAGTTTCATGACGGAACGCTCTACCTTTGCTAAATGAAATAATAGGTCTGGGCGATTTCATGGCCCAGCTTGTTGGTCATCTTCAGCCCCATCTGCACGGTTTCGTGCAAGCCGCGGCGGAAAATCTCTCCGCTATCCAGCCCTTCCATGACGCCGACCATTTCCTGCACGGTATCGTGGCATGGCCCCCGCGAATCATGCCATCCCGCCAGGCGGTTGAGCCGGTAGGCAAGCTGATCGGCGCAAAAGGCGACGCTGCGTGGGAACAGCCGGTTGAGCATCAGGAAGTCAGTGATCTGCCAGGGCGTATAGGTGCCGCCATAGACATGATGATAGGCCCGCACCCCGGACAGGGCATAAAGCACCGATGTCCATTGATAATGATCGCGGTTGCCGCCGATGACCTCCGTTTCGGGGAGCAGGACATAATATTTGACGTCCAGCAGCCGCAACGTCATCTGCGCCCGCTCCAGCGCGGCCCCGGCCCGCAGGAAATCATGGCCCTCGTTGCGAAGCTGCCCCGCATCGGCCGCGCCCCGGAAAGTCATCACCCGCGTCTTGACCCAGTCGATCAGCGCGGGAAGCTGCTGCCGCGCCTCGGCTAGGTCATAGCTGTCGAGCTTGCGCCAGCCCTCGTTCAATGATTCCCACATGTCCTGCGTCAGCATCGTGCGCGCCGACTTCGCATTGGCCCGCGCTTTGAGCAGGCAGGACCGGATCGAGGATGGATTGTCCGGGTCCAGCATCAGATAGGACACGACATCGCTTTCGGTGACGGGCGAGCCTGTCGGAAACTGCGCCTCGCATCCCGCCGCGCGGACAACCGACCGCCATTCGTCGCGGTGATGCGCGCCGGGCAGGATCGTCATGCGCTGCCCCATGGTCAGCAGGCGCGCGGTGGCTTCGGCCCGCTCCATATAGCGGGCCATCCAGAAAAGGTTTTCAGCGGTCCGGCTCAGCATCGCATCAATCCTGTAGCACCCATGTATCCTTGACCCCGCCGCCCTGGCTGGAGTTCACGACCAGCGACCCTTCGGTCAACGCCACGCGGGTCAGCCCGCCGGGCACCAGCCGGATCTGCTTGCCAACGAGGCAATAGGGACGGAAATCGGCATGGCGGCCCACCACGCTGGCGGGGCCGAGCGTCGGGACGGTGGACAGGTCCAGCGTCGGCTGGGCGATGAATTCGCCGGGATTGGCCCTGATCCGGTTGGCATAGGCTTCGACCTCGGCCGTCGACGCCTTTGGCCCGATCAACATGCCATACCCGCCCGACCCATGGACTTCCTTCGCCACCAGTTCGTGCAGATGCTCCAGCACATAGGCGCATTCGTCCGGCCTGGAGCATTGCCATGTCTGGATATTGTCGAGGATCGGCTGCTCGCCCAGGTAGAAGCGGATCATCTCCGGCACGTAAATATAGACCGCCTTGTCGTCCGCAATCCCCGCGCCCGGCGCGGAGGCCAGCGTCACCCCGCCGCTGCGATAGACATGAAAGATGCCGGGAATACCGAGCAGGCTGTCGGGCCGGAAGGTCAATGGGTCGAGATATTCGTCGTCGATCCGGCGATAGATCACGTCGACCGCCTTTGGCCCCAGCGTCGTCTTCATCCAGACCCGGCCATCGTCCACAAACAGGTCCGCCGGTTCCACCAGTTCCACGCCCATCAGGTCGGCGAGGAAACTATGCTCATAATAAGCGCTGTTGAGCGCGCCGGGCGTCAGCACCACCACGACCGGATCGCCCTTGCAGGCGGGCGGGGCGACCTCCTTGAGGCTTTTGAGAAGTTCGGCGGGATAATCGTCCACCGGCGCGACAAGTCCTTCGCCAAACAGCTCCGGGAACATGCGCGTCATGATCTCCCGGTTCTCCAGCATGTAGGATACGCCTGAAGGCGTGCGGCAATTATCCTCCAGCACCTCGAAACGCGCCGACCCCGTCCGCACGATGTCGATGCCCACGATATGGCTGTAAACCCTGCCCGGCGGCGTAAAACCCACCATTTCGGCCAGATAGGCGCTGTTCCGGTAGATGATGTCGGCCGGGATGATCCCCGCTTTGATGATCTCTCCGCGATGATAGACGTCGAGCAGGAAGGCATTCAATGCCCGCGCCCGCTGCTTGATGCCGCGGTCCAGCACCCGCCATTCCTGCGCGGTGAAGATGCGGGGGAGCAGATCGAAGGGGATCAACCTTTCCGGATCGCCGCCTTCGCCATAGACGGCGAAAGTAATGCCGATGCGGCGAAAAATCGCTTCGGCTTCCTCCATGCGACGATTGAGCCCGGCTATACCGGTCCGCTCCACCCATTTCTGCACTTCGTCGTAACAGGCGCGAACGGAACCATCAGGCTCAAACATTTCATGGAAGGGCAAAGCGTCGATCCTCCCTCGGCCAAAGGCCAATTGTGCATTGCAACATTAGTGCAATGCTGGCGAGGGATTGCAAGACAAAAATGTGTCAGGCATCCCATTGCCATTGTTCGCCCGCCCGGCTGAAAGGATTATCATGCCTTCTCGCAATCGCGCTATCGGCGGCGTATTACTGGCCGCTTTCGCCCTGACGTCCTGCGCCGCCACGGTGCGCGAACAGATATACAAGGCGGACAACACCCCGTCAGCGTCGAAAGCTGGACGAAAAAGCCGCCGCAGCCCCTGACCGTGCAAAACGAAGGCGGACTGGCATTGACCGGCTATTACTGGCCCGGCGCGGCTGACGATCATGATGTGCTGGTCTTCTTTCATGGACGCGGATCGAACCAGGGCGTGGGCGCACGCTATGCGGAACATCTGACCGGCCATGGCGACCATGTGATCGTCGCCTCCTATCGCGGGTTCGGGGGCAATCCGGGCAAGCCGACGCAGGCGGGCCTTGTGGCGGACGGTCGCGCTTTTGTTGCCAAGGCAAAAGCGCTTGTGGGGCCCAAGGCCCGCATCTTTCTGGTCGGGCACTCTCTGGGCGGCGCAGTCGCGCTGCATGTCGCCGCGACGGTTCGGGTGGCCGGTGTGGTCACGCTTTCCACCTTCGACAAGCTGGAGGAATCGGCGCCGGGCGGCGTCAGCGCGCTGCTGCCCGACAAATGGAACAATCTGGATGCGGTGACGAAGATCGGCGCACCCTTCATCATGTTCCAGGGGAGCGCCGATGACCGGGTCGATCTGGGTCAGGCTGCGGCGCTCTTTGCCACCGCCCGGACTCCGGCCGTTGAAATCATGATGCCGGGCGCGGGCCACGCACCGGACATGAGCCGCATCGGTCCGCTCGTGACGCAGGCGGTGCAGGCGATCGATACAGGCAAGCTGACCGTTTATCCCACTTCGCCACCATCGGGATGGACGGTCCGCCGGAAATGAAGCGATAATTTCACGGCCTCTTTCAAACCCCGTTGACCGGTCCGCCCCCGCTGCGTATAGCGCGCCCTCACCGCAGGGCGACACGCCACGCGAGGCCCATGGGGCGGAGTAGCTCAGCTGGTTAGAGCAGCGGAATCATAATCCGCGTGTCGGGGGTTCAAGTCCCTCCTCCGCTACCATCGATACAGCACCCTTGGCCTTCTGAGGGGCTTGCCCTTCCTCCTCGATGAAGGGCTGAAGGTAGCCAACGATCCGCAACTTCATAACGCCGTTTTCGTTGCGGGTGACGACGATGGAGTGGATCAGATCCCGAAGGACAGGCCCAAGCTCCTTCATGTCGCCCAACTCATAAAGCCCATACTCGAACTTTGCCCGTGAGTTTGCCCACTTCTCGGCGAGGCGCTTTACCCGGTCGCCCAAGGCCCTGAAAGCTGTGGGGTGGAAGCTGATGTTGCTGGCTACGGGCAGATGGCCGCGCTCCTGCTCAAGTTCGTCCCGCCGGGCTACCAGTTCCTTGATGTTGACGTTTAAGGTTCTGCTGTCGCCTTCGTCGTTGGCTATCATGTCATGGAAGCGATCCAGCTTCTGACTTATCTTCGCGAGGTCTTTTTCAATCTCCGCACGACGACGATCCGGTTCGGCGGTCTGGTTACGACGAGCTTCGATATAAGCCCGAGCGCAGGCCATGATCTGCCCAGGGTTAGATAGCTGCTTGGTGATCTCAAAAAGCGCCCATCCTTCGATTTCGTCCAGGTAGTAGGTCTGGGGATCGGGGCAGGTGCCCGAATTGGTGTGAGCCGAACAGCGGACACGAACACGCTGTGATCGCTTCGCGTGCCCATAGACGGTCATCCCTGAACCGCATGCGCCGCATTTTATCAGACCGGACAGAAGGCGCTTAGGACGGCGATGGACGCCGATATTTCCTTCGCGTGGACCGTGTGCATGAGCCGCCAACTGGGCCTGTGCCGCATCCCACAGGTCTGGAGGCACGATCCGAAGCTCGGGCAGATCGTGATACTCCCATAGTTCAGAAGGGTTGGTGCGGGAGACGCGATTGCCGGTGTCGGGGTCTTTAATCATCTGGACCCGGTTCCAGACCATCTTGCCAGCATACAGCGAGTTGCGGAGGATGCCGTAACCACGCTTAGGGTTGCCGTTGATGGTGGATGCGTTCCATTTCGCGCCCCGAGGGGGACGAATACCGTCCCTATTGAGACCATGGGCAATGTGTCGTGGGGACTTCCCAGCCGCGAACTCCGAATAGATGCGGCGGATCACGTCGGCCTCTTCGGGGACGATAACCCGCTTGCCCTTGTTCTCGGGATCAGGTTTGTAGCCATACGCCTTGCCACCCGCAGACAGGCCCTGCTTCACGAGGCCGGTCATTCCGCGCCTGATTTTGTGGACGTTGTCCTCACGCATCAGCTGGCCCACCAGCCCGCGCAGGCCGACCATCAACGTATTGGCGATACCTTCATGGACAGCGCGAAGTTCGATGCCGAGATATTGCAGGCGTTTGTGGATGCCCGCCAGGTCTTCCATGTCGCGGGAGAGACGATCCAGGGCCTCGACGATGATGACGTCGAACTTCTTCGCCTGCGCGTCCTGGAGCAGGTTGTAGAGGCCGTCCCTGCCGAGCATGGATGCACCGGAGCGGGCTTTGTCCTGATAGGTGCCGACGACGAGGAAACCCTCGCGCTCAGCATAAGATCGGCACAGGTCTAGCTGGTCCTCGGTTGATCGTTCATTCTGAAGGTCTGTGGAAAACCGGGCGTAAGCAACTGCGCGGCGGGGATTGGACATCAAGCGGCCTCCTTCGTGTCAGCGATCTTCGCCCGTTCCAGCAGGGCGACGATTTCTCCGTTCATGGTCCGGTGCTGAGCGTCGGCTCGTTTCTTCAGCCACGCCTTCAGGTTGGCGGGCAGGCGCAGGTTCATCCTTTCAAAGATCATATCTTGCTCCTCTATGTCGGAAAATGCCGACTAGGCATATAATAGGCACATAATTGTGTTATATGTCAACTCGGCATAAATAGGCGCAGCAAGGAGATCGGAATGCGCGAACCCTATCCCAGCGAAACCCAAGACAGGTTCATGGTCCGCCTGCCGGATGGAATGCGAGACAAGATCAAGGCAGCCGCAGAGGCGGCCAACCGCACCATGAATGGTGAGATCGTCGCCCGGCTGGAAGCCAGCTTCAGGGAGGATTTCGGCGTCCCCGATTTCGTCACGCCCGATTTGGTCAAGCAAGTTAAGGTGCTAGGCGAGGAACTCGAAACACTGCGGGCACAGGTGCGGGCGCTGGAAATTCGCACCGGCGGAAAGGGCTGATTGCTGCTGCGAACCATTATGCAATTAATTGCACGAGGGCCGCGCCACCCGTTCCCCCGATCATTTCGGCAATGTCGTTTCCAACCTTCGGGCAAATCGGATAGCGTGCAGGTGCGTCAGTTACGAGATCAGCTTCAGGCGAGGAACCCCGCCGACAGCGCGGACTGATGGCGATCGAGCCAAGATCGTGAGCTTTCGCAACCGGGCATCAGGGCGGTGAGATAGGCCCAAAACTCGGCCCCGTGCGAGCGGTGTTTGAGGTGCGCCAGTTCGTGCACGACGACATACTCCAGCACCTTCCTGGGGGCGAATATCAGGTGCCAGTTGATGAGGATATTGCCCTCCGGTCCGCATGATCCCCAGCCATGGGCAAGGTCGGTCGTGCGGATCGACCGGGGCACGAGGCCGAACCGCTTGCCATAATCTGCGGCGATCTCCTGCACATCGCGCCGGGCGCGTTGCTTCAACCAGAGCTTGAGTTCGCTGGCGACGAGGTGATCGGCATCGTCCCCGGCCCAATGGGGCAGATCAACGATGAACCCGTTGCGATAGGTGATCGCCATACGGTCGGCATCGGTGCGGCGCACGGTCAACGTCATGTTCCGGCCCCGGTAGGGTATTTTCGATCCGGTGATGAACCGGGGCACGGCGTGGCGGCTGGCAGTGATCCGCTCCATCTCGCGCACGGTGTTGAACACCCATTGCCGTTTGCGCTCAAGGAACCCGGCAATGTCGTCATCATTATCACGGGTCAGCGCCAACACCTCGACATGACCGGGGGTGATGGTGATGCGGCGCTCCGATGCCGTCGCCGACCGGCGAAGTTCGTAGGGGATTTCCTTCCTGCCGATCTGGAGCGTCGGCATCAGGCTCCGCTCCCATAGGCATGGACGGCGAACTCCTCGACCTTCTCGCGGATGGTCTTGGTCTCGCCGATACCGTGATCGGTCAGGATGCGCCGGACCTGCTGGCGCAAAGAGCGGAGATAGGCTTCCATATGCGCAAAGGCGGGCTGGGTTGCGGCGGCGTCGGCATAGATCGCGCCGATGGCGATGGCCGCGTCCTGCAAGGTTTCATGATCGGTATCGGGCACGATGGCCTCGACGATGCGCAGGATCGAGAAGGCGTTCTCGTCCATGCCCAGTTCGGCGTGCGCGCCCTGTTCGGCCTCGATGTCGCCGGTCAGCCTCTCGAACTCGTGCAGGCCATCGGCGGCGGCAAGCTGCCCCTCCTCGAAGCGGCGGATGATCTCCAGCACCCGTTCGGAGAAGCGGCCATATTGCGCCGGGTTCTTGTCCACCAGTTCACGTGTGGTCCGGCGAAGCTCGGCGGACTTGCGCACGAACGCCTCCTGCAACTCCGGCTCGGCTTTACCCTCGGTGGCGAAGTCATCGGCGAAGTTCGGATCGGTGATGCTGCGCAAGCGGATCGTGGTGGAGAGGCCGGTGACGTGGACGTGCGTTTCCAGCATCTCCCTGATCTTCGCCGAGTAGGATTTGTGATCGAGGCTCTCGTCCTTGGCGATGGCCTGCGTTGCCAGCCGCAGGAAGGCGGAGGCCCATTTTACCTCGGCGGTGAAGTCGAGGATCGCCGGATCGGGTGAAAGATCGGCATAGACCTTGATGAATATCCGGGTCAGCCGCTGCAGATCGAACCAGTCGTCCTCCCGTCCTCCGGCTGCCAGCTTGGCGGCGGCATAGGCTGCGGCCTTCTCGTCCATGCCTTCCAGCCCCATGGTGCGCTTCTGGGCGCGGTAGCGGGCATGGGCTTCCTTGAGGTCGTTGCGCAGGATCGCGATGTCGCGCATCGCGTTCTCGACATCCTCGGAGCGATAGGATTGCAGCGCCTCGTCGAGATGGCTGGTGACGCCGATATAATCGACGATGCGGCCATTGGGCTTTTCGATCTCGCCCCCGTCCGGCAGCCTGATGGTGCAGGTGCGGTTGGTCCGGGCGATGGCTTGCAGCAGGTTGTGCTCCTTTAGCGGCTTGTCGAGATACATGACATGCTCGATGGGCGCATCGAACCCGGTCAGCAGCTTGTCGCAGACGATCAGGAACTGCGGGTCTTGGCCTATGGCCTTGAACCGCTTCTTCACGTCCTTCTCGGCGGTATCGTCGAGATAATATGCTTCCAGTCCGGCGCGCAGCGCAGCGATCTCCGGGTTCTCGCTCGGCTTGTTGTCCTCCTGCGATTTTGAATAGACGCAGGCGATCATCGCGTCGGCCTTGGCCTGCGCGTCCCCGGCCTCCATCCCGCCCCGTTCAAGATCGGCGGCGATCACGGTGGACAGCGCGGCGCGGTAGAGGATCACCGCTTCACGGTCCACGGCGACAATCTGGGCCTTGAACCCGTCCGGCTGGCAGACTGCTTTGAAGTGCTCCCAGATGTCGAGCGCGATCAGGCGTATGCGCTGCGGGTGCTTGGCGATCGTGGCCAGCGTCAGGCCCTTGCGCTTCAGCTCGTCGCGCTTGTCGTCGGGCAGGTCCACGAACCAGCGGTCGAACAGGATGTCGATCTCGGCCTCGTTGATCGCCCAGTCGGCTTTGCGGCCTTCGTAGAGGATCGGCACGGTCGCCCCATCGCGCACGGCGTCGTCGATCCCGTATTTGTCGAGATAGCCTTCGCCCGCCACGCTGAACCGGGCGTAGGTGTCCTTGTCGGTCGATTTGATCGGCGTGCCGGTGAAGCCGTAGAAATGGGCGTCGGGCAGCGTGGCTTGCAGGAATGCGCCCAAGTCCTTTTCCTGCGTGCGGTGGCACTCATCGACCAGCACGATCCAGTTCGCGGAGTTCGGGATCGGCTCCTTCGACCCGGCGAACTTGAAGATGGTGGAGAGCAATATCTGCCCGTTGCCGCCCCGGTTCACCGCCTCGCGCAAAGCCGCGACCGATCCGCACTGCGTCGGGTTGGGCAGGCCGCAGGCGACAAAGGTCTTGCAGATCTGGTCGTCGAGGTCGATCCGGTCGGTCAGCACGAGGATATTGGGGTTGGCGAGGCTCGGTGCGTCGAGCGTCAGGTGGGTTTTGAGCTTCAGGGCGAGGAACACCATGGTCAGGCTCTTGCCCGAACCCTGCGTGTGCCAGATCAGGCCCTTGCGGTGCTCGCCCGCTGCTACCCGCTCAACCGCCTTGTTGACGGCGCGGAACTGCTGATAGCGGCAGACCTTCTTGATCTTGCGCCCGGTCTCCGGGTCAGTCTCGAACACGATGAAATGCGCCAGCAGGTCCAGCAGGCGCGATGGTTCACACAGGCACCACAGGGCTTTGGCAAGGTCGTCGGTGAACTCGTCACGGTTTCGGGGCCATGCGTCTGGCCACGGGGCATAGAATTGCGAGGGTGCCCCGGTCGCACCGTAGAGTGTCGTCATGCCGTCGGTGACGAGGTTGAAGGCGTTGGGGTAGAACAGCCGGGGAATGTCCCGCTCATACTGCTTGATCTGCTCGAAGGCTTCCCCGGCGGTTGCCGTGCCTTTCAGCGGGGACTTGGCCTCGATCACAACCAGCGGGATGCCATTGACGAACAACACCACGTCCGGGATGCGGGGACGCTGGGCGGCGACACGGAACTGGCTGGTCACGTGGAAGCTGTTACGACCGGGATTTTTGAAGTCGATCAGGGCGATCGGACTATCGCGGTTCTCGCCGGACAGGCGGCGGGAATAGCCGCCGCGCAGCTTGCGTTGCCACTCCTCGTTGTCGGACAGGGTGGACAGGTCGTTATAGATCGCCTCGGCATCCTCCGCGCCGATGCCGTTCAACTGGCGCAGCGCGTCGATCAGCACGGATTTGAGGATGACGAGGTTCTCCTCCTCGCGCATCGCCAGCGCCTGCGTCGGGGGCAGCATCTGCCAGCCCATAGCCGTCAGCGCATCGAGCGCGGGCTTCTCGGCAAGGCGGTATTCGCTCATGCAGGCACCCGCACGCGACCGGAGAGGAGGTCGGAGGCAATGCTGATCTTGAGAGCGGTCAGCTTGTCCAAGTTCGCCGTTTCCAGTTCGACGAAGGCGTCGAGATCATCAAGGATCGCGGCAATCTGCTCTTGTTCGTGCTTGGGTGGCAACGCCACGATGACCTCTTTCAAGTCACGTAGGTTGATGACCTGCTGCGCCGATCCAATGGTCTCTTTCTTCAACCGATCCTGCCCGATTGGTGAACGGAGGAACTGGTAGAGGTAGCTTGCAGCTACTTCCTTGCCGGGCCGGATCAGGGCTGCCTGCCGTGCGATGTTCGCGCCAGCCAGTTCATCGGGGACAATGGCACATGCGCCGGGATAGCCCACCAGACTGACAACTATCTCACCGCCCTTTAACTGGGTCCGGCGATACTGGCTGGCAACGTCCCTGCCGATCTTGCGCAGCGCCCCGATGTTGATTGTCCCATTGGGAAAGTCGCCGCCGCGCACGAACGGGATACCGTCAGCAACGTTTGGGCCGGGCTGGACGACGCCATAGGTAACGGGTGTCGCCGATAGTTCGCCGAGTGACTTCTCATCCCACGAAGCGGGGATAGGCGTGGAATGGCCGTCCTTGAAGTCGGAGTGACCAATGCCTTCGACAAACAGCCGTTGAAGCATACCTTCGATGGCACAACTGGCTTGCTCCACCGCAAGCTTGGTTCGAGCAATCGCCTCATCCACCGACCGCAGCACCTCGGCGATCCGCCGCTGCTCGTCGAGGGGTGGGAGAAGGATAGGCAACAGCTTTGCTGTTCCCCGGCTAAGCTCCTTGAATGTGCTGCCGCCCGCCGCTGCGACCAGATTATTCCGTTGGGCAGTCAGCCAATAGAGCAAGAAGTCGGCATCAAGATCACCACCAACCCGGAATGTGATGAAGCCCTGATTTGTGGCCATTGGCACCTGATTGATTGCAGCAAAGCCAATCGTGGCGCGGGAGGTCATCAGCACGGTGCCGGGCGGATTGAGTGTCAAAGAGCACTCGGCAAGAGCCTTCTCTGAGATCTTGGTTTCGGTGTCAGCGATCCGATTTGCCCCCGTTGCGAGAGACGTAATATCGGATGGAGTTGCCCATGGGATCGTCGTATTTTCCCAATAGTCAGGCTCGGCCCGTGAAGGCGTGGTTCCACCGCTCAACGTCGCCACATCACCGAGGCGGAGCGACCGCCAGCCACTCGGCACCGCATCCGTGCCCCGGACCAGTTCGGCAACCTCACCCGACATAGCCAAGCCTCGTGAGGTGCCGGAACATCACGGCTTCGGCCTCGTTGCGTTTGGAGATCAGGTCTTGCAGCTTGGCAACCTCCGCCGCGACATCGACTGCCTCAGCATCCGCGCCGGTCTGCACATAACGGCTGATGTTGAGGTTATGGCCGTTGGCGACGATCTCCTCGACCGGGACCACTCGGGCCAGCTTTTCGATGTCGGCAAAGCCGTGGACCGCCTCGGCCAGTGCGGCGACATGATCGTCGGTCAGGAAATTCTGCGCCTTGCCCGGCTGGTAGGTGACATCGCCGTTGACGATCAGCACTTTTCCCCGCCGCTCGGCAGGCTTGGCCTTGCGGCATACGAGCACGGCGGCAGGGATGCCCGCGCCATAGAACAGATTGGGAGCAAGGCCCACCACCGCCTCGATCACGTCGGCATCGAGCATGGCCTGCCTGATCCGTCCCTCGGCCCCACCACGGAACAGGACGCCGTGCGGCACCACCACCGCCAGCATCCCGTCATCTTTGAGACTGGCGAGCATGTGCTGCACGAAGGCAAGATCGCCATAGCCCTTGGGCGGGCAACCATAGGCATCGCGCCCGAACGGATCGCCGTTCTGCCAGACATCATGACCCCACACCTTTTCCGAGAAGGGCGGGTTGGCCAGCACCCGGTCATAGGCACCGATGCCCTCCAGGAACTCGCGGGCCTTGGGATCATATCGCTTGGGGGACAGGATCGTGTCGCCCTTGGCGATGAACGCGTCGTCCACATTGTGCAGGAACAGGTTGATCTGGGCGATGCCCCATGTCGCGAAGTTCTTTTCCTGCCCATAGAGCGATAGGGTGCGGGCATCCTCGCCCCGGTCCTTCACATATTGCACCGCCTCCAGCAGCATGCCGCCAGAGCCACAGGTGGGATCATAGATTGACATGCCGGGGCGCGGCTCGACGATTTCGACCATCAGGCGCACGATCTGCCGGGGCGTGTAGAACTCACCGCCCTTCTTGCCCGCACCTTCGGCGAACATCTTGATGAGGTAGAGATAGGCATCGCCCAGCATGTCGGCGGGCACATCGGCATTGCGCAGCCGGTGCTTCTCGAAATGTGCGAGCAGCTTTTCCAACAGAGCGTCGGAGAAACGATCCTGATTGGCAAAGTCCACATCGCCGAATACCCCGCGCAGGCGCAGGTTGGCATCTTCGATGGCTGCCAGCGCATTGTTCAGCCGCTGGCCGATCTGCGTGGCGTGCAGGCGCACAGCCTCCCAGCGGTGCTCCTTGGGGATATGGAAGCGGTGCTCGTCCGGGTCGGCGGCTTCCTCGCGGTCGCCGGTCTCGGCGAGCAGGGCCTCGAACTCCTCGTCCCACACGTCGCACAGGCGCTTATAGAACAGCAGGCCGAAGATATATTGCTTGTAATCCCCGGCATCGACGGTGCCGCGCAATATGTCCGCTGCGCCCCACAAATGCCGTTCGAGTTCGGATTGCGTCAGTATTGGCATTGATCCCCCAGAAGCGCGGCTCCTCCCTGAGCCACGAACTTTTGTTCACCAGATGATCCGATAGCAGCGTCGGGGATTATTGGCGACACAAAGGAACCGGAAAATCGGATTGCAATTAATTGCATAATGCTGGAGCGCCCGTTCGGGCCTGTTTGTAGGCTCTGATAAGTGAAGGTTATCGGAGGCTAGAGGGCCCGGTTGTCATAGGAAACGAAACAGCGTGCATGCTAGGGATGCAAGCATCCCCGGGCCTTCGCTTTGATCGTCAGCCGCTTAGAAATGTTCTTCCACTTCTTCTCATCATGCGGGGTATAATCCGCCAATGCATGCGCTGGATTAGCAGGGGCATCTTCCGTGGCCTCCAGCGGATCGTTTCGGCAATTTATGGCTTCTTCGATAAACTCGCCCACCGTGACGCCATAGACCGCGCCGGATTTCCGACCGGTGCTGATATAGAGCGCGTGAGACGCTGCGGCGTCCGTTAATGCGCTACGATCAACAGACATCAACCCTACATCATTCGGCTGAGGTTTGAAGCGATCGCTCGCGGGCTCTCCATTTTGGATGCAGTTCGGGTGAATTTGACGAAACAGCACTTCGTCTGAGTTGGTAAGCGGCTCACTCATGAAGGCTCATCCGACCATCAAAAATAGCAAGAAAATCCTCCGTGACACCACCAAATTCTATGGGTTCAAGCTCACCATTGCCGTCGATTTCGACGCCATACATCTCCACCCCGCCTAACATTGTAATCTCGACGGAATAGTCCCATCCGGCGTGTTCGAAATCCACGAGCACGCCTCCGCTATCAGTTGGGAAAATTCTAAATGCGTTGCAATACGCGGGACGTTTAGCTAGAAAGGCTTCGGCAGCTGCCAACGCAAGGTCTGTAATCTCTGCGCCCGTTCCATCATTCCATCCCGCATCTAATGACCTGATTTCCTCAAGTCTGTTTCTACAGATCGTTAACGCGGCTCCCAGCTCATCATCGACTACGCCAATGTCAAAGACATCAGCTACTCGCCGGAACTGATCTTGGCTGTCCAGCTCCACAAGAAGCTCGAACTGCACGTCATGCTGCAGGTTTCCATCGAATTCTTCTCGGACCTGTGATGGATCGGCAGGCACCGTAATGTCACCGTATTCGAACGTCCGGACCGTGATACTACCTTCGTAGTCATTCCGGACTGACGTGCCAACAAGCTCCCCGATCCCTTCAAAACGAGTTTGATATGTTTCTCGAGCGCCGGTGATGAGTTGCTTGCGCCGGAATGCGTCAAGATAGACCACTTTGGAGCTAGCCCTATCAGGAAGCTCAATCTTCTCGTTTTCGCGCAAACCCGCGCCGAAACGGTTCAGTGCCCGAACCTTCTCAGACGACAGCGCCGATACTCGTCCGGTCTGCCCCTCGATCAGGGCGACCACATCGCCGTAAGCCGCTTCAACGATTTCCTCTATCTCATCGGCGAAGCCTGGCAAGTTCACCTGTGCGCTGGAGCGGTTCCATTCCAGCTGTGGGATGGCGCTCCCATCTTTAATCTCTACAAGGTCAAAGGCGAGGCTCTTATCAAAGCCCTTGGGAACTCGTTGCCGATCGGCATGTCGCCGTCGCCACTCGTCCTTTGCATACGACACCAAGAGGTCTCGAAACGCCGGAAAATCAGAAAGCACGTCCACGGGAAGCCGAGCGTTGCGAAAACGGCTCCCCTTGTAGTGCAAGCTGAAAATCTTCGGTTCGTCGGCCATTCCGTCCCCTATCGAAGGTGTTGCTTATCCCCAGCTGCCTTCGATGCCAACAATTTTCGGGTCCATACATATCGGTCTAAGGCTAACGACGTGTTATGGGGCGCAGCGTCGCCACTATAGCACAACGCCCGCCGCGTTGTCGGTAAACATGTCACCGTCCCGAATGTAACGGGCGAGCATGGCGTCGCTCTTGTGGCCGGTCTGTTGGCGGATTTTCCACGACGAGGCCCCGGCCACGGCGGCACTGGTGGCAAGCCCGGCGCGCAGGGAGTGGCCGGAGAAGGTCGTCGGATCGAAGCCCGCAGCCCCCACGCGCTTTTTCATAATCGTCGCGACCGCATCCCCAGACAAACGATTGGGGGCAATATGCCCGTGCCGGTCGATGCTGCGGAAGATCGGCCCTTGCTCGATCCCGGCATAGGCAAGCCAGTCGGTGAGATGGCGGACAGGACACCAACGAGTGCGCCCATATGGGATCGCGACTTTGCGGCCATTCCCGATCTGGTCGGTCTTGGACCGGCGCAGATGCAGCACGATGCCCCGCGCAACAGGCTCAACATCGCCGCAGTCGAACCCGACCAGTTCGGATCGACGAAATGCCCCGGCGAACCCAATCAGCAGCAGCGCCTTATCCCGCACGTCAATGGGGCGGTCGCCCATGCGCTCAAGAACCGCAAACAGATCATCGCGCTGTAACGCCTGTGCTTCGCGTTGGGCCATGCCCTTGGTCCGTCGTATGCCCCGCATGGTCGCCCTGATGATCTCGGATCGGCATGGATCATCGAAGCCTGACGCCCGGTGCGCCTTCGCGATGGCTGCCACCCGACGCTGGATCGTGGCGACGGCATGGGTCTCGGCGAGATCGGCCAGATACTCCGCAATGCTCTGCGGTGGACAGGGAATGTCCCTGCCGGACGCCCGGAAATGGGCGAGATCAGCCGCGTAGGCGCGCTGGGTTCCAGCCGATAGGGAATGGGAGAGGAGGCGGCGGACCGGCTCTGAAATCGCCTGTGGAGGCAAAGATGCCGTTGTGTCGCCGAGAGGGATGGTAGCGCCACTTGTGCAATTAATTGCAATCATATCTGCAGGAACTGTTTCCAACATTTTTTGTATTCCTCCATTCGGCGTCAGCCCAACAGTTCCGGGGCTTTCCGCCTAAAGTCATTGTGCCGAAAATCAGGGGACATGAACTGCGCAGGCGGGACCGGATCAGCCGAGTTTGCGCTCTTGCCGGGCGTAGGCTTCGGCTACCTGATCCTCGCGGCTGGTGAGCAGGTCGTCAGACATGCGGTGAAGCGCCAGCAGGCGGTTCTCGGCCTGGGTATGTCCCTCCAGAGTGCCGTCATGGCGAATATGCCAGACCCCGACATCGGGCAGATCATTGAGGTGGCGGGAGATCAGCAGGAAGCGGTGACAGTGCAGCGGGTCGCCCTCCGAGCACATCAGGGCGGGTCTGCATCGGCTTGCGATGGATAGGACTGTTTCGATCCCTGTTGCAAACTCGGGGGTGCCGCGTCGATCGTCATATGCGGTGGGGCCGCGCTTGGGGTGCCCGCCCAGACTGTCGCCTAAGTGAATGTAAGAGATGCCGACCCGGTTCAACGCTGCCCGCAGATCACGTTTGCGGAACTGGGGCCACCGCGATCTTGGCGACGATCGAACATCAATGATGCAGTTTACGTCGAAATAATCGAGACCGTAATGAAACTCGTCCCAACTCACGTTGGAGTGCCCAATAGTCAAAATGTCTTTCATATCAAACCTTTCAAGCTCCAATGAACTTATCCAAGGTTTGAAATAAATGGCACTATTATCAGCGGCTTAAGTCGTTTTTCGTCTTGATTTGTGCAGCCGTCTGAGACGGCGTGATTGATACAGGCGTCGGAAAAAGGCGTGCCGAACCTGTCAGCGCCGCCGAGCCGGGGATAGGCGCACGGTCGCCGTTACCGTGCTGACGCTAGGTGGCTGCGTGCCAGCCGCACGAGAGCATCCTCCTTGCCGACCAGTCCCTTGCCCCGCCGCTTTGCGCCACATGCAATGAGCGCGGCCTCGACATCGGCATACTGCTCGGCAGGCAGGCGGAGGAGAAATGAACGGGTCGGCCCCTCCGATGATGCGCCCTGCCGCTCCAGAGCCTCTGGGAGGGCGTATGATGGCGTTCGGAGGGCCAGTTGGAGGTTTGCCCTCATGGCGCGCTGGTTGAGCTTCTGTGGCCGTCTGGCGGCATGGCGGGCGACGATCTGGAGTTTCGTCCAGCCGATCCGCTCAGCCTGTGCTTCGTCGATCCTGTAGTCAGACAGAAGCCTGCCCACGTTCGAGAGGTAGAACAGCGCCCGACGCTTGATCCCCGCGATCCGCTCGACCTCGTGCAGGAATGTGCGGTCCTCGTTGTGAGCGGCCCAAAGGGCGCAGGCGAAGGCGTAGAAGTTCTTCGTAGGCTTTACGGCGAGTGTCAGCGCCTCCTGCTTCAGATGCTCGACATCGGGACTGCCTTCAACCGAGGGCATGTTGTGCTCCTATCACGAATGGCTCTCGACCATATCCTGCCGATCCTAACAGGACGTTGATTGCAATTAATTGCATATGCGTGGGGGCGGGGGACTATAGGGGGTGGGGGCGGGAGGGAGACATGCGTTAGCATGTATCCCCGATCCCTTCCTTCCCGAACAAGGTTCGGGTGAACCCCGCGTTCGGAGCGCAGCGACTGGACGCTGAGGCTTTTTCTGTAGCTTCGTTCGTATCTTCATTAGTCCCTTTATTAAGGTTGCCGATTTTCGTCACATCCATTGCCGAACCACGTCAGAGGTGGTGACGTTCCCCGTCACTAACTATGACGAAATCCGTCACACCCCCCTGACGATTTCCGTCATACCTCCCCAACTTCATGCTGGAACAGGGCCACAGCTTCCGGTGTCGGACGCAGATGCAACATCGAATGACCCTTGAACTCGGCGGTGAGGGTCTCGATCAAGCCCCGCTCCAGCAGCCGGTCCTGAGCAGTGCGGTAGGTTCGCGGAGAGATGCCGAGTTCGTCCGCCCACTGTTTATGGGTTTTCGCGATCCACTTCTTGCCGCACTGGACCACGGTGGCCTTGGGCCACCAGTAGCGGATGCGGTAGAGCAGCAGGGCAGCGTCGCCATGCCCGGTCGCCTTCCGAAGTCCCCTGAGGGCATTGTGCTGGAACCCGTCCTTGGTCTTGGGCAGATCGTGACCCGTGAGCATCTTATGGGTCGTGTGCTCGAACGCATCGCGGAAGTTATGAAAAATGACCTTCTTGAGGTCGTCAGCCACCTCCACCCGATCGGTGAGGTAGTCCCACCATTTAGCGAACATCTTCTTGCACTCTTTGACCAGCACGGAAGGTGTCGGTTGCTTGAGCGTATACAAGAGTTCTTTCCCGAACTGCATAGCCAGCCATCGGGTAATGCTCACAAGCTGCTGCTGCGATCCCGTGTAAGGGGCTGCGCCGATCTCATCGGGGATGTCGAGATCAGATAATAAGTCCGCGACCGTGACCGCCTCGACGGACGCCTCGGTCTGGATCGCTGATTTGATGGCCATGGTTCTGGCTCCTTTCGAGTTGAACGGAAGGAGCGTCGGGATTAGGAATACTGTCGCTAGTCAGCGTCGACCCGGCGCTCCAGAAAGCCCTGCCGCGCCAACGGTGGGGCTTTTCCGTATCTGCGTTGTGATCTATGATGATGAGCGGATAAGGGAGGCGTGCCCGTCAGCGGGTGCATTTACCACGGATGACCATGTGGCGCTGTATCGTCGAGTTCGGTCCTCCGCTACCATTCCAACATATTGAATTACACGGTTTTCCCTAAATCGTCGCCGGACACGCCCACAGCAGTTGGGCGGTCAGTTGGGAGTCTTTGTTCCCCTTTCGACCTTCCCAATGGCGGATCCCCCAGCGCGCTATCGCGATTCAGATAGTGATTATCGAGGATGCCCCCACATCCTTGAGCTCCAGTCTAGCGCCTTCGGCGAGCAGGGCCTGTTCAAGCAGGGCGTACTGCTCGCTGTCGAGGTGCGACACGGCCATCTGGCCATCGGGATCGAACTTGCCATCGCGGAATACATCTTCAACTCGTGGGCGGTGCAGTCCTCCGCCACGTCGAGTAGATCGTCGATCGTTTCGGCTTCGCCATATGTCGCGAGGATGGACAATTTGGTCCAGCCCATCCGCAGCCACCTTCCTCCTGCGATACACCCCTTCGGACATGGATCACCTTTCACAGTAAGCCAAAGATGAATGGAAGATTAATGGCAAACATGTCAATGACTTGGAATTGCATTCCCCCAATTCAAGGGATGATGTAAAATTACAACATAAAAAATGTCAATATAGGCAGCAACAGGCCACTAGCACTTTACGCTAGATCATTATTTCTCTTAAGGACGCATCGCTTTCATGGAATGATGAATGAGGTAGAAACAATGAAGAAACTTATCGCAGCAGTCGCACTGCTTTCCGCCGGCGTCGCGGCTCCCGCTTTCGCGCAGGACGCCACGCCTTTCTCGGGCCCCTACATCGGCGCCGTCGTCGGCCTCGACCACACCGATTTCGATGCCCGCACTCATGACAGCGGCCTGCTCTATGGCGGCGTGGTCGGCTATGACATCAACCTGAACGGCGCCGTGTTCGGCATCGAGGGCGAATATGCCGATTCCGACACCAAGGATCGCGCGACCAATATCCTGATCCCCGGCGACAGCGCTTCGCTGAAGACCGGCCGCGATCTTTATGCGGGCGTCCGCATCGGTGGCGAAATAGTCAACAACGTCATGCTCTATGCAAAGGGCGGCTACACCAATGCCCGCGTCAAGGCGGTCTATGACGATGGTGTCGACCTTTCGCGCGCCAGCAAGAATCTGGACGGCTATCGCCTGGGCGCCGGTGTGGAAACCACCTTCAATGGCTTTACGGCGCGCGCGGAATATCGCTATTCGAGCTATGAGCATATCGTGGGCGTAAAGCCGGAACGCCATCAGGCGGCGCTGATCCTTGGCTACCGTTTCTGATCGACCGGTTATCGGAAAACAATGTTGCAAGCCCCGCCATCGTGCGGGGCTTGTTTCATTTTATCGCCGCTCTTGCCGCCACGCGCAGTTCATTGCGGATGGGGTGGATGTTCGACGGCAGGTGCTGGGTCATGAGGATGGCGATCATCCGTTCCACCGGGTCGATGAAGAAATGCGTCGAAAAAATGCCGCCCCAGCTATAGACCTGCGTTCCCAGCTCCATGGCGAAACCCAGGCCAAAGCCCAATCCCGCATAATCCACTTCGCTGAACATGCCCGTCGACATGCTGGTAAGATCGCGGCCGCCCGGCAACTGATTGGTCCGCATCGCTTCGACCGTTTCGGGCCGCAGCAGCCGCACGCCATCCAATTCTCCGCCGCGCAGCAGCATCCGCGCGAAACGGTGATAGTCCCCGGTCGAGGAAACGAGCCCGCCGCCGCCCGCGCGGAATCGCAGGGGACGGCTCCAACCGCTCCGCGCGCCGCGATCGCCCAGCGCCAACCCGCCGCCCGGGACAAAACGCCATGCATCGGTCAGGCGGTCCACCCGATCGGCAGGCACGGTGAAGAAGGTGTCGGGCATCCCCAGCTGATCGAATATCCGGGCACGGAACAGGCTTTCCAGATCCATCCCCGTCAGCCGTTCGGCCACGACCCCCAGCACATCGGTCGAAACCGAATAATTCCAGTTTCCCCCCGGCGAAAATTCCAGCGGAATATCCGCCAGCGCGGCGATGAAATCGTCGGATGACCGCTTTTGCTGAAACTCGTCCAGCCCCAGTTCGCGGTAGCGCGCGTCGATGGCTGTCCGCCGCTGCAAACCATAGGTAAAGCCTGACGTATGGCGCAGCAGGTCGATCATCCGCATCGGCCTTTTGAGCGCCTTCTCCTCCATACCCACGCGCAGCCGGGCGAATTCGGGCACCACATCCGTCACCGGATCGTCCAGTGCCACCAGCCCCTGCTCCACCAGCATCATGAAGGCGACCGACGTCACCGGCTTCGTCATGGATGCGATACGGAACAGCGCATTCTCACGCAGCGGTTCACCGCCTGCCCGCGCGCATCCCCCGCTCACCGACAGGACGATCCGCTCGTCCCGCGACAGCAGCAGTTGCAAATGCGGCAATTTCCCGCTCGCCACATAGGTCCGGTCGAAATGCGCCACCAGCGCGTCGATCCGGTCCGGGTCCATCCCCACGTCCCGCGCCGCATCCCGATCGGCAAATCCTGTCATATGCGCTTGTGCCATGTCCGCGATCGCTAAAGCAGCGCCGCGCTCAGGTAAACCGTCATCACCTTGCCAAGACCCCGCTCACGCCTCTATTGCAACCGGCCTGAACGGCAAGCACTGGACCCTGAATGGACATGGCCACGGGCCTTTCCGCAATCTTCCTCCAGAACCGCCCTGCCCTGCTGCGTTTCCTGCGGGGCCGCGGCGCTGGCGACGATGCGGAGGACATGTTGCAGGACATGTGGATGAAGCTGGAGGCGAAGGATCTCGGCCCGGTGGCCGATCCCCTGCCCTATCTTTATCGCATGGCCAATAATCTGATGCTGGACCGCTACCGCTCCACCGTCCGCCGCGCAAAGCGCGAGCAGGACTGGGCGGAGGGTGCGGGCGGCGTGATGGCCGATCCGACGAGCGATATGGCCGTAGACGAACGGATGATCCTGACGCAGCGGCTGGGGGAAGCGCGCGCCGTGCTGCGCGACCTTGGCCCGCGCGTCGAACTGGTGTTCCGCCGCTTCCGTATCGAGGGAGTCGGCCAACGACAGATCGCGCAGGAACTGGGCGTAAGCCTCACCACCGTGGAGAAGGATTTGCAGAAGGCCTATCGCGCCATGATCGCCCTCAAGCAGAGGCTGGAGACGGAATGAGCGCGATGGTGGCGTCACAGCCTGCAAGGGGTGAAAAATGAACAGGGCTGATGCCATGATCCATGAGGATGCGCTCATGTGGGTGATCCGCACGCGCGATCCGGAATTTGTCGATTGGGAAGGCTTCACCGCATGGCTGGAGGTCGATCCGGCCCATGCGGCGGCCTATGACGCGCTGATGGCGCAGGATGCGGGGCTGGAACAGCTCATCCCCGCCGATCCTGTGCACATGCCCGCGCCCGCGAACGACGCCGGTGATCCGGGCGAACGGCGCTGGAGGCCGATGCGCTGGATCGGCGGCGGCGCGGTGGCGGCGGCGCTGGTTGCGGTGGTTTCGCTCAGCGTCGTGAACCGGAGCGACATCTACACCGTCACGACCGCGCCCGGCGAAAGCCGCATGATTGCGCTGGACGACGGCACGCGGATCGACGTGAACGGCGGCACGACGCTGCGGCTCGACCGCAAGGATCCGCGCTTCGCCGCGCTCGATAAGGGCGAGGCGGCCTTCACCGTGCGGCATGACGATACCCATCCCTTTCGCGTGATGGTGGGCGACGATGTGTTCGAAGATGCGGGCACCGTCTTCAACATCGTCCATAGCGGCGCTTCGACCCGTATCGGGGTGTCGGAAGGCAAGGTGATCTACAACCCCTCCGCGCAGGCCATCGCCCTGCCCGCAGGCCGCGCCCTGACCCAGGACGCCACGGGGCTGCACGTCATGCCCATCGCGCCCGAAGCCGTGGCAAGCTGGCGCAGCGGCCGGCTGGTCTATGCCAACGCCCGGATCGATGAGATCGGCGAGGATATTGCGCGCTCCATCGGCGTGCGCCTGACCGCCACGCCCGGCGCTGCGGCGATGCGCTTCACCGGCACCATCGCGCTGGACAAGGACCCGGCCCGTTTCTTCACCGGCGCCGCGCCGCTCATGGGATTGACCGCCGTTCGTCAAGGGGACGGATGGCTGCTGAAAGAAGGGGATGGTCCGCAAAGCTGACGTCCTTTTCGTCACCGCCCTCGCCATAGCGGCCGCAACGCCTGCGCGGGCGGCGGACAGACAGAATATAAACCTCGCTCCCGGCAGGCTGGGCGAGGCGGCGATCGCGCTCGGCCATCAAACGGGCGCCAGCATCGGCATGTCGGATCAGTCGCTCGCAGGCATCGCCACCCCTGCCGTGCGCGGACGGATGTCTGCGGAAGCCGCGCTCAAGCGCCTGCTCAAGGGTAGCCATGCCTCCATACGCCGGATCGACGACCGGACGTTCCGTATCGTGCGCGCGTCTCTTCCGGCGCGGGCCATCCCTCATCGTCCCGCCAGCGCCGCCGCGCTCCCGCCAGCGCCGCCGCCAGCGGAGATCATCGTCACCGCTTCCAAGCGTGACGTGCCGCTGCCGCGCTATGCGGGCCTGGTGGACATGGTGAGCGGCGGCCTGTTCGACAGCGGCGAAGCAGCGGGCGGATCGGCGGCGCTCCTCTCCCGCGTGGCGAGCCTCAGTTCCACCCATGCCGGATCAGGCCGCAACAAGCTCTTCATCCGCGCCATCGCGGATTCGGGCGTGGCGGGGCCGACGCAGGCAACGACGGGACAATATCTGGGTGATATGCGCCTCAACTACGCCGCGCCGGACCCGGACCTGCGCCTTTACGACATGCGCGGCGTCGAAGTGCTGGAAGGGCCGCAGGGCACGCTTTACGGCGCGGGATCGCTGGGCGGCATCATCCGCATCATTCCCAATCTGCCCAATCTGGGCGAAACGGGCGGCCAGATTTCGGCGGGCGTCTCCGCCACGCAGCATGGCGATCCGGGCGGCGAGCTGTCGGCGGTGCTCAACCTGCCCATCGTGCCGGAGAAGATCGCGCTGCGCGTCGTGGGCTATGGCGTGCAGGAGGGCGGCTATATCGACGACCGGCTACGGGATCGCGACGACGTTAACCGGACGCGCATCTACGGCACGCGGGCGGCGCTGCGTTTTGCGCCCGACGAGGATTGGACCATCGACCTCAGCGGCCTCTACCAGCGGATCAACGGCCGGGACGCGCAATATGCCAGCCGGAACAGCGGACGCCTGACACGGGATTCGAGCGTCGCCCAGCCCTATCATTCCGATTATCTGCTCCTCAACGCACGGGTGGAGCGGCAATGGGACGATATGCGCTTCGTGTCGTCCACCGGCTATGTCCGCAACATCCTCGCCGAAAACTATGACGCGACCCAGCCCGGCGGACCGCCCGCCCTGTTCCGACAGAGGAACAAGGTGGAGATTTTTTCGACCGAAAACCGGCTGGTGCGCGATCTCGACAATGGGCTGGGCTGGATATTGGGCGCATCCTATCTCGAAAGCACGTCCGACATCCGCCGGTCGCTCACATCCTATGGCACGGCGGCTTTCCAACCGCAGATCATTCCCGGCGTCCCCATGTTCGGGCGGGGCATGGCGGCGACGGCAACAGGCGTGCGTAACCGGATCAAGGAAGCGACGATCTTCGCCGAAGCCTCATTCGAACCGGTCAAGGGGCTGATCGCCACGCTGGGCGGACGGCTGACCAACAGCCGCCTGTCGGGTGAGGCGAACGATCCCATCTCCCTGCTCGCCGCGGCCGATATCGCCTATGCCGAAGCGCAGGCCAACCGCAGCGAAACCATGTTCCTGCCTTCCGCCTCGCTGCTGAGCGACGCCCTGCCCGGCATCACGCTCTACGCGCGGTTCCAGCAGGGGTTTCGTCCTGGTGGTCTGGCCGTGGACGACCAGCGCATCGAACGCTTCCGCAATGATCGCGTCTCGACGCTGGAAGCGGGTTTCCGCAAAGGCGTGCCGGGCCGCGATCCCGTGGCGATTTCCGCCAACATCGCCTATACGGACTGGCGCGACATCCAGGCGGACGTGACCGACCGGATCGGGCTGCCGACCACGGCCAATATCGGCGACGGTCGCATCTATACGATAGAGGGACGCGTGGTGCTGCGCCCCATGCCGAAGATCACGCTCGACGCCAGCATGATCTACAATGACAGCCGCCTCGATCAGCCCGCGCAGTTCCTGCGGATGCTCTCCTATGACGGGCGCAGGCTTTCGCTGCCCAATGTCGCCGATCTCAGCGGGCGGCTGGCGGTCGACTATCGCACGCCGGTAAGCGACCTCCTCTCGCTCCATCTGTCGGCCTCCGCACGCTATGTCGGAAAATCGCAGCTGGGCGTCGGCCCGATATTGGGCCGCACCCAGGGCGATTATGTCGACACCGCCTTTTCCGCCAGCCTGACGCGCGGCCCCATGCAATGGTCGCTTTCCCTGTCCAATCTGTTCGACAGCAACGGAAACCGCTTTTCGCTGGGAACGCCCTTCGACCTGCACAGCGATTATTATACGCCGCTGCGGCCGCGCACCGTCCGCGTCGGGCTTGATTTCGCCTTCTGAACGCCGGATGAATATTTCAGGACGGGTTTGATCGGACGGCAGCGTCCCTCTCGCACAGGCGCACGAAAGAAAGCGCGCCCACGCAGAGGAGACATCATGCGACATCTCTTGGCCTGCACGGCCATCACGCCCGTTCTGGCGGCCCTGGCGGCTGCTCCTGCTTCGGCGGAAACCAAGATCGATTCCAGCACGACCACGGCGGTCAAGACTTCCACCGTCGCCAATGGCGCGGCGGACGACATCAATGTCACGTCGGGCGGCTCCATCAAGCTGACCAGCGGTGCGGCCATCACGCTGGACAGCAACAACAAGGTCACTAATGCGGGCACGCTGACGATCAACGACGCCAACAATGTGACCGGCATCATCGTGGCCCCCGGCACGACGGGCGCCATCACCAACAGCGGCACGATCACGCTGACGGAAGATTATACCGCCAAGGACGACGACGATGACGGCGATCTGGATGGCCCCTTCGCCAAGGGATCGAACAAGAAGGGCATCTGGGTCCAGTCCGGCACTGCCCATAACGGCGCGATCGACCATAGCGGCACCATCACGATCGAGGGCAATCAATCGGCGGGCATCCGCCTGGACGCCCCGCTGACGGGTAATCTTTCCACCAGCGGCACGATCAATGTGGTGGGCGACAACAGCTATGGCGTGCTTGCCAATGACGTGACCGGCAACGTCACGCTGCGTGGATCGACCACCGTGCAGGGCGCGAACAGCGTCGGCGTGGCGTTGCTGGGGGATGTCGACGGCGCGATCAAGATTCAGGGCACCATCGCCAGTTCCGGCTATCGCTCCACCACTCGGCCCAGCGATACCAGCAAGCTGGATGCCGACGACCTGCTTCAGGGCGGTTCGGCGGTTCGCATCGCGGGCAATGTGACGGGCGGCATCATCTTCGACGTTCCCCCCACCCGCACCGACCAGGATGATGAGGACGATACCGACATCGATGATGACGGCCTGACCGACAGCAACGAAGGCAGCGCCTCCATCCTCACTTATGGTTCGGCCGCCGCGGTCCAGATCGGCGCGGCGGATCGCGACACCAGCATCGGCGCCGTCGCTGCGGAAAGTTCCGGATACGGCCTGATCGTGAAGGGCGCGATCGGCGGCGCCGGCGTCTATGATGGCGTCGACGCCAATGGCCTGGTCATCGGCGGGCTGGGCGGCGACGTCACCGTTGCAAAAGGCGTGCTCGTCGCAGGGTCTATTTCCGCCACATCCTATGACAGCAACGCGACCGCGCTGCGCCTTGGATCGGGGGCCACAGCGGACAAGTTGGAGGTTTCCGGCACCGTGGGCGCGAACGGCTCCAGCAAGGACGGCACCTCCGCCCGCGGCATCGTGATCGATGCGGGCGCACATGCCAGCACCATTGCCGTCAGCGGCACGGTGCAGGCCAAGGCGGGCAGCGATGAAAAAGGCACGGCGGTCGCCATTGTCGATTCGTCCGGCACCGTTTCCACCCTGACCAACAGCGGCAAGATCAGCGCGACGGGCGGCAAGGCCGGATCGAATGTCGCCATCGACCTCAGTGCCAACAGCAGTGGCGTGACATTGGGACAATCCCTGGCGTCGGAAAAGGCCGATGCGCCGTCCATCGTCGGCGATGTCCGGCTGGGATCGGGCAATGACATCATGACCGTATCGGCGGGATCGGTCGCCGGTAACATCAGCATGGGCGCGGGCGATGACAGCCTGGCCCTGTCGGGCAGCGCCAGCCATAGCGGCAACATCTCTTTCGGCGCGGGGACCGGCACACTCAGCCTTGCCAACACGTCGAAAGTGACCGGCGACGTCGACTTTGCGGGCCAGGGCAGCAGCATGACGCTGTCCGACACGGCGAGCTTCACCGGAAAACTGCTGAACAGCGGCCAGACCGCGCTGGTGCTGAACGGCGGCACGCTCAATGCCACCAACACCGGATCGATCGCGCTGGCCTCGCTTCAGGCTGGCTCCGGCTCCATCATCGGCGTGACCATCGACGGCGCGAACGGGACGCACACCACCTATGACGTGGCCGGTGCGGCCAGCTTCGCGGACGGCTCGCAGGTCAAGGCGACCATGACCAACGTCAAGGGCGCGGCGGGCGATTATGTCATCGTCCGGGCTGGATCGCTCAGCGGTTCGCCCTCGCTGTCCGGTACGACACTGCTTCCCTATATGTTCAAGGGCAGCGTGGCCGCCGACAACGGCACGGGCGAAGTCACCCTGAGCGTCGCGGCGAAAAGCGTGGCGGAACTGGGCCTGTCAGGCTCCCAGGCGCGCGCCTATCAGGCGATCTTCAATGCGCTCGACAATGACAGCGCGGTCGCCAACGCCTATCTGGCGGTCGCGGACGGCGATGCGCTCAAGGCCAATCTGCAACAGATGCTGCCCGACCATGCGGGCGGCACGTTCGAAGCGGTCACGTCCGGTTCCCGCGCCACCGCGCGCATCCTGTCCGATCCGGGCGGCATCTATCGCACCAAGGACGGACGGCTGGGCTTCTGGCTGCAACAGGTCGCATTCGGCAGTTCCAAGAGCGTGGGCAACACCGCATCCTATGACATCAACGGCTGGGGCGCGAATGCGGGCGTCGAATATCTGACTGGCATCGGCGCGTTCGGCGGCTCTTTCGCCTATATCCACGGCAGCGATTCCAAGGGCGGCAGCAACCTTGCGGTCGATTCCGACCAGTTCGAACTGGCGGCGCACTGGCGTGGCGATTTCGGTCCGCTTCAGGCCTTTGCCCGCGTCTCGGCCGCGCATATCGACTTCACGGGCACGCGCCGTTTCGCCAGCGGGACCGTATCGCGCTCAACCGAGGGCGACTGGTCGGGCAAGCTCTATTCCGCCACGGCGGGCGTCTCTTATGAGAAACGGATGGGCCGCCTGTCGCTGCGTCCGGCGGCCGGGATCGACTATTACCGCCTCAAGGAAAAGGGCTATGCCGAAAGCGGCGGCGGCGATGCGTTCAACCTGACCGTGCTCGGCCGCACCAGCGACGAACTGACAGCCAACGGCACCGTCACGGCGGGCTATGATTTCGGCAGCCTCGATCCGCAGGAAGGCTGGGTCCGCTTCGAACTGGAGGGCGGACGCCGCCAGATCATCGGCGGATCGCTGGGTGACACCGTGGCCTATTTCAAGGGCGGCGAGCAGTTCACGCTGGTCGCGGATGATCGCACCAATGGCTGGACCGGGCGCGCGCGCCTGATCGGCGGCACCGACAGCTTCCGCGTAGGCGGAGAGTTCAGCGCCGAGGAACAGCAAAACCACGTCGCCATCGCATTTCGCGCGACGGTAAACTTCATCCTGTGACGTCTTGAAGATGAACCGGCGGGTCGAACCCCAGACCCTCCAGATCCGCCGGTCACGCCATGTCCCCTCCCCCGGGGATCATGGCCTTGAAAGGGAAAGGGCGCCGTCCCCCATGACGGCGCCCTTTCTTTTTTTGCAGATTATGCCGTTTTGAAACCTGTGCCGAATGGTGGGCTTGGGTGGATTGCGGGCATAATTTTACCCCTCGCCCCTTGGGAGTCGGCCTGAGGCGCGTAACTCTGGCCGAGGTTGCGGAGACTTGGCGGCTTGCTGGCTGGTCGTAGCTGGGTGAGGGGGCATGCGCCGCTCGCTGGATAGCGCGCAGCTTCGCCTTCCTCCCCCTCTTCCAACTTCTCCCCAGGGGGAGAAGCGAAAAAGAACATCCGCAACTAGCCCCAAACCAGCCGACATGGAACCAAGGCTTGTTCCGTCAGCCCAGCGCCTTCTTCAGCAGTTCGTTCACCACCTGCGGATTGGCCTTGCCCTGCATCGCCTTCATGGTCTGTCCCACGAAGAAGCCGAACAGCGCTTCCTTGCCGCCCCGATATTGCTCGACCTTGTCGCCATTGTCGGCCAGCACCTTGGCCACCGCTGCCTCGATCGCGCCGGTGTCGCTGGTTTGCTTCAGGCCCTTTTCCTCGACGATCTTCGCGGGTTTCCCGCCGGTTTCGAGCATGATCTCGAACACCTGCTTGGCGATGGTGCCCGAAATCGTGCCGTCCGCGACCAGCGCCAGCAGTTCCGCGCCATCCTCCGGCGTCACGGGGCTGTCCTCCAGCGTCCGCCCAAGCCGGTTGAGCGCGCCATAAAGCTCCGACAGCAGCCAGTTGGCCGAAGCCTTGGCCACTGCGCCCTCGCTCTTCTTCTGGATGCGCGCGCCTTCGGCCAGCAGCGCCTCGAACCAGCGCGCGGTATCCGCGTCGGCCGTCAACGTGGCGGCATTATAGGCGCTCAGTCCCAGATCCTGTTCATAACGCTTGCGCTTGGCGTCCGGCAGTTCCGGCAGCGACTGGCGGCATTCCTCCAGAAACGCATCCTCCAGTTCCAGCGGCAACAGGTCCGGGTCGGGGAAATAGCGATAGTCATGCGCGTCTTCCTTCGACCGCATGGAGCGCGTTTCATTCTTGTCCGGATCATAGAGGCGGGTTTCCTGCACGACCGTGCCCCCGGCCTCCAGCACATCGACCTGACGGCTCGCCTCATATTCGACCACCGCCATGACGAAGCGGACCGAATTGACGTTCTTCGTCTCGGTGCGAGTCCCGAACGCCTCGCCCGGCTTGCGGACCGAAACATTCACGTCGGCGCGCATCGACCCCTGATCCATATTGCCGTCGCACGACCCGACATAGCGCAGAATCGTTCTCAGCTTTGACAGATAAGCCCCTGCTTCGGCAGGAGAACGCATATCCGGCTTCGACACGATCTCCATCAGCGCCACGCCCGAACGGTTGAGGTCGACATAGGAACGCGTCGGATGCTGATCGTGCATCAGCTTGCCCGCATCCTGTTCGACATGGATGCGTTCGATCCCGATCACCTTGGTTTGCGCGTCGGGGTTCTTTTCATCGAGATTGATCTCGATCTCGCCCTCGCCCACGATGGGGTGATAAAGCTGGCTGATCTGATATCCCTGCGGCAGATCGGCGTAGAAGTAATTCTTGCGGTCGAAACGCGACCATTTGTTGATCTGGGCATTGATCGCCATGCCGGTCCGCACCGCCTGCCGGATGCATTCGCGGTTCGGCACGGGCAACATGCCCGGCATCGCCGCGTCGACCAAGCTCACCTGCGTGTTCGGCTCCGCCCCGAAAGCGGTCGCCGCCCCGGAAAAGAGCTTCGCGTTGCTCGTCACCTGCGCGTGGACTTCCAGGCCGATCACGACCTCCCACTCGCCGGTTGCGCCCTGAATGCGATAGCTGCTCATTTGTTCATGTTCCGATGATGAATATAGTTGATCGTGGTCAGGACTGCATTGCTGCCGAGCAGGCCAAAGACCCAACATGCCGTCAAGACGCGCAGGACGACAACCTCAAAACCCAGTTCGGCGCCGACATGGTGGGCGAGCAGCGCCGCCGCCAATGCGCCAGCCAGGAAAAGCCCGCCCATCCAAAATTCGCCGCGCAGGATGACCGCATTGCCCACGCACAGCCCCAGGATGAAGAGTGCGATGAGGACGAAGAATTTGGCGAGCAGCACATGGTCGAACGGCCGATTGTCGATGTCGGTCAGCGAATTGCCGATATAGGCGCTCAAGATCGCGCCGAAAGCGACGTTCAGCGCATTCTGCGCCTCCCGCAGCACTTCGACATTACGTTCCCGAAAACCGCCCGTTCTCACCACGCTTGCTCCGATGCCGGCCGAATCAGCGACCCGCCGCGATTACCACCACTTGCTCGGCCGCGCGACGAAGCCCGCCCGTTCTTCGATCGCCAGACCCGCATTCAGCACGGTTTGCTCGTCCAGCGCCCTGCCGATGATCTGCAAGCCCAGCGGCAACCCCTGCGCGTCCAGCCCGCCCGGCACCGCCATGGCAGGCAGTCCGGCAAGCGAAGCCGGCACCGTGAACACATCGTTCAGATACATGGCGAGCGGATCGGCCTGCTTCTCGCCCAGCGCGAAGGAAGCGCTCGGCGCGGTCGGCGTCAGCAGCAGGTCGCACTTTTCGAAAGCCAGTTCGAAATCGCGCGCGATCAGCGCCCGGACCTTCTGCGCCTGCGTATAATAAGCATCGTAGAAGCCCGCCGACAGCACATAGGTGCCGATCATGATCCGGCGCTTGACCTCCGGCCCGAACCCTGCGGCGCGGGTCGCGGCATACATGTCCTGCAACCCCGCCCCATCGGGCAGGTCACGCTGGCCATAGCGCACGCCGTCATAGCGCGCGAGGTTCGAAGAAGCCTCCGCCGGCGCGATGATATAATAGGTCGGCAGCGCATATTGCGTATGCGGCAGCGACACCTCGACCACCTCCGCGCCCGCATCCTTCAGCC
>Ga0180223_1000289_pt1 | contig 75657 bp, 71 predicted proteins | sample eDN5th30CKraftOP_FD_151337 | JGI IMG/M metagenome (GOLD analysis project Ga0180223, IMG submission 151337) | Enriched Organic Plus compost microbial communities from Emeryville, California, USA - eDNA 5th pass 30_C Kraft OP (version 2) (version 2) ...
CACTCCGCAAACCACACGGCGCACAGGATCTACCTCAATGTGCTTCGTTTCCAACGATGGCCTCCTTGCGAACGAGGGGGTCAGTTCCTCGTGTCGCTAGGGGGTCAATTTACGGTGTCGCCTGACACTGGGCATCGAATTCATGGTGGTGGAATAGGGAACCGAATCCGCGTCCGATACCCGATACAGATGGTAACGCCTTGGCCTTGAGGGCGTAGATTCGATGATTTGGCCGAATGGTGTCGGCCCTGGCTGGTTGCGGTCCGGTTGGCGAATGCTAGGAAAGGGGTTGACAAAACTATGCTATATCTCAAATATAGCAAACATGACAGAACAAGCCGCCAATTTACCCGCAACGCTTCGCGCCATCCGTGCCAAGCTCAATCTCACCCAGGAGCAGCTCGCCGAGCGGCTCGGAGTGTCGTTCGCCACCGTGAATCGCTGGGAGGGCGGCGGGAGCAAGCCGCAACGAGCAGCGACCGAAGCCATCTCGGCGCTCGCGGCGGAAGCCGGCATCGAGGGGGAGCCCGTCGATGTGCCGGCCGCAGCTCCCGCCATGCCGCGCCATCGGCGGGGGCGCGCCGCAGCGCTGGCGCCGACCACCAAGCCCATGGAACAGATGTTGTGGGATGCAGCCTGCTCGATCCGGGGCGAGAAGGACGCGGCAAAGTTCAAGGATTACCTGCTGCCGCTGCTGTTCCTCAAGCGCCTCTCCGACGTGTTCGATGACGAGATCGAGCGCCTCGCCGAGGAGTACGGCGACCGCGCCACCGCCCTGGAGATTGCCGAGTCGGACCACTCGCTGCTGCGCTTCTACCTGCCGCCGGAAGCCCGCTGGGCGGTGATCAGCGGGCGCGAGTCCTTCGACTGGCCGCTGGATGAGCGCGGTCGCCCGACCGCGCCCCGGGACATCGGCGAGCACCTGACTCGCGCCGTGCGCGCCGTGGTCAAGCAGAATCCCTCGCTCTCGGGCGTCATCGACATCGTAGATTTCGCCGCCGAGCGCAACGGCGAGCGCGACATCAACCCGGCCAAGCTGCGCGGCGTGGTGGAGACCTTCTCCGATCCGCGCTACCGCCTGGGGCTCGCCGACGTGCAGCCGGACTTCCTGGGCCGTGCCTACGAATACCTGCTGCGCAAGTTCGCCGAAGGCTCGGGCCAAAGCGCCGGCGAGTTCTTCACGCCGACCGAGGTCGGCTTCCTGATGGCGCACATCCTGCGGCCCAAGCCCGGTGAGACCTGCCACGACTACGCCTGCGGCTCGGCGGGGCTGCTGATCAAGCTCCAGCTTGTCGCACGGGAGCTGGACCCGACGAGCCGCGTGCCGCTCAAGCTCAGCGGCCAGGAGTTGCAGGCCGAAAGCTACGCCGTGGCGCAGATGAACGCCATCATCCACGACATGGAGGTGGAGCTGGCGCGCGGCGACACCATGATCAACCCCAAGTTCCGCAACGCGGACGGTTCCATCAGGCAGCACGACATCGTCGTCGCCAATCCGATGTGGAACCAGCCCTTCGCGCCCGACATCTTCGCCAACGACCCCTTCGACCGCTTCCGCACTGCCGGCGGCATCACCAGCGGCAAAGGGGACTGGGCCTGGCTGCAGCACACGCTGGCCTGCATGAACGACCACGGCCGCGCCGCCGTGGTGCTGGACACCGGCGCCGTCACGCGCGGCTCCGGCTCCAAGAACGAGGACAAGGAACGCAGCATCCGCAAGTGGTTCGTCGACCGCGACCTGATCGACGGCGTGATCCTGCTGCCGGAGAACCTCTTCTACAACACCACCGCCGCCGGCGTGATCGTGGTGCTCTCCAAGCGCAAGAGCGCCGCGCGCAAGGGCCGGATCGTGCTCCTCAACGCCAGCCGCCGCTTCAAGAAGGGCCGGCCCAAGAACTACCTGCCCGAGGAGGACATCCGGCCGCTGGCGGCGATGTATCTCAAGGGCGAGCCGGTCGAGGGAGAACTGGCGGTGATTACCACCGAACAGGCGCGGGAGGCGGATTACAACCTGAGTCCGAGCCGGTGGGTGGGGCAGAACGACACGGCTGAAGTGGGTTCCATCCAAGACCTTCTTTCCGATTTGGTCCAGCTCGACAAGCAGACCCATGGACTGACTGAAAGCCTTGCAAAACTGCTGGCGGGAGTGACCGATGGGGCTGCTTGATACTGCGCTTGCGGATGGCCGTTGTTGGAGTCGGGTGGGTGACTGTTTTGAAGTTACGCGCAAGCCGCCTGGGCTGAGGGTGGCTGATTACAAGGCGGTGCCCTTTGTGCCGATGGAAGCCATTCCCCAAGGTGGACAGTACGAGCCTCGGTATGATCAAAAGCCTGGCGCAGATATCACGAGCGGTACCTACTTCGAACGCGGCGATCTCCTGATCGCAAAGATCACCCCGTCTTTCGAAAACGGAAAACAGGCGTGGGTCAAAAGACTGCCGGCCCCGTTCGGATACGCAACGACCGAAGTCATTCCATTGCGCCCGACCGCAGCGGGCTATGACAGACGATTGCTGTTCTTCTATTTGCTGCACCCGGAAATTCGTTCTTACGTTTCCGAGCGAATGGAGGGCTCGACCGGGCGGCAGCGAGTGCCGGAACAGGTGCTGCTGGACCTGCCCTACCCGAAATTGCCTCCCGACGATCAGCAGGCCATCGCGGACACACTGGAACGCGTCACCCTGCAAGTTGATCTTGAGGAGCACAGTGCGCGAACAGCAGCCGAACTCAAGCGCGCCGCCATGCGCGAGCTGTTCACGCGCGGCTTGCGCGGCGAGCCGCAGAAGGAGACTGAGATCGGGCCAGTGCCGGAGAGTTGGGAGCTTGCCTCGATTGACGCGCATCACGCAGTCGTTTCCGGCGGAACACCGCCGCGTGGCAATCATGCGTTCTGGCTGGGTGGCACCATTCCGTGGGTCAAGACCACGGAAGTGGACTACTGCGTCATCACTGAAACCGAAGAACACATCACGCCGCTAGGTCTCGAAAACTCCGCCGCCAAGCTGCTACCCGCTGGCACGGTGCTGATGGCGATGTACGGGCAAGGCGTCACTCGCGGCAAGGTCGCGATACTCGGCATTGAGGCAGCCTGCAATCAAGCTTGCGCCGCTATCACGCCCAAAGACGGTGCCGTGCTGCCCCGCTACCTGTACCACTTCCTAACTTGGCGCTACGACGCCATCCGTTCGCTTGCCCACGGCGGACAACAGCAAAACCTTAATCTCGAAATTGTGCGCCAACTCCCTGTGGTGTATCCCCATGCACACGACGAACAGCGCGAAATCGTCGCCATCCTCGACGCCATCGACCGCAAGATCGACCTGCACCGCAAGAAGCGCACGGTGCTGGAAGAACTGTTCAAGGCCCTGCTGCACAAGCTGATGACCGGCGAGATCCGCGTCGATGAACTGGACCTCTCCGCGTTGCAAGCCCCCGCGGAGCCGCTTTCCCCTGCGGCGGAGCCGGCCGTATGATGTGCCTCTCATCCGCCCCTGGCAGTAAGCCTTCCCACCCTCATCCGGGAAGCGCCGACCCCCGGGGCTTTTCTTTTTCGCGCTTCGGCGGGAGGCCCCGATGAACGAGGCGTGCCTGTCCACCTCCCGTTTCATCGCCTTCTTCGATGAGTGCGGCGATCACTCGCTGACGAAGATCAACCCGGAATTGCCGGTATTTGCCATGTGCACCGTCGTCGTCGAGCGAGAGGCGTATGCGCGCGTCATCGTGCCGGAGATGGCGGCCTTCAAGCTGCGTTACTTCGCCCATGAAGGCATCAATCTGCACAGCCGCGACATCCGCAAAGCCGAGGGGCCGTTCTCGATCCTCCAGAACGCCCAGGTGCGGGGGGCATTCATGGAGGATCTGTCGGCTTTGATGGAGCGCTTGCCGTTCGCTCTATTCGTTACGGTCATCCACAAGCATGGTTACAAGGCGCGTTATGGCGATGGCGCCCGCAACCCTTACGACGTGGCGCTCGAATACTCCTTCGAACGCATCCTGCACTTCATGGAGTCCCATAAAGAAACGGCGCTGCCGGTCATCGCCGAGGCGAGGGGCAAGAACGAAGACAATGCGCTGCGGGCCAGCTTTCATCGCCTGATGACTGAGGGCACGTACTACAACAAGGCGGAACGCTTTCGAAAACTGACCTGCCCGATCAGCTTCCGGCGCAAGCAAGACAACATCGCCGGCGTTCAGTTGGCCGACCTGTGCGCATACCCGGTGGCGCGCAAGGCGCTCAAGCCCGATGCGGAGAAGCGCCCTTACGCGGTCATCGACCCGAAGTTTTACCGAAGCGGCAAGGTCTTCGGCCTGAAGGAGTTCCCCAAATGAAAACGGCCGCCCCCGGTTACACCAGGCGACGACCGCCGAACGGGCATTCCCGTTCCCAACGTCACGATAGCACAAAAATGACCCTCCGGGCTACCCCGTCACTGGCGGGCAGTGGCCCTTGGCCACTTGTCACCCGGAGGGAACCTTTGACCCGCATCGTAGCAGCAGCCTTGCCCCGTGGCGAGCACGGCAGCGGAAGGGGGTGCCGATGACTGCCCTCAAGATCAGCGAGGCCGGCAGCGTCCAGTTCCCGATGGTCGAGCACGCCGCCGAGATCGGCTGGGTGCCGCTCAGCCCCGTCGAGGCGCTGTTCAGGCGCGGGGACGAGTCCGCGAGCCTGTTCCGGGGCCTGCTGGAGCAGAAGCTTCTTGCCTTCAATCCGTGGCTCAAGTCCGAGCAGGCGCGCTCCATTGTCGAGACCTTCGACGCGCTGCCCGCCAGCATCGAGGGCAACCGCGAGCGGCTGGCCTGGCTGCGCGGCGAGCGCTCCTGGTTCGACGAGCAGGAAAAGCGCCATCGCCGCGTCCAACTCATCGACTTCGAGCATGTCGAGGCGAACGCCTTTCATGTCACCTGGGAGTGGAAGATCAAGCCCCCGGCACGCAAGGGCAACCGCGCGGACGTGATGTTCGTCGTCAACGGCGTGCCGGTGGTGATCGTCGAGCACAAGAACCCGAAGGACGGCGACGCCATCGAGCGCGCCATCAAGCAGCTGCGCCGCTACGAACTGGAAACGCCGGAGCTCTTGGCCAGCCCGCAGCTCTTCAACGTCACCCACCTGCTCGACTACTGGTACGGCGTGACCTGGAATGTGAACCGGCGCGACATGGCACGCTGGAAGCAGGCGCCGGAGGAGAGCTACCGCTCCGCGGTGCAGGCCTTTTTCGAGCCGACCGACTTCCTGCGCACCCTGCGGCACTGGATCTTGTTCTACGTGCAGGACGGCGAGACGCGCAAGTCGGTGCTGCGCCAGCACCAGCGGCGCGCCATCGATGCCATCCTCGACCGCTGCCTGGACCCCGCAAAGACCCGAGGGCTGATCTGGCACACCCAGGGCTCGGGCAAGACCTTCACGCTGCTGACGGCAGCGCGGCAGATCCTGGAGGACAAGGCCCGCTTCTCCAACGCGACGGTCATCCTGGTGGTGGACCGGACCGAGCTGGAGGGTCAGCTCAAGGGCTGGGTCGAGCGCCTGCTCGGCGAGATGCAGCAGCAGGACATCGCAGTCCGGCGGGCCAACAACAAGGCCGAACTCCAGACGTTGCTGGATGCCGATTTCCGGGGCCTGATCATCTCGATGATCCACAAGTTCGAAGCCGTCCGCAAAGACAGCTGCCTGCGCGACAACGTTTACGTCTTCATCGACGAAGCCCACCGCTCGGTGGCCAAAGATCTCGGCACTTACCTGATGGCCGCCGTGGCCAAGGCGACCATCATCGGTTTTACCGGCACGCCGATCGCGCGCACAGCTCAGGGGGAAAGCACGTTCCAGATTTTTGGAAAGGATGACCCTAAGGAAACGCCCTACCTTGACAGGTATTCCATTAGGGAGTCGATCGAGGACGAGACGACGCTGCCGATCAAGCATGTGATGGCACCGAGCGAGATGAAGGTGCCGGCCGAACGGCTGGACAAGGAGTTCTTCGCATTGGCCGAGAGCGAAGGCGTCACCGACGTCGAGGAACTCAACAAGGTGCTCGACCGCGCGGTGGGACTGCGCACCTTCCTAACAGCCGACGACCGCATCGAAAAGGTGGCGGCCTTCGTGGCCGAGCACTTCAAGGAGAATGTGTTGCCGCTGGGCTACAAGGCCTTCGTGGTGGCGGTGAATCGCGAAGCCTGCGCCAAGTACAAGAAGGCGCTGGACAAGCTGCTCCCGGCCGAATGGACTGCACCGGTCTACACGCAGAATGCGGCGGATGCGGTGGACCGTCCGCTGGTCGCCAAATTGCAGCTCTCGGATGAACAAGAGGAGCAGGTCCGCCTGCTGTTCAAGAAGCCCGCCGAGAACCCAAAGATCCTGATCGTCACGGACAAGCTGCTCACCGGCTACGACGCGCCGCCGCTGTACTGCCTGTACCTCGACAAGCCGATGCGCGACCACGTGCTGCTGCAATCCATTGCGCGCGTGAACCGCCCGTACGTGGATGCCAACGGCGTGCAGAAGCGCGTGGGGCTCGTGGTGGACTTCGTGGGCGTGCTGCGTGAGCTGAAGAAGGCGCTGCAGTTCGACTCATCGGACGTCAGCGGCGTGATCGAGGACCTCGACGTGCTGCTCCAGGACTTCCTCCAGAAGATCGCGCAGGCGGAGAAGGACTACCTGCAGGTTTCCAGCGGAGACACGCCGGACGAGCGGCTGGAGAAGCTGGTGTTCGGCCGTTTCCTCGCGCCGGAGGCCCGCAAGGCGTTCTTCGAGGACTACAAGGAAATCGAAGCGCTGTGGGAAATCCTCTCGCCCTCGCCGGAGCTGCGCGATCACATCGGCACCTATAAGCAGCTCTCTCAGCTCTATGCGGCCGTGCGCAACGCGTACGCGGAAAAGGTCGGGTTCGTGGCCGATCTCGCCTACAAGACGCGCCGCCTGATCGAGGAAAGCGCCGAACAGCAAGGGCTGGGCAGGTTGACGAAGAGCGTCACGTTCGACGTGCAGACCCTGCAGGCGCTGCGCAAGGAGGACGGCTCAGACGAGGGCAAGGTCTTCAACCTAGTCCGGGGCCTGCAGAAGGAGATGGACGAGGACCCGGCGGCCGCGCCCGTGCTGCAACCCTTGAAGGATCGCGCCGAGCGCATCCTCAAGGACCTTGAAGATCGCAAGACTACCGGCCTGGCCGCAATGGACCAGCTCGCGGCACTCGCGGCCGAGAAGGAGGCCGCGATGAAGGCCGCGCGGGACAGCGGACTCTCCGCGCGAGCCTTTGCCGTCTATTGGGTGTTGCGCGAGGACTCCGCCGTCAAGGCGGCATCGGTCGACGCGATGGCGCTCGCAAAGGATGCCGAAGCGCTCCTGTCGCGTTTTCCGAATGCGGCAGTGAACTCCGACGAGCAACGCCGTCTTCGCGCGGCTATGTACAAGCCCGTGCTGGCGCTTGGACAGGACGAGCGCGCCCGCGTGGTCGACCTGATCATCCGGCTGCTGCTTGCGGAGGTCGAGGCGTGAAGTCGTCCCTCTATCCTGCGCAAGAACTGCGACGACGCGCGCTTGCCTGGGCGGTGAAGCTGCGCGTCAACCCGCGCGTCGTTCGCGTTCAGGAAATGCGCAAGAAGTGGGGTTCCTGTTCCTCGACCGGGACCGTCACCTTGGCCGCCGATTTGGTCAGGCAGGATGCGCGCTTCCAGGACTACGTCATCGTCCACGAGTTGCTTCACTTGCGCTTCGCGAGCCATGGACGAGTGTTCAAGGCGTTAATGAGCGCGCATGTGCCGGGGTGGCGTGAATTGGAACATTCCCGACAAAACCGACTTGCCGCCGTCAACCAGATGTGATGCCCTCAACTGTGCAGCCACAGTTTTAGGCGTTCGCGGATCACGACCAGGTCGCCATTATCTGGCAGGATTTTGGCGATCTTGACGGTCGCCAGAGCGATGATCTGCTCGGCACTGAGCTCGATGTCCGCTCCATCGGTCAACAATTTCTTGAACGCCGCCTTCGCCTCGTTCGTTTTGGCATCGGCATGGCCTTGCCCCGGCTCGAATGCTTCCAGGATGATGTGCTCCGGCAGTTTTCTTGGGAAGAAGTCCAGGTGTTTGCGCAACCACCTTAGATAGTCGAGGTGTGCTGTGGTTTTTGCTTCTTTGTGGGCGGCTCCGTCGCATCCGCCGGGGATATGGTAAAGGGGTTCGACGCCAAGTTCACGTTTGACCAGCTCATCCAGTTTTGCGTGGTCAGCGGGTGCAATCTGGTTCGGGTCGGTGAATTCATCTACTCTCTTTTTGTCGCCGTCGAGCAGAACGAATACCTCATCACCGGAAACCATAGCTGCCGGCCCCAAATACTTAAGGATCGACTCAGCGCCTCCCGGAGCCACCTTGACCTCGAGAGTCTCGCGATCGCCGGCATCAAGACTCTTGGCCGCATGAATCACAAGCTGTTCCGCCAGAGAATCTTCCACGAGCACACGGCGCTTGTTCTGGGGTGGTTTCCCCAGGCGGTTCAAGGCAGCGGCAGGGGAACTGCGGGGGAGAATGCGCGATTGGAACTTCCCGTTATGGTACGTCCCCGGTCTTGTAGACACCTGATAGGGTGTTTTTGAGACTGGAGGAAGCATGAAAAGCAAGCGATATACGGATGAGTTCCGGGCCGAGGCGATCAAGCAGGTGACCGAACGCGGTTACCCGGTGGCGGAAGTGGCGCAGCGGCTGGGGGTGTCGAGCCACAGCCTGTACGAGTGGCTTCGCCGCAGCGGGGTCAGCCGGCAGGCACGCAAGACGCAGCAGGATGCCGATCTGCAGCGCGAGAACCAACAACTGCGCGCCGAACTTCGCCGTGTCGAGGAGGAGCGCGACATCCTAAAAAAGGCCGCCGCGTACTTTGCCAGGGGGTAAGGGCAAGGTACGGGTTCATGCATGCGCACCAGCACGAGTTCCGGATCACGACGATGTGCCGGGTCCTGAAGGTCGAACGCAGCGGCTACTACGCCTGGCTGGCCAAGCCCCGCTCGGCCAGGTCGATTGAGGATGCACGCTTGCTCAAGCTGATCGAAGAAGCCTATCTGGCCAGCGGCGGCGTGTACGGCAGCCGCAACATTCATCGTGATCTCATCGAAGCCGGCGAACGTGTCGGCAAGCACCGGGTTGCACGCCTAATGCGCGAGAACGGCTTACGCTCGGTGCGGTCGCCGCAACGCCGCCGCTACAAGACGGGTAAACCGTCAGTGGTAGCGCCCAACCGGCTGCAGCGGCAGTTCACCGTGCCCGAGCCGGATCACGCCTGGGTCACGGACATCACTTACCTGCGCACGGCCGAAGGCTGGCTGTACCTGGCGGTGGTGCTGGATCTGTACTCCCGTGCGGTCATCGGCTGGTCGATGAAACCGACGTTGGCGCGGGAGTTGGCGCTGGATGCACTGCTGATGGCGATCTGGCGCCGCAGGCCGACGCGAACGGTCACGATCCACTCCGATCAGGGCGTGCAGTACGGAAGCGACGACTGGCAGCGGTTCTGCCGCGAACACGGGTTGGAGGTGAGCATGAGCCGGCGTGGCAACTGCTGGGACAACTCGGTGGCCGAGTCGTTCTTCAGCAGCTTGAAGAAGGAACGAATCCGGGGCAAGGTCTATCCGTCACGGAACGATGCCAGGTCAGACGTGTTCGACTACATCGAGGTGTTCTACAACCGACAGCGCCGCCACGGGCACAATGGCGGCCTGTCTCCCATGGCTTTCGAGGAAGCTCACCCAACTCGATCGCTGTAACTGTCTACAGAACCGGGGACGTACCAACCCTCTCAGATATAACGATTAAACGAGCGGGCATCTATCGTGACAGAGGGGGCAAGCGCAGGATGCATTGTACGTTCGCAGTGTTTCGGCCCCGCAAGCGGGGCCGTTTGGTTAGGCAATGGGGGTTGGCGGCAGGCGTGACGCTGGCAATCACCGTCATTCAGTGCAAAGCGTCACATAAAAGATTGCGGACGACAGTCAGATCGCCCTTGGCATTCTCGAACATTTTCTTCATGGATTCGGCGAAACTCACCGCGTCTCCTCGATGCTCGTTAATTGTAAAGTAGCCGTAAAAATCCCCTTTCTTACTTACCAAAACGGGGACGTTCTTGCTTGTGGTGTACTCGTTCCAAGGGCTTGTGTCTCGGTACTCGCTCCCGTAGTCTCTGTACGCATTCCAGATGGTGTCGCGATACTCACTGCCGTACTGTCCATACTCGTTGCAAATGGAGTCTGAGTCGTAAGAGGAGCAATCCACGCAGCCCAAGAAAACGTCGTGCCCCTTCCCGCCGAACAACAACAAATCCGCATACGCTGAAGACGACATAACCAAAAGCGCGCTTACCAGTAGACGTTTCATCATCTTTTTTTATCCTCAATGCGGGTTTTTTTCCTGTTTACCGGGTCAATATATGTTTTGTTACGAATGCAACAAACTCTGGTTATTATAGAGTTTGTCGACTCTCGGTCGCCCCATCCAGGCAGTGACCAACCATAACCCTTCGACCCGAAATCCGCATAAAACCAGGGGGAAGCCTCGCGGCCGCTCGCGAGCCCAGCAGAGAAAAACAGAGAACAGAGAGGCGGGAGAGGGCGAAAACGGGGCTGCGAACCCATCCACCGCTCTCGAGGCCATGCCCGGAAACCGCGCCAATACTGGCGTTCCAGGCAAAAAAAATCCCAACCGAAAACGGTTGGGATTCTATGACTTGGTGGCCTGGGGCGGAATCGAACCACCGACACGCGGATTTTCAATCCGCTGCTCTACCAACTGAGCTACCAGGCCAGTGTCGCAACGAGCGCTGCAACGAAACGCTTTACGGCTACGCGAAATTAAGCGCGTCCCGTAAAGAACGCAGGATATTACACACTTTTTTCCCGCTTGGCAAAGCGCTCGGCCCTATGCGACCGCCCGTCGCACCCTCCCCCGCCCCGACCCTTTATAATGGCGGGTGGCCCTCCTCATCCGGGCCCTTTTTCCTGCCCATGTCCGTCGACGTCCTTACATTCGGCCTGAACCACGTTTCCGCCCCGGTCTCGGTGCGGGAACGGGTGTCGCTGCCGCTGGAGCTGGTTCGCCCGGCGCTGGCGGGGTTGCGGTCGGCGTTCGGGGGCGCGGTGCGCGAAGCGGCCATCCTGTCCACCTGTAATCGCACCGAGATCTACTGTGCGGCCGAACCGGGTGTGGCCGAGCATCTGCCGGCCTGGCTGGCGGACTATCGCCAGTTCGACAACCGGTCGCTGCAGCCGCATTTGTATCGGCATATCCATCACGACGCCGTCCGGCACGCGTTCCGCGTGGCCAGCGGGCTGGATTCGATGGTGCTGGGCGAGCCGCAAATCCTCGGGCAGATGAAGGACGCGGTGCGCGCCGCCGAGGAAGCCGGGGCGATGGGCACGCTGCTGCACCAGTTGTTCCAGCGCACGTTCTCGGTGGCCAAGGAGGTCCGTTCGCAGACCGCGATCGGCGCGCAGTCGGTGTCGATGGCCGCGGCGGCGGCGCGGCTGGCCGAGCGGGTGTTCGGCGATCTGGCCGAGGTCAATGTGCTGCTGATCGGCGCGGGCGAGATGATCGAGCTCTGTGCGACGCACCTGGCCGCGCATCATCCGAAGAAGATGGTGGTGGCCAATCGCACGGTGGAACGGGCCGAGACGCTGGCCTCGAAGTTCTCGGCCGGTGCGATGCGGCTGTCGGAACTGCCCGAGAAGCTGGCGGATTTCGACGTGGTGGTGTCCAGCACGGCCAGTTCGCTGCCCATCCTGGGGCTGGGCATGGTAGAGCGCGCCACCAAGACGCGCCGCCACCGGCCGATGGTGATGATCGATCTGGCGGTGCCGCGCGACATCGAACCCGAGGTCGGCCGGCTGGACGACGTGTACCTGTATTCGGTGGACGACCTGGGCCGGCTGGTGCAGAACGCGTCCGACGCGCGCAAGGCGGCGGTGGTGCAGGCCGAGGCCATCATCGAGACCCGGGTACAGAATTTCATGCACTGGATGGATACGCGCACCATCGTGCCGGTCATCCGTGACCTGCACCAGGCGGCCGACGCGATGCGGCAGGCCGAACTGGATCGCGCCCGCAAGGCGCTGGCCCGGGGCGATGCGCCGGAGCAAGTCCTGGAACAATTGGCGCACGGCCTGACGCAGAAGTACCTGCACGGTCCGCTGTCCGCCCTCAACCATAGCGAAGGCGCCGACCGCCAGCAGCTGCTGGCCTGGTTGCCGCGCCTGTTCTCGTCGCGCTCTGAGCGCAACCACTAGCCTTTCATGAAAGCATCGATGCGGGCCCGGCTCGAGCAATTGACTCGACGCCTCGCCGAACTGGACGCGTTGCTCGCGGCCCCCGAGACCGCCAGCGACATGGACACTTTCCGCAAGCTGTCCCGGGAGCGCTCGGAGATCGAACCGGTCGCCAATGGCTTCAAGCAGTACGAAGGCACCGAGGCGGACATCGAGACGGCCCAGGAGATGCTGGGCGATCCCGACATGAAGGCGATGGCCGAGGAAGAGCTGCGCGCGGGCCGGGACCGGCTGGACGAGCTGGAAGGCGAGCTGCGCATCCTGCTGCTGCCGCGCGACCCGGACGACAACCGCAGCCTGTTCCTGGAAATCCGGGCGGGCACGGGCGGCGACGAGAGCGCGCTGTTCGCGGGCGACCTGCTGCGCATGTATACCCGCTATGCCGAGCGCAATCGCTGGCAGGTTGAGATCATGTCGATGAGCGAATCGGAGCTTGGCGGCTACAAGGAAGTGATCGCGCGCATCGCGGGCGACGGCGCCTACGGCAAGCTCAAGTTCGAATCGGGCGGCCATCGCGTGCAGCGCGTGCCGGCCACCGAAACGCAAGGCCGCATCCATACGTCCGCCTGCACGGTGGCCATCATGCCGGAAGCGGACGAGGTAGCCGAGGTGCAGATCAATCCCGCCGACCTGCGCATCGACACTTTCCGCGCCAGCGGCGCGGGCGGGCAGCACATCAACAAGACCGATTCGGCCGTGCGCATCACCCACCTGCCCACGGGCATCGTGGTCGAATGCCAGGACGACCGATCGCAGCACCGCAACCGCGACAAGGCGATGAAGGTGCTGGCCGCCCGCATCAAGGACAAGGAGCAGCGCGAGCGCCACGCCAAGGAAGCGGCGCACCGCAAGAGCCTGGTCGGCTCGGGCGACCGTTCCGAGCGCATCCGCACCTATAACTTCCCGCAGGGCCGGGTGACCGACCACCGCATCAACCTGACCCTGTACAAGCTGCAGAACGTGCTGGACGGCGACCTGGAGGAGCTGATCTCCGCCCTGGCCTCGGAACACCAGGCCGAGCTGCTGGCCGCGCTGGGCGACGACTGAACGCCATGGCGGCCTGCGCGCGCGAGCTGATCGCCGGCAGCGGGCTGCCGCTGCTGGAGGCGCGCATGCTGCTCGAGCGTGCACTGGGCGCGAGCCGGACCTGGCTCATCGCCCATGACGACGAGGCGCTGCCGGATGCGCAGGTGGCGGTCTTCCAGGACTGGGCGGCGCGGCGCCGGCGAGGCGAGCCCATGGCTTACCTGCTGGGCGAGCGCGAGTTCATGGGCCATCTCTTCCACGTATCGCCCGCGGTGCTGATCCCGCGCCCCGAGACGGAGCTGCTGGTGGAAACCGCGCTCGCGCACGTCCGGGACATTCCGGCCCCGCGCGTGCTGGACCTGGGCACGGGCAGCGGTGCCATCGCCGTCTCGATTGCGCTGGCCCGGCCCGATGCGCGGGTGGACGCCACGGACCTCAGTCCGCAGGCCCTGGAGGTGGCCGGTGACAACGCCAGGCGCCTTGGCGCCGTGGTGGCGCTGCACGAGGGCGATTGGTACGGGGCCTTGAACGGCGGCGCCGCGGCACCCATCTATGACGTGATCGTTTCCAACCCGCCGTATATCGCCGCCGGCGATCCGCATTTGTCGCAGGGGGACCTGCGCCACGAGCCGGGCATGGCGCTGACGGACCGCGCAGACGGCCTCGAGGCCCTGCGCGCCATCGTCCGCGGCGCCCCGGCATGGCTCAAGCCCAGCGGCGCGCTGTGGATGGAACATGGCTGGGACCAGGCCGGGCGGGTGCGGGATTTGCTGCGGGCCGCCGGCTTCGGCGGCGCCACGAGCCGCCGCGACCTGGCCGGCATCGAGCGGATTTCCGGCGGGTCCCTATAATCGACTTCATCACCTTTCACCCTGTACGAGGATCGCCATGAGCGACGTGCAAGATTTCATCCGGCAGACCGTTACCGAAAACCCTGTCGTGCTGTTCATGAAGGGCACTGCCCAGTTCCCGCAATGCGGCTTCTCGGGCCGCGCCATCCAGTTGCTGAAGGCCAATGGCGTGCGCCAGGTGACCACCGTCAACGTGCTGGAAGACGACGAGGTGCGCCAGGGCATCAAGGAATACTCGAACTGGCCGACCATTCCGCAGCTCTACATCAAGGGCGAATTCATCGGCGGCTCGGACATCCTGGCCGAGCTGCACGAAACGGGCGAGCTCAAGCAGTTGCTGGCGGACGCCGGCGTACTGGCCTGAGGCGTCCCGCCGGCGCGCCATGAAGATCTACCTTGCCGGGCCGGACGTGTTCCGGCCCGACGCCCAGGCCCATGGCGAGCGGCTCAAGCAACTCTGCGCGCGCCACGGCTTCCAGGGCCTGTTTCCGCTCGATGCCCCCGCGCCGCGCGAGGCCGGCGCCGAAGCGGCCCGTGCCATCTATCGCGCCAACATCGCCCTGCTGGGCGAGGCCGACCTGGTGATGGCCAACCTGGCGCCTTTCCGCGGACAGGAGCCGGATTCGGGCACCGCCTTCGAAGTCGGCTATGCGGCCGCCTGCGGCAAGCCGGTCTGGGCCTACACTGACGAAGACCGCCCGCTCGCGCAGCGCCTCGCCGCGGGCCGCGGCGCGGACGGCGAACCCGTGGACGACCGCGGTTACCGGGTCGAGGACTTCGGCCTGGCCCTGAACCTGATGCTGGCGTGCAGCGCCACGGTGGTCCATGGCGGGCCGGAAGCCTGCCTGCGTGGCATCGCCGCGGCGCATGCGCCCGCCCCCTCATTTCCGGAGTCCCCATGAACTTTCCGCGAAAAGCGATCCTGGGCCTGGCGCTTGCCGCCGCCCTGCATGCCCCGCTGGCGCTCGCCGCCGACATCGCGACCGAGACGCAGATGCTCAGGACGCTGCTGGGCGCGATCGAATCCAACGACTACCAGCAATTCGTGGCCGCCGGCAGCAACGATTTCGCCAAGCTGGACCGGGCGCAGTTCGACGCCGTGGCGACGCAGCTCGGGCCGCGGCTGAAGGCGGGCTACCAGGTGCAGCGCCTGGGCGACTACCGCCAGCAGGCCTACGAGTTCTCGCTGTGGAAGATCACCTTCAAGGACGGCGGCGACGATCTGGTCGGCACGCTGAACCTGCAGGACGGCAAGGTCGGCGGCTTCGTGCTGCGCTGATCAGGCCTGCCTGGGGGCGGGCGCCGGCAGGCGCCGCACCCAGAAGGCGTAGATGGCCAGCGCCGACAGCGTGCACGCCGCCATCACGCCGGTGATGGCCCGGGCGCTGTGGCCGTCGTAGAGGAAGGTCACGAGGGATCCCGACAGCGCGCCCGTGGCCATCATCACGCAGCTCACCACGGCCGAGGCCACGCCGGCCACTTCGGGCAGCGGCTCCACCGCCGCATGCGAGGCGTTCGGCGCGATCATGCCGAACGAAAAAGTATTGATCATCAACAGGGGCACCAGGGTCCAGGCCGACAAGGCGTCGGCGAACCCCAGTATCGCCAGCAGCACGCTGGTCGAGCTCGACAGCGCCAGGCCGGTCCACAGCAGCTTGTGCGGGGCGATGCCGCGGGCATTGAGGCGGCCGTTGATGAGCGAGGCCGCCATGATGCCGAAGGCGGTCATGGCGAAGACCAGGCCGAAGGCCTGGGGCGACATGCCCAGCAGCTGCATCATCAGCAGCGGCGAGCCGGTGATGTAGGCGAACTGGCACCCGAAGGTCAGCGCATTGACCAGCGTGTTGCCCAGGCACACGGGATTGCCCAGCACGCGCGCATAGGCCCGCATCAGCGCACCCGCCGTGGGGCGCGCGGCGATCGTGGCGGACGGACGGGTCTCGGCCATGCCCAGGTACACCGCCACGGTCGTCGCCACGCCGGCCAGCGCCATCACCCCGTAGATCGAGCGCCATCCGGCGAAATACATCACCCAGCTGCCCAGCGTGGGGGCGATCATAGGCGCGACGATGCGCATGCTGGCGACATACGACAGGCGGGCGCGCGCGACGTGGCCCTGGAAAAGGTCGCGCACGATGGTGAGCGACATCACCGATCCCGCCCCGGCGCCGACGCCCTGCAGGACACGGAACACCAGCAGCGAACCCAGGTTGGGCGCCAGCGCGCAGGCGGCGCTCGCCAGCGAGAACAGCACGCCGCCGAACAGCACGATGGGCCGCCTGCCGTAGCGGTCGGCCAGCGGACCGTACGCCAGGGGCGCGATGGCGAATCCGGCCAGGAACAGGCTCAGGGTCAAGGCGGCGCTGGACGGCGGGACGTGGAGATCCAGGCCGATGGCCGCCAGCGCGGGCAGCGCCATGTCGGTGGAGAGAGCCGGCAACGCGGACAGGGAAGCCAGGAGCAGGACGAATGCCGCGGAGTCGGGACGTATGCGCATGGCCCGCAGTTTACCGTGTCCGCACGTGGCGAGCCGGCCGTCCAAGAGCGGCCAGGCTTCGGGAAATGCGGGAGCACCCGCTTGGTGCGGCGCACAAGATTGGGCACGCGCCATGGGGCGCAAGCGCCAGCCAGGCGCGGCGACGCCGGCCCCACCCCAGCTTCAACCCCTTGTTCCATAAGCGGTTTTCCTGCGCCAGCGAAGACCGTCCCACCCATGGCACAGCTATTGCTTGAAAGGCTTGCCGGCCAACGCAGGCCGGCGACACGACTGAGCGGTAGGAACAACGGCGTTCCGCAGTGACCAAGGCGAAGCCTTCGTTGCGCGGGACGCTTTTTTTCGCCTGGAGCGCCGGATGAAACTGAATACCTCGCCTGACTCTTGCCCCCCGGCGGCCACCGCCGCCACCTCGTCCGGCCCGGACGCCCAGCGCCGCAGGCTGCTGGGGGCCGGAGCGGCCGCGGGCATCATGAGCCTGGTGGATCCCATGGTGCGCGCGGGAGCGTGGGCGGCCGGCTCGGACGCTCCCGAGAAGCCCGAGGTCAGGATCGGCTTCATTCCGCTGACCGACTGCGCCTCCGTCGTGATGGCGGCGACGCTGGGCCTGGACAAGAAATACGGCGTGAAGATCACGCCCGTCAAGGAAGCCTCCTGGCCGGGCGTGCGCGACAAGCTGGTCAACGGCGAACTGGATCTCGCCCACGTGCTGTACGGCCTGGTCTACGGCGTGCAGCTGGGCATAGGCGGCCCGCGCAAGGACATGGCGGTGCTGATGAACCTGAACAACAACGGCCAGGCCATCACGATATCCAACAAGCTCCGGGACAAGGGCGCGCGCGATGGCGCGTCGCTGGCCAAGCTGATGAAAAGCGAGAAGGCCGAATACACCTTCGCCCAGACCTTCCCGACCGGCACCCACGCCATGTGGATCTATTACTGGCTGGCCGCCCATGGCATCAATCCGATGCGCGATGCCAAGGTTATTACCGTGCCGCCGCCCCAGATGGTGGCGAACATGCGGGTCGGCAACATGGACGGGTTCTGCGTGGGCGAGCCTTGGAACGCGCGCGCCATCATGGACAACATCGGCTTTACCGCCACCACCACGCAGGCAATCTGGACCGATCATCCGGAGAAGGTGCTGGGCACGACCGCCGAGTTCGTGCAGCGCTATCCGAATACGGCGCGCGCCGTGACGGCGGCGGTGCTGGAAGCGGGCAAGTTCATCGACGCGTCGGCTTCCAACCGCCGCAAGACCGCGGAGACCATCGCCGCCAAGTCCTACGTCAACACGGACATGGACGTGATCCTGGACCGGATGCTCGGCCGCTATACCGACGGCCTGGGCAAGACCTGGGACGACCCGAACGCGATGAAGTTCTTCAACGACGGCGGCGCCAACTTCCCCTACCTGTCGGACGGCATGTGGTTCCTCACCCAGCACAAGCGCTGGGGGCTGCTCAAGAGCCATCCCGACTACCTGGCGGTCGCCAGGCAGGTCAACCGCATCGACGTCTACAAGCAGGCCGCGAGCGCGGCGGGCGTGGCGGTGCCCAAGTCGGACATGCGCACGTCCAGGCTCGTCGACGGCGTGGTCTGGGATGGCAAGAACCCGGCCGCCTATGCCGACGGCTTCAAGGTCAACGTTTCCTAAGCATCGCACCAGGAGTCTCCATCATGACCGCCACGGCTCGCTCCTTCAACGCCGGTCCTGCCGCCTCCCCACCCGTTGCGGAGGTCATCGACCTGCACGCCGCAGGCGCCCACGCCCCCGCAGCGCCCGCGGCCACGGCGCCGCGCCCGCCGCTGCTGGCGCGCGTGGACTGGCGCAGCGCCTGGGAAACCTTCGTCAAGGCAGTGGCCGGCCCATGCCTGGGTTTCGCGCTGCTGATCCTGGGCTGGCAACTGGTGGCCGACACCATCCCGGAGATTCCTTCGCCGGGCGTGACCGGGCGAGCGGCGGTGGCGCTGTTCTCCGACCCGTTCTACGACAACGGCCCCAACGACCAGGGCATAGGCTGGAACCTGCTTTCGTCCCTGCGGCGCGTGGCCATCGGTTTCGGGCTGGCGGCGCTGGTCGGCATCCCGGCGGGTTTCGTCATCGGACGCTTCGCGGCGGTCAGTGCGGTGCTCTCCCCTCTCATCAGCCTGCTGCGTCCGGTGTCGCCGCTGGCCTGGCTGCCGCTGGGACTGCTGCTGTTCAAGTCCGCCAACCTGGCCGCGGTATGGGCCATCTTCATCTGCTCGATCTGGCCGATGATCATCAATACCGCGGTCGGCGTGACGCGCGTGCCGCAGGACTACATGAACGTGGCGCGAGTGCTGAAGCTGTCGGAATGGAAGATCATGACGCGGGTGCTGTTCCCGGCCGTCCTGCCCTACATGCTGACCGGCGTGCGGCTGTCCATCAGCACGGCCTGGCTGGTGATCGTCGCGGCCGAGATGCTGACCGGCGGCGTGGGCATCGGCTTCTGGCTGTGGGACGAATGGAACAACCTGAAGGTGGAACACATCGTCATCGCCATCTTCGTGATCGGCATCGTCGGCCTGGTCCTGGAAGTCTTGCTGACCCAGCTGGTCCGGCGCTTCACCTACGCCGACTGACACGCGCAAGGAGCGCATCGTGGACAAGTTCCTCAGCATCGAAAACGTGGGCCAGGTCTTCAAGACCCGCAAGGGAGACTTCATTGCCCTGCGCGACATCAACCTGACCGTCGCCAAGGGCGAGTTCATCTCGCTGATCGGCCATTCCGGATGCGGCAAGTCGACACTGCTCAACCTGGTGGCGGGCCTGACACGCCCCACGTCCGGCGCGCTCATCTGCGCCGGCCGGGAGATCGACGGGCCAGGGCCCGAACGCGCCGTGGTCTTCCAGAACCACTCGCTGCTGCCCTGGTTCAGCTGCTACAAGAACATCCATCTCGGCGTGGAGCGCGTATTCGGCGCCACCGAGAGCAAGGCCAGGCTGCGCGAGCGTACGTTGGCGGCGCTGCAGCTGGTGGGGCTGGCGCATGCGGAGCACAAGCTGCCGCACGAGATATCGGGCGGCATGAAGCAGCGCGTGGGCATCGCCCGCGCCCTGGCGATCGAACCCGACGTGCTGCTGATGGACGAACCCTTCGGCGCGCTCGATGCGCTGACCCGCGCCCACTTGCAGGACGAGCTGCTGGAAATCGTCGCCAAGACGCAGAGCTCCGTCATCATGGTCACGCATGACGTGGACGAGGCGGTGCTGCTGTCGGACCGGATCGTGATGCTGACCAACGGCCCGGCCGCCACCATAGGCGAGATCCTGGACGTGCGCCTGCCGCGGCCGCGCAGCCGGATCGAGCTGGCCGACGACGAGCGCTATCACGCGTGCCGCACCGCGGTCATCGATTTCCTCTACCGCAAGCAAAGCCATCCGGCGCGCCAGGCGGCGTAACATTCTTCCATGCCCCGAGTCCTGCTGGTCAACGATACCGACAAGCCCATCGCCGAGTTGCGCGAGGCGCTGCAGCGCGCGGGATACGAGATCATGGCGGACGTGGCGCATGCCCGGGCGCTGCTCCATGCGGTGGAAACGCAGCGTCCCGACGTGATCATCATCGATACCGAATCGCCCACGCGCGACACCCTGGAGCAGCTGGCGGTCATGAACGCCGCCGCTCCCCGGCCGGTGGTCATGTTCTCGGACGTGGCCGACCAGTCCATCATCCGCGCGGCGGTCCGGGCCGGCGTCACGACCTATGTGGTGGATGGCATGGCGCCCGAGAAACTGGCCCCCATCCTGGAAGTCGCCTGTGCCCGCTTCGACGAGGAAGACAAGCTGCGGCGCCGGCTGGCCGAAGTCGAACAGCAGTTGGCGGACCGCAAGGACATCGACCGGGCCAAGGGCTGGCTGATGGACAGGCACGGGCTGGGCGAAGCCGAGGCGTTCGAACTCCTGCGCAGCCAGGCCATGAAACAAGGCGCCCGGCTGGGCGACGTCGCGCGGCAATTGCTGTCGATGTCCGACCCGCCGGGCTAACCGATCGGAGATGCCAATGTCCCTTCCCTTTTCTTCCGCGGCGCATCCGGGCGGCCACCTGGTCGCGGGCTCCGATGCGCCGGAGAAGCGCCAGCTGCGCGTGGGCTTCATCGCGCTGACCGACTGCGCGCCGCTGGTCATCGCGGTCGCCAAAGGGTATGACCGCAAGTACGGCCTCGAAATCGTGCTGCAGCGCCAGCCGTCCTGGGCGGCGGTGCGCGACAAGCTGCTGGCCGGCGAGCTCGACGCCTCGCACGCGCTGTACGGGCTGGGCTACGGCATCCAGCTGGGCCTGGGCGGCCCGCAGCACGACATGGCGATATTGATGTCGCTGAACCAGGGCGGCCAGGCTATCACGCTGTCGCAGGCGCTGGCTCCCCAGGTGCGCGACGGCGCCTCGCTGGCGCGCCTGGTCCACGGTTCCGAGACGCGCTACACCTTCGCCCATACTTTTCCGACGGGCTCGCACGCCATGCTGCTTTATTACTGGCTGGCGGCGCACGACATCCATCCGCTGTACGACGTGCGCAGCGTGGTGATCCCCCCGCCGCAGATGGCCGAGGGCCTGCGGCGGGGGGACGTCGACGGCTACTGCGTGGGCGAACCGTGGAACGCGCTGGCGCAAAGCGAGGGCAAGGGTTTTACCGTCGCGCTGACCTCGGAAGTCTGGCCCAATCACCCCGAGAAGGTGCTGGCCTGCACCCGGGACTTCGCCGACCGCCATCCCAGCACGGCGCGCGCGCTGGTCATGGCCCTGCTGGAAGCCTGCCGCTACCTGGACGTGCCCGCCAACCGGGAAGAAGCCGCGTCCTGGCTGGCGCTGCCGGACTACGTCGACGCGCCGCGCGACGTCATCGCGTCGCGGCTGCTGCCGGAGAAGGCGGCGGACGGCAGCACGCCCGGCATCCGTTTCTTCGGCGACGGCGAGGCCAATTTCCCGTACCTGTCAGACGGGATGTGGCTGATCGCGCAATACCGGCGCTGGGGCATGCTGCGCGACGAGCCCGACTACGAGGCGGTCCCGCAGGGCATCCACCGGCTCGACCTGTATCGCGAAGCGGCGGCGCAGCTGGGCGTCGCCGTGCCGGACGCCACCCGGCGATCGAGCCGGCTCATCGACGGCAAGACCTGGGACGGCGGCGACGCCGCCGCCTATGCGCGGAGCTTCGACATCAAGGCCTAGCACGAGACCACCGCGCCCTGCGCCAGTGCGCCGGCCCGGCCCGACGCACTAGGCTGGTGCCCTGCCTGCCCCCACCGTGGCGCCCTCGCCGGCGCTTCGTCCCCGAACTCCCTGGCGCACCGCATTCCCGACACCGGCAAGCGGCCCGGCACGCCCTTTGCTTAATCATGAATGCGCCCATGCGGCGCGCGAACCAGGGCCGGGGCAATCGCCACGGCCCGCACCAGGACAACGGCGTCCCCTCGCAGCCAGGCTGCGGCGGGACGCCGTTGTCGTTTCCGGAACTGTCTGACCGAGTCGAACATGATGAACAGATCGAAACTGGTTGTGGTGGGCAACGGCATGGCCGGCATACGCACGCTGGAAGAACTGCTGGCGCTGGCGCCCGACCGATACGACATCACGGTCTTCGGCGCCGAGCCGCATCCGAACTACAACCGCATCCTGCTGTCGCCGGTGCTCGCGGGCGAGCAGAACTTCCAGGACATCGTGCTCAACCCGCTGTCGTGGTACGAGGAAAACGGCATTACGCTGCACACCGGCAAGCCGGTGGTCCGCATCGACCGCCGCCGCCGCGTGGTCGTGGCCGAGGACGGCAGCGAAGCGCCCTACGACCGCCTGCTGCTGGCGACCGGTTCCAATCCCTTCATCCTGCCCATACCCGGCAAGGACCTGGACGGCGTCATCACCTATCGCGACATCCACGACACGCAGCGGATGATCGACGCGGCCCGGACCAAGCGGCGGGCGATCGTCATCGGCGGAGGCCTGCTCGGACTGGAGGCCGCCAACGGCTTGAAGCTGCGCGGGATGGACGTGAGCGTGGTGCACCTGGGCGACTGGCTGCTCGAGCGCCAGCTCGACCGCACCGCGGGCAAGCTGCTGGAAGCCTCGCTGGCGGCGCGCGGGCTCGATTTCTTGCTGGGGCGGTCGACCGCCGAGATCCTTGGCGACGACGCCGGCCGCGTGCGGGGCGTGCGCTTCAAGGACGGCGAGGAAGTCGAGGCCGAATTGGTCGTCATGGCCGTGGGCATACGGCCCAATACCGCGCTGGCCGAGGCGGCGGGGCTGCACTGCCGCAACGGCATCGTGGTCAACGACGTGCTGCAGACCTTCGATCCGCGCATCTACGCGGTGGGCGAATGCGTCAACCATCGCGGCACCGCCTACGGCCTGGTGGCGCCCCTGTTCGAGATGGCCAAGGTCGCCGCCAATCACCTGGCCGAGCTCGGCTACGGCAGCTACAAGGGCTCGGTACTGTCGACCAAGCTCAAGGTCACCGGCATCGACCTGTTCTCGGCGGGGGACTTCGCCGGCGGCGCCGATACCGAGGACATCGTGCTGTCGGATCCGGCCGGCGGCGTCTACAAGCGGCTGGTGATCAAGGACGACAAGCTGGTGGGCGCCTGCCTGTACGGCGACACGGTGGACGGCGCCTGGTACTTCAAGCTGCTGCGCGAAGGACGCGCGATCGGCGAGCTGCGCGACAGGCTGATGTTCGGCGAATCCAGCGTGGGCGATGCCGGCGTGCAGGGGCAGAGCCGCGCCGCCGCCATGCAGGACAGCGACGAGGTCTGCGGCTGCAACGGCGTCTGCAAGGGCACCATCGTGCGAGCCATCCAGGACAAGGGCCTGTTCACCGTGGACGACGTCAAGAAGCACACCAAGGCCGCGAGTTCCTGCGGCTCGTGCACCGGCCTGGTGGAACAGATCCTGATGAACACCCTGGGCTCCAATTTCCAGGAAGCTCCCAAGACCAAGGCGGTATGCGGCTGTACCGACCACAGCCATGCGGCGCTGCGCCAGGCCATCCGCGAGCACAGGCTGCTGAGCCACGCCGAGGTCTATGCCTTCATGGATTGGCGCACGCCCAACGGCTGCGCCACCTGCCGGCCGGCCGTCAACTACTACCTGATCTCGACCTGGCCGCGCGAGGCCGTGGACGATCCGCAAAGCCGCTTCATCAACGAGCGCGCGCACGCCAACATCCAGAAAGACGGCACGTTCTCGGTCGTGCCGCAGATGAAGGGCGGCGTGACGAACCCGTCGGAACTGCGGCGCATCGCCGATGTGGCCGACAAATACGCCGTGCCCATGATCAAGGTGACGGGCGGTCAGCGCATCGACCTGCTGGGCGTGAAGAAGGAAGACCTGGTTTCCGTCTGGCGCGACCTGGGAATGAATTCCGGCCATGCCTACGGCAAGTCCATCCGCACGGTGAAGACCTGCGTGGGCATGGAGTTTTGCCGCTTCGGCACCCAGAACAGCACGCAGATGGGCATCGAGCTCGAGACCATGCTGGCCAATATGTGGAGTCCGCACAAGGTCAAGCTCGCGGTGTCGGGCTGCCCGCGCAATTGCGCCGAATCGGGCATCAAGGACGTGGGCGTGATCGCGGTCGACAGCGGCTGGGAGCTCTACGTGGGCGGCAATGGCGGCATCAAGACCGAGGTCGCGCAATTCCTGGTGAAGGTCAAGACGCCCGAAGAGGTCAAGGAGCACGCCGGCGCTTTCCTGCAGCTGTACCGGGAGGAGGCCTATTACCTCGACCGCACCGTGCACTACATCGAGCGCGTGGGCCTGGACTACGTCAAGCGCAAGATCGTGGAGGACGCTCCCGGCCGCAAGGCGCTCTACGAACGCCTGCTGTACTCGCTCGAAGGCCTGCGCGACCCCTGGGCCGAACGCGTGCAGGGCAAGGCCGGGCGCGAATACATCCCCCTGAAACTGGTGTCCGAAGAGGTTGCATGATGAGTGCCAATGATCCGCATCCCTGGGTCCGCCTGTGCGAGGTGGACGACATCCCGAAACTGGGCAGCCGCGTGGTGGAACGCGCGGGCGGCAACCTGGCGGTGTTCCGCACCGCCCAGGACAAGGTCTTCGCGCTGCTCGACCGCTGCCCCCACAAGAACGGTCCCTTGTCGCAAGGCATCGTCCACGGGGAATCGGTCACCTGCCCCCTGCATGGCTGGCAGATCGGCCTGGAGAACGGGCAGGCCAAGGCGCCCGACGAGGGGTGCGCGCGCCGTTTCCCGGTGCGCGTGGACAAGGGCGTGGTCTATCTCGGACTGAGCTGAACGGCGGGAGCACGTCATGGGCGAGCCACGAACCACCGCGTCGACCTGCTGCTATTGCGGCGTGGGCTGCGGCGTCCTGATCGACAGCGTTGGCGATCGCATCGTCGGCGTCCGGGGCGACCCCCATCATCCGGCCAATGCCGGCAAGCTCTGCTCGAAGGGGCTGTCGCTCGCGCTGACCGCGCAAAGCACGGCCGGACGCGCCCTGCATCCATCCTGGCGTCCCCAGCGCGGCGCGCCGCTGCAGCCGGTGGAATGGGAGTCGGCCTTCGACCACGTCGCGACCCGCCTGGCGGAGATCGTCCGCCGGCATGGCCCCGATGCGGTGGCCTTCTACGTGTCGGGTCAACTGCTGACCGAGGACTACTACATCTTCAACAAGCTGGCCAAGGGCCTGGTGGGCACCAACAACATCGACACCAACTCGCGCCTGTGCATGTCGAGCGCCGTGACGGGCTACAAGCTGTCGCTGGGCGCCGACGGGCCGCCCACCTGCTACGAAGATCTGGACCACGCCCATACGGTGCTGATCGCCGGCAGCAACATGGCATACGCCCACCCGGTGCTGTACCGCCGGCTCGAAGCGGCACGCGAGGCCCGGCCCGGCACGCGCTGGATCGTCGTGGATCCGCGCCGCACCGACACCGCGGCCATGGCCGACCTGCACCTGCAAATACAGCCGGGCACCGACGTCGCGCTGTTCAACGGCATGCTGCACCACCTGATCTGGGAAGGCTGGCTCGACCACGGCCACATCGCCGGGCATACCGAAGGCTTCGATGCGGTCAAGCGCATAGTGCGCGACACCACGCCGGCCGCCGCCGCGGCGGTGTGCGGCATTTCCGAGCGGGACCTGTGCCAGGCCGCCGAATGGTTTGCGCGCAGCCCGGCCACGCTGTCGCTCTACTGCATGGGCCTGAACCAGTCCAGCCACGGCACCGACAAGAACCTCGCGCTGGTCAATCTGCACCTGGCGACGGGCCAGATCGGCCGCGCCGGCGCGGGCCCGTTCTCGCTGACGGGCCAGCCCAACGCCATGGGCGGCCGCGAAGTGGGCGGCATGGCCACCATGCTGGCGGCCCATCGGGACATCGGCAATGCCGCCCATCGCGCCGAGGTGGCGGCGTTCTGGAAAGTGGACGCGGTATCCGGCCGCCCCGGCCTGGCCGCCGTCGACATGTTCGACGCGCTGGCCGCGGGCAAGGTGAAAGCGGTGTGGATCGTCTGTACCAACCCGGCCCATTCGCTGCCCCGCATCGAAGCCGTGCGCCAGGCGCTGCGGCGCGCCGAACTGGTCGTGGTGCAGGAAGCCTACGCCGACACCGACACCGTGGCGTTCGCCGACGTGCTCCTGCCCGCCGCCAGCTGGGGGGAGAAGGACGGCACCGTCACCAACTCGGAACGGCGCATATCGCGCGTGCGCGCCGCCATCGCGCCACCGGGCGAGGCGCGGGCCGACTGGCGCATCGCGGCCGAGATCGGCCGGCGCATGCAACGCCTGCTCAAGCCGGACGCCCCCGACCTGTTTCCCTACCAAACGCCGCGCGAGATCTTCGACGAGCACCGGGCGCTCACGCAAGGCCGCGACCTCGACATCGGCGGGCTGGACTACGACATCCTGGAGGCGCGCGGGCCGCAGCAATGGCCATTCCCGGCCGGCAGCGCGCAGGGCCTGGCCCGTCGCTATGTCGATCGGCGCTACGCCACCGAATCGGGCCGCGCATGCTTCCAGCCCGTCTCCTACCGCCCCGTGGCCGTGGCGACGAGCCCGCGCTATCCCTTCCACCTGACCACCGGGCGGCTGCGGGACCAATGGCACGGCATGAGCCGCACCGGCCGCCTCGCGCAAGCATTCTCGCACGCGCCGGAGCCCACGCTCGACATGCATCCGGCGGACGCCGCGCGCCGCGGCCTGTCGGATGGCGACCTGGTGCAGGTCGAGAGCCGCGACGGCGCCCTCGTGCTGCCGCTCAGGCTGACCGAGGACCTGGCCTCGGGAACCGTGTTTGCCGCCATGCATTGGAACGGCCAGTTCATGAACAGCGGCGGTGTCAATGAAGTCTGCAACGCGGCGGTGGACGGCAAGTCGTTCCAGCCGGAGCTCAAGCACACCGCGGTCAGGATCGACAAGGCGGAACTGGGATGGCGGGTACGCGCCGCCATCGACGTGGACGGGCAGGAAGAAGCTCTGGCCCGGCGCGCGGCGCTGCAGCCGCTGCTGGCGGCATGCGGCTATGCCGCGCTGGGCCTGCGCGCCGCCGGCGACCGCACGGTGCTGGCGTTGACCGCCGCCCTGGCCGCGCCCGACGAAGCCTGGCTCGGGGCGTTGGCCGAGGCCCTGGACATGGGCGCCGGCCCCGACGTCCTGGACTACCGGGACCGGCGGCAGGGCGTACGCAAGTGCGCACGCTGGCAGGCCGACCGCCTGCTTGCCTTCGTCCTGGCGGGTGACGTGGCACAGGCGGAAGCGCTGCTGGCGCGCCTTGCGGCGGGCAAGCCGTGGGAAGGATCCCGGCTGCGCGTGTTCACCCCGGACGCGGGCCCGGTGGTCCGCGATCGCACCGTCTGCCAGTGCAAGGGCGTCGCGGCATCGGCCATCAACGCCGCCATCGCGCGGGGCGCCGACGTGGCGGCCCTGAAGGCCACGCTGGGCTGCGGCACCGTGTGCGGCTCTTGCGTGCCGGAACTGTCGCGGATGTGCGGCGCGTCGCGAATGTCGGCATGAGCATGATGGAAATGACGAGGATGAAGATGGGCAAAGGACGAGTGATCCTGATGGGCGCCGGCCCCGGCGACCTGGAACTGCTGACCCGCAAGGCGGTGCGTGCGCTCGCCGCGGCCGACGTGCTGCTGCTCGACGAACTGGTGGCGCCGGACATCGTCGAGCTGGCGCCGCGAGCGCGCGTGCTGCGCGTCGGCAAGCGCGGCGGCTGTCGCTCCACGCCGCAGGCCTTCATCCAGCGATTGATGCGACGCCACGCGCTGCAGGGCCGGACCGTGGTCAGGGTCAAGGGTGGCGAGGCGCTGCTGTTCGGCCGCGCGGGCGAGGAGATCGCCTTCCTGGAACAGGCCGGCATCGAAGTGGAATTGGTCAATGGCATCAGCTCGGGACTCGCGGCCGCCACCGCTCTCGGCATCTCGCTGACCCACCGGGACCACTGCCACGGCGTCAGCTTCGTCACCGCCCATACGCAGGACGGCGAACCGCCGAACTGGGCGGCCCTGGCGCAAAGCCGGACCACGCTGGTGATCTACATGGGCATGCAACGCATCGAGGAAGCGGCGGCCGGCCTGCTGGCGCACCTGCCCGGCACGACCCCTGCGGCAGTGGTGCAATGGGCCTCGACACCGCGAGAAGCCCGGCTGGTGACACGGCTCGAGCGGCTCGCCGTGGACGCGCGGCAGGCGGGGCTGGGCAGCCCGGCCATCATCCTCGTCGGCGAGGCGATCGGCCTGGCGCGGGCGGAGGCGGTTCTATCGATGCAGCAAAGCGCCTAGGAGGGGTGATCGATTACGTTGGGAGTTTGGTTTCTTAACACGGTCTTGTCCGATGCGCGGGCCGGGCGGGCGGTGGAGCGCAGCGAAGCCGGTCCCGCTGCGCGGGACTTCCCGGAGTTGGCGCGGTCGGCGGGGCGGGCGTGAACTCGCGCGGGAACAGCCCCCCGGGCTGTTCCTACTGCCGCGCTCAAACATGCACGCCCTTGCTTCCCCGCCGACCGCGCCAACTCCGGCGGCTCCGAATGCGCCCCACCGCCCGCCCGGCCCGCGCATCGGACAAGACCTGCACCGTTTGGCACGCAGATCAATGAACTCCAAGACAGTCGTCTTATTGAATTGGATATAGCACCTCGTGTTTCTCCGCCAGCGATCGTCACTCATCACCGCCGGAGTCCTTGGTCGGTGGGGCGGGGCGAGCCCCTATCGGGGCGCATTCGGAGCCGCCGGCGAGGGCGGGCTGGGCGGGGAAGCAAGGGCGCAGCTGTTTGAGCGCGGCAGTAGGGACAGTCCTGTGGACTGTCCCCGCGCGAGTTCTGCGCCCGCCCCGCCCAGCCCGCCCTCGCCGGGAAGTCCCGCGCAGCGGGACCGGCTCCGCTGCGCCCCGATAGGGGCTCGCCCCGCCCCACCGACCAAGGACGGGTTAAGAACTGCCCGCACCCACCCGAGATCGCTAACGTCTGCGCCCTTCCAGCCAGGCCAGCGTCTCCTCGGTACGACGCGACGGCACGTACTCGGCGCCGACGAACCCGTCGTAAGGCAATCGCTCGATCTCCGCGAACACATTCGCGAAATGGATCTCGCCGGTTCCAGGCTCATGGCGCCCCGGGTTATCGGCAAACTGAATGTGCCCGATGCGCGCCCAATGCGTGCGCAAGCTGCGGATCAGATCACCCTCCATGATCTGCATGTGATAAAGGTCATACTGGATGCGCAGATTCGCATGCCCGGCGCGATCGATCACGTCGAGCGCGGACTGCGTGCCGTCGATCAGATAGCCGGGCCGGTCCACCGTATTGACCGCCTCGGTGACCACGCCCACGCCGGCGTCGGCCATGACCTCGGCGGCGTAGGCCAGGTTGGCCGCCAGCGTGTCCAGGCAGCGCTCGCGCCCGTGCCCGGCCGCCGGACATCCCGCGAGCACATTGACGTGGCGGGGCCGCAGCACCCGCGCCACCGCCGCCGCCTCGTCCACCGCATCGCGAAAAGCCGCCTCCCGGCCCGGCACGCCCGCCAGTCCCTGGCCGCCCCCCATCAAGTCTCCGGCCGGGACATTGAACAGGACCAGTTCGACGCCCGCCTCGCGCAGCGCATCGTGCCAGCGTTCGGCAGGATGGCCATAGGGAAACTGGATCTCGACGGCGTCGAATCCGGCGCGCCGGGCGGCCGCCGGCCGCTCGAGTTCAGGCACTTCGAGAAACAGCATGGACAGGTTGGCCGAGAATCGGATCATGGGCGAAGCGGCGTCCGGACGAGAACGTGGAAAGGGAACAGGCGGTCAGGACTCCTCCGGAAAACCGCGCAGGAAGAATTTGCGCGCGCGGCCCAGGAGGAAATTCAGCACCAGCCCCAGCAACGATATCGCAATCAGCGCGACGAACATGTCGACGGTGATGAAGCTGCGCGAGGCGATGACGAGCTGGTGGCCGAGTCCGTCGGTGGAGGTGATCATTTCCGCCAGGAACACCACCACGCAGGAAATGACCAGACCGATGCGGCAACCGGTCAGGATGGAGGGCATGGCGGCGGGCAGCACGATGGAGGTCACGATGCGCGAGCGCGGCGTCCCCGCGGCCAGGGCCGACCAGACCAGCTTGGGCTCGACGGTGCTGGCGCCATGCAGCGTCGCCAGCAGGATGGGAAACGTGGCGTCGGCCACGACCAGGGCCACCTTGGAAGCATGATCGAAGCCCAGCAGCAGGATGAACGCCGGATACAGCGCGACCTTGGGCAAGGGGCCCAGCACGCGGACCAGCGGCACGATGACCGCGGCGCCGAACCGCGACCGCGCGGCGGCGAGCCCGAGCCCGATGCCGAGCACCAGCGCGATGAAAAAACCCACGAACAGCCGGAACAGGGTCACGCCGGCGTCGGCAAGGAACGCGGGCGAGGCCATCTGCTCGAGGAAGCGCAGCGCGACGGCGTACAGGCTGGGAAGCTGGCTTTCCGAGACCCGTCCCGACATGGCCAGACCCTGCCAGGCCGCCAGGATGAGGACGATGGGAATGGCGCCGATGATCGCGGGAATGCGGCGGGACTTGTTCATAGGGCGGCCACCGTGGTGTCGGCGTCTTTATCGGCCCATTTCGTCAGGCGCGCGCGTACCGCCTCGAAGCATACGTCGAGCAGGATGCCCAGCGCGCCGATGACGATGATCATGGCGTATACGGTCTCGTACTGCGCCATGTCCATGGCGTTGAAGAGGATGTTGCCGGCGCCCGTCTGGCGCGAGATCATTTCGCTGGTGATCATGGTGATCAGGCCCATGACGATCCCGGTGCGGCAGCCGGTCAGTATCTCGGGCAAGGCCGCCGGCAGCACGATCCTGAACATGCGCTGCGCGCCGTTCATGCCCATGGCGGCGGCCGACCACAGCATTTTTTCTTCCACCGCGCGGGCGCCCTGGTAGCTGTGGTACAGCAGGGGCAGGCTCACGCCGAGGAACACCACCAGGATCTTGGACGCATCGCCCACGCCCAGCCACAGCATGATCAGCGGCATCAGCGCGGCCTTGGGGATGGGATAGACCACCATCAGCAGCGGATTCATCAGCGCTTCGGCCACCGGCGAGCGGCCCATCAGCAGTCCGATGGGCGCCGCCACGACAAGCGCCAGCGCGAACCCGATCACCATGCGCCGCAGCGAATCCAGGATGTCGAATGCCGCCTGCGGATCGGCGAAGATGCGCGGCAACTCGCACAGCGCGGCGAAGGCCGTGGGCAGTCCGGGATTGCCGTACAGCCGCGCGGCGATTTCCCAGACCGCCAGCAGCGCGGCGCACACCAGCAGCGCCGACATGCCGGGGGCGCGCAGCAGCGGCCTCACGACGCGGCCTCCGGCTCGGGCTGCGTGTCTATCATGGCTTCGATGTCGATGACGTACTGCTGGTACTTGGGATTGAGCAGCAATTCGGAGCGGATGCGAGGCCTCGGCAGGTCGATCTCGATGATTTCCTTGATCCGCCCTGGCGACTTGGTCAGCACGACGACGCGGTCGGACAGGTAGACGGCCTCTTCCACGCTGTGCGTGACGAACAGCACGCTTTTCCTGTCGCGCTCCCAGATCCTGAGCAGGTCGTTCTGCAGCCGGTTGCGGGTATGCGCGTCGAGCGCGCCGAACGGCTCGTCCATCAGCAGCACCGCCGGATCGTAGGCCAGCGTGCGCGCGATGGCCACGCGCTGCTTCATGCCGCCCGAAAGCTGCTTGGCGTAGAAATCCTCGTAGCCGGACAGGCCCACCATGGACAGCAGTTCGCGGGCGCGCGCCTCCGCCGCGGGGCGGGCCACGCCCTGCTGGCGCAGGCCGTAGCTGACGTTGCCCAGCACCGTCTTCCACGGATAGAGCGCGAACTCCTGGAACACCGGTCCGCGGTCCGGCCCCGGCCCGGCTACCGGCCGGCCGTCGATCTCGACCGTGCCCGAGCTCTGCCTGACGAAGCCGCCGACGATATACAACAGCGTGGATTTGCCGCAGCCCGAGGGCCCGAGGATGGAGATGAACTCGCCGTCGCCGAGATCGAGCGAGACATCGGACAGCGCGACGTGCCGCTCGCCCTTGCCAACGGCGAAGACCTGGGAGACCTGTTTGATGGAAATCATGGAACCCTTCCGGAGCGAGCCCCGCCCGGCGGGGCTCCTGCATCGACCGCTACTTGATGGGAGCGTGGATGTCGCCGTTCTTGAACGCGGCCACGTCCACTTTCTTCGACATCAGTCCCGCCGCCGTGAAGCTGTCGAGCAGGCTCTGGATGGCGGGGAAATTGGGCGCCATGCCGGGATCGCGCGCGAAATCGTTGGCCTTGAGCAAGTAGGTGTCGAGCACGGGAACCGGCGCCTTGGTCACTTCCGAGACGATCTTCAGCGTCTCGGCGCGGTTGGCCAATACCTTGCCCATCGCCGTCGTCAGGTCACGCACGTAGGCTTTCACCACTTCGGGATGCTGATCGACGAAATCCTTGCGGCAGGCTTCCAGGATATGCACGAAGTTGGGCTGCTGGTCGGCCACCGAGAACAGCTTGCGCAATCCGCCCTTGGCCTCGGCGCGCGCGGCGAACGGCTGGTTCAGCACACCCACGTCCACCCGGCCCGAGCGGATGGCGTCCTCCGACGGCGCGAATCCGGTCTCGATCAGCTTGACGTCGGTCTTGGGATCGATGCCGTTCTTCTCCAGCATCTGCACCAGCGGTGCATAAACGCCCGCGCCGATTACCGACACGCCGATGCGCTTGCCTTTGAGGTCCTTGACACTCTTGATCGGCGAATCTTCCTTGACCGCCCAGTACACCGAGAAACTGTTTGGCGTCTCGAAGACGTGCTGAGCAACGACGGAGGTCTGCACCTTCGCCTCGATCAGCCCCTGGCCGATGGACAGGGGCGTTTGCGTGCCGCAATCCACCGCCTTGGCGGCGAACCCTTGCATGACCGGCGAAGTGCCCTGGAACTGCACCCATTCGATCTTGTACTTGGAGCCGATCTGCGGGAACTCGGCCGGCCGCTTCATCATCCAGTACTTGGCTTCCTCGGCGGGAATCAACCAGCCCACGCGGATCACCTGCTGGGCGGCGGCGGGAATGGACCATGCGGCAATGACGCCAGCCAAGGCCAGCGCGGCGGTTTTCTTCATGACGAACTCCCAGGCGGGTTGACGATAGGGTTTCAGGCAGACGCCTTTTCGCTCAGCTTGTAGATTTCCAGCGCTTCTGACTCGGGCCCGCGGGTAGCGGTGACCAGGCGGAACATCTGCGAGGCCACGGCGGTCATCGGCACCGGCGTGCCGGTCTGGCGCGCCAGTTCGACGACGCTGTCCAGGTCCTTGAGCATGGTGTAGGTGTGGCCGATGGGCGGATGGTGGATGCCCTGCGCCATGCGCGGCAGGAACAACTGCAGCGGCTTGGAATCGGCGAAGCCCCCGGCCAGGGCCTGGGGCAACAGCAGCGGATCGATGCCGGAATTGGCCGCGAGGCGCGTGGCTTCGGCCAGGATGGCCATGGTGCCGCCGACGATGATCTGGTTGCACAGCTTGGTGGTCTGGCCGGCGCCCAGCGGGCCCATGAGCGTGAAACGCTGCGCCATCTGCAGCACGTACGGCCGGACGCGTTCGAAATCGTCCTGGCTGCCCCCGGCCATGATGGCCAGCGAGCCTTCCTCCGCCCCCTTGGTGCCGCCGGAAACCGGGGCGTCCATCCAGCGCATGCCGTTGGCAGCGGCCAGCCGGGCGGCGATGTCGCGCGTGGCCTCGGGCGTGATCGAAGAGAAGTCCACCACGATCCGGCCCTCGCCGGGCGCCGACGCGAGGCCGCCCTCGCCGAACACCACTTCTTCCACCGCCGCGGCATCGGTCAGGCACATGAAAACGATGTCCGCGCCGCGCGCGACCTCGGCCGGGCTCGCCGCCACGCTGGCGCCTGCCGCGCGCGCCGGCGCGGTCTTGGCCGGCGATCGGTTCCAGACGCAGAGCGCATGGCCCGCGGCCCGCAGCCGCAACGACATGGGCAGTCCCATCAGCCCCATGCCCAGATATCCCAGTCTTGCCGTGCTCATCTCGCTTCCTCTTTACGTTGATGCCGCAGTCCGCCCATCGTCAAACCCGGGCGATGGACCGCGCGTACACATGCTTCGCCTTGCGGCACCCCTTCATTCCGCAAACCTGGCGGGCTCCGGCCATTGCGCTCCGCCGGCGTGCGTGACCGCGCCGGTGTCGGCCTGTCCGACCGTCTTGGCGTACTTGGAGAGCAGTCCCGCCTTGTGATTGGGCGGTGGCGGCTGCCAGGCGGCGCGCCGGCGAGCGAGCTCGGCCTCGTCCACGAGCAGCTCCAGCGTGCGGGCGTCGCCGTCGATGCGGATGCGGTCGCCGTCGCGCACCAGTGCGAGCGGTCCGCCGGCGGCCGCCTCGGGCGCGATGTGGCCCACGCAGATGCCGCGGGTGGCGCCGGAGAAACGGCCGTCAGTCAGCAGCGCGACCTTCTCGCCCATCTGCTGGCCGTAGATCATCGCCGTCACCCCGAGCATCTCGCGCATGCCGGGACCGCCCACCGGACCCTCGTAGCGGATGATGAGCACGTCGCCCTCGGCGTAGCGGCGCTGGCTGACGGCCTGGGCACAGGCGTCCTCGCCGTCGAATACCCGCGCCGGGCCTTCATGCACACGCTTGGCCAGGCCCGCGACCTTCAGCAGCGCGCCGCTGGGCGCGAGATTGCCCTTGAGCACGGCCAGGCCGCCGTCGACCAGGATGGGCCGGTCGGCGCTGCGCACGACCCTGTCGTCGGGATCGGGCGCCGCGCCGTGCTCTTCGGCCAGCGTACGGCCGGTCACGGTGATGCACGAGCCGTCGATATGGCCGCTGCGCACCAGCTCGCGTATGAGTACCGACACGCCGCCGATGTCGTAGACATCCTTGGCCACGTACTTGCCCCCTGGCCGCAGGTCGCCGATGAGCGGCGTGCGGGCGAAGACCTCGGCCACGTCGTCCACGGTAAAGGGGATGCCGGCTTCGTTGGCGATGGCGGGAATGTGCAGCGCGGCGTTGGTCGACCCGCCGGTGGCCGCCACCAGCGCGCAGGCGTTTTCCAGCGCCTTGCGCGTGACGATGTCGCGCGGCAGGGGGCCGCCCTTCTCGATGATGTCCATCACGATCTGCCCGGCGCGGCGCGCGATGTCGAGCCGCTCGGAATAGACGCCCGGTACCATGGCCGAGTTGGGCACGGTCAGCCCCAGCGCCTCGGCCACCATGGCCATGGTGTTGGCGGTGAACTGGCCGGCGCAAGCGCCGATGGTCGGCTTGCAGGCGCGCTCGAGCAGCATGACCTTTTCTTCGCTCATCTTGCCGGTCTGCGCGGCGCCCACGGCCTCGTAGGCGTCGAGCACCGTCACGTCGCGCCCTTCGAAGCGGCCGGGCAAGGCGCTGCCGCCGTAGACGAACACGCCGGGAACGTTGCAGCGGACCAGCCCCATCATCGCGCCGGGCAAGGTTTTGTCGCAGCCGCCGAAGGCGATCAGGCCGTCGTGCGCATGGCCGTGCACCACCGCCTCGATGGAGTCGGCGATGAGCTCGCGGCTGACGAGCGAGAACTTCATCCCCTCGTGGTTCATGCCGATGCCGTCGGACACCGAGATGGTGGCGAACTCGCGCGGCGTGCCGCCGGCGGCCACCACGCCGAGGCGGGCGGCATCGACCTGCGGGGCATGCGTCATGTTGCACGGACTCAGGTCGCCCCGCATGCTGACGATGCCGACCATGGGCTTGGCGATATCTGCGTCGTCCAGCCCGGTGGCGCGCATGAAGGCGCGATGTGGCGTCCGGTCCAACCCATCGCGGGTGATGTCGGATCGCAGGCGCTTGGTACTCATGGTCGTGGACTCCCGGTTCGGCGGCACGGCCGGCGGCGGCCGCGCAAGGGTGGGGCGGGCCGGCGCATTACCGGCTCATGGCGTCGGGCACGGCGCTGAGCCGGTCGAACACCCAGCTCACGTCCGTTTCGATGTACTTGCGAGCCTGTGCATAGTCCCCCGCCCGCAACGCGGCGACGGCGGATTCGTGCAGATGGTCCGCGGCGATGGTGTCGGTATGCAGGAACTCCCGCGTGGCGCGCAGGTATGCCCCCGATTGCAGCCACAGGCTGTCGATCATGGCGAGCATCACCGGCGACTGGGCCGCCTGGTAGATGGTGTAGTGGAAGATGCGGTTCTTCTCGAGGCTGTCGGCCAGCCCTTCGCGCGAGCGGCGCGCCACCGTGATCTCGGCCGCGAGGCGTTCGAGTTCGTCGAGCTGCGCCGGCGTCAGGCGCGGCCCCGCCCATTCGGTCACGGTGCCCTCGATCAGCACGCGGGCGCGCCGGATGTCCTCCAGGCGCCCCGGCGTGATCAGGGGCACGCGCACGGTGCCGCTGCGCATGGGCTCCAGCCCCTGCTGCGCCACCAGTTGGCGCAGCGCCTCGCGCACCGGCATGGTGCTCGTTTCCAGCGCATTGGCGAGATCCTGGATGCCCAGGAGCTGGCCGGCCGGATATTCGCCGTGCATCAGCTTGTTGCGCAGGGCCTGGTAGACCGCGTCGGACACCGAGGACCGCACGACGGGTTTGATTTCGCCCAGGGCAGGGAGCATGGCGGCCATCCTAGACGCAGTAGAAATCGATCATGGTGGGAATGACGTCGTTCATCAGCACGATCTTCTTGGCGGCGATGCGCCAGCCCTCGCCTTTCGGCCGCAGCAGGTGCTCGTAGCGGCCGAAGAAGGTGTGCTGGTCGCGGTGCTTGACGTTGTAGACATGGCAGGTCCAGGCCGACTCGACCCGCACCCGTCCTTCGCCGGCCGCCGTCGCCACGCATCCCGTCACGGCGTGACAGGTACGGGGCAAGGGAGTGGACGCGACCGACAGCCCGGACCGCACCCGCCAGACCCGGTCTTCCAGGCCCGCGCGCGCGGCGCAATACATCAACGACAACTCGCTGTCCGGCGATACCGACAGGCGATGTTCGTCGGTCCAGGCCGGCAGCCAGAAACTCGCGTCCTCGGCATACAGCGCCAGCCAGTCGTCCCAGCGCTGCGCGTCCAGGTGGGCGGCCTCCTGGAACACGACGGCCTGCGCGTCGGCCTGCACTTCCAGCGCCAGCCGGCTCATGCGAGTTTCCTCGACCAGTTGCGATAGAGCGCGTGGAACACGGTTTCGTCGCTCATTTCGAACGGCCCCGAGATCGACGTGTCGGGCGCGATGTCCAGTTCCGCCGCATGGGTGTCGGCCCCCTTCACCACCCGCCCCATGCCGCGCGCATAGCCTTGCTGCCATTCGATCTCGCCACTTTCGAAGCCGCGCTGGCAGTCCTCGAAGGTGACCGTGTCGTCGGGCGTTGCCAGGCCGCTGGGATTGAAGAAATCCTCGTACTGGCGCAGGCGCTGGCGCCGCTGCTCGGCATCCTCGCCGACCGGGGCCAGGCAATAAGAGGTGATCTCGGTCAGGTCCACCGCCAGCGGGCGGATCACGCGCATCTGCAGGGCCGCGTTGGAGGCCAGCTGCAGGTTGGGGAAGACGTTGCACTGGCGCGTGCGCAGCATCCATTCGGCGCGCGTATCGCCCACGCGCGCGCGCAGTTCGGGCAGGCGGGCATACAGGGGATGGTTCTCCACCGGCGAGGTGGTCCACACCAGCGCGTGTCCATTGGGAAAGCCGAAGGACCCCATCATTTCCTCGCGCTTCTTGCCGCCTGCCTGCCAGATCGCCGCCTCGACGTCGGTGCGCCCGGCCATGCCGGAGCGCCGGTCCAGCAGCCGCAGGTAGGACGGATGCGTGGACGTGAAGTGATAGGCGTCGGTGGAATTCTCCAGTTGCAGCTTCCAGTTGGCGCGATAGGTATAGGTGACCGCTCCCGGCACGATCTCCAGGCCGGCTTCGCTCTGGTCGACCGCCATGTCGATGAAGCGCCGGATGTCGCCCAGATGTTCGTCGAGCGGCGGCACCTCGGCCGTCAGGCTGGCGAACAGGAAACCGCGATATTCCGCGAAACGGGCGACCGGCTGGAGGTCGTGGCTGTCGTCGTCGAAGGCGGCGGGATAGTCGCCCTGCGCCTTGCCCTTGACGCCCAGGTTGCGCCCGTCGCTGCCGTAGGCCCAGCCGTGGTAGTGGCAGACATGGGTGCGGCGATTGCCGCGCCGGTGGTGGCAGACCAGGGCGCCCTTGTGGCGACAGGAATTGTGGAAGCAGCGCAGCGCGCCGTCGTGGCCGCGCATGACGACCAGCGGCTGCCGGCCGATGCCGGTCGTCAGGTAATCCTGGGGTTCGGGCACCTGGGAGGCGTGGGCGACGAACACCCAGCCGCCGTGGAAGAAGCGGTCCATTTCCCGGGCGAAGACATCCTCGCGGCGGAAGACGTCGCGATGAACGCGGAATATGCCGTCGCCGGGCCGGTCGTCGATGAGGTGGGCGATGTCTGCCGGCATGGTTCCCCCGAGGTGCGCGCCAGATTCCAATATTAGATATTCGATATTTGATCAAATCCTAGCAAGCGAATGACCCTCGCGGCCAGGAGGGTTTACCCGCGAGGCCGGGATCCGGGCGGCGCCGGTCCGTGCTCGTCGTTCCCATCCGCCTCAAGCAAAGCGCAGCGCCAGGATGGGCGGCAGATGGGTCGAGATGCAGGTCCACTCGTCGCCGCCGTCCTCGGTCAGCCACAGGCCGCCGGTGGTGGAGCCCATCGCCAGGCGATTGCCGCTCGCATCCACGTCCAGGCCGTGGCGATAGACCAGGTCGTAGGCCGGCCCCTCCGGCAAGCCGCGGCTCAGGGCCTGGAAGGTCGCCCCGCCGTCGCGCGTGCGGGTGACGACGAAGCGGCCTTCCACCGGCACGCGGCAGGCATCCTTGATCGCCGGCACGAACCACGCGGTATGCGGGTCCGCCGGATGCACCGCGACCGCGAAGCCGAAGCTCGACGGTTGCGCCTCCCGGGCTTCCCAGGCCATGCCGCCGTCGACCGACCGGAAAATGCCGTTATGGTGCTGGACCCACAAGGCATCGGGCGCATCGCGGCACGACACCATGCGATGCGGATCCTGGATGACCGGGTCTTCGGCGCGCTCGGGCGGCATGTAGTCGGCCCGCATGCCGGCGGTGGTACAGGCCCAGTTGGCGCCGCCATCGCGCGTCTGCCAGACGCCGCCGCACGACACGGCCAGCGTCACGTGGCCGCTATCGCGCGGATCGACGCAGACCGAATGGATGCCGGCCGCGTCGTAGCCGCCACCGAACCATTCGGCGCGCTCGGGCCGGTCCCAGAGCGACCGCACCAGCGTCCAGCTATCGCCGCAGTCGTCCGACCGAAACAGCCCCCCGGGAATGGTGCCCGCCCACAGCGCGCCGGGCTGGTCGGCGCCGCCGGCCTCCAGGGCCCAGATCTGCTGCAAGGTCCACGCAACCGATGCCTTGTCTTCCGGCGCGCCGCCGCCGGCGTCCGGCTGCGGCGGATAGACGGGCACGGCGCACTCCTGCCAGTCCTGGCCCGGACGGCGACGGTGCAGCTTGACGCCGAAGTGCCCGAGGTTGAGCGCGGCATAGCAGTTGCCGTCGCGCGCATCGGCCAGTACGAGATTGACCGGCTCCCCCAGGAAGGCCGTCTCGTCATTCCGCCATCGGCCGCCCGCGCCGCGCCGAAATCCGAACAAGCCCTTGCGGGTCGCAACCAGCAGATGATCGCTCATGATGTCCTCTCCTCGCCCGCCGGGCCGGTCAGCCGCCGGACAGCGCCTGCACCACGTAGACCTCGCTGCCGGCAGGCACCATATCGGTCAAGCCGGCGCGGTCGCGCACGGCCACGCCGTCGACGAATATGGCCAGATGGGCGCGCAAACGCCGCTGGTCGTCGAGGATGTAGCCGCGCAGCCTGGGCTCGACCGCGAACGCCGCATCGAGCGCCTCGCGCACGGTGCCTGCGGCGATATCCTGCGCAGCCACGGCGACGTGGCGCTGTATGGCGGGAGCGAAGACAATACGCGGCATGGGCGCTTCCAGGCAGCCTTGCACCGGACGGTGCCATCCGCCACGATACCGCGGGCCCGGCGCCGCCCGGCTTCGCGCTTACCCGCAGAAACATTCAAGGACACCGCATGCCCCTCGCCCCGCCTCCCGGCTATCCGCGCTGTTTCATCGCCCTGGGGCCGGATGCCGCCACGCGCGCGGAATTGGCGGACCGCGCCGCGCGCCTGCCCGGCACGCCTCTGCGGCCCGCCGATCTGCATCTCACCCTGGCCTTCCTCGGCGGATTGGACGCCAGCCAGGCCGACCGGCTGGCCGAAGCGCTGCGCCCGCTCGCTGCCGCCGTGCCGCCGCTCGACAGTCTCGCGTTCGAGCTCTGGCCGCAGCCCGCGCACCCGCGCGTAGCGGTTCAGGCCTACGCGCTTTCCGACAGGCTTCGCGCCCTGGTGGCCCAGATCCAGGCCATCTTGCGAACCATGGATCTGCCGGTCGAAGCCCGGCCCTTCCGGCCGCACGTCACGCTGGCGCGTTTCGCGCACGATCGCGCGGTGCCGCCGATCCCGGCCATGCCGCAGGCGCCGCCGGCGGCGTTCGACAGCCTGGGCCTGTATTGTTCGGCAGCGCGGGAAACCGGGTTGCGCTACCGGGCCCTGTATCGCTGGAGCCTGCCACGGTGACGATGCGCCGCGATCCTCATGCAGGATCCCGCCTGGGCAGGCTCCACGCGAACCACCTGCGCTCGACCCGCTCGATCGCCTGGTAAAGCAGCAGGCTCAGCACGACGAGGATGGCCAACGCCACGAAAGACTGCGGCATTTTCATCATCGACGTGGAGAACAGAATCAGGTAGCCCAGGCCGCTCTCGGCGGTGACGAACTCGCCCACCACCGCGCCGATGACGGCCAGCGTGATGCAAACCTTGAGCGCGCTGAAAATGTAGGGCACCGCGAACGGCATGCGGATGAACCAGAGTTCGCGGTTGCGGCTGGCACGCAGCGAGCGCGAGAGCTCCAGGATTTCGGCTGGCGTCGACCGCAACCCCGCCACCAGCGAAATCACCAGCGGAAAGAAGGTGATCAGGCAGGTAATGACCACGCGCGGCAGCACGCCCGCCCCCAGCGCGACGACGATGATGGGCGCCACCGCGACGATGGGCGTCGAATGGATGACCACCAGTATCGGCACCAGCGTGCGCGACAGCAGCGGCGAATGGGTAATCATGACCGCGACCGGGAAGCTGACGGCAATGGCGGCGATGAAGCCGGCGATCACCACTTCCACCGTGCTGCGGAAATGGCCGAACAATTGCGGCACGGTAAACGTTCCGGCGGCACGCACGATCTCCGACGGCGCGGGAAACACATAGGCCGGCACCGCGAACAAGCGGCAGGCAAGCTCCCAGGCCACGAGCAGCCCGACGGCCGTCAACAGCGGGGCATGGCGATGGGCGTAGGCAAGCAGCGAGTGCATCGTCTAGGACTCCGTCCTGCGGGTGAACACCTGTTCCCGGATCTCATTGGCCATGCGGTTGAAGCGCGAGTCGGTCAGCGTGTCGAGCGAACGCGGCCGGGCGAAGGGCACGTCGATCACGTCTCGCACGCGCCCCGGCCGGGCCTGCATCACGACGATGCGATCGGCCAGAAGCAATGCCTCGGGGATCGAATGCGTCACGAACACGACCGTCTTGGGCGTATCGCGCAGGATGCGCAACAGTTCCAGGCTCATCTCGTCGCGCGTGAGCGCGTCGAGCGCCGAAAACGGCTCGTCCATCAAAAGGATGTCGGGGTCGTGCAGCAGCGAACGGGCAATGCCCACCCGTTGCTGCATGCCTCCCGACAGTTCATCGGGCCGCTTGTCGATGAAATCGGCCAGCCCCACCATGCCCACCAGCTCGCGGGCGCGCGCCAGCGTCGCCGGATCCACCCGGCCCGTCTTGAGCTTGACGGGAAACGCCACGTTGTCGAGCACGCTCATCCACGGCAATAGCGTCGGGCGCTGGAAAACGATGCCGATTTCGTCGCGCGGCTCGGTCACGGGCTGGCGATAGATGCGCACGCTGCCCGCGCTGGCGGGCAGCAGTCCGGCCATCAGCCGCAACAGCGTCGACTTGCCGCAGCCCGATGGCCCGATCAGCGCGACGAACTCGTGCCGGGCAATGCCGAGGTCTATGCCGCTCAAGGCCTCCGTACTGCTGCGATCGCTGGCGATGAACGTCTTGCCGACGCCGGCCAGTTCGATGACGGGCGGCTCCATGTTCAACGATCCGGGAGCGCGCCGCGATAAACCAGTTTCTCGGGATCCACCTTGTCGGCCGGGTAGTGCTCGGACGCCGCCACCCACTCCCAGCTTTTCTTCAGAAGGCCCGGCTCGAGCGCGCCGATGCCGTCGCGCCGGCTGACGGCATTGTCGATCAACGGCATGGAAGCCGTGAACTGGGCCGTGGCGATCGCCGGATCCACTTCGGCCGACGCCTTCTGCACCGCCTTGCCGGCCGCGGCCGGGTCCTTGAGCGAAAACAGCACGGCCTTGTGGAAGGCGCGCAGGAAGCGCTTGAGCACCTCGGGCCGCTGCTCGATCAGCTTGTTGGACGCGACCAGGACCGTCCCATAGGTTTGCAGGCCGAAGGACGACCACGGCAACACCTCGACCTCCTTGCCGCGCGGGCGCAGCAGGGAGTTGGCCAGCGGCGACTGGGTGCGGAAGCTGGAAATGGCCTCGACCTTGCCGGACGCCAGCATCGGCATGAGCACATTGGCGTCCACCAGTTGCAGCTTGATCTGGTCGATGGCGATGCCATTGCGTTCGAGCACGACGGGCATGAGCACGCGCGAAGCCGACAGCGCGGTGGCGGCTACCGGCTTTCCCTTCAGGTCCTGCAGCGTCTTGATGCCGCCGCCCTTGACGACGAAGAAGGAATCGGGCGCCTCGGTGTAGAGCGAGTACACGACGCGCATGGGCATGGCGTCCTTGGCGGCGGCGCTCAGCACCGCCGCCAATCCCGAACTGGCGATGTCGGCGGCGCCGGTGGCGACCTTGGTAAGCGCATCGGACGACCCGCGCCCGGACTGCACGGTCACCTCCAGCCCCTCGGCCGCGAAGAATCCTTCATGCACGCCGACGTAGAACGGCGCCTTGTCGCCCGAAGGCAGCCAGTCGATCTGCGCGACCACCTTGTCGGCCGCGGCGGCCGGTCCGGCCAGCATGACCGCCACCCCCCATGCCGACAGCCCCCGCAGCGTCAGCCGCGCCACGTGCGCACAAGCGCCCTTCCATCCTGCCGCGCGTCCCGCGCCGGCCGTTCCTGCCCGCATAGCCCTGCCCCTCGAAATGGTTGACTGCCGAAAAATCCTCGCCCGCTCGCCCATCCGCCCGGTCAAGGGCCCAGCGGACGTTCGCCGGTAATGCTGACCCGCCACATCAGCCGGCGATAGCGCTCCTTGTCGTAGGGCGTGGCGCGATGGAGCGTGCATCGGTTGTCCCAGATGACGAGGTCGCGCGGCTGCCAGGCATGGCGATAGAGGAAGCGCTCCGCCGTGCACCAGGCAAGCAATTCCTGTACCAACGACAGACCGTCCTCGCCGCCCAGGCCTTCTATGGATTTGACCGTCTGGCCGCCCGGATAGAGCGACAACGAGCCGTCGACCGGATGGCGGCGCACCAGCGGCTGCGATACGTCGGGCACCCGCGCCCGCTGCTCGTCGGTCGGAACCGGCACCTTGCCGGCGAACGCGGGGTTGCTGGCGCGATCGGTGATCATCTTCATGTACGAATGCTCGACACGCAGAGGCTTGAGCTCGCCGCGCCGCGCCTCGGAGAGGCTTTCGTAGGCCAGCCGGGTATTGGCGAACTCCGTCGCCGCGCCTTCGGGCGGCACCTCCAGGCCATACAGAAAGGTGTAAGCCGTCGGTTTGGCGAAATAGGCCTGGTCCGTATGCCAGCCGTAGCCATCGGTCGACGAACCGATCGGCCGGCCGTTTTCGACGATGTTCGAGAGGATGTAGATGAAGGGATTGCCCGGCATGCAGAACTGGTCCAACACGCTCGGCTCCAGGGGGCCGAGCCTGGCGGCGGCGGCCTGGATCGCCGCGGGCGATAGCTGCTGGTCGCGAAAAATGATTACGCCGTGGCGGGCCAGCTGCCGGGGTAGATCGGCATAGAACGCCTCGTCCGCGCTGGCCAGGTCCACCCCTTGCGCGACCGCTCCCAGCGGCGCGCCGGCAACCGGCTCGTAATGCCATGCAATGGTGTTCACTTCGCAAGCTCCCAGGATGGGCCGACGTATCGGCGAACCACCATCCTAGGAAGGCAAGCGCAATCTGAAAATCAGCAAATTCAGTGCGATGCGTTCGCTTTTTCAGCACACCCGGACGCATGCGCGCAAGGCCCGGCACCTCCAGTCGCCGCCCCTACGCGAGCGCGTGCATGTGCTCCGCCAGGTAGTGCACGAAACGCGAAGTCGGCACCGATAAGGTGCGGCCGCGACGCGCCAGCAACACCAGCCGGCCCTTGGCCAGGGGCGGGTCGGCCAGCGCGATGGCAACCAGTTCGCCGCGCTCCACCTCGGCCGCGACGCCAACCGCCAGCTGAAAAAAAACGCCGCCGGACTGGCGCGCGAACTGCCCCATCAACTCGAAGCTGTCCGTTTGCAGCGCGGGGTTGACCACGTGGCCCGATTGGCGCGCCAGGCTTTCGATCAGGTTGCGCCCGCCCGCCAGCGCGGAGTTGGTGAGCGCCAGCGGATGGGCCAGGCAATCGCTCAAGTGCAGCGTCTTGCGGCGCGCGAGCGGATGATCGGGCGCCATGACGGCATGCAGCGGCGTCCTGACCTCGACCAGCCGGGTCAGCAAGGCGTTGGGAGGCGGATTGAACAACAGGCCGAGTTCGACCGTATCGTCCTGCAGTTCGTCGAAGGTACGCGCCGTCGTCCCCATATTGACCGTGAACGATACGCCGGGATATTCATCGCGGAAGGCGGAGATGGCCCGCGACAGCAGCTCCCGGGTGGCGGTCTCGTGCGACGTGATGCGGATGTGGCCGCGCCGCAATCCACGCAGGTTGTCGAACTGGAAGCGCAACAATTCGAATTCGCGCTCCTGCTTGCGGATGTGGGCCAGCAGCAGCTCGCCCGCGGCCGTGGCCCGCATTCCGCGCGGCAGGCGCTCGAACAGCTCGACGCCCAGCTCCTGTTCCAGATCCAGCAATTGCCGGTTCAGCGCCGACGCGGCGACGTGGACCTGCTCGGCCGCCTTGCGCAGCGATCCGGCGCGCGCAATGGCATCGACATAGACAAAAACGCGGGGTAGCACGGCGAGCGTCCTTCGATCGGGGGCGGCGCGCAGTGCGCCGGGATGCCTCCGACTTTACCGTGGCGCGCCGCCCGCGGCGAGCCGTCAGGCCTGCGCGCTCGGCAGCGGCGAACTTTCCGACAATCGGATCATTTCCACCGCCAGCGCGGCGATCCGCTCGTCCCGGCGCGCCCGCGCGGACGGAACGTTCCAGAGGTCCTCGACTTCGTGCGGATCCGCTTCGAGATCGTAGAACTCGCAGACGGCCGGATCGTCGGACAGGGTGAGACGATAACGGCCGTCGAACAGGGTCCGGACCTTGAACCGCCGGGGACGGCCGAACGCGTACTGCAAGGGTTCGCTCTCGACCACGATGCCGGCGCGCGGCGGCGCGTCCGCTGCGCCCCGCAGCAGCGGCAACAGGTTGGCGCCCTGGATGCCGTTGAACGGCGCGACGCCGGCGCGCGCCAGCAGGGTCTGCGCCAGGTCGACGGTGCCGGCGACGGCATCGAGGCTGGCGCCCCGCCGCGATGCCGGCAATTGCGGATCGTGCCAGACGAACGGCACCTGCGTCACGCTGCGATAGTGCATCACGCCCTTGAGCGCGATGCCGTGGTCGCCCATCATCTCGCCGTGGTCGGAGGTGAACACCACTACGGTATCGTCGCGCATACCCAGCTCGTCCAGCTTGGCCAGGACCCGGCCCACCATGTCGTCGACCAGGCTGATCGAGCCATAGGTCAGCGCGGTCACCTCGCGGCATTCGCGCTCGTTCAGCGCGAAGGGGATATAGGCCTCGCGCGATGCGCCGCCGCGCGTGCGCTCGTGCACCGCGCGCAGCAGCGCGGGCATGTTCTGCTGGTGGAAGGACGGCGGCAGCGGAATGCCGGCCGGATCGTACATGTCCCAGTATTTGCCGGGGGGCGTGAACGGGTGGTGCGGATCGGGAAACGAGCACTGGACGAAGAAGGGCCGGTCGCCGCCCTCGCGCGCATGCCGCGCCAGCCACTCGCAGGTCTGTTCGGCAACGTAGGTGGACGGATACAGCTCCACCGGCATGCGGGTACGCCACGCCTGCGGCGAGTCGTAGCGGGCGTCGGGAATGGCGTTCTCGCGGCCGCGCAGGCTGTCGGGATCGGGATGGCGTTCGGCCAGCCAGCGCGCGTAGTCGCCCTGGACGCGGTCGCCGTGCAGCGTGCACAGGCGCACGTCGTCGAAGCCGTAGAACGGCGTTTGCACCCGGAACGACGGATCGGCCTTCCAATAAGGGGTCCACTCGTTGTCGTATTCGCGTCCGCGCCGATGGTGCTTGCGCGCGTCTTTCATCGCATCGGCGGGCGGCGCGCCGCCGTTCAGGTTTTCCCAGCTTCGTATGGGCGGATTGTTGTAGCCGAAGTTCTGCAGGTGCGACTTGCCGATCAGCGCGGTCGCATAGCCCGCGTCGCGCAGCAGCTCGACGAAAGTCGTATCCTCGCGCGAGAGCGGAATGCCGTTGTGCAGCACGCCATGCAGCGAGGGCATGCGCCCCGTCATCAGCGTGGCGCGGTTGGACATGCAAGTAGGGCTGGCCACGTAGAACTGGCTGGCGCGCACGCCCTGGCGCGCCAGGCCATCGATGTGCGGCGTGCGGAGAATGGGGTTGCCATAGCAACCCAGGTGATCGGCCCGCTGCTGATCGGTCATGATCAGCAAGATGTTCGGGCGCCTGGCGGCGGACTGGTTCATGCGGTCAATCGGCGGAGATGTTGAACTCTTTGACGATCTTGCCGTAATTGTCGTATTCGGCCTTGGCCATCCGGGCCAGGTCGTCCGGCGAACCGCCCAGCGGTACTTCCCACTGCTGCTTGAGCTTGGCGGCGGTATCCGGCAGGCGCAGCACGGCATTGAACTCGCGGTTCAGCTTTTCCACGACGGCCTGCGGCGTGCCCTTGGGCGCGAACACCCCGTACCAGGCCCCGGTGGCGGTATTCGGATAGCCCTGCTCGGCCAGCGTCGGCAGCTCGGGCATCAGCGGCGAGCGCTCTTTCTCGGCCATGCCCAGGGCCACCAGGCGTCCGGCGGCGATGTGCTGCGCCACGACGCCGATGCTGGCATAGGTGATCTTCACGTGGCCGCCCAGCACGTCGGCGATCGCCGGCGCCACGCCCTTGTACGGGACGTGCAGCATGTCTACGCCGGCCGATTTCTTGAACAGCTCGCCGGCGATGTGCATGGGCGAGCCGCTGCCCGGCGTGGCATAGGCAAGGCCCGGCTGCTTCTTGAGCAGCGCCACCAGCTCCTTGGCGTTGTGGACGCCCAGCGAGGGATGGGCCACCAGCATCATGGCGCCCTTGGACGGCGCGACGACGGGCACGAAGTCTTCCAGCACGTCGAGCTTGACGTTGGCGCTCTTGGGCAGCACGTGCGGCGCGATCAGGAACGTATTGGGCGCGAACAGCAGCGTATAGCCGTCGGCCGGCGCGCGCGCCACCGCGGAGGCGCCCATCATGCCGCTCACGCCGGGACGGTTCTCGACGATGATCGGCTGGCCCATGCGGGCAGCCAGCTTTTCCCCCAGCATGCGGGCGCCGATGTCCGGGCCGCCGCCGGCCGGGTAGCCGACGATGATGGTGATGGGCTTGGCCGGGAAATCGTTCGCCTGCGCGTGCGCGGTGGGGGCAGCCAGCGGCAGACAGCCCAGGGCCAGGGCGAGAGTGCGAAGCAAAGCGGTCATGGAGGCACCTATGAAAATGCGATGCGGGGAAAACGCCGGCCGGGACGATCCGTCCCCGCCGGAAAACCGCGCCGTATGGCACCGCGGCGGATCCCAGGACGGGACCCGCGAGCGCGGGAAAGCGCAGATTCTTCCCTGAAAACCGGCTCGCCTCCACCCCAATAACGCCTTATTAGGCCGCAATTCGTCTCGCCAGCGGCCGATGCCGATAAAATCGGGTGGCGGGCGCGGCCGATGGGAGGAAAGACGTGGATGTGTTGAGCGAAGTCCTGTCGGGATGCCGGGCCGATAGCGCCACGACGGGCCGCTTCACGCTGCATGCGCCCTGGTCGCTGGAGTCCACCGGCCTGCGCGGCGCCATGTTCCGCATCGCCAGGGGCGCACCCTATTGGATACACCTGGAAGGCATGGCGCCGGTGCAGGTCGAGCCCGGCGACCTCGTGCTGCTTCCCCGCGGCGGCAGGCACACCATCTCGTCCTCTCCCGGCATTCCGCCGACGCCGTTCGCGGAAGTGCTGGCCGCGCACGGCATGCGCGAGCGGGGCGAGAAGCCCCTGGTCTTCACCCTTGGCGATGCCGGCGTGCCCACGGAACTCTTCACCACCATCGTCGACTACGGACCGGTGGGGCAGAATTCGGTCCTGCGCTTCCTGCCCGGCCTCATCCACCTGCGCGAGGACGACGTGCTTCTGGCGTCCTGCCTGGCGCCGACCATGGAATTGTTCATCGAGGAAAGCCTGAACCGGCAGCCGGGCTGGAAGCTCTCGGCCGCGCGCATGGGCGACCTACTAATGGTGCACGTGCTGCGGGCCTACCTGCTGCGGCACCGCGACACCGAGCCCAACTGGCTGCGCGGTTTGTCGGATCCCAAGATCGCCCACGCCATCATGCTGATGCACCGCTGGCCAGAAAGGCCGTGGACCGTGCCGGTGCTCGCCGACGAAGTCTGCATGTCGCGGTCCCGCTTCAGCGCGCGCTTTCGCGAACTGGTCGGCGTATCGCCCATCTCGTACCTCACGGCGCGGCGCATGGAGCGGGCCGCGGAACGGCTCAAGCTCGGCCCGGTGCGCCTGGCCGACGTCGCCGAATTGGTGGGTTACGGCTCGGAGAAGATCTTCGCCCGCGCCTTCCGCCGCTGGGCGGGCGTGCCGCCCAGCGAATACGGCCGGCGCGCGGGATAGGCGCGGCGCCTCAGGGTTCCTGCTGCCGCACGATCAGCACGTCGCAGGGCGTATGCTGGATCAATTGCTCGGCCACGCTGCCGATGGCGGTCCGCAGGATGCCGGTGCGGCCATGCGTGCCCACCACCAGCAGTTCGGTGGGATGGCGGGCGACGTAATCGGGCAGCACGTCTTCCGGCAGACCGTGCTCGATCTTCCACTCGATATCGGGCCGGTTCAGCAGCATGGCGTTCTGCTTCATGAACGCGGCGACTTCGTTCTCGGCCGCCTGCCGCGCCTGCTCGACAGCGGCCGCCTCGGGCCGGGTCTTGGACGTGGTGAAGGCGTGATAGAGCAACGGACGGGCTTCGGGAAACAGCGCCAGCGCCGTCGTCAAGGCCTGCCGCGACCCTTCGGAGAAATCCACCGCGGCCAGGAGGTCTCGATAGGAATGATGGGGCCGCTCGCGCACGACGAGTATGGGCAAGCTGACTTCGCGGGCGAGTTTTTCCACTGTCGTGCCAAGCAGGAGGCGCCCCAGCGTCTCGTCGCGCGCCACCCCCGTGACGATCAGGTCGCACAGGTGCGCGGCGGCGGTCTTCCGGATCACTTCGACCGCGTGCCCCGGTTCCAGCACCAGCTCCACCGGGATGTCGATGTCGCCCAGGCTGGCGCGGAAGCGGCGCTCGGCGGCCTTGCGGTCGACCACCTGGCTGCGCCGGGCGGTCAGCACGTCGCCCAGCGAGTTCTCGATGACGCATACCGCCACCAGTTTCGCGCCATGCTCCCTGGCCAGCCGTACGGCGCGGTCCTGGGCCCGGTCGCAGCGGGCGCTCAGGTCGGTGGCGAGCAGAATGCAGCGCAAGGTCTCGGTGGTTACACTTTCCATGCTGATCTCCCTGGTGTGGCGGATGCGTGGCGTGAAGCCGCCGGGTGGGCGGCGATGGTCTTCGAGGCGGTGCGGGGGAACGGCGGGTGGCGCGGCGCTCTCCCTGGCCTACGATACCAATGGACGGTGTCCCTGCCAATCACATAGGCAGGCGGGCGCTCCGGTGCTCGACCTTGGCGTTGCCGCCGGCCCCGGACGCCTCAATGTAGTCCGCGAGGAGCCTGGCCGCGGCCGACGGCCCGTCGCGGCCACCATAGGCCAGCCGCAAATCCATGGTCATCGGCGGTCCGGCGGTGGAGAGCTCGGCCAGCAGGCCCGCCTCGACGTCGCGCCGGACCGTCTTGGCCAGCGAACACCAGATCCCCACTCCCGCCGCAGCCAGTTCGCGCACCATCCCGGACTCGGTCGCGCGCGATGCCACCGGCGTGCGGTCGATGCCGGCGGCACGCAGCATGTCGGCCATTTGCGCCGAAAAACCCGACCGGTGAGCCGCGCGCACGAACTTCTGCCTGGCCAGCTCTTGCGGCGGAATATGCTTGCGGCCCGCCAGCGGATGGGACGGCGCCGCCACCAGCGCGAACCGCTCGACGCCGATGGCGCGGCTCGAGATGCCTTCGGGCGGCCAGCGACTCAGGAAGCAACCGAGGTCGGCTGTCCCGTCGCGCAAATGGCCGATGACTTCGTCCAGCGTGCCGGCCACCAGGGCCAGCTCGTATTCGGGATGCTCCCGGGCGAAACCGGCCAGCGCCGGCGGCAGCACGGTATTGGCCACCGGCCGCTGGCAGGCGAAGACGATGCGCCGGCCGTCCGCGAGCTTTTCCCCGTCGAGCTCCTCCGACAGCCGGGCGGCGTCGCGCAGTACCGCCCGGGCGTGGGCCAGCACCCGCTCGCCCGCTTCGGTCAATGCCGCCGGACGACCGCGGCGGCGCACGAACAAGGCCGTGCCCACGCGGCGCTCCAGGGCCTGCACGTGCTGGCTGACCGAGGGCTGGGCGATGTCCAGTTGCTGGGCGGCGCCGGCAAAGCTGCCTGTCTCGGCAACCGCCACCAGCACTTCGAGGCCGCGTGAGGACAGGCTGATCATGGGCGTCTCCGATAGGTTTTTACCTATAACCCGTATAGGGTGGCGCCCCGTTGCCGGGGGCCTGCCCGGACGATGATACTGCCAGGCTTCCCAGGGCAGCGCCGCCGGCGCGTCCGACGACGACAGGAGACTTCCATGAAGCGTTTGCTGGCCTCCCTGCTGGCACTTTGCGCGCTGCTGCCGGGCGGCGCGCCGTATGCCCAGCCGCAAGCGGATTTTCCCGCCAAGGGCGTCCACATCATCAACCCCTTCCCGCCGGGCTCGCCCGTGGAGTACGTCGGCCGGCTGGTCGCCCAGAATCTCGAGCAGGCCTGGGGCAAGTACGTCATCGTCGAAAGCCGCTCGGGGGCGGGAGGCACGGTGGGCGCGAACTACGTTGCGAAGGCGGCGCCCGACGGCCATACGCTGCTGGTCACCACGGCCTCGCCCATTTCCTTTGCCGCGGCGCTGTACGAGAAGCTGCCCTACGATCCGGTCAAGGACCTCGCGCCGGTGTGGGGCATCGTCACCCCTGGCCAGATCGTCGTGGTCAACGCCGAGCTTCCGGTGCGCACGCTGGCCGAACTGGTAGCTTACGCCAAGGCCAATCCGGGCAAGCTCTCCTACGCGTCGTCCGGCATCGGCACGGTACAGCACTTCGGCGGCGAGCTGTTCCAGGCCCGCACCGGCACCAGGCTGGTCCACGTTCCCTATCGCGGCGGCGCGCCCGCCGCGACGGACCTGGCCGGCGGGCACGTGCAGGTCATGTTCGATTCGCTCACCAATCAGTTGCGCAACATCGAAGCCGGCAAGGTCCGCCCGCTGGCCATCATGCGCGCCCGGCGCGACAGCAAGCTGCCGGACGTGCCGACCACGGCCGAGGCCGGCGTGCCGGACCTGGTGGTCGTCAACTGGATCAGCCTCTTCGCGCCTGCCGGCACCCCGGCCGCCGTGCTGCGCACCTTGCGCCAGACCACCAAGTCCGTCATGGCGGCGCCGGACGCCGCCGGCAAGCTGGCCGAGACCTTCGGCGAAGCGCAGGTGCTCGACGGCGAGCAGCTCGCGCAGATGATTCCCGGCGAGGCCCGCACCTACACCGAGCTGGTCGAACGCGCCGGCATTCCCAAGCAATAGCCCTTGCGACCCGCGACATGAAAATCACCCGCATCGAAACCCTGCTCCTGACCGTGGCGCTGGACCGCGACTACGGCGGCAGCGTCTACAGCGTACCCCGCAAGAACGCCATCATCACCCGCGTCCATACCGACGAAGGCCTGGTCGGGCACTGCGTGAACGGAGAAGGCAGTTTCGAGATCCATCGCCAGGCCCGCGACATCGTCGACCGGGAACTGGCGCCCATGCTCGTCGGCCAGGATCCCACGACCATCGAAACCCTGTGGGCCCGCATGTGGATCTGCACCCATCGCGGCGGCCGCGACAAGTGGGCGGCGGTGCGCGCGGTGGCCTGCGTCGACAGCGCGCTGTGGGACCTGCTGGGCAAGCGGGCGGGCCTGCCGCTCTATCAATTGTGGGGCGGCGCGCGCGATGCGCTGCCCATCGTCGCCATCGGCGGCCAGTACCGCGACGGCTTTGCGCCGCAGGACTATGGCGCCGAAATAGAGGAGTACCGCGCGATCGGCCTGGCCGGCTGCAAGTTCAAGATCGGCGGACGCAGCGTCGAGGAAGACCTGGCGCGCACCCGCGCCGCCCGCCAGGCCGGCGGCGACGATTTCCTCTTGTTCGTGGATGCCAATCGCGGCTGGACCCGCCAGCAGGCCTTCGCGTTCTGCCGCCAGGCGGACGACCTCGGCTTGCGCTGGTTCGAGGAGCCCTGCCACTGGGACGACGACCGCCGGGACCTGGCGCTGCTGCGGTCGCAGACCGGCCTGCCTATCGCCGCCGGCCAATCGGAGATCACCGTGCAGGACTGCCGCGACCTGATGCTGGACGCCGCCGTCGACGTCTGCAACCTCGACGCGAGCTGGGGCGGCGGGCCGACGGCGTGGCTGCGCGTCGCGCGCATGGCGGCCTGCTTCGGCGTGCAGATGGGCCACCATGGCGAGCCCGTCGTCGGGTCGCACCTGCTGGCGGCGGTCGAGAACGGCACCTACGTCGAGACCCACCATCCGAATCGCGACCCCGTCTTCCACGGGATGCTGATAGGGCGAGGCGAGATCGCCAACGGGTACTACCACCTGCCAGAGAGCCCGGGCTGGGGAGTGGATTTCGATCCGGAGTTCGTTGAACGCTACCGTACGGACTGAACGCCAGGGCGGATGCCCTGGCTCCCGCCCTCAATATCGCGACGGGACCTCGAGCACCGCCAGCGTCACCCGCGACACGCACACCAGCTTGCCTTGCGGATCGCGTATCCGCACGCTCCAGACGTGGCTGCGCCGGCCGATCATCTCGGGCGCGGCCGTGCCCTCCACGTGGTCGCCCGTGGCGGGCCGCACGTGGTTGGCGTTGATCTCCATGCCGACGCAGTGAAAGCGTGTCCGGTCCACCGCGAAGCAGCCGGCCCATGATGCCAGCGTCTCCGCGAAGGCCACCGACGCGCCTCCATGCAGCACGCCGGCGGGCTGCCGGGTGCGCTCGTCGACCGGCATCCTGCCCTTGACGTAGTCCGGCCCGAGCTCGGTCAATACGATGCCCAGCGATGCGTTCAGTGTCTCTTTCGCCTTGCGGTTGGCGTAGTCCAGCCAGTCGGGTTCGGTCCAGATGGTCATTCGAGTTTCTTCCCTGCCAAGATCCTGCGGTGAAGCGGGCGGCCCGGCCGCTGCCGGCCCGCCTGCCCCAGGGGCACCGCATGCAGCCCCTCTGTGGTCCCTAGAACGCGTGCCGCACCCCCACCATCACCCCCGTCTGGCTCTTGCCCGGCGCCGGTGTCGTGCCGCCGCCGCCCGAGCTGACCGAATACTGCGCGTGCGAGCTATTGTCCAGGTAGGCCACGGTGGCGTAGACGGCGGTGCGCTTGGACAGGCCATAGGTGCCGCGGACGACGAGCTGGGTCGCGCTGCGGTCCTGGTCTTTGTTGCGCATCCTGGCGACCTGGCCGTCGACGGTAAACGCCGCCGTCACCGGATAGGCGGCCGAGACCCAATAGAGGTCGGAATCGACATCCGTCGCGGTCGCCTTCAATGCCCGGGTCAGCCAGCCCAGCGAGACTTTCAGGTCGCCGAACTTGGCGTAGCCGTTCAGCACCAGGCGGCGGTCCTTGTCGCCGCTGGCGGCCATCGCGATCGGCGCGGCGCCGTTGAAGAACGACGCGGTCGCCCCCGGGCCGCCGCGCATTTCGTCGTACGCCGCCGCCACGCCGTAGCTCGGCGCGTCGTACTTCAACAGCAACGACCACTGGCGGCAGCTCGACTGGCTGCCCGGTATCTCTCCCGCGCAGGTGCCGGAGGCCGGGACTCCGCCGCTGGTGTCGCGCCCGAAGGAATAGGTCGCGCCGACGGTAAGGCCGGAGAAGGTGCCCCGATACGCGATCGCGTTGTCGACCCGGGCGTTGGGAATGTAGGAATCCAGCGAACCCAGGCCGTAGATGTTCGGCCCGATGATGTCGGCGTCCATCAACGAATAGAACAGCATGGAGTATTGCCGGCCCAGCGTCAGCGTGCCGAAATTGCCGCTGACGCCCACGAAGGCCTGGCGGCCGAACAGGCGGCCGGCCTGGCCTTGCGTGCCGGTGTCGAGGTTGAAGCCGCTCTCTAGCGTGAAGACCGCCTTCATGCCGCCCCCCAGGTCCTCGGTGCCGCGCAGCCCCCAGCGCGACGGCGCGGTACCGGTCACCGACGGCATCCTCAGCATCGAATCGCCATTCGCGTTGGCGTTGCTCACGTACTCCACCCCGGTGTCCAGCAAGCCGTACAGCGTGACCGACTGCGCGCTCGCAGCGCCGCTCGCCAGCGCCAGAGCGGCCGGCACCATCCATTTTGATTTCATGCTTTTCTCCTCGCGTTGATGGGAACTACTCGTTGTCCGTTTCTTCGAAACGGTGGATGTCCTGGCAACTCAGGCGGCCTGCTTGCCCAGTCCCAGGTAGGTCTCGATCACTTTCGGATCGTTGGCCAGTTCCGCGGCCGGCCCTTGCATCACGATGTCGCCGGTCTCGATCACGTAGCCGTAATCAGCCACCTGCAGGGCGGCGCGCGCGTTCTGCTCCACCAGCAGGGTCGCCACGCCGGTCCGGCGCAGGCCGTCGATGATGTGGAAGATCTCCTTGATGATCAGGGGCGCGAGACCCAGACTGGGTTCGTCCAGCATCAGCAGCCTGGGCCGCGCCATCAGCGCACGCCCCACGGCCAGCATCTGCCGCTCGCCCCCCGACAACGTGCCGGCCGCCTGGCGCGCGCGCTGCTTGAGCCGGGGAAAGAGGCCATACACCACCTCGAGCTGCTCGAGATGATCGCGGCGCCCCTGCTTGCGGGGCGTGTAGGCACCCAGGGCAAGGTTGTCGGCCACGCTCATCGAGCCGAACAGCTCGCGGCGCTCGGGCACCAGGCACATGCCGCGCGCCACACGGCGCTCCACCGGCACGCCGGTAAGATCTTCCCCCAGGAAGGCCACGCGGCCGCTGGACGTGCCGCCCGGCGGCAGCGCGCCCATGATGGCGTTCAGCAGGGTCGACTTCCCCGCGCCGTTCGGCCCGATGACGGTGACGATCCGGCCGGCCTCGACCGCCAGCGTCGCCCCGCGCACGGCATCGACCTTGCCATAGCGCGCCCCCAGGCCTTCGACTTCGAGAATCCGTTCCATCGCTCCCCCGTTCATTCCACGCCGCCCAGGTAGGCCTCGATCACCGCGGGATCGGCACGCACCTCGGCGGGCCGGCCTTCGGCGATCCTGGTCCCGAACTCCATCACCACCAGGCGGTCGGTGAGGTTCATGACGAAATCCATGTCGTGCTCCACCAGCAGCACGCTCATGCCCTCGGCCCGCAGCTTGTCGAGCAGCTCGGCCAGGGCCTGCTTCTCCCGGTAGCGCAGTCCGGCCGCCGGCTCGTCCAGCAGCAGCAACGCCGGATCGCAGCACAGGGCGCGCGCGATCTCGAGGATCCGCTGCTGCCCCAGGGCCAGGCTGCCCGCCTCCTTGTACATGTGCTCGCCCAGCCCCACGCGCTCGAGCTGGCGCGCCGCCTCGGACAGCAGCTTGGCCTCCTCGGCGCGATTCAGCCGCAGGATGCTGGCGAGCAAGCCGCCGCGCGGGCGGAAGTCGCCGCGCAGATGGGCGCCGATGGCCACGTTCTCCAGCACCGTCATGGCCGGCAGCAACTGCACGTGCTGGAAGGTGCGGCCGATGCCGCGGCGCGCGATCTCGCGCGAGGGCAGGCCGCGGAGGGGCTCGCCACGATATTCGACCTCGCCGCGCGTGGCGGGCAGCACGCCGGTGACCAGGTTGAAGGTCGTGGACTTGCCGGCGCCATTGGGGCCGATCAGGCCGACGATCTCGCCCGCCCGTACCTGGAAGCTGACGTCATTGACCGCCACGAGGCCGCCGAACTCCTTGCGTACCTCGCGCACGTCGAGGATCAGCTCTCCGTGCCGCGGTTTCTTCCGCTTCGGCAGCGCGGGCGCACCGGCCGGCGCCCTGGCCGGCTCGGGAGCGGGAAGCAGCTTGCGCAGCGCCCCCCAGAGGCCGTCGCGCGCGTATTGCAGCAACAGCACCAGCAGCAGGCCGAAAATGATGATCTCGAAATGCCCCGACACGCCGGTCAACCGTGGGATCGCCCCTTGCAGCGCGTCCTTGAGCACGGTCAGCACGCCCGCGCCCAGCACCGCGCCCCAGATGTGCCCTATCCCGCCGATGACGGCCATGAACAGGTATTCGATGCCGTAGTTGACGCTGAACGGCGTGGGATTGACCGCGCGCTGCAAGTGCGCCTGCAGCCACCCCGACCAACTGGCCAGGAGCGCGGCCAGCACGAATATGGTCAGCTTCGTCCATGCCGTGTCCACGCCCATGGCTTCGGCCATGGTCCCGCCGCCCTTGAGCGCGCGGATGGCCCGGCCGGGGCGGGAGTTCAGGAGATTGTGCAGGGCAAGCGCGGCCAGCAGCACGGAAGCCCAGATCAGGTAATAGATGTCGCGGCCGCTGGCGAGATCCCAGCCCAGCAGGTCTATGGGCGGCAGGCCGGTGATGCCGTCGTACTTGCCCAGGAACTCGAGGTTGCCGAACAGGTAGTACAGCGCCAGTCCCCAGGCGATGGTCGCCAGCGGCAGGAAGTGGCCGGACATGCGCATGGTGACGAGACCTATCAGCGCCGCGCACAACGCCGTGATCGCCAGCCCGGCCGCGAGGCCCAGCCAGGGCGACAGCCCGAGCGTGGCGGAAAGATAGGCGGTGCTGTAGGCCCCGATACCGACGAACGCGGCCTGCCCGAATGACGTCAGCCCGCCGACGCCGGTCAGCAGGACCAGCCCCATCGCCACCAGGCTGTACAGCCCCACGTAGTTCAGCAGGGTGATCCAGAACTGCGGCGTGGGCAGCAGCGGCAACATGGCGAGCGCGACGGCGCAGGCGGCGGGAACGATGAGTCGCTTATTCATGGCGTCCCCTCCTCATTCCTCGTCCGCGCCGTGCGCGCCTGCCAGCGAGCGCCACAGCAGCACGGGGATGATCAGGGTGAAGACGATGACCTCCTTGAAGGCACTGGCATAAAAGGCCGAGAAGGACTCCAGCATGGCCACGAGCAGCGCGCCGCCCGCCGCCATCGGATAGCTGACCAGCGCTCCCACGATGGCCCCGACGAAGCCCTTCAGGCAGATGAGGAACCCGGAGTCGTAATACACCGTGCTGATGGGCGCGATCAGGATGCCGCACAGCGTGCCGATCAGGGCCACGAGGGTGAAGGCCAGCTTGCCCGCCTGGGCGGTGCCTATGCCCACCAGGCGCGCGCCGCGCCGGTTGACGGCCGTAGCGCGCAAGGCTTTGCCCGACAGGCTGTGTTCGAAATACAGGTACAGGCCGCCCACCATCGCGGCCGACACGCCCACGACCCACAGGCTCTGCGCCGAGACCTGCAGTTCGCCCAGCGCGAAATCGGCGCCGCTGAAAGGCTGGGTGCGCACGCCTTCGGCGCCGAACATGACTAGGCCCAGCCCCAGCAGCACCAGGTGCACGCCCACCGATGCAATCAGCAGCACCAGGGTCGAGGCTTCGGCCAGCGGCTCGTAGGCCAACCGATACAGGAACGGCCCCATGGGCGCGACGATCAGGAGCGTCAGCGCCACCTGCGCCGGCATGGGCAGCGCCTGTCCCGTCGCGGCGGCGGCCAGCAGATAGACCGCCCAGGGGAAGGCCAGGTACTTGCCCGCATGCCATGCCAGCCCCCGGCCGGCACGGCGGCGCAGGTCCGGATTGCGCAGCGTGGCGCACGTCTCGGCAATGAACACGAGGGCACCCATCGCAACCAGCAGCGTAGCGGCGTGGGGCCACTGCCCGCCCTGCAAGGCCGAGAGCGTGAAAGCGCCGAACACGACGAATTCGCCCTGCGGAATGAAGATGATGCGCGTTACCGCGAACACCAGGACCAGCGCCAGGGCCATCAGCACATACACTGCGCCAGATGCGATGCCGTCCTGGACCAGCATCGCCGCAACTGTCAGATCCACCTGCTCCCCTTTTTTATGTCGTCGTTATCGTTTGTTCGGTGTGCCGGGCCGCTACGCGCTTTCCACGGCCAGAGGCCGCGCCGTCACAAAGGCGTCGCTGAAGAAACTGCCGGCATCCAGTCCATGGTCGCGGACGAAAGCGTGCCGGGCGGCCTCCACCATGAGCGGATTGCCGCAGGCATAGACCTCATGAAGCGAAAGGCCGGGATGGTCCTGGACGACGGCTTCGTGCACGAACCCCGTCCGTCCCGTCCAGCCCTCGTCCGGCAGCGACAGCACGGGAACGAACCGGAAGGCCGGGTCGCTGGCCGCCCAGGCGATTGCTTCTTCCATGGCATACAGATCCTGACGCCGCCGGCCGCCCCAATAGAGCACCGCGCCCCGATCGGCCAGCTCATCGCCATGGCTGCGCAGCATGGACACGATGGGCGCATAACCCGTTCCCGATGCCAGCAGGATGACCGGCGCGGAAGAATGCCGCAGCTTGAAGCCGCCGAACGGCCCCTCGATGCGCAGCAGGTCGCGCGCTTTCAGCCGCTCGTAGACATGGGTGGAAAAGCGCCCCTGCGGCATGGCGCGTATGTGCCACTCGATGAAGCCCTCGCCGTCCGGCGCGTTGGCCATGGAGTAGCTGCGCCGGCTGCCGTCGCGCAGCACGACGTCGACGTACTGCCCGGGGTCGAACGCAAAGCCCGACGCCGGCGGAACCTGCAGCCGGACGATCGCCACGTCGCCGTTGACTCTTCGGATGTCGATGACCCGCGCGCCGGCCTGGACGATACGCCGGCCCGGCGTCGCCGCCACCTCGGGCGCTTCGATGACGACGTCGTCCGCCGGGCGCGCCTGGCAGGCCAGGCAATGCCCGGCCCGGACGCCTTCCGGCACGAACCCCTCCGGATAGCGGACGGTACCCGACACCACGCGGACCTCGCACGTGTTGCATTCGCCTCGCCGGCAGCTATGGTGGGGAAAGAAGCCGGCGCCCAGCGCGGCATCGAGCAGCGAGGTGTCCTCGCCGCACTGCAGGCGCACGCCGGCCGGCTGGATGGTGATGGTTCGAATCGTCATGAATGCCGCAGGTTCAGCCGGATGACCGTCTCGTGGTCGGAGTAAAGGAGCCGGACCGCGTCGGCGCGGCGCTCCAGTACGGCACGCTGGTTGATATAGCCCTTGTCCGTGATTTCGCCGTGCTCGAGCGAGGGCGGTGACGACAGGATCACGGCGCGGACGGGGCGCTGCGAAGAACCCGTGCCCTGGCACAACCTGGCCAGGGCATCGTGGACGAATGCCCGGACGGCGCCGTTGGCCATCAGCCCTTCCCCGTCCAGCGCGCCGTCCGCGCCGGCCAGCGCCTGCATGGCGGGCGCCGGGAAGATCAGCACGCCGATCTCTTCGCGATCGTGGCCGGCCACGACGACGTCCTGCGCGTACGGCGCCAGCGCGGTCACCGTGCGCACGCGCAGGGTGCCCACGGACACCCAGGTGCCTGAGGTGAGCTTGAAATCCTCGGCCACGCGTCCATCGAACAACACGCCCTTGTTCGGGTCGGCGGGATCGGCCAGCTTGCCGGCGTCGCCGATGCGGTAGAAACCGTCTTCGTCGAACGCCTGCGCCGTCTTCTCCGGATCGCCCAGGTAGCCGGGAAAGATGGAAGGCCCCCGCGCGCGCAGTTCCAGCTTGTCCTGGCACGGCACGAACTTCAGCTCCATGCCGGGCACGGGCACGCCGATGTTGCGCGAATCGGTGCACGGGAAATGCGCGCTGGTGATCACCGGCGAGGTCTCGGTCGATCCCCATTCGGTGGTGAAGAAGAGCGCGGGATTGCCATGGCGCGATGCCAGCGCGCGCAGGCGGGCGGCGGTGGACTCGGGCAACGCCGCGGCGGCGAAGAACAGCATCTCGAGCCGGCTGAAGAAGAGACGGGCCGCCGCCTCGTCGGACTCCAGCAGCGGCAGCAGGGCGTCATAGCCGCGCGGCACGTTGAAGAAGAGCGTGGGCCGGACCTCGCGCGCATTCTCGACCGTGCGTTCGACGAGCCCGGGCATCGGGCGCCCGTCGTCGATGTACAGGCTGCCGCCGTTGCGCAGCACCACGTTGAAGTTGTGGTTGGTGCCGAAAGTGTGGCTCCACGGCAACCAATCCAGCACCACCGGCCGCGCCCGGTCCACGAAGCGCCAGCATTGCGCGATCATCTGCTGGTTGGCGCACAGCATGCCGTGGGTGTTGATTACCACTTTCGGCGCGCCGGTGGACCCCGAGGTCAACAGCAGCTTGGCCACCGTGTCGGGCGCGATCGCCGCGTAGGCCCGGTCTACATCGGCGGTCGGCGTCCTGGACAGCAGCTCCGAGAAATCGCGTGCCCCGGCCGTCACCCCTTGCGTGAAGAACACCGGACAGTCCGGCCCCCAGCTATCGATGGCGGTACGGAACACGCCCGAGCCGTCTTCCGCGTACAGCAGGCCGGGCTTGAGGCGCGCCAGGATGGCGCACAGCTTGCTGTATTCCCTGGCCATGCGCACATAGGCCGACGACACGATGGCGATGGGCCGGCCCACGTGCATGGCGCCGAGCATCAGGAGCGCGAGATTCACGCTGTTGTCGGACAGCGCCACCACCGGCGCGCCTTCCGGCATGCGCAGGTCCAGGAGGCCCTGGCCGATGCGGCGCACCGCCTCCCGCGCCTGCGCGTAGGTCACCGTGCGCCAGCTCCGCGCGCCATCGCCCTGCTCGCGCTCGGCCAGGAACACGTTGTCGGGCGTTTCCCGGGCCCAACGTTCCAGCCATTCCCCGATGCACCGCTCGTAGGGCTGCAGCGAGGCGGTCGAGCGCAGCACGAAGCTGCCGTCGGGCAGGTCTTCGCGCACGATGCGGGGCTGGGCCAGGCGCGACGCCTGGACGGGAGGGTCGGATACCGAGGTCAACATCATTTCACCAATTTCCAGTTGCCGTTCTCTACGGTCACCACCACGCGCCCCCGGTTGTCGTAGCCGGAATGGTCCTTGGGGTCGATGGAGATGAGTCCATGGGCGCCCGGCAGCTCGCGCGTGGAGGCAATGGCGTCGCGCAGCGCCTGGCGGAACGCGGGCGTGCCGGGCCGCTGGGACTTGGCCGCGGCCGATACGGCCTTGTTCAGCACCAGGTAGCTGTCATAGGCGTAGGCGGCGAACAGGTCGCGCGAGCGCGGACCGTACTGCTCTTCGTAGCGCTTGACGAAGTCCAGCGCGGCGGGACGGCTGGGATGCTCGGACGGCAGCTGCTCGGCCACGAGCAGCATGCCGGCCGGAAGAATGGCGCCTTCCACCGCCGCGCCGCCGATGCGCAGGAAATCGTTGTTGGCCACGCCGTGGGTCTGGTAGATCAGCCCCTTGTAGCCGCGCTGGCGCAGGGCGTTCATCGGCAGCGCCGAGGGCGTCCCGCTGCCCACCACCAGTACCGCGTCGGGCTTGGCGGCGATCAGCTTGATGGTCTGTCCGGCCACGGACTGGTCGGTGCGGGCGAAACGCTCGGTCGCGACCAGCTTGATGGCGCTGGCCTGGGCGCGCGGCTGCACGTCCTTGAGCCAGGCCTCGCCGTAGGAGTCGTTGAAGCCCACGAATCCCAGCGTCTTCACGCCGCGGCGCGCCATGTCCTCGAACAGGGCCGATGCCATGACCGACACGGGCTGGGGCATCGAGAACGACCAATCCATCGCCTCGGGCCGCGGCACGAAAGGCGCCAGGCCGATGGCCGGGGTCCTGGTCTCGGCCGCGACGGCCGACACGGCCAGGCTGGTAGGCACGGTGGACGAACCGATGATGGCATCGACTTTTTCCTCGTCCACCAGCTTGCGCGCGTTGCGCGTGGCGGCGGTCGGATCCGACCCGTCATCCAGCACCACGTACTTCACCGGCAGGCCGCCCAGCATCTCGGGCAGCAGCCCGATGGCCTGGCGCTCGGGGATCCCGAGCGAGGCGGCCGGCCCGGTCGCCGAAATCGTGACGCCTATCTTTACCTCGGGCTGCTGCGCCTGGGTGCCGCCGGTCGCGAGGGCGGCCGCCACCGCCGCCATGGCCATCCATTGACGTTGTCTCATGTGCTCTCCTCTTCCCCTGGGGGAGTTGTCAGTCGTTGTGCGCCGGCCCGCCGCAAGGCTCCGGCCCGTCGTTCACCGCATGAAAACGTGCCGCTCCCGCAGGCGCGCGACCTCGCCCGCCTCCGCGTCCAGGCAGGCCCGGTACTCGCGCTCGAGCGCCGCCACCACCGCGTCGACCGGCTCGACGGCGCGCACGGCCCCCACGCCGTGCCCGGCGGACCAGACGTCCTTCCAGGCCTTGGGCGCGGTGGCGATGTCGCCGGAGAAGTCGATGCGGGTCTCCTGCTGCAACTGGCGCGGATCGATGCCGGCCTTCTCCAGCGTCGGCCGCAGCCAGTTGGCCGCCACGCCCGACACGGCCTTGGACAGCACGAGATCCTCCATGCCGCTGTCCACCAGCATCCGGCGGTACTCGGGTGCCGCCAGGCTCTCGGGCGTAGCGATGAAGCGCGTGCCGACCACGGCGAAATCCGCGCCCAGCAGTTGCGCCGCGCGCACGTCGGTACCCGTGGAGATCGCCCCGGCCAGGCCCAGCGGGCCGTTCCAGAACCGGCGGATTTCCGCGATGAAGGCGAAGGGGTTGTAGGTGCCCGTATGGCCCCCCGCGCCGGCCGCCACCAGTACCAGGCCGTCCACGCCGGCATCGATGGCCTTGCGCGCCAGGGCCGGACTGATGACGTCCGCCATCACGAAGCCGCCATAGCCGTGCACCTGCTCCAGCACCCGCCGCGGGCTGCCCAGCGCGGTGGTCACGATGTGCGGCCGGTACCGCAGGACGAGCTCCATCTCGGCGTCGAAGCGGTCGTAGCTGCTGTGCACGATCATGTTGAGCGCCCAGGGGGCGGGGGCTCCGCGCGTACCTTCGGCGATGCGAGCCAGGGACTCGTCCATGGCATCGATGTTGCGGGCGTTGGGCGCGGCATAGGTGCCCACGATGCCCGCCCTGGCGCTGGCGATGACCAGTTCCGGGCCGGAAACCAGGAACATGGGCGCCGCCATCACCGGCAGCCGGGCGCGCGCGAATACGCTGCGCAGGTCTTCGCGGAAGGTGTCTCCGTTCTCGTTGTTCATGCTCTTCAATCCGGATCGACAGGAGGCCGGGCGCGCTGCGGCCGGCCGCGTATTTCCCAGCCGCCATCGCTTTGCAGGATGGCGGCGGTGGTAGCGCGGGAATTGGCGCGCGACGCGAGCAGCACGTAGTGGCCGGCGTGGTCTTCGGGCTGCGCCATGAAACCCAGCGGCATCGCCTGCGCCACGGTTTCGGAGAACCCCGGGATGTCCGACAGCCGCGCATCCTGCTTGCCGAGCGCCTGCGGTCCCTTGAGCGGCGTCAGCGTGCCGCCGGGCGCCACGCCATTGACCCGTACGTCGGGCGCCAGCTCGTAGGCCAGCTGCTTGATCAAGCCCACGCAGGCGTGCTTGGAGGCGACATACAGCGGCCCGCCGCCGCCGGCATAGAAGCTCGCGTTCGACAGCGTGAAGATCATGCTGCCGCGGCTCTCCTTGAGCGCCTGGACCGCAGCCCGCGCCGCCAGCGCATAGCCCAGCACGTTGACCCCGAAGATCTCGTCGAAGCTGGCCTTCAGCATGGGGCCGTCCATCTTGCGCAGCGAGGCGAAGTGGTCCCAGACGCCCGCATTGCCCACCAGCGTGTCGAGCTTGCCGAAGGCCGCGAGCGTGGTCGCGACCGCCTCCTCGCTGGCTTCGGGCGTGCGCACGTCCCCTACCGCCACGGCGATGCGGTCGCCGAACTCGGCGCGCAACGCGTCAGCCTGCGAGGCATTGCGTATCAGCACGCCCACCCCGCGCGCGCCCTCGGCCAGGAAGCGGCGCACGACGGCCAGTCCGATGCCGGAGCTGCCTCCGGTCACCAATGCCACATCGTTGTCGAGCCAGCCCATAATCACAGGAAGGTATTGAGGTTTTTGGACATCAGCAGCGACTGCGTGATGACGATCTTGCGCCGCGCGATGAGAAAGCCGTCGCCGTGTGCGCGCAGTAAATCCTCGCGCCGGCCGAGCAGCACGTCGTTGTCCGCCTCGCCCCGGCTGCGGTAATTGACGAACACCGAATGCACGACGAACTCGCCCGCCTGCTCTGCCGGATAGGCTTCGATGTTGCTGATCACGTGGACGTGGCGGGTGGGCGGATCCTCGGCCCACGCCGACGGCTGCACGAAGCGGGCGACCCGGCGGCCGAGGTCCGTGCGGTTGTCGTCGAAGTACGCGCCTCGCCCGGGCGCGTAGGCTCCCAGCCGGTCGGCCCGTCGGCGGTTCTCGATGGCCGGCATCCAGTAGTGGATGTCCTCGGCCATCAGCGCCAGCCAGGCCTCCCACTGCTCCTGGTCGAGCAGGCGAGCCTCCCGGAACAGGAATTGCTCGATGCGGTAGGCGGTATCGCGATCCGCCGGCACCAGTTGGAGGTGATCTGCCATGTTCATGCCGCCTCCTTCGCCGGAGCGTGGACGAAGTCCGCCTCGGTCAGCCGGGGCGTATCGCGCTGGGGCACCTCGCTCCAGTCCTTCGCCCGCATCAGATCGAGCCAGCGCTGGTAGAAGGCGCGATGGTTGGCCTCGTTGACCTGGTTGCGATAGACATTGCCCGGCAGGCCGGTGTGCGTGAGCTGCGAGCCGCGGCCCAGCCCCATGTACAGGTCCTGCTGCCGCGTCACGAATCCGGCGTTGGTGCGCGTGGAGAACTCGAAGTTCTCGCCGTCATCCATCTCGAACACGCCGGATGGCGAGAACGTCATCATCGTGCCCTTCAGCCAGCGCTCCTTGATGTCCTGGGGGGCACTGCGGTTGACGATGGTCCAGGTGTGCAGCTCGATCTTGCGCGGACCACGCGGATGCCAGACCCGGAAGGTATTCTGGCCCGGAAGGAAGGACAGGTTGGGAAACACGCTGGCCGACGAGATCGAGCCGATCATCTTCGACCGCAGCTCGCCCAGGCGCTCGGCCACTTTGGGCTGGATGCCGTACAGGTACTTGCGAAGCTCCTTGTCGCCCAGCGTCGCGGCATTGCCGACGACGTCGAGGTTGAACTCCCAGCCGTGGCCGTTGAAGTTCACGTGATAGGAATCGGGATCCTTGTAGACCTCGGCCACCGGTCCGCCCAGCATGGCCCGCGCCGCGGAATCGTGGGTCCACAGGGCGTGGTAGATGTCGCCGATGAAGTTCTCCACCGGCACCTTCCAGTTGCACTGAATGACCGACTTCACGCAGCCGCCGATGAACTCGGTACCCTCGCCGTCCATGTCCAGCATGACGTCCAGGTAATAGCGGAAGTCGCCCAGGTAGCTCTCCAGCGAAGGCGCATCCGGGTCGAGGTTGCCGAACACCAGGCCCTTGTAGGTCGCGATCTGCGCCACGGGATGCAACCCATGGTCGGCCTTGACCATGCCGCTGCGCTCGAACAGTTCCTGGCCCGCCATGCCCCGCAGGACCCCGTCTATGCCGAAGCTCCAGCCGTGGTAATTGCAGACGAAGTTGCGTGCGGAACCGGCGTCGGTGAACGCCAGCTTGTTGCCGCGGTGCGGGCAGGTGTTCAGGAAAGCCTTGATGGAGCCATCCTTCTGGCGCACCACAATGACGTTGTCCTCGGCCATGTAGGTGGTGAGATAGTCGCCCGCCTTCGGAAGCTGCGACTCATGGGCCAGGAAAAGCCAGCTTCGGGCGAAGATCTTCTCCAGTTCGTGCTCGTAGATCCGCTCGTCCCAGTAGACGCGCCGCGCCAGGCGACCCTGGTCGAGGTCGACCAGGTCGTCCAGGTCCGCCAGGGGTTCGCTGGCGGCGGCGCGCTTGAGGCGGGAATGCGATCCGTTGCAGGCGTTCGTCATGGCATGCCTCAGATCGCGGCCGCGGCGTCTTCCGACTCCGCGTCCAGGTCGGCGATGACGTCGTCGCCCTCTTCGATCACCTTGTAGGTACGCAAGTCCACCGTGCAAGGGAAGGACACCGCCTGGCCGGTGGGAATGTGAAACTGCCCGTCGTGCACCGGGCAGGCGATCAGGTCACCGTCGACGATCTCGCCCTCCGACAGCGACGCGGTGGCGTGGGTGCAGGTGTCGCTGGTCGCATAGAAGCGGCCGTCGATGTTGTAGACCGCGAGCGGACAGCTCCCGGCGTCGATCCGGCGCACCTGGCCGGGCGCGAGGCTGTCGCGCTTGAGTAGGAATACCTTGTTGCTCATGATGCCGCTCTTACTGAAGATGGAGTTGTACGAAGCCGAGTCCGGTCACCCATTCGGGCACCGGCTCGTAGGCGATGACCTCCCCCCGCGCGCCTTGCAGCGCGCCCATCGCACACGCCCAATTGCGGATTTCCATGCCGCCGTTGCCGCCGTTGGCCAGGATGTAGTCGTCCGTCAGCGCGCCGATCGCCGCCAGATCGTTGCGCTCCGCATAGCCCAGGATCTCGCGGTCGAAGGCCTCGTTGACCCGGCCCATTTCCGCCGTGCCCACCCAGTGGCTGATGCCGCCGCTGCCGATCACCGCCACGCGCTCGTTCCCGGGATAGTCCTCGACCGCCGAGCGGATCTGCCGCCCCAGCTCGATCGCCCGCTTCATCCGGATATAGGGGTCGGCCCCCGCCGCGAGATAGACCGGAATGGTGCCCACTGCCTCCCCGGCATCCCGCAGCGGCTGCACGATCAATTGATTGGGAATGCCCACCGCATGGTCCACGGTCAGTGCGCGCGCTACCGCCCAGTCGTAGCCGTGCGCGTGGCCGTGGTCGGCGATATGCGCGGCCAGCGCCGAGCTGTCCGGGATCACGCCCCGCCGCAGGCCCGGCAGCGCGTCGATGGGACCATCCACGTCGCCGGTGCCGATCAGGAAGCTCGGCAGGCAGGTGGTGCCGAACAGCATGTAGTGGTCCGCACCCACGATCACGACGCTGGTCGGCCGCAGCGCCTTCAGACGCTCGGCGCAGGTTGCGAAGGCGCCCCACATTTTTTCCCGCACCTTCGGCGCGGGCGCCTCGGGCGCCACGAACATGACGGGGTCATGCGGAACCAGGAAGCCGCCGACGATCTTTCCCATTTCTCGAATCCTCTACTGCTTGAGCGCGGCGGCGTGGACCGACTCGCCCTCGGCTACCGGGCGCAGCCGCTTCATGTAAGCGCGCATGTCGCGCTCGGGAGACAACTCCTGCCAGAAACCCATGGTCAGCATGGGATTGACGCCGGCCCGCTGCAGGCCCAGCACGTCGAAGCCCAGCACCATGCGGCGTTCGGCCTCGTCTAGCGCGAACCGGTCCAGGAACTTCTCCGGGTCTTCCTTGAAGCGCTGCTTGGCGTAACGATCCACCGACAACTGGTGGAGCACGCGTTCCAGGACATGTCGGCTCATGGCTTCACGCGCAGAACTGTTTGACCAGGTGCAGGAAGTCGGCGCGCCGCTCGGTCTGCACCCAGTGGCCGCAGCGGCCGAACAGATGCAGGTCGGCATTCGGGATGGCGCGCGCGAGCAATTGCCCGCACTCGGGCGGGACGACCCTGTCCTCGCGGCCATGCAGCACCAGCGTGGGTGCCTGGATCTTGGCCACGGCATGCTCCGGGAATCCCTTGACCATGGTGGGTCCCTCGGCGTTCGGACGCGGAATCAGCTTGCGCAGCGCGTCCTGCGCGCCGGGACGCGCGCTGGCGGCGTAGCGGGACTGCACCATCTCCGGCGTGATGATGGCCTGGTCGTAGGGGAACAGGCGCATCGTGCGCTCCATGTTCTCCAGCGAAGGCTCGTACTCCCAGGCCGAACGCAGGCCCGGCGTCTGCTCGAACTCGCCCGCGGGCGTGCCGAGCAGCACGAGCCGGTTCACCCGGGCGGGCTCGAACAGTGCCAGGCCGATCGCCACGGCGCCGCCAAAGGAGTTCCCCACGAAAGACGCTTCCGGAATGCCCAAGGCATCCATGATGCCGACGAGATGGCCGACCCACAGCTTGATGTCGTACTTGGCGTCGTCCTTGAACTCAGTGAAGCCGAAGCCGGCGATGTCGGGAACGACGACACGGAACTGGCCGGCGAGATCGTCCATCACGCCCTTCCAGTTGGTCCAGCCCGACACGCCAGGTCCCGACCCATGTAGCAGGAACAAGGGCTTGCCGGCGCCCCGCTCGAAATAGTTGGTGCGGTGCCCGGCCGCCAGGACGGTCTGCCCCACGCCTTCGTAGTCGCTCATCGTTTTTTCCATACACATACGTATGTGTATGGTATGAGGCGAAACCTATGCCGTCAACATCGCAACACTAGGGAAAACACGCGTTCCATGACTAGAACGGCAGACAAGCCACCATACATATTCGTATTTGACGCGGGTGTAAAATAGCCATCCGAGGATCGGACCCCGCACATGGCAAGAACAGCGACAGCCCCCGCCCGCAATCAACTTGGTCCCGCCGACTGGATCGCCGCTGCCCGGCGGCTCCTGGTCAGCCGCAGCATCGACGCGGTGCGCGTCGAAGTGCTCGCCAAGGAGCTCGACGTCACCCGAGGCAGCTTCTACTGGCACTTCCGCGACCGCGACGACCTGCTCCAGCGCATGCTGACCGCCTGGCGCGACGAAGCCACCGAACAGATCATTTACCGCTTCGAAAGCCGCAGTCTGCCGCCGCGCGAACTGATACGCGACCTCCTCAGCCTGCCCTTCCGCGGCGAAGCCGCCCAGGAAGCCGCGGCCACCGAACTGGCCATACGGGCCTGGGCTCGCCGTGACGAACTCGCGCGCCAGGTGCTGGACGAAGTGGACGCCAAACGCCTGTCCTATATCGCGCAATGCTTCAGTGCGCTGGGGTTCGGCATCGCGGAGGCCCGCTCGCGCGCCTTCGCGCTGTACAGCTACGAATTGTCGGAATCGCTGCTGGCGCACCAGGGCACAGATGCCCAAAAGGCCGAGCGGCGCAGCTTCATGGAGAAGCTGCTGCTCGGCGAAAAAGCCTGAGAGCCGGATCGCCGCCTGTCCGTCTACGTCGCGGAGCAGGCGAAGCTCTCGGCCTTGGAAGGATCGCCCTTGCCGTCATAGCGCGGGAATTTGGGATACTCGCATAACGGGCGGCTCCATTCGGGCGTCTTTCCATCCTCGGCGAACCGGGTGCCCGTGGCCCGGTCCGGTGCGGCGCCGTTTTCGACCCAGGCGTCCAGGATGCCGACGAAATCAATGTGCATCGCACCGGGGCCTGCCAGATTGTGCCCCACGGACGGAGAGGTCAGGTGGCGAACGAAACTCCTCATCTTCGTTGCGCCCAGGCGGGCCTCCACGGTTTCAAGATAGCGCGCCAGCCGGTATATCGACACGCAGCCGTCACCGACGCCATACCAGATCAGCATCTTGCCGCCGTTGTCCGCGAACGCAGACAAGTCGGGGTTCGTCGCGTCAATCTGAGACGAAAGGCGCTGATACTGCGGAACGAACCCGACGGGATCGTGGGTCAGAATGGATGCGGCGGGATTGTTCTCGACCACCTTGATGATCTCCGTCGCGGCAAAGTAATTGAACCCGCCGGGCTCGTCGAAGCTGCGGCCGAACATATACCCGGTCCAGTCCCCCGTGGCGGCCCCTCCCCGGCCATACCGCGGATATCCCACCGCGCCGTCGGCCAGGGCGACGGGAACGCTGCGATCCGTGTAGATGCGGCGGATGGACTCGATCTGGCCTTCCGTCAGGCACGAATCGTTGTCCTCTCCTTCGCACAGCAGGTCTGTAGGAATGTAGCTGCAGGCGTCCACGTTGCCGATGATGCCGTCTTCCAGACCGTCCAGTCCGTCGCAGGCTTTGGTCTCCGCCTCGGCAAACAAGGCGATCTTGGCCGGGCTCATCCAGTTCTCGCGCTTCTCGAAAAAGTGCCTGAATAACAAGGGCGCATTGTTCGCCGCGAATCCCTCTTGCGCGATGGCAGGCGCGAGCGCGATGACGCCATCGTAGTCCTTGGGATAACGCTGAGCGGCGACGAGTCCGGCACGGCCGCCATTCGAGTGACCGAAACTGTAGCGGCGAGTCGGCGCCTTGCCGTAGAAGATCGTGGCGATCCGCGTTCCCACCTCCAGGGCGAAGTGGTTGGCGTCATATGCGTGGTTCTGCAGGGCGACGTCGTCCACTGCCCATTCGAAGCCAGGGGTCTGGTGGCCCGAGTCGGAACTGATCTTGACGTAGGGGTTGGCTGAAGTCCCCACCATCTCCTGGTAACCCGGATCATCCGTCGGAATGAAACCGTCGAACCCGCCCCCGCCTACCGTGATTGTCTTGCCATTCCATGTTTCGGGCGCGGGAAGTTCAACGGCCCAGTTGATGGTCGATGCTGGCGACGAGACGATCTGCCCGCGCACTATGCACACTTCAGGCAACGTTCCCTGGGCAGCACGAAGTTCGGTCTTGATCTGCTTGGCGCCATGCGGCAGGTCACTTGCCACGAAGGCTTCGCATAACGCGGAAAGAGACCTTCCCACGGGCGGTGCTTCGCCCTGCGGCGACACGGCGCCATCCCCGCCACAGCCGCTCACGATGCCCGCCGCAGCCCATGACACGACGAGGCCACTCAGTGTACCGAGGCGTCCGGAGTCCTGTTTCGTTTTCTTCATTTTCTCCTCCTTACATACATATTTGTATGTTTTTCCAATAAATCTTTCTTATACCTTCTATCCATACACATACGTATGTGTATTGTTTGCGGATACTATCAAGAAAAAAACGATGCGCTATAGCAGGGCTTTCCCTATCGCATGAGGACTCAGCGCCTCGGTTAGCCGACCGGCGTGACCTCCAGCCGCCCCGTCGGGCGCGCCAAATTGGTCGGCCATTCCCAGCTCCCGGGCTGCTGCCGACCAGCTGTCCCGATGCAGGCGCAAGGCGGTGACGAACTCGCGCCCCTTCGCGCTGTACAGCCATGAGCTGTCGGAATCGCTGCTGGCGCACCAGGGCACAGATGCCCAAAAGGCCGAGCGGCGCAGCTTCATGGAGAAGCTGCTGCTCGGCGAGGCCGAATCACCAGGCGGAAGGAACCGACTCAAAACCGGTGGTTGATCCCGATCGCGAAAGCCCGGTTGCCGGCCAGCGCATTGCCCACATCGTTGGCGTTCCATACCTTGTAGAAGCCGGTGGGCGACGTATTGGGCGCCTTGTTGTCGATGTAGGTGTAGGACGTGTACAGGCTGGTGCGCTTGGACAGGTCGTATACGTAGCCGATGGCGTACAGGCGCGCGTCATGGTTGTCGGCGGTGCGGTCGTTCTTGTTGATGAACGAGACGATGACGCGGCCGCGGGCGCCGGCGGGAATGCGCGCGCCCAGCAACAGGTCCTCGGATTTGTAGTTGACCGTGCCGGGCACGATGGCTCCGCGGTTGATGACGTAGTTGACGAAGGCGGTGGCCACGCCGAAGTCATACTTGGCGCCGATGAAGGTCATCTTGGCGTCTTCGCCCGGGGCGACGGCGTCGTTGGCCTTCGCGTAGGCGATCTTCATGCCGAACGGGCCCTTGGTGTAGCCCACCGAGGCGCCCAGTTGCGAGTTCGTGCTGCTGGAACCGGCGACTTCGCCCGGGGCATATGACAGCTCGCCATTGAAACCCGAGGCGTGGCCCAGGTAGTACTTGGCGACATTGTTGGCGCGATTGCTGCCGCCCTGGCCGCCGGCCGAGATCAGGCTGGCCGAGGTGCCGGTCATGCCGGTCGAGAAGGGATCGAACTCGACCTGCGCCATGGCCACGGTCGTGTACTGGCGGCCCAGCGTGAGGCGGCCCAGGCTGCCTTCGAGCCCGACCCAGGCCTGGCGGCCGAACAGCGTGCCGCCCTGGGCCGAGCTGCCGTTGTCGACGTTGACGCCGCCTTCCAGCATGAAGATGGCCTTGTTGCCCCCGCCCAGGTCTTCGCTGCCCATCAGGCCGAAGCGCGAGCCGGACATGATGCCGGAGTTGAGCTTGTTGTTGGTGCCGGCGGCATTGCCGCTGTCGTGCAAGAAGCCCATGTCTACGATCCCGAACAAGGTGACGTTGGAGGTCTGGGCGAACAGGGGCGCGCTGGCGCAGGTCGCCAGGAGAGCAGGCAGAAGTCGGGTGCGAAGCTTCATGACATTTCCTTCTATGAGCACAGGGCTGGAAGAGAGGCGTTGCCGGCCAGGCGTGGGTGGCGGCCGGCAAACCGTGGGTGGCGAGCCGCGGAAGCCCGCGTCCCGCCGTGGATCACATGGCGCGGTCAGGCTCCGTAGCCGAACATCCTGGGCAGCCACAGCGACAGTCCCGGGAACAGCACCAGCAGCAGCAGGACGCCGACCAACAGGAAGCAGAACGGCCATATCGCGCGGTTGATCTGTCCGATGGGAACGCCCGATAGCGCCGACAGCACGAACAGGATCAATCCGTAGGGCGGCGAGATGATCGCGATCATGAAGTTCAGCGTCGCGACCACGCCGAAATGCACCAGGTCGATTCCCAAGGCATGGACCGCGGGCAGCAGCACCGGCACCAGCACCAGCAGCATGACGGCGCCGTCGAGCACCGTGCCCAGCACCAGGAACATGAGGTTGACCAGCAGCAGGAACATCACGGGCGACAGGTCCAGGCCCATGACGTAGCCCGCCAGCGACTGGCTCAGCCCTTCCGAGGTGAAGGCGTAGTTGACGATGAAGGAGCTGAAGATCAGCAGCATCACCGCCGCCGACTGGCGCATGGATTGCACGAATACGGCGGCCAGGCCGCGCAGGCCGACGTTGCGGTAGACCAGCACGCCCAGCACCATGGCCCAGAAGGCCGCGACCGTGGCGGACTCGGTGGGCGTGAAAATGCCGGTCCAGATGCCCCCCAGCAGGATGACCGGCAGCGTCATGGGCACCGCGGTGCGCGCCAGCACGCCGGGCAGTTCGGACAGCGGCACCGCGCGGCCGCGCGGCAGGTCGTGGCGGCGCGCCATCCACACGATCATGGCCATCAGCGCGACGGTCATGATCAGCGCCGGCACGATGCCCGCCATGAACAGCGCGCCGATCGAGGCGCCGCTGATCAGCGCATAGATCACCATCGGGATCGACGGCGGCACCATGGGGGCGAGGCAGGACGCGGCCGCGGTGATCGCCACCGACAGGCCGCCGGGATAATTCCCGACCTTGCGCATCATGCGCGTGGCGACCATCCCGGCGCCGGCGGCCTCGCTCACCGCGCTGCCCGACAGGCTGGACATGACCAGGTTCATCAGGATGGTGACGTGGCCCATGCCGCCGCGAAAGCGGCCCACCAGGGCGTCGGCCGCGCCCCAAAGCCGCTCGCTGATGGTGGCGGCGTTCATCACGTTGCCGGCCAGGATGAACATGGGCACAGCGATCAATACGGTCATCTCGAACGACGAATTCAGGGTCTGGTCGACGATGATGCCGAGGTCCTGCCCGCTCACCCACAGGTAGAGCACGCCGGAACAGAACATGATCAGCACGACCGGGAAGCGCAGCACGGCGCCCAGGACGACGACGGCGCACAGCGCCAGGAATGCGGTGCTCATGGAACGATCAGCCGAGGATGTTGGAGTTTTCTTCAGGCGCGTCGTCAGCAACGCGCTCGCGCCAGTCCGGCCGCAACAGCTGCCAGAACTGGATGACGGCACGCACGATGACGGCCACCCAATAGACGACGAAGCAGCTGAACACCGCATCGAGGCGCCAATCGAGCACCGAGGTACGCTCGCGCCACAGGAAGGCGACGTAGTCGTAGATGGTGGGCAGGGAGGCGAGGAAGGTCACGCCGATGGCCAGTGACGCCAGCAACCCTATGCCTCGCCGGCCGCGCGGTCCGCACAGGTCGTAGACCACGTCGAACCGCACCTGCTCGCGATCGGACAGCAGCAGGCCGTCGGTCAACAGCACGACCCACAGCAGCAGCACCATCGCCAGCTCGTCCGTCCAGACCAGCGGCATGGAGAACACGTAGCGCATCACGATGCCCAGGAGCGAAATCCCGAAGATCGCCACGAAGGCCAGCGTACACAGCGCTTCCATGCCTCGCTGCAGGCGAACGAACCCTTTCCGGTACATGGCTGCCTACCTCACCGCTTCGATTTTTTCCTTCAGTCCCTTGGGCCACTTGGCGGCAATGCCCGCCTGCGCGTACTCCTTGTCGACGCTCGCGCGGAAAGCAGCCAGGTCCGGCGTCTGTATCGTCAGGCCCTTGCTCTTGAAGAAATCCACGATCTCGGCTTCTTCCTTGATGCGGCCCTGATCGTTGTAGTCGGCGGCCAGGCGGGCGGCCTGGCGTACGGCCTGCTGGCCGGCGGCGTCGATCTGGTCCCACTTCTTCTTGGCCATGGTCAGGAACACCGGCTGCACCAGGTGGCTGGTCAGCACGATGGTCTTGGTGACTTCCTGGAAGTTGTTCGCCTTGGTGATGGGCAGCGGATTTTCCTGGCCATCGATGGCGCCGGTCTTCAAGGCCAGGTAGACCTCGGACACCGCCATGGGAGTGGGCGTGACGCCCAGGCCCTTGCCGAGCGCGACCCAGCCGGGGCCGCCCGGCACGCGCAGCTTGATGCCGGACAGGTCGGCCGGCGTCTTCACGGCGCGGCCGTCGCGCAGGTTGACCTGGCGCGTGCCGAGGTACATGGGCTCGATGATCTGCAGCTCCATCTTCCTGGCCACCTCGGCGAAGTAGGCCTTGCCGATGTCGCTGTCGAACACCTTGCGGGCATGCGCGTAGTCACGGAACAGGTAGCCCGACGAGAACACCGAGAACTCGGGAATCTGCTGTTCGACCTCGAACGTGGTCATCGTGCTCATCTCGAGGTTGCCGCGCT
>Ga0180223_1000290_pt1 | contig 75422 bp, 74 predicted proteins | sample eDN5th30CKraftOP_FD_151337 | JGI IMG/M metagenome (GOLD analysis project Ga0180223, IMG submission 151337) | Enriched Organic Plus compost microbial communities from Emeryville, California, USA - eDNA 5th pass 30_C Kraft OP (version 2) (version 2) ...
GTGAGGAGCTTCGCCGGGTCGTCACGACGCTTTCCGAGGCGGGATGCCCCACACTCCTCGACGACGCGTATGGATCGCAACTCCGGCCGATCCTCTTCGATGGGCCCCGAGGCCTCGAGCTCGAGGTGGACGCCGTCGTCGCAAACGGCGACAAAGCGGCTCTTGGCGGGCCACGCTGCGCCCTCGTTGCCGGACGCGCCGAAACGATCACCAAGATCGCCGCCACCGCCTCCATGATCGGGGTGGACGCTCGCTTGCCGACCCTCATCGGAGCTCGCCGCGCGCTCTCGGAAGCCACACCCGAGGCTCTCATCTCTGACGCCGCCGCAGGACAGGCGCTCGGCGACGCACTGATCTCCCGGCTGCCCGACGGCGCAGTCACGCCCGGCCTGCTCGGCCCGACGATCAGCGAGGCACAGGTCTTTCGCCTCGTTTCCGGAACCACGCGGACGCCTCTCGTGCCCAGCGAAGCATCCACGGCCGTCGCGATGGTCTTGCTGGAGGAATTCGGCGGGGTGACCGTCAACGCGCTTTCCCATCCGGGCGCCCGAGTAAGCCTGCGACTGAAGCCCACCGCGGGCGCGCTCGACATCGCCGGCGGGGCAAGCGAAGCGGCCGATGCGATCGTCACCTCGATCGAACGGGTCACCCGGCTCGCATCAGACGTCGACGCGATATCCCGCATCCTCTTCGGTACCGCATAGGCGCAGGTTGACCCCCGATCCACCCGCACGAGACACAGGCGTCGCGAACGGCAGCAGCGATTGCCGACGCCTTCCGACGTATCCAGTGGCTACTTCATGGCGACAAATTCGAGCACACGGGGACTCACCACTTGGGAACATCTGCTTCCCAAGCAGACAGAGCGGGTTCGATTCCCATCATCGGCTCTTCGGGAATTCCCTGATCCACCAGCGTTTTCACGAGTGCGACGCGCAGGGGAACTCGACGTGTCGCCAGGAATCGTGCGCAAACAAGGGAGCCGCGATTCTCGATTGCAGAACTGCTCTCGGAGTCACTTAATAGTCACAAATTCGAGCGGGCCCTCGCGTCAGCGGAGGTCACTTGTGCCGCGATTCCGAGAACGCGCAGGGCCCTCATTCGGGCGTGCGACGGCACCGCCGTCGACGAGCGCGCCGGAATCCAGGTCGGCCCGAGGTTCGGTCCCGGTCCCCCCGCCTCGTTCGCGAGCGACGAGCTCGCGCACGGCGGGCGCGATCTCGGCTCCGAGGCGCTGGGCCACCACGGGGTCGTCGCCGGCGACAAGGAACGCGCTCATACCGTGCTCGAGCACGAGACCGGCAAGATCGTCGACCCACTGCTCCGCCGGGCCGTGCAGGAGACCGCGCGACACGGGCGACAGATCAACGCGCATGAAGTTCAGCAGGCGACGGATGTCGGAGGGCGCGCGCCCCACGGCGGTCGCGGCGTCGTCGATCCGGGCGTTTCCGTCCGCGAGGCCCGCCAGGCCGCCGTCAACGTACTCGAGCGACGGCAGCCATCCGTCGCCGAGCTCACCGGTCAGCGCGAGCATCCGGGGCTTGTACGCGCCAACCCAGACGCTGATGTCGTGGGCGGGGCGCGGGCCCCGCCGTGCTCCGGCGACGTCGTAGTAGGCGCCGTGATGGGACATCCGCTCGGTGGCATCGCCGTCCCAGAGGTCGCGGATGATGCCGATGCCCTCACGCAGCGCGTCCACCCCCTGCCCGGGCGTGAGCCGACGCCCGCCCATTGCCTCGATGCCGTCCCAGAACGCGCCCGCGCCGATCCCGAGCTCGAACCGACCGCCGCTGAGGACGTCGAGGGATGCCGCGGCACGCGCGAGCACGGCCGGCGGGCGGAGCGGCAGGCTCGCGACGTTGGCGCTCACGTGCACACGCTCGGTGCGGCCGGCGACGTATGCGAGGAGCGTCGAAGTGTCCAGGAACGAGGACTGGTAGGGGTGGTCCTGGAACGTGACGAGGTCGAGTCCCGCCTGCTCGGAGAGCACGGCGAGCTCGACGACGCGTTCGGCCTCCTGGGCAGACGGGGTCAGGAAGGTGCCGAACTTCAGGTCGTGTCGGTAGTCGGTCATGATGCCTCCTTCAGGCTCCGGCTGGGTGCTGGATGTCTCTTCGCTGCGTCCGCTTCCTCTGCCGACGCATCGATCGCGAAGTTGTCGCGGAACAGGTTCCCGGGGTCGAGCTCGCGCTTGAGGCGACGCAGGCGCGCGAGCCCGTCGGCCGTGAACGCATCGACGAGTCGCTCGGGACTCTGGTCGGTCTCGAAGCTCAGGTACAGGCCGTCGAAGTGAGGGCGGAGCCCGTCCCATGCCTCGGCGAGCGCAGCGTCGTGGGATCCCATCGCGGTCGCCTGGAACGCGACGTCGCGGTGCGGGAACGCAGTGGCGCCGGCGGGCACGTCCGCGATGGCTCCACCCATGGCGCGGAGCTGGAAGAACTGCACGGTCCCGCCGGCGAGCAGAGCAGCGGCATCCCGAGCGAAGGCGGGCGTGAGTTCACGCACGAATGCCGATCGCGACACTGGCTCGCCGAACCCGTGGTGGCCGCCCGGACCGGTGTCCGGCGCCTCTGCCATGACGTCTCGATACGGCACGACCGCGACGTCCTGTCGCACGAGCGCGCCGAGGCCGACGAACGGCGTGAGTCGCTCGACGATGACGTCCGGATCCGTGTTATCGACCATCGCGTACAGCTGCAGCACGGCGTTGCCCTGACGTGGTGGACCGGTGACCAGGAAGACGGTCGTGTCGCGCGGGGCGCTGCTCGCGAGGCGGCCGAACTCGAGCAGTGCCTCCTCGTGGGCAGGCACGACCAGCGTGAGTTTGGCCCAGCCGACCTCGTCGACCTCGTCGACCTCGAACTCGAACGCTGTGACGATGCCGAAGTTCGCACCGGCGCCGCGCACGGCGCGGAAGAGCTCAGGATGCTCGTGTTCGTCGGCGCGAACCACGCTGCCGTCGGCAAGCACCATCTCGACCGCGCGGAGGTGGTCGATCGTCAGGCCATGTGCTCGTGAGAGCAGTCCGATGCCTCCCGCCGTCGCGAGTCCGCCGACACCGACGCCGCCGTAGTCTCCTGAGCCGAGGGCCCAGCCGTGCGGATGCAGCGCTGCCGCGACCTGCTTCCAGGTCGCCCCCGGTCCGATGCGGACGATGCGGCGCTCGTGGTCGAGGATCTGGATCGCGTTCATTGCCCCTACGTCGATCACGATGCCGCCGCGGTTGGTGGATCGGCCGCTGATGCCGTGTCCGGCGCTCCGAGTGCCGAGCGCGACGTCCGGGTGACGGCGGGCGAATGCCACGGCGTCGACCACCTCGACCGTGGTGCGCGGCCTGAGGACGAGTCCGGGAGCCCCACCGCGGAGGTAGGTCGACGAGACGCGGTGGTAGGCGCGGTCGCCGGGCTCGATTGCGCCGGCGGCATCGGCGAGGGAGTCGGGGACACCCTCGTAGTCGATCCCCGGCACTCGACTCGCGAGCGCCTCGGCCGAGCGTCGAGGCCGGGACCGCGGCGTGGCGCGGAGGTCGCGCGCAAGTGCCGAGATCCGGACGAGGTCAGCGACGCCGGGGGTGCGGATGACGACCGGCAGGCCGTCCCCGGCGAGCACCTGCAGCTGCTCGAGCGTCGCCGTGCGGGGCGCGACGACCCAGGCTGGCTCATCGGCCCGGTGGACCGCGAGTCGGCGCCCGGCGAGCCGGCGCAGACTCTCATACGCGTGTGCCACGACGCTCGGGATCGGCTCCGAGGCGTCCGGCGGACCGCCCTCGATTCCAAACGCGGCTCCGCGGGTGCGACCGCTCGGCGGTGGCTCGACGATCCCGATCGTGATCCGCTCGGTGCGCGCGGCCGTCCACGCGGCGAGCGTCCAGACGTCGAGGTCCGAGTCCACCGACGCGCGGATCGCGATGAGGCCGAGCCCGGCGGTTTCGGCGGCCGCGGCGATCTCGACCGTGCTGGTGCCGTCGAGATCCTCGACCAGCACGCCTACTTCGATGGTCATCCATCCTCCGTCAATTCGATATGCGATCACGATAATCGCCTTCACAGACGATCTATTCCCGATACTGGCTGTAGAATCGACGATCATGACGGATGCCACCCAGCCCCTCAACGTCCCGGCTCTCGACCTCGGCGACGACTTCGGCTGGGCGCTGGGCGTGCTCCTGCGCTCGTATCGCGACCGTATCGCCGCGGCGCTCGGCGAGTTCCCGCACGGTCCACGCGGCTACGAGACGATGGCCGAGGTGCTGCGCGGCACGCAGCCCAGTCAGCTCGCGCTCGCCAACCACCTCGGCATCGACCGGACGGTGATGACCTACCTCGTCGACGACCTCGAACGTGAGGGCCTCGTCGAACGGCGTGCGAATCCCGCCGACCGACGCCAGCGGCTGGTGGTCGCGACCGACGAGGGCCGGGCGCTCGTCGAGCGTGCGTGCCAACGAGTGATCGAGGCACAGGATGAGCTGCTCGGCACGCTCGGCGCGGACGAGCGCGTCACGCTGCGCCGCCTTCTCAACAAGGCCGCGATCGCGACCGGGCAGGACGTTGACGACCCCTGCCAGGTCGCCGACGAGTGACCGCGAGGAGCCTCCGCGCGCGACGCGCGTAGCCGAACACCCAACTCACCTGCGCTTCGGCGATGCGGAATCGGGACCGCAGTCGGGAAATCGACTGCGAGCACGGTCTTGGCCGTGCTCGCGACGACTTCGTAGTAGTCGATGCTCGTCTGGTCATAGCCCCACATGGCGCGAAAGTTCGTGCCAACGGGAACACAGGTTTCGGCCTGGCTTGCGGGAGTTGTGGGCGTGGTGCTGATCGCTGCTCCTGATCGTTCGGGCCTCACCGATTCGGCCGGCATCCCATCTGATAGACGGAGTGAGCGCGGCTAGTCACTGAACCGCCACACACAACTAGCGGCAGTCTTGGTCCCTTGGTGCGGAGCACCGTCCCGAACCATCTCGCCAACACTCCCCGGCGTTGCGGTTCAGCAAGCAGACGCGAGCATGGAGGCTTCAGGTGGGATGCCAACCCACCGCAAACGCAGCGCCGGCGCCAGCCGGATCCTTGACACCTGCCGCAGCGGCATCCTTCGAGCTCACCCCGTAGGCCGAGACTGCTGCACCAGTTGCCGACGACGTTCCTTCCTAGGCACCACCGTCGTTCACACCAGCTTCCACGCCGACCCTCGGCCAGAACGTTCGTAACGCGCGGCGTACCACCCGAACGCCCCTGCGGATGCCAGAACGGCTAGCGCGACTGCCCAGATAGGCGGCATTTGGAATGTAATGCACCACCAGAACACAAAGGCAATCGGAACTCCGCCGAGAGCCGCGATGGTCGCCAGCACCGTGACCCTCGCATTCACGCCGTGGCCCACTAGCCGCGGCCTCGCGAGCAACCAAACGATGACGACCGCCTCCGTCAACATGGAAAAGGCGATGAGGTAAAGCGGAGCGAAGTACACCGCATACATACCCGTCGCCCCATTGCGGGCGAGGTAAACGCCCACAACCCCCAGCGTCAATACACAGGCGAAGGCAAATCCGGAGAAGGTGTACCCGATAAATGGGCTCCTGGACAACGATCGGCCCATTACTTGGCACCTGATTCTCTCAGTACAGCTTCGCTATAGTATATGGTTCGCGCCCGCTGGGCATCCGGGTGGGGCTACACCACGCTACGGGGCACTACTGGTCGAACCTCGACATCGTCGAGACGGTCAGCCAACGGAGCCTATGGCCTAACCGCCGGCGGGACATGCATCACGGAACGCCGGCGAATCCAGCCCGTCAGGCCCATAACCTGAATCACCACACGCGTATCCAAGGTTCCATTCGTGCTCGGATTCGCAGGCGCCGAACCGCACCAGCGTCTAGTCCACCTCGCCGAACCGAGAAGAACCAGATATCAAGATTTTGGAGTCCTCAAACTGTACGAAGAATGATTCGCCATTCCTCGCCTCCCAAGTTGCGTCACCTGTATACCGCTCGCCCACCTCTCCTGCGATACAGAAATACCCGTCGTCGCCCTCGACCGAACGACCCCGCGGAAAGTTCGTGAGACGCACCTCATTGTCATGACGCAACTCGACCATGACGCGATCAGGAATCCGCCCCTCAGGCAGGTAGGACATGTCGGTGTCCCAGATCATGGGCGGGGTGAACTTCGGAGTCGAGCTTCCAAGCCAACAACTCGTCAGCCCGACTGCCATGACCGCCGCTGCGGCCGCGCTGATCGCCAGACGAAAGGACCGCTTAATCGCGGACAATGGTGCTCCCATTCTGGTTCTGCATGACGAACTCAAAGTACTCGTTCCGAGACGGACCGTTGGGATACGTCTCAGCCATCCGGTACCCGATCGATATCGCCAAATCGCCCCAACTATCGGCGAATCCCGTGTCACCAAACTCCAGATTGGACGCCCGAATTGCGGATCCTTCGCCGATGCCAACTTGCGCCGCCATGAACCAGAAGTTGACGTTCCCAACACGTCCTGGCGCACCGAACGAGAACCGTCACCGCTCATAGCAAGGTCCTCCCATGAGAACCCAAACTTCGGTGCCCAGATGGGGCTTCAGGTCCCGCCGGTTCTCGTCGCCGGATGCAGCCCGAAAGTTGAGAAGCACAAACGCGGGATCGAGGTGATTGAGGCCAATAACGACCGAGGACAGCAACATGCACACCGCGTCGGACCATTTACGGCCAAGAATGTCCATGCCTGCATCAAGCTGAAGGTTCATCAGGCCCTCATTTCGCGTACCGAAATGAGCAAGCTCCCGAAAGAGGGTCGATTGAGTCCAATCCAACAGACGCATCCGCGATGGTCGAGCTGCTCCACGCCGTCGCGAACAGTTCAACGAGAGCCCCTTCCCACCCTTCAGCTCGCGGGTGGCACTGGTCGCAGTCGGCCTGCCGGGAGCCACAGCAACACGGCTGCGAGCGCTGAGCGCTTGGCATGTACGAAAGAGTAAGTGTGTCTCCGTTGCGGCGCCGCACCCGAATGGCAATATGCGGCTTTGCCCGAGAGAACGCGGACCACGGTCATCCCTGGCACGGCGCCTCGGCGTGGTGCGTTCGTTCGTACCGGGAGTATCCCCTTGACTGGCGCCATGACCGTTTCCCATCCCGTGTCCGATATCAATCGGCCTTCAGTGGCCTACAGCTCGAGTGCAATGCGCCTCCTGGATGGGCCGAACTATGGAATGCTGGGCACCCTTCGACCCACTGGCGAGCTCCAGATCAATCCGATGTGGTTCGAGCGGGTCGGAGACGAGATCCGGTTCACCCATACGACCACCCGGGGGAAGTACCGGAACTTGCGGCAGAACCCAACGATGACGCTTGCGGTCCTGGACCCTGCGGACCCGGCGCACTACGTGGAACTCCGAGGCCGGCTGGTCGAGGCCCTGCCCGACCCCACGGGCGATTTCTATGTCCGGCTCGCCAGACGTTACGGCAAGGATGTTCAGCAGGCGCCGGCCGATAGCGCTGACCGCGTGATCCTGGTGATGCGCATCGAGACCGTCACCGCCCGATAGATCAGCGGGCGACTCTGCAGAGTTCCACGTAAACGTGCACGGTGGTCGTGAACCATCGTCGGAGAGTTGCGCTCTGCCGTTCCGTCCCGTGTGGTGCCTTAGCCCAGCCGGGCCGTGGCGTAGCTCGCCAGCGCTCCCTCCATCGTTGTCAGATGGAGCAGGTGCTCCGCCACCTTCGGCATGTCGTCCACGTCGTCAGGGTCCGGGTTGAGGAATGAGGACGGGTGCCAGCGACCGTCGTCCTCCTGGCTCGCCTCGAACCAATCCACCATGCGAAGCGTGTACGCCGCGTACCGCGGGTCGGGTGCAGCGTCGAGGAGCACCGACGTACCCCACGGGAACTTGCACATCTGGGCGTTCTGACGGTGATCCCATTGCAGTTCGGCACCGCCGGCGGAGAGCTCGACGAACGCATCGGCGAGTTGGAGGGAACCCCGTTGACCGGTGAGCTGATAGTGCCGGCCGAGGAATGCTGCAGCGATACCGGGCATGTAGAACGCCTGATACGGACGATCGAAGAAGACGACGGTGTTCCAGGCGGTGGCGTCATCGAACGTCGTAATCAGCCCGTCGTCCGTCGCTGAGCAATACAGAGCGCGGGGAAGGTCGGGCTGCGCCTCGTACAATCGCGTGAACCAGGTGGCGACCCGGTCAGCGGCCTCCACATCTCCGGTTGTCAGTGCGGCCATTCCGAACTGCGCGGACACGAGGATGTCCTGGGGCGCATTGGGGCCCCGATGCTCGGGGCGCTCCGAATACACCCCGCCCGACACGCTGCTCTGGAACCGCTCGACGAGACCATCCATGACTCGGCGTGCGAGGCCGTACTGCTCCAAGTGCCATGCCCCTATGGCGAGCTGCGAAAGCGGGTAGGAGGCATTCGACGATCGTTCAAACGGCAGACGTGGCGGTCCAGGGCGGAGGTCGCCGTGCTCGTCGATCGCCTCCCGCGCGATCCAGGACAGCACCCGGCTCGCCACTTCACGTTCGCCGTTGACCCCGAGAACCCATGGGAGCCGGTAGTAGCCATTCAGCCGTTCCGCGCCGATCGGGCGACCGTCCGGGCCCACGCGCTGAACGATCCAGCGCGTTGCTGCCGTCCGCATGGCCTTCGTTCGTCGCAATGCCGCGCGCAACCGCGCGTCCGTGATCTCTGTCATGTCTTCTCCTCCACGTGGTCTGCAGGGCCCTGGTGACGCCGCATCCGCTCGTCGAAGCGTCACCAGGACCTGACGCCTTTCCCGGGGCGCTCAGTACTTCTCGGTCAGGCGGCGGATGAGACGGAGGGCCAAGCGAACGCCGTGACCGAACGTGCTCCGCTCACGATGTGATCGAGCACCGGGTCGAGGTAGCGGCGGAAAAGGTCCGGATTCTCGGACATGGGGAAATGGCCCATGTCCTTCATCTCAACGAACACGGCATTTGCGATTTGATCGGCGGTGGCCTTGCTCATGGCCGGCTTGCATGCCGCGTCGTAGTCACCGCCCATGAAATACATCGGCGGTGTGTTCTGCATCTCGGCGAGCTGTTCGCGATAGTCGTGATCGTTGCTATAGAAGTGCACGTCACCCTTGAACACCCCTGGCCCGGACGTGGCATACCCCCACCAGATCTCCCAGCGATACTCCGAAGGGCTCATCGGCGCGATCTCGCCCATGACGTAGGACCCGGCCATCTCACCGCCGTGCACTCGAGGATCCCAGAGTGCGCTGGAGACCCAGCCATGCGAGTAGTCGGTCGCCTGGAGCGGGATGAGTGCGCGGATCTTCTCGCCGTGCTGATGCGCGAGCGGAAGGCAGACGTTGCCGCCCATCGAACTGCCCATGATCACCGGCGCTTCTGCAGCCACTGCCTCGCAGAAGGCCATGACGAAGCCGACGTAGAAGGCCGAGGTGAGCTGATACTCCTCGCCGAGGTTCTGCCAGCCGGCCGGCGGATACGAGCGCCCATGCCATGGCATGTCGAACGCGATCACTCGGAAGCGGTCGGTGATCGCGGGGTCGTTGAGCTGATGGCGGTACTGCCTCGAGTCACTGCCCGCAGTGTGCAAGCAGACGAGTGGTATCCCGGTGCCGGCTTCCTCGTAGTACGTGCGGTAGGTCGTGCCCTGGAAATCCACGTAGACATATCGGCCAACGGCCTGGTCGTGCTGGGTCATCAGTTTGATTCCTCCTCGAAGTGGTAAAGATCAGGCAGCCGCGATCGACGGTTCGACGTCGCGCATGAGGTCGAACAGCCAGAGCATCGCGCGAATGTGCTGCCAGAGCGGCAGAAGATCGCCCTCGAGCACCAGATGCCCGTTGAACGACATGAAGATGATGTCGGTGAATTCCGGAGGGGGAATCGTGGCGGTGTTCTTGTCCCAGGTTTCTTGCGGTGCGCGGATCGCGAACTGCCAGTTGGCGTCGAACAGCAGGCTGGACGCTTCTTGGATCGGTGCGATCTGACCATCGCTGATCTTGACAAGATACGCGTAGTCACCCATCTCAAGGAGGAACCTCAGGTTCGCGGGACGACTGAGCACCTTGAAGGTCGGGTTGGCGTTGGCGATCGACCGGAAGCGCTCGATCCACTCGGGGCTGTATCTCTGCATCATTGCTCCTTCACTGATTGATATTGGGCGGTAGCGCTCGCGGCTGGTGTTTGCCGGGCCCTCCGGCGCCGGGCGAAGACGACCGGGGCCGCGATGGCGGCGAGCAAGGTGAGGCCATAGAAGATGGGCTGGATCCACAAGGGAACGCCCAAGAAGACCAGACCCGTGAAGCCCACTGCCACGACGTACACACCGACCAGGGTCCCTACGGAGTTATAGCGACCGGGCCGTATTGCCGATGCGCCGAGGAACGCGGCCGCGAAGGCAGGCAACAGATAACTCGCCCCGATGTCGGGCTGGGCGGACCCGATCTTCGCCGAAACGACGACGCCCGCGAGCGCGGCGAGCACTCCGCCGATCACGAAGCTGGTGGTGGTGAGCCGACTCGCTGGAATGCCGGAAAGCCGTGCTGCCTCGGGGCTATTGCCCACCGCATACATCGACCGGCCGAAGGCAGTGCCCTCGTAGATCAGCCAGAGTGCGACGACCAGAATGACCGCCAAGAGGAGGGGAAAGACGAACCCGGCGACCGCGCCGCGGGCAACCGCCAGAAACTCCGGTGCGACATCGCGAAACAGGACTTGCCCATCCGTGAACCAAATCACGACACCGCCGACGATCACCTGCATCGCCAGCGTGACGACGAATGAGCCGAGCTTGACCACTCCGACCAGGAGCCCGTTGACCAGGCCGATGACCGCGCCTGCACACAGGGCCACAATGACTGCGACCCACCACGGCAAGGTCGCTTGCAGTCCAATGGCAAGCGCGCTTGCCAGACTCATCGTTGCGGTGATGGAGAGGTCGAACGATCCGACGACCAGGGTGACCATCGCTGCCAGCGCGATGATGATGACGACCGCCTGATTGTTCAGGATCTGGAGTGCGTTCGTGAGGGTGGCGAAGTTGTCAGGCCGAAGTGCGGAAAAGAGCGCGATGAGGAGGGCGAGGATGATCAGCATCGAGTAGCGCTGCAGCCACGACGCCCCACCGCGGACTTCGGGCGGTTGACCGGTCCGGACGCGCCCGTTCGGCCTGGAGCTGAGGGCCTCCCGAGGTGGTTCATCCCCGACAGATACCGCGTCGCTCTGAGGTGATCGAGGTGTGGGACTCATGCGTGTGGGCTTCCTGTGAGGACGGTCTGAAGGATGTCCGAGGCCGACGATTCCTCGACACTGCGATCGTGCACCAGCCGGCCCTCGAACATGATCAAGACCCGATCGGCGATTTTCGGCACCTCATCGAGGTCCGTGGTGAGCCAGAGCACGGCCAAGCCCCGGGTACTGGCTGCCCGGGTGAGCGTGTACAGATCGAAGCGCGAAGCGGGATCGACGCCCTGGGTTGGTTCGCTCAGTATGAGCAGTCGTGGGTCGAGTCGGAGCCACTTGGCGATGAGGACCTTCTGCTGATTTCCACCGGATAGCGTGCGGAACACCGCCTCCGGAGCAGGGGGTCGTACGGCGAACTGTCGGAGCAGCTGACGGACGGCGTCTTGCACGCGGCGCGGCTGTATCCGGAGCGTCGGTGTGCGTCCGTCGGACTGGAGGAGAACATTGTCCGAGAGCGAGAGTTCGGAGTAGCTCGCTTCGGTGAGTCGCTGCGAGGAGACGTAGGCGGAACCGAAACGCCGGGAGCTGGAGACGGTGACACCGTCCTCGCTGCGGCCGGCGAGCCTGACGGCTCCCCACGTCGGTTGGGTGAGACCGAACAGGACTTCGGCGACCTGGTCGATGCCGGAGCCGACCGCCCCGGTCAGCACCGTCACCTCTCCTGGGCGGAGCGCGACCGACACCTCGTCGAGCACATCGGTGCTGACTCCGACGAGCTCAGCGATCGCGGGCCTGGCTGGGTCGATCGGTGTAGACGGGCGCCGATCGGTGGTCTCCAAGCGCGCGAACTCCTCCGCGCCGATCATCTCGCGGATGAGCGAGCCGTGCGTTTGACCTTCTGCGCTGAAGTCGGCCACATCTGTGCCTTCACGGAACACCGTGATTCGATCGCAGAGATCGAGCACCTCGTCGAGGCGGTGCGAGATGAACAGCACGCCCGTCCCGGTCTGGACAATCGCCCGCACCACATCGAGCAGTCGGGAAACCTCCGCCCGTGGCAGACGTGCCGTGGGCTCGTCCAGAACGAGGAGTTTGGTGTGATCGTGCTCCGCTAACGTTCTGGCGATTGCCACGAGTGTTTGTTCGACGGGGGTGAGTGTGCTCACCTCCCGCCTGACGTCGGTGTTCACGCCAAGGCGTTCGAGCATGCGCGCCGACCGTTCCCGTTGACGACGCCATGAAATGAGCCCCGCCGCGGTGCGCTCGAACCCCCGGGCCGAGAACCCCAGGTTGTCGACGATCGGCAACCCCGGGATCAGTGCAAGGTCCTGGTGCACGAAACCGATCCCGAGCGACCTGACCTCATGTGGCGTCACTCGGCGTGAGTACGGCCGCCCGCCCACGCGTATCTCGCCGCCATCTCGGTGGTGGAAACCGGCGAGCGTTTTCACCAAGGTGGACTTGCCCGAGCCGTTGTGCCCGATCAGCCCGTGCACTTCGGCGGCCTGGACAGTGAGATCCGCCTCGTTGAGCGCGGCAACGTCGCCGAAGTACTTGGTCACCCCGCGCACATGGAGTGCCGGCAACTGGGGTGTGTCCACTACACGCCCCAGATCGAGCGGTACACGGCGCGGAAATCCACATCGCCTGAGTAGTACTCGCCCTCGACGATCTCGTCCACATTTGTTTGGTCGAACACCCGCACCGAGCTCGTCGTCTCCACCGGCGCCTCGCCGTTCAGGAGACGGTTCGCTCCATCGATCCCGGCCCAGCTCGAGGCCGCGTAGGACACCGCGGCGGTCGCGATGTACACGGGGCTCGTGGCGATGGTTTCGAGGGCCTGGATGTTCCCGTTCCCACCGACGACGAAGATCGATCCCGAAGCCCCCGCTGCCTCGACCGCATTCATCGCATCGATGGCCGTTTCATCAGCCGGGCTGTACATCCAGTTGATACTCGGGTTCTGCTGAATGAGCGATTGGATACGGCCTGGAAGGGACGTGCCCCACTCGCTGATCTTGACCTCAAAGGTCTCCGTGGAGCAGCCGGAGCACCCGTCGATCACGGTCTTCGCTGCGTCAAACCGCACTTTCGAGATACCAAACTCGGGGTAATACCACATCAGCACGTCCGCTGACCCCTCTGAACCCGCAACGATGTAGTTGCCGAGCGCTGTGCCGATCGCCGCGTTCACATCGTCGCCGGTCGACACATCGATGAGCTTCTGGGCGTCTCCGGACCCCCCGCACTGGGTACAGACGGTAATGATGCCAGCGTCCTTCGCCGTTTGGAGCGAGCCCTGAATCGCTTCCGGAAGGATCGCGCCGAGTGCGATCACATCCGGCTGCAAGGCAATGGCGCTCTCCATGGCCTCATTCCATCCTTGCGGGCTGCCCCCTCCGTCGATGAGGGTCGTCGACCACCCCATCGCTTCCGCCGCCTCGATATGTGCATCCGAAACGGCACGGCAGCCTTCAATTGCTGCCGCGCACGTGATTGCCACCATCGAGATTCCGGTTGCGGCCTTCGGGCCAGCCTCTGGGAGCTTGCTGTCCTCCGCCGTCCGGGGTGCCATGGCAGCCACAACCGCGTCCTGAGCCGCGGCCACGGCCGCGCCGTCCGTCTCGCCGCGATCCACCTCGGCCACCTGGTCGGACGAGCATCCCGCCAGGAGAAGCAGGACGACACCCGTGACTACCGCAACTGATCGCTTCCGCATGTGATCCTCCTTGATCCTGCTTCTGACGCGCCGATCGCGACGTCGCGTACGGCACCGCTCGCCCGTCGAGTCCGGGCGTGCCATCCGAATGTAGCGATTGTAGGGCAATGGGTCAATCCATCAATTCAACATGTTCGTAGAATGAAAGCACCAAATGGTGGGTCAACTGCTAGCCTTGAGCCGTGAACTCACCGCTCCGGGGTAGCCTCGTCCGAGCCGTTGCACCTGTCCGAGACCAGGCTGCGGCCCTCCTCCGGGAAGCGATCCAGACCGGCGACCTGGCCCCGGGTACCCCCCTCATCGAGCGCGAACTGTGCGAATCACTCGATGTGTCACGGAACACGATTCGGGAAGCCATCCGCACGCTCGAGGCGGAAGGGCTTCTCGACATTCGCCCGCACCGGAGCCCCATCGTGACGGTGCTCGACTACCAGACAGCGCGCGATCACTATGAGCTGCGCGCGCTGCTCGAAAGCGAGGCCGCGCGGCTGTTCGCCGATCGGGCGGACGAGTCGACGCTGCGCCGGCTCCAGGCCGAGACAACCGTGCTCGCTGAAGCGATCGAGAACGGGACCGCACGCGAGATCGTCCTCGCGAAGGATGGATTTCTCGAGGTCCTGTTCGAAGGTGCTCGCAATCCAACCCTCGCGCAACACGCACGCATGGCGTATGCCCGGCTTGCGACGCTTCGACTTCGGAGCCTCCAACGCCTCCAGCGCCGCATGGCGAGTGCCCAGGAAGTACGCAATGCGGTTGAGGCGATGCGGAATCATGATGCGGAGGCCGCCCGTGCGATGTGGAATCTGCACGTCCGTAGCGCCGCCGATGAAGCCCTCCTCGACGCGTATCCCGAGGAGCACCGACGTTTCCGGGACCCGTCGTCGGAGTAGCATCCTTCCCGACTGCGGGCTCGTGGACTGATCGCTCACCTCGCCAGGCGATCGCGATGATCGCGCGGCGTGCGGGGCTGACGAACCCAGGACGCCCGAGCCCGCGATTGCCTCCAGCCCTGGATCGAACCTTCGCTGCCGATGGATGCACCCGTCCGGCACGCGTGGGGCAGCCTGGCTGACCAGCTCGTCGCCACCGCATCCGATGTCGACACGCTTCGAGAGCCGCGGGAGCTGGGCGCACTCGTCGTGATCTTGATTGTCGGCGCCTGGCTCGTGACTCGTGACGCGGCCATGGGCCGTTATGACCGTATTTCGCGCATGTAAATCCAGCGACTCGGATCCAAATTTCCCATTGACAGCAAGTAACGGTCCAAATATGGTCACGATACGGCCCAATTATGGACACCCCAAGACTTCTACCCAAGGACGGCGAGGCTCATGAAAGCGCAACGGTTCGTGCTCGGCACTGCACTGGTAGGCATGCTCTTCCTCTCGGCATGCAGCTCCGCCGGGGAAGGCGGTCAGAGTGACGGTGGGGGCTCGGAAACGAGCCCAACCCCCGTGAATTTCGTCCTCAACTACACGCCCGGCCCACAGCATGAGGAGTTCGTCGTCGCCGTCAACGACGGCTTCTACGAGGACGCCGGTCTCGACGTCACGATGACGAGCCCCGCTGCCACCACCGACCCGATCAAGCTCGTCGCCGGTGGAAGCGCCGACATCGGGGTCGGGTACGCGGGCGACGTCGTCGCTGCCGCCGCGGAAGGTGTGCCGATCACCGCGGTCGCGACGATCCACCGTCGGATCGCCCTCGGTCTGCTCAGCAAGCCCGGTTCTGGGATTGAGACCCCGCAGGACCTCATCGGCAAGACCGTCGGACTCACCGCAATCCCGCAGAACAACGCCATGTTCAACGAGCTGCTCGCCGCGAACGACATCGACCCGAGCGAGGTGAACGTCGTTCCCGTCGGATTCAACGGCCCGCAGCTCGTGGCTTCGGGGGAGATCGATGCCGCCGACGCGGTGTCCTGGTACGAGAACGGCGTGTACGAACAACTCACCGGTGACGTCCCTACTTACCTCGAGTTCACCGACTTCGGCGTACCAGACGGCTACTTCATGACGCTGATCACTTCGAACCGCTACCTCGCAGAAAACCCCGAGACCGTCCAGAAGTTCGTCGAGGCGACGTTGAAGGCCGAAAAGTGGACGATCGAGAATCCTGAGGAGGCGCAGAGCATCCTGCTCGAGAACGTCGAGGACGTCACGCCAGAGTTCGCCGTGAACTCCCGCAGGATCCTCAACACCGTGATCGTCGACGACGTCTCACAGAAGCAGGGCCTCGGATGGTCCGACCCCGACGTTTGGCAGCAGCAGGCCGACTTCTACCTCAAGAGCGGGCAGATCACCAAGGCCGTCGACACCAGTGCCATCTTCACCAACGACTACCTCCCGGCGAAAGCCATCACGGTCGATGTTCCGACCGAGTAGGTCTGCCGCCACCATTCACCTCGTTCGCGCAAGACAAGGAGAGCACACATGACCATCACCAAACCGACGATCGGCAGCGAAGAGTGGGTGAGCCGGTGGGTGGACGTCATCAATGACGACGCGCAGATCGCTCGGATCGGCCGGTTCTTCGAGGGCCGCATGTGCATTCAGTTCGACGAGAAGCAGTACATCCTGCACATCGTCGGCGGACGCGTGCTGGACGTGCTCGTGGATCCGATCTGGGATAAGCCCTTCGACTTCAAGGTCAAGGCCGACGTCGAGACCTGGGCGGAGTCGGCGAAAGCCGTCCCGAAGCCGTTCTACCAGGACATCTTCGGGATGATGTGGAACCACGGCATGACCGTCGAGGGCAATGTCGTTCTCGCGATGCAGCAGATCCGGACCCTGAAGCTCATGCTCGCTGCGATGAAGCGCGTCTGAGCACCGCACCCGACCGTTCGAGAAGGCAGAGGAATCACCGTGACAGTTATCACCGAGCCCGTCACCGGGCAATACATGACGCTCACGCTCGAGGGCGTCGAGTACCGCATGTACTACGAGACCTCCGGGGACGGCGAGATCCCGCTGGTCTGCCTGCACACCGCGGGCGCTCACAACGCCGAGTGGCGCCACCTGCTCAATGACGAGTTCATGCGCAAGCACTTCAAGATCTACGCCTTCGACCTGCCGTTTCATGGGAAGTCCCTCCCACCCACGAAAGAGGTCTGGTGGGAGGACGAGTACCGACTCACGACGGCAAAGTTCGAGGGCTACATCATGGAGTTCATCCGAGCTCACGAGATGGTCCAACCCGTCGTCATCGGCTCGTCCATGGGCGGCAACATCACCCTCAAACTCGCCGCCGACCATGCCGATGAGATCTCAGCCGTGATTGGTCTGGAGGCGCAGGCGGGCGGTTATGAGGAGAATACCCCCGGGGTCTACCTCGATGTGCTCTACCGTCCGGACGTGCACGGCGGCGAGATCTCCGCGGAGAACATCGTGGACCTCTGCGCGCCCACCATTCCCGCGAATAACCGGTGGGAACTCTGGTGGCAATATACGCAGGAGGGTGCCGGGGTCTACAACGGCGATCTGTACTTCTTCAGCCGCGAGTGGGACATCCGCGACCGGCTCGACCAGATCGACACGAGCAAGGTCGCGGTCTATCTGATGACCGGCGAGTACGACTGGTCGTGCACTCCCGCCGACACCCTTCGTGCCGCCGAGGGCATCGCCGGCGCCAAGGTCACCATCATGGAAGGGCTGGGGCACTTTCCGATGAGTGAGGACTGGGATCTCTTCATGTCCTATGCCAAGCCGGTGTTCGACGAAATCATCGCCAACCGCCGCAGCTGACCCCACGGGAGACGCGGTGCACTCTCGCCGCGTCTCCCGCACCCGCAACCCGCACCGCAGGACAGGAGCGCCCCATGGCGACCACAGAACCACGAATGGACGACGTACCCGCCCTGGAAGTGCACGCGGTCAGCAAGTACTTCCATCCGCGAGGCAAGCCCCCCGTCGTCGCACTGAAAGCGGCGACGATTACCGTCAAGCGCGGCGAGTTCGTCTCGCTCCTCGGGCCGAGCGGATGCGGCAAGACGACCCTCTTCAACATGATCGCCGGCTTGATCGAGCCGAGCGAAGGCCGCATCGTGATCGACGGCGAAGACGTCACCGGAACCGCAGGTCACGTCGGATACATGTTGCAGAAAGACCTTCTGCTTCCCTGGCGGACGATTCTGAAGAACGTCACACTCGGGGCCCAGCTGCTCGGCCGCGACATTCGCGCCGTCGAGCAGGAGGCCCGATCACTGTTCGAGCGATTCGGTCTGAAGGGGTTCGAAGACGCGTGGCCGGCCAATCTCTCGGGCGGCATGCGGCAGCGCGCCGCGGTCATGCGCACGCTACTTTCCGGGCGCGACATCCTCCTGCTCGACGAGCCGTTCGGCGCGCTCGACGCTATGAGCCGCGCGAATATGCAGGCTTGGTTGCTTGACATCTGGAAGGAGTATGAGCGCACCGTCGTGTTCGTCACCCACGACATCGACGAGGCCATCTTCCTTTCCGACCGGATCATCGTGATGGGCGCTCGCCCTGGATCGGTGCGGCTTGAGATCACCGTCGAGAGCCCACGCCCTCGGGTGCTCGACGACGTCGAGACCGCCGCCTACCGCGCACAGCTGAAGCAGCGGATCCTCTCCGTGATCCATGGCGGGCCTGCCGCCGATGGGCCCCACCAGACGACTCCATCTGCCGCTCCCGTCGGGGCGGCTGGGTAGCTTGAGAGGATCGGCAATGACCACCGTCGCTGAGCGGACCAGTTCCCCACAGGGGGTCCCCGCGAGTCAATCACCCACCGATGGCGACATCGGCGCGCCGCGCGGAGGCTGGGCGAAGCGCTTCTTTGGCGCCATCCTCGCGCCCGCCGCAATCATCGTGCTCTTCCTCGCGATCTGGCAGATCCTCCCGCCGGCGCTCGGTGTGGAGAGTTACATCCTGCCCACACCGCTCGAGATCGCCGATCGCATCGTCCAGGATTGGTCCCTGCTCTGGCCGAACATGCTGGTCACGCTCAACGAGATCCTGCTGGGGTTCCTGCTCGCCTTCGTCGTCGCGATGATCCTCGGCGTTGCGGTGGCCCACTCCCGCGTCATCAATCGCGCGATCTACCCGTTGTTGGTCGCCTCGCAGACCGTACCCGTGATCGCGATCGCGCCCATATTCATCATTTGGTTTGGATACGGAATCCTGCCGAAGGTGGTGATCACCGCGCTCGTCTGCTTCTTCCCGCTCACCGTGAACGCCGTGGCCGGCTATGCTTCCGTCGACCCCGACGCCAAGATGCTGTTTAAGGCCCACGGCGCGGGTCGCATCCGCACGTTCCGGCTTCTCAGCCTGCCGAGTGCCCTGCCATCGATCTTCGCGGGCATCAAGATCTCGGTGACCCTCGCCGTGATCGGTGCAACCATCGGTGAGTGGGTAGGTTCGCAAGAAGGTCTCGGGTACGTCATCCTTCAGGCCTCTGCGCAGATCATCACCGCCCGAGTCTTCGCCGCAATCGTGTTGCTCTCGGTCATGGGTATCGCGCTCTTCCTGATCGCGACACTGGTCGAGCGGCTGGTCATGCCCTGGAGAGCGGCGACCCGACGGTGAGCAGTCTCGGCAACGGCGTGCTCGTGTCGGAGGTGCCACAATGATCGGCGTCGTGGGTTCGGCGGACTCGGTCGGTCATGTCGTAAGGATGGCCGAGAAGATGGACCTGGCAGAAGGACTCATCGCCCGCGTCTACAACCGCCCCGAGGAGGCGAGCGACCTAGCGGCCGAGATCGACCCCGCCTGCAACATCATCCTCTTTACTGGTCGTGTACCGTACGCACTCACCGTCGCGCGCACGCGTCTCACCGCTACTCCCCAGTACATCCCGCATTCCGGAGTAGACCTCTATCGCACGCTCGTGCTGCTTGCTCGCGAGCATGGCGGGGTGATTCCACGACTGTCGATCGACACGCTGGACGAGCAGGTTGTGCGCGAGAACTTCGAGGAGGTCGGCCTGGTCGCACCGCGGCACGTGTACGCACTCGGCGACCTCGCGGCGGGCGACGCGGCACGCGCCGAGGCTATGGTGGCGTTTCACCGCGAGCAGTTCGACCGGGGCAACACCGACCTCGCGGTCACCTGCATCGCATGGGTGCGCGAGCAGCTCGAACATGAGCAGATTCCTGCCGTACGCGTCCGGCACACGGACAGCTCGGTGCGCGACAGCCTGAACCGGGCGACGCTCACCTCTCAACTTGAGCGGTCCGAGGCGTCGCAGGTCGCGGTGCTCGCGGCGCCCGGCGGCGACGGTGACTTCTCGGCCGATGTGTGGGAGCACTTCGAGACACTGGCGCGGATCGTGGACGGTCGGATGATGTCCGGCGCAGGGTCCACGACGATCCTGACCACCCGGGGATCCCTCGAACGAGAACTCAACCGCGGCCAAGTTCGCCGCATCCTTGCAGAGCTCAGTGCCGCGCAGTCATGGATCGGCGTCGGCCTGGGCCATTCGCTCCCGCACGCCGAGGAGAACGCCAAGTACGCCCTGACGGTCGCGGCCGTGACGCAGGACCATCACGAAGTACTGCCAGACGAGTCGATTCGCCGGCTCTCGGATAGCACGACAGCCAAGCTCCGCCTGCGGAACACCGATTCCAGGCTCATGGCGGCCGCGCGCCTGGGCGGGATCGGGCCAACGACGTTCTCCCGGCTGCAGGCCGCGCTGGCCAAGCTCGGTCGCGAGGACATGACCGCGAAAGAGCTCGCGCGGGCGTACGGTGTGGAGCCTCGGTCGGCTCGGCGGCTGCTCGTCGCCCTGCAGAAGGCTGGGATCGCACGCCCGCTCGGCTCACAAGCCCCGCCCGGGGCCGGCCGCCCGCAGGTCGTCTACAAGATCGATCTGGAGTTGCTGTTCGACCCGGATTCCGCCTCGGCCGCGGGAGCCGCCGATGTCACCACGAGAGGCGCCTGACCATGGACGACATCACCCTTGCGGAGCTCATCGAGCTGCGTCGAGACCTGCACCAGCACCCAGAGGTACGATTCGCCGAACATCGCACTGCAAAGGTGTTGGCGGCCCAACTGGCCGGCCTCGGATTCACCGTGACCGAGGGTGTGGGCGGTACCGGGGTCCTCGCGACAATGGATTCGGGCCTCGCCGGCCCGCACGTCATGCTGAGGGCCGACATGGATGCCCTGCCCACGACGGACATCAAGGCTGTGGCCTATGCCTCGCAGACGCCTGGGATTGCACACGCCTGCGGTCATGACGTGCACTGCGCGGTCGTGATGGGTGCCGCTCGGCTCCTCGTCCGCGACGACGCGCTCGCCGGCGGGGGTCGACTCACCATCCTGTATCAGCCCGCTGAAGAGATTCCGTTCGGCGAGACCAGCGGCGCGGCCGCCGTGCTCGAGACCGGACTGCTCCAGGCCGAACCGCCCTCCGCAGTATTCGGCATCCACTGCTGGCCGCACCTGCCGAGCGGCACGATCGGTCTCGACGAGCGAACCGCGATGGCGTCCAAACTGGCCTTCAAGGTCTCGGTTCGCGGCAAGGGCGCACACGCGGCCACGCCGCAACTCGGGGCTGATGCGTTGCTCGGCGCGAGTCAGATCGTGGTCGCGCTGCACACCGTCGCGAGTCGCGAACTCGATCCGAGCGACCGCGTCGCGATGAACGTCGGCACCATCGCATCGGGAAGCAGCCAGAGCATCGTCGCCGCGAATGCCGAATTGAGCGGCACGGTTCGCACCGTTCGAAAGGATGTGGGCGAACGGCTCAAGGCGAGCATCGAGCGCGTGTCGACGGGTGTCGCTGCGGCATATGGCTTGACCGCCGTCGTGGACTGGAAGAACGAAATGCCTGCCGTCCTGAACGACCCGAGCCTTGTCGACCGTGCACGGGAGGTCATCGGATGGAGTGAGGACGTCGAGGCGGTGACGATGATCGCCGACCCGCCGATGACAGCCGATGATTTTGCACTGTACGCGGAGCGCTGGCCCAGTCTCTACATGAAGCTCGGTGTCGCCCGGCCAGGAGCCCGTGCGTGGCCCTCCCTCCACGATGGCGCATTCGACGTCGACGAGGCCTGTATCCGAACGGGTGCGATCGCTATGGCGCGCGTGGCCGCGGATGCGCTCGCGGGCGCGCCGACCGCGCACTCCGCGGATCGTGACGCGGCACACGCGCGGAGCACGCGATGAGGGCGATCAGCATCATCGGCGGGCGCGAAGTCCACACAGCGACGGCACCTCGCCGCATCCTCGGGTACCGCGGGAAGCTCGTCGGCGAGGCCAACGATGCCGACCGCGGGGTCGTCGATCTCGCGGTCGGCACGGCCGCAGCCGGCCTCGCGGTACCGTTCCCTCCAGCTGAGCGAGCCCGAGTGCTACGCCGGTTCGCTGAGCGCGTTTCCGACCGCATCGACGAATACACCGACCTCCTTTGCGATGAATGCGCCAAGCCCGTCGCCGAGGCTCGTGCCGAGGTCCTCCGCGCCATCGCGGTGTTGGAGGAGTGCGCAGAGGAGGCAACTCGGATCCTCGGACACCTCGTCCCCGTTGAGGGCGTCGCCGGCTCCGAAGACCGTACGGCGTTCACGGTTCGTCGTCCGGTCGGCGTCGTCGCCGCCATCACACCCTTCAACGGGGCCCTGCTCTCCCCCGCGCACAAGGTCGGCGCTGCGCTCGCCGCGGGCGCGGCGTGCGTCCTCAAGCCCGCCGACGCGACGCCGCTGAGCGCATACCGATTCATGCGAGACCTGCTCGACGCCGGTGCACCGGCCGACCGGTTCGCCCTGCTCGTCTCGCACGGCGCGGCGGTGCCGACCGAGCTGGTGGCCCACCCGGGTGTGGCGATGGTGTCGTTCACCGGTAGCACGTCGGTCGGCCTCAGCATCCGCCGCACCCTCGGGCTCCGCCCCGCGATCCTCGAGCTCGGGGGCAACGCCCCACTCATCGTGCACTCGGACGCCGACGTGTCTGCCGCGGTCGAGGCCGCCGTTCCGGGCGCCTTCGGCTACGCGGGCCAGGTCTGCATCAGCGTGCAGCGCATTCTCGTTCACGAGTCACGGTATGAGGAGTTCAAGAAGAAGTTCCTGCGCGGCGTGTCGGCGCTCGTCGTCGGCGACCCTTCAGATCCCCTGACCGAGGTCGGACCACTGCTGACCGAGGAACGCGCGAGGCAGCTCGAGGCGAACGCGCGCACGGCCGTGGCTGCCGGTGCGACGGCGCTCACGGAAATCCGACGGGAGGGCGCCTTGCTCTGGCCCGTGGTCCTCGAGGGCACGGACCCATTGAGCGGGATCGTCTGCGAGGAGGCGTTCGGGCCGATCGTGGCGTTGTTCTCGTACTCCGACCTCGACGAGGCATTCGCGCTCGCCAACCTCACAGAGTACGGCCTGCAAGCCGGCGTCTACACATCGGACTACTCCGTGATGCATCGGGCGACCGAAGCCCTGGACTTCGGCGGCGTCATCTTCAACGACACCTCCCGGTACCGCGTGGACCGGATGCCGTACGGCGGCGTGAAGGCGAGCGGCTCAGGCACCGAAGGGGTGCGCTACAGCATTGAGCAGATGACCTCCGAGCGTTTGGTGGTCATGCGCCCCGCTGCACGATGAACCCGCCGCCGTCGTGGACCTCAGCGCCGGCCTCCTACTTGGGGACTTGGTGTCGAGCACGACACGGGAAGTCATCGCTGTCTAGGAGCAGTCCGGTCCACCGGTTCGCTTCGTCTGCGGGGCATCCGCCGCCGCTACCTCAGCCCGCCCGATGTCGACATCGACCGAGCCTCACCGGGAAACGCCCTCCGCGGCACCCCGATCGGCTTCACCCCGGACGAGCTGACCGAAAGCGGTCGACGCACCGAGGCGCCCACACCATCACGGTGCGCATATGGGTCCGCCACCTCATCGTTCTCGAAGAACCCCACCGCATCGTCAACCCACGGATCGCCCCGCCACCCGGCCTGCACCGTCGAGCCGAAGTTGTTCGGCGAGCCACGCCGCCTGGATCGGCCATTGCGCCGCTCCTCCACCCTCGTGTTCGTTGAAGTGATACTCCGTGATATCCGCGGCATGGCCAGCCCAGTGGTTTCGTGCCGCGAACACCGTCGACGGAGGGCACACGGGGTCCATCATGCCGACCGAGAAGATTGCGGGCGCCGTTGCGCGCTTGGCGAAGTTGACGCCGTCGAAGTAGGAGAGCGTCTTGAAGGATCTGGCGGCTGCTGATCGATGCACCGACAGGTACCGCACAATCTCTTGGTATGGGTCACTGGCGGTGAGCCCGACGGCGCGCTCGAAATGACAGAGGAAAGGGACGTCGGGCATCGCCCCGACAAGTCCCGCACTCAGCCCCGCAGCCGCGATGGCTATCCCGCCGCCCTGGCTCTTGCCGGTGACGGCCACGCGACGCTGATCCACCCCACGCATCGCCCGCACGGCATCGACCGCCAGCACCGCGTCGGTGAAGACCCGCCGGTAATAGTAGGTGGTTGGGTCATCGATCCCGCGCGTCATGAAGCCAGCCGCCGAGGCGCCGGTGCCGTGCGGGTCGGCGGTCCCGCCGGTGTCTCTCGCGTTCCGCTGCCCGCGCGTATCCATGAAGAAGTACGCATATCCGGACGCCGGCCACTGAAGGCGCTCGTGGGGAAGGCTCACCCCGCCGCCGTACCCATTGAATTCAACAACGGCCGGCAACGGATCCTCTCGTCCCGCCGGCTCGATGAACCAGCCACCGATCCGATCGCCCCCGAAGCCGCTGAACGAGACGTCATACACGTCGAAGACGCCGAATGGAGCGTCCACGCGGCTGAGCAACGGCGGCTCGGCCAGCCGCCGGGAATCCGCAAGCGTCAGAGCCCAGAACTCATCGAAATCGGCGGGCTCGGCCACCTCGGGCCGATACGCGCGAAGTTGATCAACCGGGAAGTCAAAGCGCGGCACGTCTCATCCTCATCTGCTATAGCAATTCTTTACGATGTGCTATAGCGTCTCACGGAATACCGCTTGCAGGCAATTGAAGGGGCTTGGCTGCACGACTGGGTCATCACCTGCAGAAGGGCTGCGGCGCGGCATCAACGAAACGCATCCTTTGGAAGGACGGCCCACGACATGAATCCACGAAAGCATCCCCGAACGGCGCCAGCGCTCACCGCACTGGCGTTGATCATCGGCGGGATCATCGCCGCGCCGGCGCCCGCGTCCGCGTCGCCACTTGCGCTCGATGTCACCGATGCGCCGTTCTCGGCCGTCGGGGATGGCGTCACGAACGACCGGCCCGCTATCCAGGCGGCGCTCGATACGGCCGGGGCACACGTCGACGGCGGCTCCGTGACCGTCCCCGCCGGGCAGAACTTCCTCAGCGGCGGACTCAGAATTCCGAGCAATGTCACGCTCGTGGTGGACGGCACGATCACGCAGAGTCAAGACCCGTTGGACTATCACGCTGATCCGACGACGACGCCGCCCATCTCACAGCCCACGATCGGGAAGTTCACGACAAGCGGCGTGATGTACGACCAAGCCATGTTCCACAATGACCCATTCATCATGTCCTGGGGAACGAGCAACGCGACGCTGACCGGAAGTGGAACCATCCAGATGACCTGGAACGGCTCCACCACGAACTCCATCTATACGATGGCGATCGGCTTTCTGAACACACAGAATTTCGCGATCGAGAACGTCGAGATCTTGGGTGCCCGATCATTCATCGTCGCGGTATACGGCGCGACGGGTGGCGTCGTGCGAGATCTGGAGATCGACAGCGCCGACGTCGTCAATACCGATGGTGTGAGCATCATCAACTCGCAGGACCTCCTCGTGGAGGGCAACTTCGTCGATGTCCGCGATGACGGACTGTACGCAGTGACCCGGATCGTCGACCCGCGCGACTACAACCCGAACTCGTGGTGGACCAATCGCATTCTGCAGCCAAGCAAGAACATCGAGTTCGCGGACAATTACGTGGTCTCAACGACTCGCGCCGTTGCGATCCGCGGCACGGTTCATGGTGAATCGGACCTGAAGCCCACAGAGACCACCGATCTCTGGTTCCATGACAATCATCTTGAAAGCCCGAACGAGGCCGTCGGGTGCTGGGAAACCTCGCAACCATCACCGATGTCGCGGTACACGTTCGAGAACAACACCTACGTCAGCCCCGCGACATACCGCACCGGCGGGAACGGCAAGTGCCTGATCACGGACTTCATCAACGACTTCGGGGCGCCCAGCACCGCGGATCTGCACAACGGCGACTTCACCCACGAGGACGCGTGGTGGACTGAAGCGGGGGACGCTCAGGTCGTCGCGAATGACGACCCGTCGCTGCCGGCGGGAGCGCTTGCTGCCGCCGCATCTCTGGACGGTTTCATCGGCTACCTCCCCGCGAGTTCCATCGCAGGGTCCGCCGAGCTCGCTGAAGGTCTCGGGCTCGGACCGGCCAAGCTGCCGTCGAACGGCACTCCCATGCCGTCTGCGCTGGCGACGAGCGAACGGTTCGACCTCTCCGCTCGTGTTCAGACAAGCGGCGCGCCCCTTCGAATGTTCGCCGTGGACACCTGCAGCGGCAGGATCCTCGCGGAACGCGACGTCACCGCGACCTCCTTGACGCGCGTCACACTGCCGTTCATCGTCGTCAATAATGCCTGCGGCAACGTTCGAGTCGGGTTCGCGACCACCTCCGGCGCAAGCGGGGACTGGGCGATCGTCGATGATGTCGCGCTCACCAACTCGGTCATCGACGACACCGACGCCTCCGCTGTCGTGTATTCGGGGAACTGGCGCCTCTATACGAACACCCCGACTGCGGACATCGACGAGACCCGCTCGGTGGGATTCAACATGGGCGACAGCGCAACGGTCACCTTCACCGGCAAGCGCGCTTGGGTGTACGGAAACCTCGGACCCTCACTCGGCATCATCACGATCTCCGTGGATGGCTTCGTCGTAGGCACCGTCGACACCTACAACGCGACGTCAGCGCAGGCGCAGCTTCTCTACGACACCGGCGAAATTCCATGGGGCGAACACGTCATCGTCATGCAGATCACCGGGAAGAATCCCTTGGCCGCTGACGACCGATTCGGATTCGACGCACTCCTCGTGGACCGCATCATCGACGACGACGACACAGCCCTCGTCACGTACTCGGGCTCGTGGACGCGGTATACGAACACCCCGCTTCTCGATGTGAAGGGCACTCGGCATGCTGGCCAAAATGCCGGGTCGACTGCGTCTGCTTCGTTCGACGGCTCGCGCGTGTGGATCTACGGAAACGTAGGCCCAGCCCTCGGCCACTTCGAGGTCTACCTCGATGGTGCGACGACACCGGTCGCCACGGTCGATCCGTACGCGCCCGCCGTCGTGCAAGGCATTGCACTGTGGGACAGTGGCCCGCTCGCACCCGGCCCGCACACCATCAGCCTCAAGCTCACCGGCACAGCCAACCCCGCTTCTACACACACCAGAGTCGGGTTCGACGCCATCCTGGTCGGCAACGACTGATCCACTCGACGACGAGGCCCCCGGCGATTGGTGGGTTCTCACGATCCCCGCAACACCCTGAGTTTCAGGGGGTTGCGGGGATCGTGGTTTCTGGGGAGTTGAAGGAGCGCTTCTTCGAGGCGTTGGGTCGTGAGAGTGGCAGCGTCACGGCGGCTGCGCGCGCTCGGGGTGAATCGGAACACCGCGTTCGGACGGGTTCGGCGATCGGGTATTTGCGGGTGTGGAAAGCGAGGCCGTGCCGGGCATCCGGAGCGCGGAGAGTATGACCGTCTGCGCGCCGCTGGTGTTTCGGCGGCGAGATGCGGCGGCGCGGGTCGGGGTCAATGAACGTACAGCCCAGGACTGGGATAAGGGGATCCGCAAGATGAACAACTCGCGGCTCTATCCGGATGGTCGTCGAATCGATGACAAGACTGGGATGACCAGTCTCGTCACGGCCGCCCCGTCACTATCGCGGGTGAAGATCGAGGCGCAGCTGCATCCCCGGTTCGTGACTCTGCTCGAACGCCAACAGATCGCTGACCGGTACCGGGCGGGTGAATCGCTGCGCGCGATCGGGCGGGCGCTCGGGCGGGCGCTCGGGCGGCCGGCGTCCACGATCAAGCGTGAGATCGACGCCCGCTCGATGAACGGCGTCTCCCGGCCGCACCGGCCGCAGCGAGTGTGGGCGAGCAGTCGCGCGCGCCCGAAACCAGCCAAACTCGCCCAGCTCCCGTGCCGCGATCGGTCGGGTGAAGGTGCGAGGGGTCCGCGGAGAGCAGGCAGAGTCTCGCGGACCCCTCACGTGTCGTGGTGCCGACAGGTCCCGGCCCGAGTTTGACTGGCCGGCTCAGCCTGGGTCATGCGGTCAATGCACGCACGCCCGGGCTCGCACCGAGGCGGTCACCGATCGAGTTGAACGCCCAGATCGCCAAGACCATGACCAGGCCGGGGAAGATCACATAGTTCGGCGCGTCATAGATCCGGTCATACCCAAAGCGGATGAGTGAGCCCCACGATGCGTCCGGAGGCTGGACCCCGAGCCCAACGAAACTCAGCGACGCCTCGATGATGATCACGTGCGCCGCGTTGACGGTGGCCTGCACCGCCAGCTGGGGCACCATGTTCGGCAGCAGTTCGCGGAAGATCAGCCGACCCGGCGATGCGCCGTACGCGCGTGCCGCGAGCGCGTAGTCGCTCTTCACCTCGCCGAGCGCGATCGCTCGGACCAGGCGGGCGGTCGATGGGCTCAGGAGCACCCCGATGATGAGGATCAGGTTGCCGATCGACGTGCCGAGTGCCGCGACGAACACGAGTGCCAGGAGGAGACCCGGGATTCCCATGATCACATCCGCGAGTCGCATCAGCGGTTCGGAGATCACGGGCCTCGCGAGCGCTGCCGCGAGCCCCCAGATCACCCCGAGCACCATCGAAAGCAGGGTGGCTCCGAGCGCCACCAACAGTGAGATCCTGCCGCCGTACAACGTCCGCGCCAGCAGGTCACGTCCGAGTTCGTCCGTGCCGAACCAATGTTGCATGGACGGGCCCGCCAGCTGTGTTTCACCGATCTCAGCGGGGCCGTACGGCGTGAGGAGCGGTGCTGCCAGACACGCCAGCGCGAGAAGGCCCAGGACGATCAGTGGGAAGATCCACCCGCGACTGCGTCGATCGCGGTTCCGTCTGCGGGTGTTGCCGGGTACGAGGAGAGCGGCGGTGCTAACCATTTCGTCGAACTCGCAATCTCGGGTCGAGGACCCCGTAGAGCAGATCCACGATCAGGCTCACCAGGATGAACATGGCGCTGATGAGCAGCGTCGTGGCTTGGACGATCGCGTAGTCGCGCTTCCCGACGGCCTCGATCGCGAGCGAGCCGAGCCCAGAGAATCCAAAGACGTACTCGATGACGACCGCGCCGCCGAGGAGGCCGCCGGTCATCAGTCCGACGATGGTCAGCGCAGGAATGAGGGCGTTCTGGAGGGCGTGATGGGTGATGATCTTGCCCTTCGAGACTCCTTTACCTTCGGCCGTTCGGACGTATGGGGACGAGAGCGCTTCGATCAGCGAGGCACGGATGAATCGGATGAGGATTGGTGCGCTCACGATCGCGAGTGTCGTCGCAGGCAGGATCATCCGCTCGAGGTTGGCGCCGATGCCCTCGGATATCGGGACGAAGCCGCGCGAGGGAACAAGGTCCAGCCAGACCCCGAACACCATGATGAGCAGGACGCCGAGCAGGAACTGCGGCGTCGACATCGCGATGCTGCACAATCCTTGGACGAAACGGTCCACCGCGCCGCCGGGCCGGCGAGCGCTCACGATGGACACCGGCAACGAGATGATCACGGTGAGCAGGAGTGCAAGGACCGCGAGCTCGACCGTTGGTCCAATGCGGCCCGCGATGAGTTCGGTCACGGAGTACTGGCTGAAGTAGGAGACGCCGAAGTCGCCGCGTACTGCTCCAAGCAGCCAGTTCCAATACTGCACGATGAGGGGCTGGTCGAGGCCGAGGTCGGCGCGCATCTGCGCAATGACCTCAGGGCCGACCGTTGACGTTTCGCCCAATCTCGTGATGATCGGGTCGCCAGGCAGGAGACGGAGGACGAAGAAGACGAGGACCGAGGTGGCGACGAGCAAGAGCACGCTCGTCGCCACCCGGGTCACGAAGAACTTGACCAAGAGCTGGGTCAGCCTTCGATCGACGCCGACTCGAGATGGAGCGAGGTCCCCGCGCCATTCGACCAGATGCCAACCACGTCGGCGGACGATGCCGAGAGGTTGGAGGTGATGAGCGGGATCACGACCGGGACCTCCTCACTGATGATCTGCTGGAGAGTGTAGAAGGCCTCGGCGCGCTCGGCACTGTCGCCGATGGCAAGGGCGTCGTCGTACGCCTGCTCGAACTCCGGCGCGTCCCAGTTGCACTCGCACGCGCCAGCTCGGGCCCACTGGAACAGATATGCCGGGTCGTAGGGGGCCGCCGAACCCGTCGGCACGATGTAGCCGGGGAACGACTGGCCAGTGGGAATGAACGCCGGCGTCCACTCGGCGACAGGCTTCAGGACGATCTCGAGGTTGATGCCGATCTGGGCGAGGCTGTCCTTCAGGATCTCGGCCGCTGCGACCTTCTCGGGTTGCATCCCGGCCGGGCCCCACCACGTGAGCGAATCGCCCTCGTTGACACCAGCCTCCGCGAAGAGCGCCTTGGCCTTGTCGAGGTCGTAGGTGTAGTCGGTGAGCCCCTCAGGAGCGAAGAAGTCCGCCGTCGAGGCGATGGGGTTGTTCGTCGGAGCCGTGATTCCGAAGCCGTAGTAGGCCTTCTCGAGGATCGTGTCGCGGTCGGTCGCGTACGAGAGCGCCTGCCGTGCCCGAACGTCGCTGAAGGGCGGCGACGTGGTGTCGATCTTCCAGGTCTGCGTCCAGTGGAACGGCTCCGCGCTGATAACGGTGAAGTCCTCGCTCGCGCGGAACTTCTCGGCGTCCGCATACGAGAGGTTGAACATCACGTCCAGCTCACCCGCGCGCAGCGCCGTGGTCGCCGCCGTCGAGTCGGCGACCTTCACGATGTTGATGGCCTCGAGCGGGGATGCCTCGCCGAAGTACTCCTCGTTCCGGACGAGGTCGACGTGATCGTCAGGTACGAAATCAGCGAGCCGGAACGGCCCCGTCCCGTTCGGGGTCACGTTGATCTCGTCGAGCGTGTCGATGTCGATGATCTTGACGTCCGTGATCGCCAGCGGCAGCACCGATTGGGGAGTCTCGGTGTTGATCACGACGGTGCGGTCGTCGGGTGCGGATACGTCGCTGATGGCCTTGATTTTCGGGAACGCTTTCGCGCCCGTGTTGGGGTCGAGGTAGTACTCGAACGCCTGCACGACATCTTCGGCGACGAGCTCGGTGCCATCGTGGAACGAGATGCCCTCACCAAGCGTGAACGTCCACTCGGTCAGTTCATCGTTCGACGACCACTCCGTGGCGATATCACCCGCCACGGAGCCGTCTTCGATCTGCTTCGTCAGCCCGTTCCACAGCAACGGGTAGAGCGTCGTCTCGAAGGCGAGGGTGGTGACCGCCGGATTCAGCTGCGAAATGTTGTCGGCGGCGCCGACCACGATGCTTCCGCCCGCACTCTCCGGCGTATCGCCCGCGCCGGGTTGGGCGGAACTCGAACAGCCGGCGAGCAGGAGGGTGGCAGCGGCGAGAGCCGCGACGAGCTGTGTCTGCCTCTTCATGGGGGGTTACCCTTCTTTGACAACGAGCGGGGGGCCTCGGCGTTGAGGCCGGGTGGGGCCAGCGTAGAGTGCTATAGCATTTGACGTCAAGCAAATCCTATAGCGTTTTCGGTGGGTGGGGCCGCCGGTTCGAGATGGGCCTTTCGGCCACGCCGATGCATGGCCCTGGTGCGGTGCGGCGCCCGGTCATTCCATGCGGACGCCGCCGTTGACGTCGTACGTCGCACCGGTCACGAACGACGCACTCGCGGACGCGAGGCTGCAGACAACCCATGCCACCTCAGCCGGTGACCCGAATCGACCGAGCGGCACCCCGGCCTCCAGGCTCTGATGCGCCCGTGCATCCAGCTGATCGGTGATCTTGGAGGCGATCGGCCCCGGAGCGACGGCATTTACGCGTATGCCCTCCGGCGCGAGGAGTCGAGCGAAGCTTCGCGTGATGGCGAGAATGGCGGCCTTGCTTGCCGCGTAGTGCATGCCCGTCGTGATCGCGCCGACCTCTCCGGCGATCGATGAGATGTTGACGATGCAGCGGTCGCCGTCAGCGGCACGGAGGAGCGGCAGCGCCGCACGGGAGAGCAGGAATACGCCTCGCGCGTTGGTCTCCATCACCGAATCCCACGCGTCGACAGAAATATCCTCGTACCCCACATACGGGCAGACGCTCCCGTTGTTCACCACGACGTGAAGTGAGCCCCAGAGCGCGGTGACCTCGTCGAGGAGGGCGTCGATCGACTCGGGCGACCTCAGATCGAGCCGGCTGACGCGTGCACGCCCTCCCGCGGACTCGATCCGCTCGGCAAGTGCGCCTGTGGACTCAGCGTCCGTCGCATAGGTGAGCCAGAGCTCCGCGCCATCCGCGGCGAGAAGCTCCGCGGTGGCAGCGCCAATGCCGCCACTCGCGCCCGTGACCAGAATCCTTCGCTGATGTGTTGCATCCATTTCCAAATGCTATAGCATCGCCGCTATGAAACGACCCCGCGTAGTCATCGTTGATTCTGATCTTCCCGGCGACACCGGAGAGTCCGACCTGAAGGAGCACGGCTTCGAGGTTGCCCGGGCCAAGACCCGGTCGACGCGGGACATCCTCGAGGCCGCCCACGGTGCGGACGCGCTCATCGTGCAGTGGCAGCACATCGGACCGGACCTGATGGACCAGCTGCCCGACCTCCGCCTCATCAGCCGCCTCGGCATCGGGTACGACATGGTCGACGTAGACGCGGCGACGGAGCGTGGGATCGCCGTCGCGAACACCCCGGCGTACTGCATCGAAGAGGTGGCCACCCATACGCTGGCGCTTGCGCTGTCCTTGGCGCGCGGAGTGCACCGTTACGACCGGAGCGTGCGGAACGGCGCGTGGCAGGCCGCCTCCGGGCGCCCCGCCGCAATGCGGCCCTCCAGCACACGGGCCTTGGTCGTCGGTTTCGGCCGCATCGGATCAGCGGTCGCGCGCTCGCTCGCCGCCATCGGCTTCGACGTGAAGATTCACGACCCGTTCGTGAGTGCCGAACAGATCCGGCGCGAGGGGTTTCACCCCGTCGAACTCGATGCCGGTCTCCGCGAATGCGAGCTCGTCACGCTGCACCTCCCCCTCACCACCGAGACCCGCCACCTCCTCGGACGCGAGCGTCTGGAACAACTTCCGGTGGGTGCGTACGTCGTGAACACCTGCCGCGGCGGCCTCATCGATGAGGCGGCGCTCGTGGATCTGCTTCGTGAAGGCCACCTGGGCGGGGCCGGCCTCGACGTCTTCGAGGAGGAGCCGCTGCCACCCGACCACCCGCTCCTGCAGCTCGACCAAGTCATCATCACACCGCACGCGGCGTGGTACTCCGAACCCGCCGTCGTCGATCTGCCGCGACACGCCGCACTCAACGTCATCCAGTTCTTGCGAGGCGACCATGTCGGCTCGATCGTCAACCGTGACTACACACGGTTCGCCACCTCCGAGGCGGTCTCGTCGTGAGATTCGCACGATTCGGGTCGCCGGGCTCCGAGCGCCCCGCCCTGATCGCCGACGACGCAGCCTGGGACCTCACACCCGTGACAGCCGACCTCGACGGCGCCTTCTTCGCGTCCGACGGCATCGATCGCGCCGCCGCCGCCTACACCGAGGGCGTGCTCGAGCGGCTTGACACGACCGGACTCCGCCGCGGCGCACCGATCGCACGCCCGTCCGCCATTGTGTGCATCGGGATGAACTACGCCGCGCATGCCGCCGAGTCCGGCATGACGCCACCGAGCGAACCCGTGCTGTTCCTGAAAACCCCGAACACCGTCTGCGGCCCGGACGACGACGTCCCGCTCCCACCGGGTTCGACGGCAACCGACTGGGAGGTCGAGTTGGGCGTCGTGATCGGCAAGCGTGCGAGCTACCTATCGGCCGGTGCGGATGTCTCGCGCTATATCGCAGGCTTCGTCGCCGCCAACGATCTCTCCGAACGCGCCCACCAGATCGAGGTGTCGGGCGGGCAATGGAGCAAGGGGAAGTGTTCCCCCGGGTTCTGCCCGGTCGGTCCGGAGCTGGTCACGCCGTCGGACCTGGATCACCGCAATCTCGGGCTGCGCAGCTGGGTGAACGGCGAGCCTCGCCAGAATTCCTCGACAGCCGACATGATCTTTTCCGTTGAACGCCTCATCGTCGAGGTAAGTCAGTACCTGGCACTGGAGCCGGGCGACCTGCTGCTGACAGGGACGCCCGAGGGCGTCGCACTCTCCGGGAGATTCCCGTACCTCGCCGCGGACGACGTCGTCGAGATCGAGGTGGACGGACTCGGCCGCCAGCGTCAGCGGATCGTCCCCGCGCGCCACCCGCAACTCACGCCTGGACGCTGAGGGACCGAACGCCAATGACCGGTGCCCTGTCCGTCGCTGAGGTCCGCCTCCACTGGCGTGAGGCCGCGCCCGCGCTCGGAGTCTCGACGCTCTGCGTCGAGGTACTGCGCGAGACTGTGCGCTCCGAGGCCGTTTCGACGGCCGAGATCGCGGACGCGCTGGGCATCACGCAGAATGCCGCTTGGCAGCAGCTGCGCCGGCTCCGCGCCGCGAAGCTGGTGACCCAACGACGTGACACACACCCGCGCGGTGCCGGCGGGATCTCCTACTGGCGCGCTGACCCCACAGCGATCGCGGCAGTCCTCGACGATCTGTTCATCGAGATCCTGGGCGACCTCACCGGGTGACCGGATCGGTGAGCGGAACCCCGTAGTCGACGAGAAATCCACCGTCGACCCAGAGCGTCTGGCCGGTGATATACGACGCCTCCTCAGAAGCCAGGAACGCGACGGCCGCGGCCACCTCGGACGGACGAGCAAGCCGCTGCTGCGGGATCCGGGCGAGGATCCGGTCGGGATCGAGGCGCCCCGATTCGACTCCCTGCAGATAGACGCCAGTCTCCACGTACCCGGGACCGACCGCATTGACCCTGACACCGCGTGCGGCCCACTCGGCGCCCGCGGTCGCGGTCAGGGCGACCACAGCGGCCTTCGTCGTGGCATACGGCGCACGGCCGGCCTGGCCGCGCGCACCGATCGAGGTGATGTTCACAATCGAGCCGCCCCGATCCAGCATGATTCTTCCGGCGGCCTGCATGCAGTGGAACGTTCCGTGGAGGTTGACGTCCACGACGCTGCTCCAGTCCTCCCAACTGAGCGACTCCAGAGGACGGTGCCGCTGGATCCCGGCGTTGTTGACGAGCACGTCCAATCGACCATACGAGGTGAGGACCACGTCGAACGCCTCCTGCACGGACTCCGGATCGCGCACGTCGAGCTCGACCCAGGAGATGCCATCGGCGTGGGTCGTGGTGTTCCCCGGGACAAGGTCCGCAGCCACCACGTGGAATCCGTCGCGCTGAAGGCGCTCGGCGATCGACCAGCCGATGCCCGCCGCGCCGCCCGTGACGACCGCGACTCTTCCGCCGTTCATGCGGCCGCCATCGCGTGTGCGCGCCGTTGGCGTTCGATGCGCGGGTCGGCAACGGGGATCGCCGCAAGCAGCTCCCTCGTGTACGGATGCTCTGGAGCGGAGAACAACGACTCGCGATCCCCCATCTCGACGATCTTGCCGTGCTGCATCACCGCGAGCCGTTGGGTCATGTAGCGCACCACCGCGAGATCGTGACTGATGAAGAGATAGGTGAGGCCGAGCTCGCGTTGCAGCTCGCGCAGCAGATTCAGCACCTGCGCCTGGATCGATACGTCAAGTGAGGACACGGACTCGTCGAGCACCATGAAGCGCGGCCCCAGCGCCAGCGCACGGGCGATCGCCACGCGCTGACACTGGCCGCCGGACATCGTTCTGGGGTATCGGTCCCGGAACTCACGGGGCAAGCCGACCATGTCCATGACTTCATCCACGCGCGCAGACCGGGTCTTTCGCGTGCCGACACGGTGTGCGTCGAGCGGCGCCTGGATGATCCGCTCGATCGTGTGCCGACGGTTGAGCGCCGCGAACGGATCTTGGAAGACCATCTGGATCTCGCGGCGGAACGCTCGCAGATCTGGTGATGACATTTCCGTGATCTGGCGCCCATCGATCTCCACGCTGCCGCGATCCACCGGGGTCAACCCGAGCACCGCTCGCGCCACGGTCGACTTCCCCGAGCCGGACTCGCCGACGAGTCCGAACGATTCTCCGGCACGAATCTCGAAACTCACCCCGTCGATCGCGGTGACGTGCTCGCGCGCCCCGAGCTTGAACTGCTTGTGCAGATCACTGACGCGCACGAGGGGCTCACCGGGCGCGTCGGGCACTGCAGCCGTGGGCCGGGCTGGGACGCTCGGCCGGTCGTGGAGCGTTGCGAGCGTGGGAATCGGGGCGTCCACATCGGCATCGAGTCCCACGACGGCGCCGAGCAAGGCCCGGGTATACGGATCGTTCGGGTGGTGGTAGAGCTGGTCGGCGGTCGCCGACTCGACGATCCGCCCATGGCGCATGACCATGATGTCGTCGCAGAGCCCGGCCGCGACCCCGAGGTCGTGGGTGATCAGCAGCACCGCCGTTCCGCGTTCGGCGGCGAGCTGGTCGAGAAGGTCGAGGATGCGCGCTTGCGTGGTCACATCAAGCGCGGTCGTCGGCTCGTCGCAAATGAGCACGTCTGGGTCACCCGACATGGCGATGGCGATCATGACTCGCTGCCGCATGCCGCCCGAGAACTCGTGCGGGTACTGGCCGACCCTGATCTCGGGCCGAGAGACGCCGACGTCGGCGAGCAGTTCGACCGCTCGAGCATCGGCCTGGCGCCGCGACATTCCCTTGTGCAGGCGGAGCGACTCGGTGATCTGCCGCCCGACCGTGTGCACGGGATTCAGCGACGACATCGGATCCTGGTAGACCATCGCGACCTCGCCGCCCCGGATTCGATTGACCGCCCGCGGGGAGAGCCCCAGCACGTCCCTGCCATTGAGGAGAATACGACCCTCCGTCGTCGACCCATGGGCCAGACGCATCACCGATAGCGCGGTCAGTGACTTCCCCGAGCCAGACTCACCGACCAGCCCGACCCGCTGGCCGGGCGAGAGCGCCAGGGATATACCCTGCACCGGTTCGGACGCCCCGAAGCGCACCTTGAGATCGTCGATTTCCAGCACATTGTCCATGTCGTGCGCGGCTCCTCTTCGCAATTTCTAGGGATGCTATAGCATTACAGGGTTGATGTCAGCAGATTGAGGGCGGGCAATGGGAACTCGGGTCGCGGTGGTCACGGGAGCCGGTCAGGGGATCGGCCTCGCGATCACGCACGCCTTGCGGCAGGACGGCTGGGAGGTCGTGGGCGTCGAGCTCGATCCGCACGCCGCCGATCGACTTCGCGGCGCCATCGGAACCGGCAACGTCGTCGTCGGCGACGTCTCAGCAGCGGACGTGCTCGAGCGCGCCCGCGCAGCGGCGGCCACACTCGGCACACTCCACGGCTGGGTGAACTCCGCTGCCATCTGCCCCCGCGGGACACGGGTGCATGACGCCGATCTGAGCCTGGTGCGGCGCGTGCTCGAGGTGAACGCCGTCGCCTCGCTCCACGGCGCGGGACTGGCGCTCGCGGAATACTTGCGGACCGGAACACCGGGAGCGATCGTCCAGATCTCCTCGATCCACGGACTTCGCAGCTTCAACGGCCACCCCGAGTACGACATGAGCAAGGCCGCGGTCGAGGCACTGGTCCGCAATATCGCCGTCGGCTACGGCGATCGGGGCATCCGCGCCAACGCCATCGCCCCCGGCGCGATCCGTACCCCGATGTACGGGGCGGGCGTGGCCGCCGCCGGGCGGGACCAGGCGACGGCCAACACCCCGCTCGGGCGCGTTGGCGAACCCGACGACGTCGCGGCGCTGGCCACATTCCTGCTCAGCGACGCCGCCTCATACATCACCGGCGAGGTCGTGAGGATCGACGGCGGCTGGGCCGCCTCGCTCGCGCCAAGGGAGGATGACTCATGCCTCAGCGTTTGACGGGCCCTGACCCAAGCGGGCGCGGACCAGTGCGGCCTCGGTCGGTCATTGCTGGGCCCCTCGCGCGCGGCGTAGGTTTTCAGGCGGATGCCACTCAGACCGGCTCACACTCGGGGGCTGGCCACGATCAACAGGAGCCGGAATGGTGACAGGCGAGACAGTAGCCGACAAGGTGGGCAGGAGCTCACAGATCGCCGGACACATCCGCAGCGCGATCCAGGCCGGCGAGTACGCCCCCGGATCCAGGCTCGTGGAGCGCAAACTCGCCGAGAAGTTCGGCGTCAGCCACATCCCCGTGCGTGAGGCGCTCTCGACGCTGGCAGAGGAAGGATTGGTCGAACGGCTTCCACGTCGGGGCGCGCGGGTGGCCGCACTGACGGGCCGCGATCTCGAGGAGGTCTCGAGCCTGCGAACGATCTTGGAACAGTTCGTGATCGTTCGCGCACAGGAACACATGACGCCGGAGCGCGAGCGGCAACTTCGCGACATCGTCGAGGCGATGACCCGCGACGCCGCCTCGGGCGACGTCGACAAGGTCCTCGAGCGAGACCAGGAATTCCACGAGCTTCTGTGGCAGTTCGCCGACCACCGACTTCTGCTCTCGGTGAGCACGCAACTGCGGAATCGCATCGGAGGGTTTCTCGCGGCGGCCAACCGAGCCCTCAGCCCCGACGAACGCATCATCCATGCAGAGACCCACGCGGGACTCGTCGACGCGATGATGTCGGGCGACCCCGCCCGTGCTTCCGACGCGATGACCGAGCACATCGCGGCCGCACAAGAACGGATCGCACAGACGTTTCAGCTGGAATAGACCATTTGCTATAGCGAATGGTCTAGGCTCTCCTACGGAGGGCGAAATGACTCATCTCGGGCAGGCATTCACGGAGAGCGTAGGGCCGGCAGCCAGCTCCATCCGGCTCGGTACCGCACGACGCGAGGACTCGCGGTGTGTGCTGCTCGACGACGGGTCCCGCGCGCTCGGGCTCGTGACCGGGTTACCCGGGCCCGAGTTCCCCTCGGCGAGAGCGGCCGCGAGCACCGGGCCTGACCGGTCGAGCCCTGGAACCCTGATTGCGAGCGACACGACCACCGACGGCCGCGCGGACCAGATCCTCAGTGACGCCGCGGCGGCGCTCGCCCCGGCCCATATCGAATGGGCGAACGGTCATTCCCCGACCGGCCGACACTGGAACGACCTCGAAGCCTTCGTACTCGGACGCGTGAGCTCAGAGACGGGCGCCCTCACCGCACTCCTGCTCTTCACGTCAGCACCCGCCGACATGGTCGCGGTCGAGCAGACACTCGGCGATCTCACGGGCCTCGAGGTCATCGCGCTCACGGGGATCCGCGGTGACCACGTCGGTGACGCCGGTTCCACCCAAACGCGCCCAGAGGTCCCGCCCGTCGCACTTGCTCATGCAGCGGCGTCGCTGCTCGATGCCATACCCCCGGCAGGCATGGGTCTCACCTTCGACGGCGTCCAGGAGTCGGGAGCCCCCCTGGCGTTGTGGAATGCCCATCCCCGACGCGTCACGTCCTCGCTTCTCAACCCCACGACGGACGGGTGGCGCCTGGGCTCCGAGGTGACCATCACACCGAAGGAACGCGGTTTCGAGATCGCGGTCGCCAGCGGCCCGTTCGCGCGCAGGAGGGCCTCGGCTTCGTGACGTTCATGGTCACGTCGGGGCACGACGGCACGCGAGGGTCCGTTGCGACCTGGCACGTCGCCGAGAACGGGACTCCGCTCCTCAGTTCGAACCGCAGTCACGACGCCCGTGCGCTCCACCTCGCCACGGCCGGAGATCAGGTGTACGCCTGCCTCGTGGACGACACCGTCGTCGCCTGGGACGTCGACCCCTCCGGCAGCCTCGGACGCCCCCGCGCGGCCACGCTTCCTGGTCTGCCATGCCACAGCGCCGTGGTCGGCCGCCACCTCTTCGTGAGTCTGTACCAGGCCGGCGAGATCGCGGTGCTCGATCGGTGGACCCTGCGCGAGGCACGGCGCATCCGTCTGCCAGGAGCCGAACGCGGCGCTTCGCGCCCTCACCAGGCACTGCCAGCGCCCGACGGCACGACTGCGCTCGTCGTCGACGCCGGGACCGACTCGATCCTCGCGCTCGACACCGCCAACGACCTCGAGCCGGTCGCCGTGACGCACGTGGACACGGGGACGGCCCCGCGAAACGGCGTGTTCGCCGATGAGACGCGGGTCTTCGTGACGGGCGAGGCGAGCTCGAGCATCATCGAGTTCCGGTATCTCCCAGAGCAGCGCACACTCGAACCGCAACGAACACGGGCGAGTTCGTGGCGAGCTGGCGCACGCCCAGCCGCGATCACCGCGGGGCTGGCAGCGGTGTACCAGACCAATCGGGCGACGGGCACGATCCGAGGCCTGCCGCTCCACGACCCGGACGCATGCTGGGATCTCCCAGTCGGCGCCGGGGCGATGAGTGCGTCGGTGGCCCGGGTGAACGGTCAGGAGTTCCTGTGGGCGGCCGCGAAGGACCGCGGCATCGTGACGGTGCATCCGCTCTCCGATGGCGCGCCCACACCACCCGCGCTGGCACGACTGGCAATCCCCGGCGCATCAGCCGTCGCGGCACTCGATCACGAGCCGAGGTCAGGCACCGAGGTGCTCGAGCACGCGGTCTGAGAGCTCGACCATCGCTTCGTGCCCCCCGGCTTCGAACGGCGTGTGCCACACCTGATAGAGATTGTCATCGAACAGGTCCGCCGTTGGGAAATAGGTCCAGATCGGGCCGTTCGCGAGGCTGAGGACCAGGATCGGGGAGTCGGGGTGCCGGCGACGCAGCTCCTGCTGAAACTCCTGATACGCCTCGCCTGGATGTGCGACAAGAAAGGCGTCACCGAGACGCCACACCCACACCGGAAACTCGGCTTCAGCGCCGGCGCCCACGGCGCGGCGGCGCCACTGGGCGCGCCGAACCCGGGCGTCGAGCGTACGTGGATCGAGCTCGGGCCAGAAGCGTGCCGCAAGTGCCGGGATATCCTCGACCGGCTTGAGCCGGAGAGTGGCCGCATCGGTGTGCACCGCCAGCTCGTCTGGGCGACCGGCACGCGCGGGCAGCCGGCCAGGGAGGGCGTCGAGGACGGCAAGCACCGCGTGACCAAGGCCACGTCCGTGCCGGTCGGCGAGCGCGACGTCGCGCGAGTACTGCTCCCGCGGGGCGACGTTGCCCTCTGCACCCTGCAGGTAGATGCACGGTGCGTCGACGGCCTCCTCGACGACCGCCCGCAACCCGCCCACGAAGTCAGGTGAGATCAGCGAGTTCTGCCACCCCAGCGACGTCGGATGACACGCGAAGTTCGCCAGCACCGCGAGCGTGCCGCCATCGGCGCTCACCGCCTTGCCGACCAACACCGTGTCGTCCGCTTCCGCGTTCGGGTTCCATCCGGTGACGTAGCGATTCCCATGGGGAAGGTCGCGCACGCCCGCGAGCTCGCTGCTCCCGCTCCCCCACAGGATGCCGCCCTCCACCGCGGTGTCGATCGCTTCACGCGACGCGTCCACCGCGGCGGACACGAGCGCGCCGAGGTACCGCTCGATGTGTTCGCCCCCGGCGCGAACGGAATCCTCCGGGCACAAGGAAGGCCCGGCGTGCGTGTGCGACAACTGGAGCACCACGTGCTCCGGCCGAAGGCCGGTGGCCGCAAGCACCGCCGATCGCATCGCCCATTCATCTTCAGGCCGTCGCCACGCGACACCGTCCCAGGACACGATGAGCTGCACCATACCCCCGGCTGCGATGGACAGCGCGGTGAGCTCAAGGGAAGCGTGCTGGCCCGTGGACCGCTCCCACGCCGCGGCGCCCCAGATACCGCTGAAGATCCCGAGCGGCGGGGTGACATCGCGCCGTGCGACACCGATTCGACCGATCGTGGCCGGCCACCGTGAGGTTGCATCCATACGAATACGCTATAGCATTTCGTCATGGCGTACCCGAGGGAAGTGTTCGACATCTTCGATGAACAGGTCGATGCATTCAATGCGCGCGATCTGGAAAGGTTCGTCGCGTGCTACGCGCGCGACGCCACCGTCCTCACCGCAACCGGTGTCCTCACCGGCCACGACGAGCTCCGGGCGGCCTACCGCACTCGGTTCACCGACCCTCAGCTCTCCTGCGAAGTGATGGGCGTCGCGCCCGTCTCGGAGGACTGGATCGAGGCCTCCGAGCGGGTCCGCTCCGGCGAGGGTGAACGCCAGGTACGCGCGCTTTTCGAGGTGAAGCAGGGAGCGATCACACGAGCAGCGCTGTTTCCCGCGCACCGGCCGGCGGAGAGATGACCCTCCGCGTGCTGCTGCCGGTCGAGTGCCGGCTCGACCACGCACGACTCCCACCGGAGATCTCCTGGGTTCCGTACCGGGCCAGTGATCCCACACCGCCCGCGGACCCGCACGCCGACGGGCTCGTGGTGTGGGGGAACTCGGCCGATCAGCTCCGCCGCGCCGTCGGATCGCTGCCCGCATTGCGGTGGGTGCAAACGCTGTCATCAGGCGCGGATGCGGCCCTCACCGCGGGATTTCCGCCACAGGTCACGATGAGTTCCGGGAAGGGCTTGCACGATGATCCCGTCGCGGAACACGCGCTCGCCCTGCTCCTCGCCCTCGTCCGAGGCATCCCCGAGCTTGCCCGCGCACAGGCACGACATCACTGGTCGCACGAGCTTCGGCGCGCACAGAGCGACGCGCCCGCGGCGGGCGCTCCGGTGCGCTCCCTTGTGGGTGCTCATGTCGTGATCTGGGGCTACGGCAGTATCGGTCGGCGACTCGCCGGGATGCTCGTTGGCCTCGGGGCCTCGATCACCGGCATCGCGTCCCGACCCCGATCCGAGGAGCACCGCGTGGTCGGCCAAGGCGACGCCCTCGCCGTGCTGCCGGACGCGGATGCCGTCGTGGCGCTCGTGCCGGCAACGCCGGGCAACCGGCATGTCGTCGGCGAGGCCGCATTCGAGCAGGTCCGGTCGGGCGCGTGGTTCGTCAACGTCGGGCGCGGATCGACCGTCGATGAGTCAGCGCTGCTGCGGGCACTCGATCGCGGCGTGATCGCCGGAGCCGGCCTGGACGTCTTCGAGCATGAGCCGCTGCCCTCCTCATCGGCGCTCTGGTCCCATGAACGCGTGCTGATCTCGCCGCATGTGGCCGGCGGCCGCCCGCAAGGCGCCGAAGCGTTGCTCACCGAGAACGCCGCCCGTCTGCTGGCGGGAACGCCGCTCATCAACACGCTGCCACGCTGAGCCCACCACAGAAGGTCTCCTATGTCTGACTTCGGAACATCCGCCATCTCCCCGGTCGTCGCCGGCCTGGCGCGCACCGCCTCCCTGCCTCTGCCAGCCCCACTCCGCCTCGGCTCGGCTCGCATCGACGCACGCGAGTACGTCGGCATCCGACTCGAAGACGAAGACGGCCGAGCCGGGTGCGCGTACGCCCTGACACGAGGCGCGCCGCTGGCCGAGATCGTCGAGCGGATGCTCCTCCCCGAGGTCCTCGGAGAGAACGTCGGCACCGTCGCGGAAGCCTGGGATCGCATGTTTCACTCCACCGCACTCGTCGGTCGCGTGGGTCTCGTGCGCAAAGCAATCGGACTCGTCGAGATCGCACTCTGGGATCTCGCCGGCAAGCGAGCTGAGCGCCCGGTGTGGCAGCTCCTCGGCAACGATGGTGCGCCACGTCGCGCGATCGTCGTCGCCTGCTACCCGTCGCCCGGCCGTCCGGTGCGCGACCTGGTCCGGGAGGTGCTCGACGCCGCTGCCGAAGGCTGGCCACTCCTGAAGATCTCGCGGTCGCCCGACGCGCGTCAGATGCGCGAGTTGTTGTCGGCGCTTGACGCGGAGCTCGGTGGGAGCTCCCGTGTGATCGTCGATGTCGGATTCGGCTGGCGGGATGCGGATGCGGCGCTCCGAGACCTCGACGCGTGGCGAGTGCCAGAACTCGCCTGGCTGGAGGACCCGTTCCTCCCAGAGGACGTCGACGCCAGTGCGACCCTGAGGCGGCGCAGTGGTCAGCGCATCGGCGTGGGCGACGAGGTCACGGACCCGGAACTCCTCGCGCGGCTCGGCGAAGGCGGCGCGGTCGACGTGGTCCGGTTGGACGTGGTCGCGCTTGGCGGGTTCTCACCCGCCGCCTCGGCGATGCGACACGCCCACGCGGCGGGCCTCGCGACCTCCACGCACGTCTACCCCGAGATCAGCGTGCACCTCGGAACCATGGTCGAGACGTTTCGTCGATCGATCCGTCCGAACCCCTACGATCCCTCAGCATCGCTCATCACCGACGGACCGGACTTCACGGCAGGCGAGGTGACCCCGACTCTGCAGCCCGGCTTGGGCTTCGGTCTCGATTGGTCACTCTTCGCCGGCGCTGGCACCTGACGAGTGACGCCGCGCGGTCGCGGCAGCGGCCCGTGACCGGCCGGGGACGGGTGCAGCCCTCATGCGAGCCCTCCCGTCCCCGGCCCGATACGGACCGATCAGGCGACGTCCGATGCAGCCCGGGCCGCGCGCCGGCCCGCGGCGTGGTCGAACCTCGTCATGGGTTCGACGCCGAGCTGCGCCGAGATCCAGGCGTCACGCGCGTCGTCGTGCTCGTACTCGAAATGCGACGTCGGAAATGCCGTCGCACCGGCTCCCAGAGCCTGAATGAGCCGCTGGTACGGCTGCCGATCCACACCCTCCGGAATCGTGACCAGCGCCGGAACGTCGACCTCTGACGCAAGCTGGACGGCCGGATCGAACATGGCCAGCGTCGACTCGACTTTGGCTGCGATCGAGGGGTTCCTCCGCTCGAGCTCGTTGAGCTCTTCGAGTGGGTACGCGTCGGTGGAGCGGCGTCGCGACCAAGCCCCCGAATAGCGAACAACGTCGACTCGGATGGCTGCGAGGCTCTGCCGCCGGGCCGCCACGATGATGGTCGAGTCGTCGCCGACGGCGCCGATCCGACTGGGATCCACGGCCTCGATCGAGGCGAGCACCTCGCTCGCCCGAAGACAGTCCGCGACCACTCCTCGGTATACCCATGTCCGCGGATCTTCGATGCCGCGCGAGAAGAACCCGGGGAACGAGGCCTTCAACGGGACGTCGGAGAGCCGCTGCCCGCGGTGCATAAGCGTCAGGACCACGTGTCGGCGCCGGTCGTTCGGATGCGGCACGTGGACGACACTTCCGTACCGCGATGGCAGTTCGAGCAAGCCGGAGTGCGGGCCCGGCGCGGTCGGGATGCTCAAGTACCCGGTCACCCGGTGGTGACCCAGACTGGAGAACCTGGCCATGTAGACCGTGTACTCCGGGCCAGAGAGATACGCGTGCCGCTTGAGTTCGAGCGCCGGTGGCACCGCGCCCAGCTCACCGTCCAAGTCGGCCCAGAACTCGTCGTGACTCGTGGTCGTGCCATTCATGTGTCGATTCCCAACTCGGAGTCGGCCGAGGAGACCGCGGCCTGCTTGGTCGGCGGCCTCAGCCGCTCGGCGAAGAACGCGGCGATCGGCGTCGTGGCCGCGGGCAGGCCGGCGTCATGCCCGCACGTGTCATAGGCAAGCACCTCCGGCGCAGTTGGCAGAGCGTGCGCGAGAGCGTACCCGGTCTCCGGTGGGCAGATATCGTCGTTGAGCCCGAGATGGATGAGGATGTCCGCCCGAATGCGATCGGCGAAGTTGAGCCCGTCGTAGTACGCGACCGTCGTGGTCACCTGCTCGATCGCAGCGGGATGGACCGCGAGATACTCGTTGATCTCCTGGTAGGGGTATGACGAGGTCAACGCCGCCGACTCCATGATGCCGACGAGGAACGGCGCGCCGATGACCGCGCAGCGCACGACGTCCGGACGAAGCGCCGCGACCACCACACCGAGCCCCCCGCCCTGGCTGATTCCCAGGAGCCCGACCCGCTCGGCGTCGACCTCTGGACGGTCCGCCAGCAGGTCGAAGGCCCGGACCGCGTCGAGGTAGAAGCCACGGTAGGTGTACGCAACGGGATCCAAGATGTCGGAGACGAGCAACCCCGGGTAGCCCGGGTTCACCTGGCCCTCGGCGCGGAGCTTGCCTCGCGGGGCAACGCCCATGACGGCGTAGCCCCGCTTCGACCATGCCTTGCCGAGCGTCGGTTCAGAGATGTAGCCAGGTGAGACGAGGATGCCTGGTATCGCACGAGCACCGTCGAGGCCGGCGGGCCGGGTGTACCAGGCTGCCGCGCGCACATGACCCAAACCCGTGAACCGCACATCGAAGACTTCGACCTCCTCGGTGGACAGATCCTCGCGGAATACGAACTCTGCGGCGGGGTCAATCGCTGCGAGCTCCGCCTCCGCCGCTGACCAGAAGTCCCCGAAATCGGGCGGCCTCTGGACCACGATTTCCCGAGCGAGTTCCTCGGTGCGTTGCGCACGTGTCGTTGCCGGCATTCCCTCTCCCTTCATTTGCTATAGCAATTGTTCCTCGAACTCTAGCAAGGCTTTGCGTTTCGCTATAGCGTTTGCCGGAGCTATGAAGCAAATATCGAGTGGGAGACCTCAGATGCACACCGCCGATGCGCCGCCGCGCTCCGAGAGCGAACGCGTGGACCCGTTCGGCAACCCGATCGACGCCGTCGTCGGCTACGCCCGCGGGATGCTCCTCCGCAACAGTGGCGACGACATCCGGCGACTCGCCCGCGCAGGCGCCATCGTCCGAGAGCGAGCACACCGCGGCGCCAACCGCAGCTGGAATCTCACGGGAAACGCAGCGCGCATGCGCCTCGAACCGTCGGACCTCGCCGGTGACGACGAGTGGATCGCACCCGCCTTCGTCGAGCAAGACCTCGAGCGGCGTATCGTCCAGCACTTCGGTGGCATGTCAGACGTTCATCGAGGTCTCACGCTCGCGCGAACCAGCGCAGCCATCCTCACCTGGATCCTCAGCCACGCCGAGAACCACCGGCCGATCCTCTCCGTGGTCCCGCCAGGCGGACGCGCGCACTCATCTCTTCCGGTGAGCGCGAGAGCGGCGGGCTCTCCAGTGGTCGAGATCGACAGCCCGACCCTCCTGCACGGGCTCGTGGCTCGGGTTCAGCCGAGTTGCGCGATCGTCACGAGCGTGACGAGCGAACTCGAAGTGATCCCGGGTGAGGAGCTTCGCCGGGTCGTCACGACGCTTTCCGAGGCGGGATGCCCCACACTCCTCGACGACGCGTATGGATCGCAACTCCGGCCGATCCTCTTCGATGGGCCCCGAGGCCTCGAGCTCGACGTGGACGCCGTCGTCGCAAACGGCGACAAAGCGGCTCTCGGCGGGCCACGCTGCGCCCTCGTTGCCGGACGCGCCGAAACGATCACCAAGATCGCCGCCACCGCCTCCATGATCGGCGTCGACGCGATATCCCGCATCCTCTTCGGCGCCGCATAGGCGCACGTCACAGCCCCGACCCACCCGCACGAGACATAGGCGTCGCGAACGGCAGCAGCGACCGCGAACGGCATGATCGACCATCGCTGCATGTGCGGCCCTACCCCAAGCAAGGCGCCACTGGGTACGATTCAGGTACTGCCGCGACAGCGTTGGAGGTGAGCACGATGTCCAGCGTTTCACCGAGCACGGCCCTGGAACGCGATCGCGATGCGATCCGCGCGACGCTGGCCAAGCACGGCGTCGAGCGCGCCGGCGTGTTCGGCTCAGTCGCCCGCGGCGAAGACGCGCCTGGCTCCGACCTTGATCTCATTGTCGCCTTCTCACCCGGCGCACGACGAGACGTGGTGGCGATCACCGAAGAGCTCACCACGCTGACCGGCGTCCCGGTCGACATCGTCGACCGGGACCGGGTACTCGAGCGCGCCCGTCGGACCGGAGTGGGTTACCGCATCCTGCGCGACACCGTACCGCTGTGACGGAGGACGAAGCCGAGGCCATCCTCGCCCTCGCCGACGAAGTCCGCGTCGGCCTCGAACTCGCGACCGACGAGCCGGCGTTCCGTCAGGACTGGCGCATCCGGTACGCCGCAGAGCGGATCATCGAACGCATCTTCCAGGCAGCAAGCGACCTCCCCACCGATCGGCAAGCAACGTACTTCGGTGACGCCGGATTCCGCGCGCTGCGCGGCATGCGGAACCGCCTCGCGCACAACTACCTCGACATCGACGAAGACATCCTCTGGGAATCACTCAGCAGCGAACTTCCCGAGGTGAACCTGCGACTTACAGCCGACGCCAAAGACGCCAAGCAGATGATCAACCGGCTCCTCCGCGACCAGGCGGCAGAGACCGACCTGTGGGACGCAACTCACCTCGGACCGGTCGGGCCAGACCCGAACGTAGAGTGACGAGGACGGCACCCACGACCCCAACAGCGCCAGACGTGCTCTCCTCCACTCCTGCTTGACTCCTGCTGATCGCTTACGGTCAACCCATGAACCTGTCGCCGCCGGGCGGGTTAATGTCGAGTGCGTGACGAGAGAAGCCGAGAGCGAACTGCAACTCGAGAATGAGCACTTTCGGGTGACCAGGTGGAGCATCGACCCGGGCGGCCGTATCCGTATGCATCGGCACGCCCATGAGTATGTCGTCATACCACTCGTGACCGCGCGGATGCACGTCGAGAATTCGGACGGGACGTCTCTGGTGGCGGAGTTATCCGCGGGAGAGAGCTACTCGCGTCCAGCGGGTTCCGAGCATGAAGTGAGCAACCGTTACTCCGGGGTTGCGATTGTGTTCATCGAAGTCGAACGGCTCTCGTAGGCCGCCCAGCGCTCGTGAACGGCTCTCGCCGGGTCTCATTCACCCCGTCGCGCCGTGCCGCCTCGGACCCAACGGGCTGTGACCGTTCGGCACGAGGCGCCCACCCGGCTCCCGGCTCCTCCTCACAACCCCGTCAGGCGGTCACGCTGAAACTCCACGTGACGCCGAACCGGTCCGTGAGCATGCCGAAGCCTGCGCTCCACGCGGACGCGGCCAGCGGTTCGACGACGTCAGCGTCGACGACGAGAGCGTCCCAGTACCCCTTCAGCTCGTCGATGGTGTCCGCACCGATTGCGACGAACAGCGCCTGATCGGTCACGGTCGTGTTGTTCGTGCGGCGGGACGAACCACCGCCAGCGATACCGCCTTGGGTCAGGCCCGGGATGTCGTACCCCATGACGCGGAATCCATTCTCGGCGGCCACGAGGCCGAAAACCACGTTCTCCGCGCCCGGCGCCTCAGCCGGCACACCCACGTCCGCGTACGTGCGAATGATGGCATCGCCGCCGAACACAGACTGGTAGAACTCCAGTGCGGTACGTGCGTCGCCACGAAAGTTGAGGTGAGTGGTCGTCTGGATGGTCATCTGTACTCCTTCAATGGGTGACGAGTCCGCTTGACCCGATCAGTGCACTCTCGCAGCCATGTAGGTCAGCTTGTGTCCTACTTCTCACTAGAGTCGGAGACATGACGACGACCGCACGGCTTCTTCGCCTGCTGTCACTGCTTCAGACCCACCGCGACTGGCCGGGCCCGCTCTTGGCATCGCAGCTCGAGACCAGCACGCGCACCGTCCGCAGAGACGTCGATCGGCTGCGCGAGATGGGGTACAGCATCCGGGCCACCATGGGCCCCGATGGTGGGTACCGCCTCGATGCTGGAAGCGAACTGCCTCCACTCCTGTTCGACGACGAGCAGGCGGTGGCCGTGGCCGTCGCCCTGCAGACCGCTCCGGCATTGGGAGCCGGCTTCGCCGAGGCCGCCATCCGTGCGCTCGGAACGATCCGCCAGGTCATGCCGTCTCGGCTGCGTCATCGGCTCGACGCGCTGGAGGTGACGGTGGTCGGGCGCGCAGGCGACGCGGCCCCGGGGGATGTCTCACTCGAGGTCCTGTACATGCTCGCGAACACGATTCGTGCGCGCGAGGTACTTCGCTTCGACTACATCGCACGTGACGCCGACGCGACCAACCGGCCACTCGTTGCCCCACGCCGCGCCGAGCCGCTGCATCTGGTCACTTCGCATGGGCGCTGGTACCTCCTCGGGTGGGATCTCGACCGCGAAGACTGGCGGGTGTACAGCGTCGATCGGATACGAGCGCGCACACCAAACGGCCCACGGTTCACCCCCCGCGCGGTGCCAGGCGGCGATGTGGACGAATTCGTGTCCGCGCGGTTCAAAGGCTCCGACGTCAACACGTGGCCCTGTCAAGGCACGGTCATCCTCGACCTCCCCGCGGCCGAAGTCCTCCCATTCGCCGGCGACGGAACCGTCACGGCCATCGACGAAGGCAGATGCACCCTCGAATCCGGCTCCTGGTCATGGGGAGCACTTGCCGCATCCTTCGGCCGGTTCGAGGTCGCGATACAGGTCGTCGACCCGCCTGAGCTCGCCGCTGCATTCGCAACTCTCGCCGCACGCTACCAAGCAGCGGGTGCAGGAACCCAACCTGCCTCGGCTCCGAGGATCGCTTCCGCGAAGACGGAATGAACGCCGCCGTGACGCCGATGACGGGTTGACGAGCCGCTCCGCGACGTCACGAACAGTCCGACCTCGGATCCACCGCATGTCTGCAATCTGTCGATCGCGATCACTCAGTCCGTCAGGACGCGATGGGGCGCCTGCGGGGCCAGGCGCGTCGCAGCCGGATACCCCGCAACCGAGAAGGATCAGAATCCCACTTGGATCGCACCGACGAAGACCAGGGCGAAGATCAGGATCCCGAGCCCGAACACGAGGGAAAGCGCTCCTGTGACGATTCCCGTCACGGCGAACGCTCGCGACTGCTTGCGATTCAGCGCGAGGATCCCAAGAACCACGCCAGCGGCCCCCAGAACGCCGCTCAGGATGAGTGGAGCGAACCCGCCGAGGGTGAAGAAGAGGAACAGAAAACATGCGAGCGCCACGAGTCCAGCGATCAATGCGCTCGTCGCGAACCCGCGGGAAGGCTGCGTCGCGGTGGGTGACTTAACGTTGGTCATGGCGCTCCTCAAGTCCGGTATGAGCTCTCATCGTATTGGCGGGGCACATTTCGAGGGATCGAACTGCGCCCCGCCGCATTCCAGGCGTTGAACGTCGGTCAGGCGGGCGGAGCCGTCGATTGCCGGACGACGAGTTCGACCGGGGCGTCGACGACGCGCTCGACGGCATCGTCGGGGCCGGCTTCTGCGAGCAGCTGCACCGAGAGGCGGCCCATCTCGTACAGCGGCATGCGTACCGCGGTGAGCGGTGGCGAGGCGAACTCGGCGAGGTCGAGGTCGTGGATCGAGATCACCGACAGGTCCTCGGGCACGTGAAGCCCTTCGGCTCGCGCCGCGCTGAGCGCGCCGAGGGCCGACGCGACGTTTGCGACGAGGACCGCCTTCGGCGGATCCGGCAGTTGGAGCAGGCTGAGCATCGCCTGGTACCCGCCTCGCGCGGTGTAGTCGGCGTGCATGACGTAGGCCGCAGGCAGCTCGAGTCCAGCGGCGGCCATGGCGGCCAGGAACCCGTCGAGCCGGCGACTGGCCGTGTCGGTGTCGCGGGGACCCGCCAGATGACCGATGCGTGTATGACCGAGTTCCACGAGATGACGCACCGCTCGCTCGGCGGCTGAGAAGTCGTCGAGGATGACGTACCGGTCGACCCCTGGGATCCGGCGGTTGACCGACAGCACCGGGCGCAGGCTCCTGCGGAACAGCTGCACGAGTTCGTCGGCCTTCGCCGACCCCGCGACGAGCAGGCCGTCGATCGTGCCGTTGCCCAGGAGGTCGGCGAACCGTGAGCCGTCGGCGTCCGCACCGCTGGCGCTCACCGTCAGCAATGCGAAGTTCATCGCGTGCGCCGCATCCTGCGCGCCGTCGATGATGCCCGAATAGACGCTGTTGTGGAAGTCGGGCACGATCAGGCCGAACGCGTCGGCGCGCGATCGGCGGAGCGACCGCGCGGCGTAGTTCGGACGATAGTTCAGCTTGGCAACCGCGTCGAGCACGCGCGCCCGGGTCTCCGCCCTGACCGACAGTGTGGCGTCCCCGCTCAGCACCTTGGAGACGACCGCCACGTCCACACCCGCGAGCTTCGCCACGTCGCGCATGGTGACGCGGCGCTCCGCGGTCCGGGCCGCCCCCCGCACGGCGCGAGTCGTCTCCCGGCCACTCTCAGTCTGCACGTCACCACTTCCCTGTGCCGCGACTATAGCGCGTCGAGTGTGCCGAGCACGGCCGTCGCCTGCCCCGAGAGGACGGCGCCGTTGCCGTGGACCAGCGCCACGTCAGCGCCTGGGATCTGACGTTCGCCAGCCTCCCCCCGGAGCTGGCGCGTCGCCTCGACCAGCAGGAAGATCCCGTACATCCCAGGGTGCGTATACGAGAGCCCGCCGCCGTTCGTGTTGACGGGCAGCTCACCGCCAGGCGCGATGCGGCCCCCGCTCACGAACGGTCCGCCCTCGCCCTTCTCGCAGAAACCGAGGTCCTCGAGGAAGAGCGGGACGTTGATGGTGAACGCGTCGTAGAGCTCGACGACGTCGATGTCGGAGGGGCTCACACCGGCCATCGCGAACGCCCTCGCACCGGAGTCCGCGGCCGCGGTCCGCGTGAGCGACGGCATCTCCGAGATGCTTCGGTGCCAGTGCGCCTCGCCGACCCCGAGCACCGGCACCGCCGGCCGACGCAGGTCGCGTGCGCGCGCGGTGCTGGTCAGGATCACCGCGCCACCGCCGTCCGTGACCAGGCAGCAGTCGGCGACCGTGAGCGGGTCGCTCACCATGCGCGCCGAGAGCACGTCCTCGATCGTGAGCGGTTCGGATCTGAACGCGTTCGGGGTGATGGTCGCCCACTGCCGGGCTGCCACGGCGACCTCAGCAAGCTGTTCCCGAGTCGTACCGAATTCGTACATGTGCCGGGCCGCGGCGAGCGCGTACATCGTCACCGGGTACCGCGGGCCGTACGGCGTCTCGTACAGGTTCGGGAGCGAGGCGGTGACGAGCTTGCCACCGTCGGAGAGCTGGGTGCTGCCGTAGGCGATGAGCGCGGTCGTGCAGAGTCCGGCCGTGATCGCGGCCGCCGCGTGCAGCACGTGCGACACGAAGGAAGCACCGCCGATGTTGCTCGAATCCGAATAGGTCGGCCGGATGCCGAGGTACTCCGCCAGTTCGAGGCCGGACATCGCGTAGTGCGACGTCGCGCAGAACACGGCGTCGATCTCGTGGAGCCCGATTCCGGCGTCGGCGGCCGCGCGTCCGGCGGCCTGGGCGGCGAGATCGAGGCTCGTGGTGCCCTCGGCGACCCGCCCCAGGTCGGACTCGGCGACACCGACGATCGACACCGTTCCCCGGAGGCCGGCGCTCACTGCGCTGCCAGCCGTTCGAAGGCGAGCGTCTCCGGCGTCGTTCCGGCGCCGATGATCGCGGCGACCCGGTCGCCGATGGCGACGTCGCGGCCAGCCTCGGCGCGGACCGTGCACATCATCCGGAACCCTTCGTCGAGGTCGATCAACGCGACGTTGCGGTCCCCGGAACGGGACCGGGTCGTCGTGGTGGAGTACACGGTCCCGGTGCCCTCGCTTCGCGTCCATGAGAGCTCGGTTCCGCCGCAGTGCGGGCACACGACCCGGGGGAAGAACACCGCCGCCTGGCAGTGCTCGCACCGCTGGAAGCGAAGTTCGCCTTCCGCGAGGCCGGCCTGGTATCGGTGCGCGGGCGACTCCTCGATCCGGTCGGTCGTCATGCGACCACTCCGCTCTGCCGCAGCCGGTCGAGTGCCGACTCGTCGAACCCGAGTCCGGCCAGCACGCGATCGGTGTGCTCGCCGAGGGCCGGGACCGGCTCCATGACGGGCTCGTAGTTGGCGCTCACCACAGGCGGGAAGACGGCGTCGATCTCACCCGCGGGCGAGTCGATCGTGGTCCACCGGCCGCGCTCGGTCAGCTGCGGGTGCGCCGCCACGGCGGCGATGTCGTTCACCCGTCCGTTCGCGATTCCCGCGGCGTTCAGTCGGGCCACGAGCTCCTCGGCGGTGAGCCGGCTCGTTCGTTCCGCGATCGTCTCGTCCACGAACGCGCGATGCTCGCAGCGCGCGACGTTCGTCGATGTGCGCGGGTCATCCACCAGCTCGGCGAGATCGAGCACCTTCGTGACGAGCTGGATCCAGCCGCGATCGTTCTGCACCCCGATGAGCACACGCTCACCATCGCGCGTCGGGTATGCGTCGTAGGGCGTGACGGTCGGATGCGCCAGCCCGACCCGTGGCGGCGGCGAACCGAGGTACAGCTGCCGGTAGAGCGGGTAGCCCATCCACTCGACCATGGCATCGAAGAGACTCACCTGGAGATAGTCGCCCTCGCCCGTGCGGGTGCGCTGGAGCAACGCGGAGAGAATGCCCTGCACGAGGTAGGTGCCCGCGGCGATGTCCGCGATCGGGATGCCCGTCTTCGCCGGCGACTCGGACGTGCCGGTGATGGACACGACGCCCGCCTCGGCCTGCACGAGCAGGTCGTACGCCTTGTGGTCCTTCATCGGACCCGAGTTCCCGTAGCCCGTCAGCTCGGCGACGATCAGTCGCGGCGAACGCGCCCGCACGTCGGCGGCCGCGAAGCCGAGCCGGTCGATGGCGCCGGGCCCGAGGTTGTGCAGGAACACGTCGGCCGAGTCGAGCAGCCGATGCAGGACCTCGGCTCCTTCCGGGTGCGCAAGGTCGAGCGCAAGCGACTGCTTGCTCCGGTTGAGCCACGCGAAATGCGTCGCAAGCGTGCCGCGGATGGAGGTGTCGTAGTGCCGGGCGAAGTCGCCGCCGTCGACGCGTTCCACCTTGATGATCTCCGCGCCGAGATCGGCGAGGTGGCGGGTCGCGAACGGCGCGGCCACGGCCTGCTCGACGGAGACGACCCGGACGCCTTCCAGCGGCCTCATGCGGGAACCCCGGTCGCCGAGGCATCCGCCGCGCCCGCGGCATCCGTCATGTCAGGATCGCCGCCGATCTCGAGGAGGATGCGACCCGCCGTGCGCTGCTCTTCCATGTCGACGTGCGCGTCGCGCACGTCGTCGAGCGGGATGATCCGGCTGATGTCGACACTGAGGTCGCCCGCTGCGACAAGCCGCATGACCTCGGCGAGCTCATCGGACGTGCACGACTTCGTGCCGAGCAGCGAGATCTCCTTCAAGACGAGGTGCGCGAGCCGCACCTCGGAGGGGCGGCCGCTCACGTTCCCGACCACGACGACGCGCCCTCCGGCGCGCACCGAGTGCAGCGACTGCGCGAGCGTCGGGTCGCCGACGATCTCCAACACGAGGTCGGCGCCGACACCGCCGGTGAGCTGCTTCACCGTCGGCCCGAACTTCAGCTCGGGGTCCGCGATGACCTCGTCGGCTCCGTGCTCGTACAGCAGACCGGCCTGATCGGGCCGCGAGGTGATGGCGATGATGCGTGCCCCGGCGAGCTTGAGCACCGAGATCGCATGCAGCCCGATGCCACCGCTCGCGCCGGTGACCACGACCTGATCGCCCTCGCGGACCTGTCCTCGCGTGTGGGCCGCGTGGTAGGCGGTCCCGAGTGTGCAGTTGACGACCGCGGCCACCTCGAGCGAGAGCTCGTCGGGCACGCGCAGCAGGGCGCGCGACGGGACGCAGAGATACTCGGCGTATCCGCCGTCGAAGTCGTCGCCCATGAACTTGGCATACCCCCGCTGGCACACCGCCTGATTGCCCGAGGTGCACGCCTCGCACCGCCCGCAGCCCATGAAGATGGTCGACATCACGCGCGTCCCGGTCGGCCAGGAGGCTTCCGGTCCGGCGGCCACCACGACGCCGCTCACCTGATGGCCGAGTGTCAGCGGCAGCGGCACCTTCGGGAAGGCGCCCGACCTGGTCAGCAGGTCATGGCGGCACACACCGCAGAACGCCACCCGCACCAGCACCTCGTCGTCGACGGGCATCGGTACCGTCTCACGGTGTTTCTCGAGCACCTCGGGCCCGCCGAAGCCGGCGATCCGCCAGGCGGTCATGGAACTCGGAATGTCGGTCGTCATCGTCTCGTCTCCTCGTCTGAGTGTGCGTTCGCAGGCGGACCGGGTCGCATGGGCTGGATCACGAGAGCCGGGTCACCCCGGGTCACATGTACCGGCCGCCGCCGACCTCGAGCACCGCGCCGGTCATGTAGCTGGACAGGTCACTCGCGAGAAACAACGCCACCTTGGCGACCTCGTCGGGCTCGCCGACGCGACCCATCGGCACTTCCGCGAGCTTCTTGTCCCAGACGTCCTGCGAGAGCGCCTCCGTCATGGGTGTCCGGATCATCCCGGGCTGCACCGCGTTGGCGCGGACCCCGTACTTCGCGAGTTCCTTCGCGGTCACCTTCGTGAGGCCCACGAGCCCGGCCTTCGCGGTGCTGTAGTTGGCCTGGCCGAAGTTGCCGACCTTGCCCGAGAGCGAGGAGATGTTCACGATCGTCCCTCGCCGCTGCTCGCGCATCACTTCGGCGGTGGCCTTCGTCGCGATGAAGGCCGCCCGCAGGTGCACGTTCTGGACCAGATCCCAGTCCTCCAACGTCATGTTGCGGAGCGACGCGTCGCGCGTCACACCGGCGTTGTTCACGAGCACATCCACCGAGCCGGTCTCTCGGACCGTGGTGCTGATGAGTCGCTGCACCTCGTCGGGGTCCGTCACGTCGGTGCGCAGCGCGAACGCGTCGTGCGGCAGCTCGGCCGCGAGCGCCTCGGCCGCTTCGAGGTTGAGGTCGGCGATCACAAGCCGGGCGCCCTCGGCGGCGAAGCGGTGCGCCATGGCCCGCCCGAGGCCGCCGGCGCCGCCGGTGACGATGGCGGTGCGGTCAGCGAGAAGTCCTGCGGCGGTCATTGCGATGTGCTCCCGTCCTCGATGGTGGTTCGGCGTGCGATCAGGATCGGGCTGATCGTCTCCAGCACGACCTCGTCACGCTGGTTGAGCAGCTCCAGTCGGCGCGTGACGAGTCCGTGGCCCTTGCTCGTGAGCCGTACGCCCTCGATCGTCATGCGGCAGCGGACGGTATCCCCGACGAACATCGGGGTGCGGAAGCGCAACTCGTCGAAACCGAGCAGCGCCTCGACCGTGGTCGCGAACCAGCCCGCCGCGAACATGAGCCCGCCCATGATCGACAATCCGCAGACGCCGTGGACGACTCGGCGGCCGAAGACCGACCGGCGCGCGACCTCCTCGTCGGTGTGGATGGGGTTCCAGTCCCCTGAGAGCATCGCGAACTGCACGAGGTCGGTCTCCGTCACCGTGCGTCCGCCGCTCACGAGCTGCAGTCCGGCCTCGAGGTCCTCGAAGTAGAGCGGGAACGAGCGGCCACCGTCAGACATTCGCGGCCACCTCCTCGCGTGCTGCGCGCCACGTCTCCACCGCCGCGTCGACGATGCGTTCGGCCTCGCCCACGTACGCGGCCGGTTCGAGTGCGCGGAGCGCCCCGAGCTGGGCGGGCGGCACGGTACGCTCCAGCGCGCTGAAGAGCGGGATCCGCTCGGTCCGAGCGATCCCGACCGCCTCGTACACGACGTCGTGGGCGCGTTCGCGACCGAGCGGCGCGGCGAGCCCGATCATGTACGCCTCGGCCATGATGAGGCCCTCGTCGAGGCCGAGGTTCGCGCGCATGTTCGCGGTGTCGACGCGCATGCCGCAGACGATGTCGATCGCGCCCTTGAGCGACGAGGCGGCCAGCGTCGCGATATGCGGCAGCAGGAACCACTCGGCCTGCCACTCGCCTGCGGCGCGCTCATGCCCGGGTTCCATGATCCGGGCGATCGCGGCGCTGAGCGCACCCGCGACGATCGAGTTGCCGACGAGGGCCTCCGACGTGATCGGGTTGCGCTTCTGCGGCATCGTCGATGAGGCCCCGCGGTGATGCCCATCCCGCTCGGCGACCTCGGAGATCTCATTGCGTGAGAGGTCGATGATCTCGCGTGCCAGGCGCGCCGCGGAGCCGATCGTGAGCACCCACGTCTGCGCCCACTCGGCGAGGCGGCCCCGGGACACGTGCCAGGGCACGTCGTCGACGCGAAGCGCGAGCTCATGGGCGACGAGCCGGCGCAGCCGTGCGGCGTGCGGCCCGTACGCCGCCGAGGTGCCGCCGGCGCCGTAGAGCGAGAGCGTGGCCACCTCGGCTCGAGCGGCGCGGGCCCGCGCGTGATGGCGGGCGAACTCCGAGAGGTAGACCGCGAGTTTCGCGCCGAACGTGGTGGGCACGGCGTGCATGGCGTGCGTGCGACCCGGCATGATGCTTCCCACGTGTTCGAGCGCCTTCTGTTCCAGCTCGTCGCAGAGCTGTTCGAGCAGGCGTGCCAGCTCGTCGGAGGCGCGGGCGAGCTGAAGCACGAGGCCCGTGTCCATCACGTCCTGTGTGGTCGCGCCCAGGTGAACATTGCCCCGGTACGCCTCGGGCAGCAGGGCATCGAGCTGGCGCACGAGCGGCAGGATGGGGTAGCCGACCACCTGCGCCTCGCGCCAGAGTCGCGGAAGGTCGAGCACGTCGACGGATGCCACGCGCGAGATGGCCGCGGACACGTCCCGCGGGATGATGCCGAGCTCGGCCTGCGCCGACGCCAACGCGACCTCGGTCCGCAGCCACGCGTCGACGGTCTCGCGCTCGGAGAAGACCTCGAACATCTGCGGGTCGCCGGCGATCCGCGTGAGCAGGTCGAAGGTCGTATTCGGCGGCTCGGTCGTCATGTGGTGCTCCTCGTCGAACTCGGTCACGTATCGATGCGGTACTGGGCGAGCTTCTGGTCGTCGATCTGTACCCCGTTGCCCGGCCTCGACGTCTCGACCTCGATGCGGCCGTCGCGGATGCGCGGGGGCTCAGCGACCAGCTGGTCCTCGAGGCCGAGGAAATAGTCCAGCTCGGCGGCCTCTCGGGCGGTCGAGTCGAACGCGGCGCCGAACGTCGTCGAGGTGATGGCGCCGATCGCGGAGTCCCCCTGGCTGCCGATGACGGTGCGCGCGTGGAGACCTCGGGCGAGCCCGAGGATGCGGGCGCTCTCGGTGTAGCCGGTCCGTGCGGGCTTGATGCTCACGGCCCGGGCCGATCCGACGGTGAGCTGCAGACCGGCGTCCTCGACCGTGCGGGCGCTCTCGTCGCTCATGATGGTGGCGCCGGCCGCGGCAAGCCGTGCGCGCCCGACCACGTCGGTCGCCGGGAACGGCTCTTCGATGAAGGAGACGCGCAGGTCGCGGATCCGGTCGTAGGTGTCGAGTGCGGTGGCCGAGGTGAGGCTCTGGTTGGCGTCGACGTAGAGCGTGGCGACGTCGCCGAGCTCGGCTCTGAGCGCGCTGAGCAGCGCCGCGTTGGCGGCCGGGTCAGCGTCGATCTTGACCTTGAAGGAGCTGATGCCGAACTCCTCGCGCGCCCCTATCGCCTCATCGACGACCTCGGCGATCGACCCCATGCTGAGCATGCGCGTCACCCGCAGCGATGGTGCCGCGGCGCCGAGGAGGCGCCAGGTCGGCTGACCGAGGGCCGCACCCCGGAGGTCGTGGAGCGCGATGTCGATCGCACCCTTCGCGGTCTCGTTGCCGACGACCGATCGCAGGACCGTTTGGGCGGACTCGGTTTCGAACGGATCGCGCCCGACGAGGAGCGGCGCGAACCACGCGCGGACCGCCTCAACGATCGAGGCCTGCGACTCGCCGTAGATCATCGGCCGAGACACGGCCTCCGCGACGCCGACGGCGCCCTCGTCCGTCTCGACACGGATCAGCACGTGGGCTGCCTCGGTCACGGTGCCGTTGGCCATGTGGAATGGCTTCCGATACGGCAGAACGAATGGGATCGCGGTGATCGCTCGAATCTTCATTCGCACTCCTGTTCAACCGTTTGACTACCGTGTCTCGCGCCGCCCCCCGAGGCGACCATGACGCATCCCCTCGGGATTCCGTCACAACTGTCTCCCATTCTCCGCTCATTCGTCAAGTTTGGTCAATCCATTGACTTGCGGCGGTCATCGGCCGCATACTGGGCGGGTCGGCGCCTCGGTGCGCCATCACGAGAGCCCACGGCCCCCGGCCGGGCGGATTTCGGCCAGAAGCAATGACGCCTCTTCGAACGGAGCAGACATGACCCAGGTTTCCGAACCCGTCGGCCAGAGCGCGCCGGACACCCGACTCTCCAGTCGGGACATCCGCCGCGTGGCGATCGCCAGCCTCATAGGCACGACCATCGAGTGGTACGACTTCTACGTGTACGGCGTGGCCGCCGCGCTGATCTTCAGTCAGCTCTTCTTCCCGGAGTTCTCCGGCGCCTCGGGCACGCTGATCTCGATCGCCACCATCGGTGTCGCATTCGTCGCCCGGCCATTGGGCGGCATCGTCTTCGGCCACTTCGGCGACCGCATCGGCCGGAAGTCGGTCCTCGTGATCACCCTCCTGATCGCCGGCATCGCGACCGTCCTCATCGGTCTGCTGCCGAGCTACGAGACCATCGGCGTCGCGGCGCCGATCATCCTGGTCATCCTGCGCTTCGCGCAGGGGATCGGCCTGGCCGGCGAGTGGGGCGGCGCGGTGCTGATGGCCGCCGAGCACGCTCCCGCGAACCGGCGCGGCTTCTACGCCGGGTGGCCGCAGGTGGGCGTCGCGCTCGGCGTGATCCTCGCGAACGGCGTGTTCCTCATCCTCGCGGCAACCCTCAGCGAGCAGCAGCTGCTCGAGTGGGGCTGGCGCATCCCCTTCCTCGCGAGCATCCTGCTCGTGGGCGTCGGCCTCTTCATTCGTCTGAAGGTCATGGAGAGCCCGGTCTTCCGCTCCCTCGAGGACAACAAGGCCCGCGCGAAGGCGCCGCTGTTCGAGGCCGTCGTCAAGCACCCCAAGACCCTCGTGCTCGCGACGCTCGCGGTCGTGCTCAACCTCGTCGCGTTCTACGCGCTGATGACCTTCATGATGAGCTACACGACGACGAACCTGGGTATGGAGCGCACGCCCGTGCTGCTCGCGACGATGGCGGGCGCCGTCGTGCTCGCCATCGGCACCCTGCTCGCCTCGCGCTGGTCCGACTCGATCGGCCGCAAGCGCACGATCCTCGTCTTCTACATCAGCTGGCTGCTGTTCGCATTCCCGATGTTCTGGTTGGTCAACACCGAGAGCTTCGGCCTGCTCGTGGTGGCGCTCGCGGTCGGCATGTTCCTGACCTCCGCCTACGGTCCGATCGCGGCATTCCTCGCCGAGCTCTTCCCGGCGCGAGTCCGCTACTCGGGCATGTCGGTCAGCTTCCAGGTGGCCGCCGTCCTGGGCGGCGGCCTCGCCCCGATCGCCGCGGTCGCCCTCGCGAGCTCCGGACTCGGGTGGGGTGCGGTGGCCCTGCTGATCATGGTCACCGCGGTGATCAGCATCAGCGCCGTGCTCGCCCTCCGCGAGCCCGACAAGGCCCGCTTCGCGGACATCGACTGAACCGCGCACTGCGCTCGCACAGCGCGCATCGCTGGCGCACAGCGCGCATCGCTGGCGCACAGCGCGCATCGCTGGCGCACAGCGCGCATCGCTCGCACAGAGAGGGCGCGGAGCTTCACGCTCCGCGCCCTCTCTGGCGCGCTCTGGAGGCATTCGTGAGCGACCTGCGATTGGTCGAGCGCAGGTGGCGGACATGCGAGCGAGAATGTCGCCGATGCACCAGGTCGCTGAACTCGATTCCGGCGACCGGACGCTCAGGTCGCCCAGCTCGGCGTGCCGTGAGGTCGCGGCCGCTCCGTCCGTCAGGGCCGGTAGTACACCGCAAGGGGCCGGCCGCGGTGTTCGAGCACCTCGACGGGGGTGTCGAAGACCTCGGTGAGGACGTCGGGGCGCATGATCTCGTCGGGCGTGCCAGCCGCGACGATCCGCCCCGCAGACAGGGCGACGATCCGGTCGGCGTACGCCGCGGCGAAGTTGAGGTCGTGCACGACGAGCACGATGGTGCGGCCGAGCGCATCGGCGGCGTCACGCAGGCGCTGCATCATGGCTGCCGCGTGCCGCATGTCGAGGCTCGCGAGCGGCTCGTCGAGCAGCACGTAGTCGGTGTCCTGCGCGAGCACCATGGCGACGAACGCACGCTGGCGCTGGCCGCCCGACAGCTCGTCGAGGAACCGGTCTTCGAGCTCGGCGAGGTCGAAGAACGCGATCGCGCGGTCGACGGCTTCGTGATCGTCCCAGGTCATCAGCCGGCCGCGCGAATGCGGGAATCGGCCGAATCCGACGAGCTGGCGGACCGTGAGCCGAGCGACGAAATGGTTCTCCTGCTTGAGGATGGACACCACTTTCGCGAGCTCCCGGGGCCGGCTCGTCACGACGTCGAAGTCGCCGATGCGCACCGTGCCGCTGTCGGCGTCGAGGAGGCGCCCGATGATGGTCAGCATCGTGGACTTGCCCGCGCCGTTCGGTCCGACGAGGGCCGTGATCCCGCCGCGCGCGATCTCGAGGTCGATCGGGCCGAGGGCATGCGTCGCGCCGTACTGCTTGGCGACCTGCTCGAGGGTGATCATCGAAGCCCCTTCTTGAGAATGACGATGAGGAACGCGAGACCGCCGACGAACTCGATGATGATCATCACGAGGCCGGCCGCGTAGAAGATGTGCTGAAGGACGAAAGAGGCGCCGAGCAGTGTCGCCACGGCGACGAGCACCGCCATGGGCAGCGTGCGGCCGTGGTCGTCCACGTGGACGAACTGGTACGTCATGGTCGCGACGAGGAACCCGAAGAAGGTCATCGGGCCGACCATGGTGGTCGAGATCGAGACGAGCGTGGCCACGACGACGAGCAGCACGACGACCTGCCGCCGGTAGCGCAACCCGAGGTTCGTCGCGGTGTCACGTCCGAGCGCGAGCACATCGAGCGTGCGACGCTGCCGCCACGCGAGCACGCCGATCACCGCGACGATCAGCCCCGCCCAGGGCAGCACGTCGGGATTGCCGCGGCCGATACTGCCGAACAGCCGGGCGCTGAGCAGGTCGAACTCGCTCGGCGTCAGCATCCGCTGCAGGAACGTCGACACCGACCCGAAACCGACGCCGAGGACGACGCCGACGAGCAGCAGCACGTGCAGGTTCTGCCGCGTTCCGGAGAACAGCCAGCCGTACAGCACGCTCGCGAACGCGATCATCGCGAGGCTCTGCACGATGATCTTGCCGACACCCTCCACCTGGGTCGCGGCCATGCCGAACACGAAGACGAGGGCGGTCTGCATCAGGGTGTACAGCGCGTCGAAGCCGAGGATCGACGGTGTGAGGATGCGATTGCGGGTCGCGGTGTGGAACAGCACGGTCGCGAGCGCCTGGCAGGTCGCGACGAGGGCGATGGTGCCGACCGCCGTGGCGCGGGATCGCACGATGATCCAGAACCCGGGCTCGCCGACCGGCAGCGGATTCGCCCAGGTGAGCAGGAGGACGGCGAACGTGACGGCGAGGCCGCCGGCCACCATGAGGCCGACGGGTCGGCGACGGTCGCGTCGCGCGGGGCGGTCGCCTCGGGTCGGGCGGATGCCTCGGACGGGGCGCCGCACCGTCGCCTCAGCCACGGCGGCGCACCAGGAGCGTGATGAACACGGCGCTGCCGACGATGCCGAGCACCATCGAGACCGGCACCTCGAACGGCCATCGCACGGTGCGGCCGACGAGGTCGCAGACCGTCACCAGCAGGACGCCGCCGAGGCAGACCCATGGCAGGTTGCTGCGGAGGTCGTCGCCGCGGATCATCGACACGATGTTCGGCACCACGAGTCCCAGGAACGGCAGGAAGCCGACGACCACGGTCGTGACCCCGGTGGCGATGGCCACGAGCGCGGTCCCGGTGAACAGGACCAGCTCGTACCGCAGGCCGACCGAGGTCGCGACATCCCGACCCAGGCCGGCGACCGTGAACCGGTCGGCGGCCAGGAAGACGAGGAAGGTCACGATCGCGACGACCCAGAGGACCTCGTAGCGTCCGCGCACCACACTCGTGAAACTCCCCATGAACCAGGTGCCGAGCAGCTGCAGGGAGTTGGTGGATGCGGCGAGGAAGGTCGTGACCGCGCTGACGACGGCGCCGAGCATCATGCCGACGAGCGGCACGACGAGCGTGGTCCGCAACGCCACGCGGCGCAGTACTGCGAGGAAGACGACGGTGCCGCCGAAGGCGGCCAGACTCGCCACGATCATCCGCGTGGTGAGGCCGGCGCCGGGAGCGACCAGCACCGTCAGCAGGAGCCCGAGCGCCGCCCACTCGGTCGTGCCCGCCGTCGTGGCATCCACGAAGCGATTCTGCGTGAGCATCTGCATGACGAGCCCGCTGACCGCCATCGCGCACCCGGCCAACACCAGCGCGATCGTTCGCGGAACACGCGTGATCGCGAACATCTCGCGGCCGCCCTCGGCGCCGACGACGTCGTAGACGCCCACGAAGAGCGAGGCGGCGAGCGCCCCGAGCGTCAGCAGGATCACCCCCGGCAGCGCGAACGGCCGGAGGCGCGCGCCGAGCGAGGTGCGCACCTCCGGGTCGGCGGCGGTCGCCGCATCCGACACCATCACCGGAGCTCAGGCGGCGAAGGCCTCGGCGATCTGCTGGTAGAGCGCCGTGTACGACTGGATGTCTTCGGTGAGGTAGAAGTTCGGGTCGACGTAGATCACCTGGCCCTCCTTCACCGCGGTCACGTTCGCCAGCGCCTCCGAGCCCGCGATGAGCTCCGCGGCGGGAACGGAGCCTTCGACGTTCGCGAGCGCGCCGTCGCGATCCATCACGATGATCCAGTCGGGGTTCGCCGCCGCGATCGCCTCCACGCTGATGTCATCGCCGTGCGAGGTGTCCTCGGCGCTCTGCTCGATCGCCGGGACCAAGCCGAGGGTGGGGTAGAGCACGCCGAGGCTGCGCCCGGTGACGGGAGCCACGTACGCGATCTTGCCGCCGGAGGTCAGCAGCGAGGCCACGGTCGACTGGCCGTCGTACGCCTCGCTCGCGTCGTCGATCGCCGACTCGAAGGCGGCGACGAGGTCGGCGGCCTCCGCTTCGCGGTCGAAGATCTGGCCGAGGATCTCGACCTGCCGGATGAGCTCCGACGCCTGGTCTTCGCCCTGACGCGGCGCGATCTCGATGACCGCCGCGTCGGGGTTCTGCTCGACGATCGACTCGTAGGACTCGGAGAACCGGTAGCCGCCGATGATCAGGTCGGGCTGTGCCGCGACGATCGACTCGAGTTTCGGCTCGACGTGGGAGCCGGCGTCGAGGACGGTGTCGTCGTCGGTGTACGCGGGCCAGATCGAGCCCATGATCTGCTTGGGTGCCGCGACCAACGGCACATCCCACGCGGAGAGCGTCTCGAACACATGGTTGTCGAGCGCGATCACACGCTCAGGATTCACGGGTACGGTGACCTCGCCGTGGTTGTCCTCGATCGTCACCGTGCCGCTCGCGGCGTGATCAGCGCTCTCGTCAGCCTCGCCGGGCGAACCGGCGCAACCGGCGAGGGCCAGCGAGCACGCGGCGAGTGCGCCGAGGGCGATGAGGTTCGTGCGACGTTTCAGCATGGTGGCGAAGGCTCCTTCGTTCGATCCGTCCGGGTTGGTTCCCGAACTTAGGGAAGGCTAACCTAATTTCATGAGGACAAACGCGCCTGTGAATCCCCGTTTTCGGGGCGCCCGTCTCTTCCAGCCCGTGCTCGTGCCCGCCGCGATCTGGTCGACCAGGCCCGCAGCCGCTGAGCGGCTGCCGGCATCGCACACGGGCGATGCCGGCAGCCGTCGCCGGATCAGCGGGTGACGCTGGGCTCCTCGACGGCGGATGCCTCGGGCGCGCCGCTCAGCGCGCCACGGCACAGCTCCGCGGTGACCTCGGTGAGCACCGAGAGACCCGCCACGAGGTCGGCGTCCTCCGTGTACTCGCCCTCGTTGTGCGAGATGCCGTCGACCGACGGCACGAACAACATGACGGTCGGCACGATGTCCTTCATGTTGATCGAGTCGTGCCCGGCGACCGTCATGATCTCGCGGTGCGGCAGCCCCAGCCGCTCACTCACCGCGCGGCTCAGCTCGACGCCCGCCGGCTGGTAGGGATTCACATCCCAGGCGTGCGAGAGGGTGCTCACGATCGTGACTCGGGCATCGGCCTCGATCTCGGCGAACTGCGCGAGCAGGTGCTCTTGCGCCTCGGCGAGCAGCGCGGCGTCCGGCGAGCGCAGGTCGAGCAGCAGGGTCACGTTCGACGCGACCACGACCGGGGAGTTCGGATACACGTCGAGTTGCCCGATCGCGGTGTGCAGTCCGGGGACGCGATCGGTCAGTCGGCGGGCGGCGACGACCAGCTGCGCGGCGCCGTACAGCGCGTCCTGGCGATCGGCCATGACCGTTGCGCCCGAGTGCGCCTGGGCCCCCTTGACCTCGATGACGTACTTGCGGGCCGCCCAGCTCGCGGTCACGAGCCCGATCGTCGCGGCGGCGTTCTCCAGCTCCCGGCCCTGCTCGATGTGGATCTCCGCACAGAACGCGGCCGCCGGGCCGTCTCCCGTGCCGAGGAACCCGGTCGGTTCGAGCGCGTCCTGGACGCTGACCCCGCTGCGGTCGCGGATGGCCAGGGCCTCATCGAGCGGAAGCTTCCCGGTGAACACCGCGCTGCCCATCATCGAGGGCGCGAACCGCGACCCCTCCTCGTTGAACCAGTTGACCACGGCGAGGTTGAACTGCGGCGACACCGAGGCATCCGCCCGCACCCGCTCGGCGGCCCGAGCCGCCGCGTACGCCGCCGCGAGCACTCCGAACGCGCCGTCGTACCTGCCAGCCGTCGGCTGCGAGTCCATGTGCGAGCCCACCACGACATAGGGCGCACCGGGAACCAGCTCGAGCAGGCCGAACTGGTTCCCGATCCGGTCGTACTCCACGGTGAACCCGAGATCCGCGAGGCGCGTGGCGAACCAGCCCCGCTGCTCGATATCGGCCGGTGTGGCGGCCTGGCGGTCGACACCGCCGGCCTCGGTCGCACCGAATGCGCTCATCACCTCGAAGTCGCTGAGGAACCCTGCGTCGCTGAGCGCCTCGGACATCACAGCCGTCCCTTGTCCGCGGCGCCGAGCCCGAGCGGGCGCGTGACGCTCAAGACACCGGGCGCCTGGAGGACGCCCTCCTCGGTCAGCACACCGAGGATCCACTGCACATGCGGGGTCGCACCGTGTTCGTCCGACGCGGCACGATCCGTCCAGCGCGAGACCTCGATGAACTCGTCGGGGTCATCGGTTCCCTGATGGATCGCCCATGCGAGGCAGCCCGGTTCGGCGTGGGTCGCCTCGGCGATCGCCTCGAACGCCTCGAGCACACGCTGCCGGTGCTCGGGCGCCGCGACCGCCCGGTAGATCACGACGACCTCGTCATCCGTGGTGCTCATCTGCTCGTTCCCCTCTTCCCGCGTCACGCGAGGCTCGTCATCACGTACTTGACCCTGCTGAAATCGTCGAGCGCGTATTTCGACAGGTCCTTCCCATGGCCGGATTTCTTGAACCCGCCGTGGGGGAGCTCCGCGAGGATCACCTGATGGGTGTTCACCCAGACCGCCCCGAAGTCCAGCGCGATCGCGACCCGGTTCGCCCGTCCGATGTCACGGGTCCAGACGCTCGACGCGAGGCCGAACTCCACCCCGTTCGCGAGTTCGATCGCCTCACGCTCGTCCGCGAACGGCTGCACCGTGATCACCGGCCCGAACACCTCCTGCTGCACGATGTCGTCGTCCTGCCGCACCCCGGTGATCACCGTGGGGGCGAAGAAGAAGCCCTCGTCGCCGACGCGATGGCCACCCGTCGCCACCGTGGCGTGCGCGGGCAGCTGCTCGATGAACGCCTCGACGCGGGCGCGGTGGCTCGCGTTGTTGAGCGGCCCGTAGTACGTCGCCGGATCGTGCGGGTTGCCGGTGACCGTCTGCTCGGCGGCCGCGACGAGCTCCGCCACGAGCGCATCGTGCACACGCTCGTGGACGAGCACCCGGGTGACTGCGGTGCAGTCCTGACCGGCGTTGAAGAAGGCCGCGTTGGCGAGGTCCCGGGCCACCGAGGCGAGGTCGACGTCGTCGAAGACGACGGCGGGCGCCTTCCCGCCGAGCTCCAGGTGCAGGTTCTTGAGCGTCGGGGCGGATGCGGCGGTGATCTGGATGCCCGCCCGGGTGCTGCCCGTGAAGCTGATCGCATCGGGGCGCTCGTGCGTGACGAGCTCGTTGCCCGTCTCGCGGCCGCCGAAGATGAGGTTGAGCACGCCCGCGGGAAGCAGGTCGCCGACGATCTTGACCAGGGTCCAGACCGAGAGCGGCGTGGTCTCCGAGGCCTTGAGCACGACGGTGTTGCCCGCGGCGAGCGCGGGCCCCAGCTTCCAGGCGACCATCATCAACGGGTAGTTCCACGGCACGATGGCCCCGATGACGCCGAGCGGCTCCCGTCGCACCTGGGCGGTGAATCCGTCGGCGTACTCGCCGGCCGACGGCGCCTCCGAGAGGCGGGCTGCGCCCGCGAAGAACCGGAACTGGTCGGCCGATCGCAGGATCTCGACGTGCCGCGTCGTCTCGAGCGGCTTGCCGGTGTTGAGGACTTCGGCCTCGAGCAGCTGCTGCGCGTGCGTCTCGATCGCGTCGGCGATGCGGAGCAGGACCTGCTGGCGGTGCGACGGCGTGGTCTTGGACCAGGTCGGGAACGCGTCGGCGGCCGCACGCACGGCGGAGTCGACATCCGCGGCGTTCGAGTTCGGCGAGGTCGCGATGAGCGCTTCGGTGACGGGGTCGATGATGTCGAGGCGTTCCTCGGCGGACGCGTCCACGAAGGCGCCGCCGATGAAGTTCCTGAGGTACGCGACGCTGTCGGCGGCGGCTCCGCCGGAGGTGGCGTCCACGGTCCGACGCGGGGTCGATGCGATGGTCATTGGTTATTCCTTCCTGCTTGCCGTGGCATTCGCGAGCACGGCGAGGATGATGACGCCGCCGGTGACGATCGTCTGCCAGTAGGGCGGGACGCCCATCATGTTGAAGGCGTTCTGGAGCAGGGCGAGCAGCAGCACGCCGACGAGGGTTCGCCACATCGCACCGCGTCCGCCGGCGATGCTCGTCCCGCCGATGACCACGGCCGCGATGGCGCTGAGGGTCATGGCGTCTGCCCCGGTCAGTACCCGCCCGACGCCGGTCCGGGACGCGAGGATCATGCCGGCGAGCGCCGCGGCGAACGCGCCGAGCACGTAGACGAGGGTGCGGATCCGGATCTCGGAGATACCGGAGAGCCTCGCCGCCTCACGATTGGCCCCGAGCGCGTAGATGTGACGACCGGTCTTCGTGTACCGGAGCAGCACCGTGAACGCGACGAAGACGACGAGGCAGATGATGACCGAGATGGGCAGCAGCCCACCGATCCGCGTGGTCCCGATGAAGGTGAAGGTCTGGTTGGCCGACAGGTCGATGAGCTTGCCCGAGGACGCGTAGAGCGCGATGCCGGAGATCACCATGCTCGAGGCCAGCGTCGTCAGGAACGAGTTGATCCGGAACCTGCTGATCACATAGCCGTTGAACGCACCGACGGGGATCGAGACGAGCACCGCGGCCAGAATGCCGAGGATCGGGTTGGCGAACAGGAAGCTGAACTGGGTGGTGAGCACCACGGTGAGCGACATGATCTGCCCGCTCGACAGGTCGAACGCGCCCGTGAGGATGACGAACGTCGTGCCGAGGGCGATGAGCATCAGCGGCGCGTTCTGATCGAGGATGTTCATCAGGTTGCGCGCGGTGAGGAAGTTCGACGTCGTCAGCGAGAGCGTCACGAACAGCAGCACGAGGATGAGCAGGACGCCGTAGTCGCGGATCATGGCCGCGTTGATCCGGCGCCCGGCAGCTGCCGGACGGTCGGTGTCCGTCCGAGCGGTGAGCTGGGTCATTGTGGCGATTCCTTTCCGCCGTGGGAGGTGGGGGCGGCTTCGACGAGCGCGTCGACTCCGAGTGCGGCGGTCAGCAGGCGGTTCTCGTCTGCCGTCCCGTGGGTGAAGGTGTCCGCGACCTTCCCCTTGTTGAAGACCACGATCCGGTGGCACAGGTGGAGGACCTCGGCCTGTTCGGAGGAGATCAGGATGATGCCGACGCCCTCGCCGGCGAGCCGGTTGATCTGGTCGTAGATGGCGCGCTTCGCCCCGATGTCCACACCCCGCGAGGGCTCGTCGAGGATGAGCACGGTCGGCTGGGTGAGGATGCACTTCGCGAACAGCACCTTCTGCTGGTTCCCGCCGGAGAAGTTCCCGACCTCCTCCTCGAGGCGATTGCCGCCCCGGAGCGACATCGGATCGAGCACCCGTTCGACCGCGGCGCGCTCCGCGCGACGCTTCACGAAGCCGAGTCGATCGGTGAAGCGCGACAGCGCCGCGGATGACGCGTTCGCGCCGACCGAGAGGCCGAGGAAGAGGCCCTGGTCTTTCCGGCTCTCGGGCAGCAGCGTGATCCCCGACTCGATGGCCGCCCGCGGCGTCCGCACGTTCGCACGGCGTCCGCCCACCTCGATCGCTTCGCTCGATCCTTTGAGGGCGCCCGCGAGGACGTGCGCGAACTCGGAGCGACCGCTCCCGACGAGACCGTAGATCCCGAGGATCTCGCCCGGCGCGACCTGCAGGGTGACGTCGTCGAGCACGCCGGGCACGCTGACCGACCGGACCGAGAGCGCGGGGACGGCGCCCGGTTCGGGTGCGGGCGCGAGCTCGGGGAAGGCCGCATCCATCGAGCCGCCGATCATGAGCTCGATCATGCGTTCCTCGGTCAGGTCGGCGATGTCGTACGTGCCGACCAGTCGGCCGTTCGCGAGGATGGTCACGGTGTCCGCGATCGCGAACACCTCGTCGAGGAAGTGCGAGACATAGACGACCGTGATGCCTTCGGCGGCGAGGGTCCTCGCCGTGTCGAGCAGCCGATGCGCGTCGGTCCGGTCGAGCGAGGCGGTCGTCTCGTCCATCACGATCAGCCGGGCATGGCGGGCCAGGGCCCACAGCACCGCGACCTGCTGCTGCTCGCCCACGCGCAGGTCGTCGACGTACGCCTTCGGATCGATCGAGAACCCGGTGCGCGCGATCAGCGCATGGAACTCGGCGCGCTGCGCCGCTCGGTCGACCAGTCCCCCGCGCCCGAGCTCGGTGCCCAGGAAGACGTTGTCAAGGACGGTCAGCTTGCCGGCGAGCGCGATCTCCTGCTGCATGATCGCGATGCCGAGCTTGAGCGCATCGGCGGGCGTGGAGAACGCGACCGGTGCGCCGTCGACCGTGATCTGGCCGCCGTCGATGGCGTGCACCCCGGCGAGGATCTTGCCGAGCGTCGACTTCCCGGCGCCGTTCGCGCCGACGAGTGCGTGGATCGAGCCGGCCCGGAAATCGACCGTCACGCCGTCGAGGGCGATCGCCCCGGAGAACCGCTTCTCGATGCCGTGCACCGTGATCAGCGACGCTCCGGGGCTCTCCCGCACGACGGAGGGGACCGTGGTCACCATCTCTCGACTCCCCGAACCTCTAGTACGCGCGGTCCAGGATGTCCGGAACCGTCTGCACCGTGTCCTGCTCGACCGTGAGACCCACGGCGTCGAGGTCCTGCGTGTTCACGTTCTCCGGAATGGACTCGCCGCTGAGGCTCAGCAGCAGCAGGTCGACCGCGGCGCGACCGTCGGCGTTCGGGCGGGAGAAGGTGCTCATGACCCACTTGCCGTCGATGATCTGCTGCACGCCGTACTTCCGCGCGTAGGCGGCGATGATCTTCACGTCGTCCTCGGCCGTGCCGAACGTCCGGCCCGCGTCGGTGATGGCGAGCTCGGCACCGTGGGCTGCCTCATCCGAGCCCATGATGAAGACGTCCAGCTCGGGCTCGGCGGACAGGCAGTCTGCGGCGACGGTCTTGCCGGTGTCCTCCGTGTAGCCGGCGTCGGCCTGGCAGACGATCTCGATGTTGTCGCTCGCGGCCAGCCCTTCGAGCAGCGGATCGACCTTCGCGGCGTCGAACGCCAGCGACCGGACCCCCCAGCCGATGCCGACCTTGCACGGGTCGAGGTCGGCGCAGGCCTCGATCGTCGCCTCGGCCTGGCCCTCCGAGATCCCGACGACGTCCTCGCGGATCTGGGCGATCACGCCCTCGACCTGGATTTGGTCGGCCGTCACGTCGGCCCCAACGGGGAACTCGATCGTGACGATCGGGAGGCCGGCGGCGATCGCCTGGCGGGCGCAGTCGACGATGCTCGCGCTGTCGATGGTCTGCATGATGATGGCCTGGTACCGGCCGGAGGTCGCGGCGTCGCAGAGCAGCGTCGACTGCGCGACCGGATCGTAGCTCGCGGGACCGGCGAACTCGGCCGAGGCTCCGTACAGCTCGGCCTCGGACTGCACGGCCTCGAAGAACGCGTTGGCGAGGTTGTTGTCCTGGCCGAACCCGGTGAAGAGGATGTTGACGCCCTCGCCGGATCCCTCCGAGGGAGCGTCGATCTGCACCGCGCCGCCCTCGTTCCAGGCACGTTCGTCGGCCGCGGACGTGCTCCCGTCGGATTCGGCTGACGTGCCCGTCTGATCAACTGCACAGCCTGCGAGGAGGAGTGCGGAGGCGATCAGTGGGGCCGCGACGAGGAGACCTTTTCGTCCTGTGCGCTGCATCGGAGCTGCCTTTCTTCACTGAGGGGATGTGACAGAGCTGTCGGTGCTCGGTCAATCGTTCCAATGCGCGAACTCGGTGGACAATCACCAAGCGACGTACGATTCAGTCTCCGGATTATGCAGATGCACAACACGAGGGGCCCGGGATGACCACGCACCAGGACGAGATTCCGCCGGCGCTCCAGGCGGCGACATGGAGCTGCCTCGGCGAGGTGGACGGCCTCGTCGAGAAGTGGGCGGAGCACGTGGCCGACATCGCGGCCTACCGCGAAGGACTCGTCGATCTCCAGCGGGTCAAGCGCGACTGCCGGTTGGTCTTCGTGCGCTTGCTGAGCGACATGGGCGGCCATTCGATCCCGGTCGAGGCGCTGGGGATCTCGGAACGCGTCGGCCACACGCGCGCACTGCAGGGGCTCCCGCTGGCCGACCTGCTCACGGCCGTCCGGCACGACTACCGCATCATGTGGGAGGCCATCGCGCGCCATGTCGCCGACGACGAGGTCCGTGAGGTCTTCGACGGCGTCCCGCGCATCTGGGACGCGATCGAACGCCACAGCCAGGAGGTCACCAATGCCTACATGGCCACGCAGTACGGCATGACGCAGGTCAGGAAGGACGAGCGGCGGCTGTGGTTCACGCGCGTGGTGGAGACCGACGGCGCGAACCATGTCCTCAACGGCCGCGCATGCCGGCTGCTCGGGTTCACGCCGGAGGCCGAGTTCACCGTGATCGCGCACGCCGAGCGGGTCGACGGCACCCTCAACCACGTCTACGAGGCCATCGCCCGTCTCGGCCTCCCGGTGCTGCACTTCGAGACGACGGCCGGTCCGGTCGTCATCGCCCAGGTCGACGACGGCGCAGCCATCCCGCGGTCCGTCTACGAAGCGGGCCGGCGGATGCTCTACCTCGACCGTGTCCGCGGGATCTCGAGCGTGCCGGCGGCGATCCGGGTCACGCAGGGCGTCGCATCCGTGCTGCCGGAGACCGACACGTCGATCATCAACGTCGCCGACCACTGGCATTCCGCGGTCTTCCAGAACCCGTACGACACGGGTCGGCTCGTGTTCCAGCGACACCTCGGCGGACTCGCCGCGCTCCCCAGCACCGATCGGCACCTGCTCGAGCACACGGCCGACGTCTTCCTGGAAACCGCATCACCCGGCGCTGCCGCACGCGCCCTGTTCTGCCACCGCAACACGATCACCTACCGCCTCGACCAGCTCGAGGCGATCACGGGGTTGAACATCCGACGCCCGTCGGACGCCGCGTTGTTCGTGCTCGCGCAGCACGCCGGACGGGCGCACCACCCCGGCGCCGAGGCACCGGTCCGCGTCTCCTGATCGCCGGCCCGTGAGCGTCAGCGTTCCGAAGGGCGGGGCAGACCCCGAGCTCCCGTGCGTAGCCGCACGCGCCTGACCATGGCCGGGTCGCGCCAGAGCGCCTGCGTTCCCTCGTCAGTGATCCTGAGGGTGGCGTCGACCTCCGCGACGAGTCCCTTCTCGATCAGGCCGCGAAGCACCCGACTGTGCAGGACCGTGCGGTCGTCCAGCATGGCGAGCGCCTTGTCCCCGTCACCGGGGCGCCACACCGTGACCGGGCTGCTGTACATGCGCGCGAGCATGAACAACTCGGTCCCCGTGGGCGGTTCCTCCATCATCGAACGCACCGGTCGCTACCGCCTCATCGGCGGGGCTCGGTCTCGTCGAGCACGACCATCGCATCCGCCGACGCGAGCGCGCGAAGCTCGAGGGCGAATTCCTCGATGCCGCGCCGCTGGTCTTCGAGCAGGAGGAGCCTCGCCTCGGCCTCGCTGATGAGCGCAGCGGTGTGCTCGTTCGAGCGAACGCTCAACGTCTCCGCACGGGTCCTGGCCCGCTCGATCGTCTGCGCCGCCTGCAGACGGGCCGCGGAGATGAGCTCGTGGGCCTCCGCCCGGGTGCGCGCGAGGTGCTCGTCGGCATCCGACGTGATGGTGGCGGCGCGTGCGGCCGCTTCGGCGATCATGCGGTTCGCCTCGTCGGTCCGCTGTCTGATCTCCTCCGCTGCCTGCTCGTGCAGGGTCAGCCGCTCACGCTCGGCGAGTTCCTTGGCGGCGGTGATCTCACGCTCGATGCGATGCTGCTCGCGCTCCGAGATCTGCCGGAGCGTCGCCAGCTCCGCCTTGGCGTCCTCCGATTCCTGATGGAGCTGGGCTCGCAGATCTGACGCATAGCGCTCGGCTTCGGACTTCACCGTGGCGGCCGTGCGCTCGGCGCCGGCCAACAGGTTCTGCGCTTCCATCGTTCGGGCTTCGGCGTGGTTCAGCATTTCGGCCGCCTGCCGCGACGCCTGGTTGCGGAGCTCATCGGACTCCGTGGCCGCCGCGGCGCGGACGGCCTCTGCCCCGAGATGGGCGGATCGCAGCACCTCGTCGGCCTCCGCCCGGGCACCCTCACGAAGGGCCAGCACCTCGGCCGTCGCATCCTTGATCATCCGCTCGGCCTGCTCCTCCGCGAGCCTCAGCGTCTGCTCGAACGCCGCACCGAGGTCGGCGAAGCTCGGCTTGGCGTTCGCGCGTTTCAGCGCGGCTCGCGCCTCCGCGAGCTCGCGGGTCAGCCGTTCGATCGCCCGTTCGGCCGTCGTGCGGTGCTGCTCCGACTCGCGAAACCTGCCGGTGATGTCGGCGAACGCACGATCGACCTCGTCCGGGTCATAGCCTCGCTTCGCGGGCCGGAACTTGAGGTTGTCGTCCATGCTGGCTCCTCCTGGGGTAATGGGGAATATGGGGATGGGTGGGTCCGGCTCCGACCTCGTGGGCGCCGAGATGGGAAGGGGCGAGGCCGTCCACCTCGGCAGACCGGGTGTGGTCCTGGAGTGCAGCGGAGGTCCGAGCCACGTTGTCGACGCGAACCGCCCACGCGCCCGCCCGGGCTGCGAGCGCCGCGACCGCCACCGTC
>Ga0180223_1000291_pt1 | contig 75389 bp, 68 predicted proteins | sample eDN5th30CKraftOP_FD_151337 | JGI IMG/M metagenome (GOLD analysis project Ga0180223, IMG submission 151337) | Enriched Organic Plus compost microbial communities from Emeryville, California, USA - eDNA 5th pass 30_C Kraft OP (version 2) (version 2) ...
ACAGCAGGCGAAGTATGCCCGCAATCCGCACCCCTCGCTCGCGGAGCAGTTTGAGATACTGGCTGCCTGAGCGTTGTACGCCGTCCAGCCCGTCTTCTTGACGTTACTCAAAATTTGCGACGGATCCGCGGCGAGAACTGATCCCGCCACGGCAGAGAATGCCAATGGTCTTCCATGCGTATATCCCCTCACCCCATCCAAGGCAGCGGGATGTAAGCCGCATCATCGCGAAATCAAATTTGGGAGAAATCTATATATTGCCGACGCAACGCGGAGCATGCGCGTGGCGTCGTGCTGAAGTAATCAGCAGTGCATGGATCAATAGATTCGGGGATTTTCGGTCGGTTCGCCCCTTGAGGCCGAACCAGAATTTCACGGGAATATATAGTTTTGCGAAATCGAAGATATATTCACGGGTATATATTTGCGATTTCGGCCCTGCTGCTAGCGCATGGGTGAGGGCGTAATGCGGGGCGTTGCCTGTGGCGACAGTTCGCGTTCGCGTTTGCGTTCGAGGGCGGCACGCTCTTCGATGAGGCGGTCGGAAATCACCATGGCCGCACGCACATCCTTCGGAACGGCAAGCATGTTGGAAACCTGATCCACCATGATCTTACGCGCCTCCGAATCGAGGTCGGCACCTTCCTTGGACAAATGCCTCCGCAGGTCGCGCCGGACCTCCCCACGGCTGTCACGCGAGCCATGGATGATCTCGGTGGACATGGCCTCGATCTTCTCGTGCAGGGTCTCGAAGCGATCATTGTTGTTGGACTGCAAGGCATCGCGCGCAGCCTTGATGTCCTTCTCCATCGCCTTGGCTTGTTCCTTGAGCGGGTGCATCAGTTCGGCCCATCTCTGCTCGGCCAGATAGTTCAGACCATAATAGAGATCGGCCCGCCTTCCCGTCCGGGCTTCAAGATCGGCATTCGCGGTGCGCAATTCGCGGATCGTATCACCGTCAAGGTCGCGCAGACGCGCGCTCACTTCCTCAAGTGATCCGGTCGGGTCGATACCCATTTCGCGCAACATTGCGCGCATGTCCTGATCATGAGTCGCCCGCACTGCGATGGCTTCTAGAAATGTGTCTTTTGGGCTGCGCATCGGACTTCCTTCGTTCGTCGTCTATCCGGTCAACTATGTAGCGATATAGTACCACATGACCGACATAAATCGAATTCTTCACACTGTCATTCCATCGCCTGTTCCTCCGCCTGAACTGGGCTGACCAGTTCGATGAAACTGGACGCTCTCCCCCTGATATTGTCATTGTAGGCCCCTTCCGGAGCCGACCGGTTGACTTCCACATGAAGATAATGCGGCGCGAACTGCATCCATTGCTGATCGCGTAGGAAGAAGCTCGCTGCTCCCGCGAGCATGGTGCTTGCGCGCCTTCCATCCTTCTGCGTCAGGGCACGCTCCTGCCATCCGCCTTCCCCGTCCGAGACAAAGGCGCTCATGGTGAGCTTGTTTAGACGGAAGCCGTAAAGCGCCGTCTCGTCGCGGGCCACCTGTAGGGTCAAGAGGCTGTCGCCCCCCGGCGTGACCATGCGGTCAAAGAATTGCGCCAAAGCGGCGACTGCCGGCATGATGAAGCGTGGATCGGTCCAGATGGCAGGAAGGAAGGGCCTGCCGTCGCGTTCTTCTACGGGCGGAAGCAACGCGGTGAACGCCTCGTAGCCATCCACTTCGGTGATCAGATCGAACCCATTGCGCTGGCCTTCGACCGATAGGGTCGCTGCAAGCCGCCGCTTGCAGTTGGTGAACTCGTCCTCGGCAATCAGGACATAGTGCGCCATTGCAAGCTTGATCGCGGTTTCCAGCCGTGTCAGCGCGTCTTCCATTCGCCCCTCTGGATGAAACGTGTGTGCATGGCCCGCAGCCATTCGTAGATGCTCGGATATCCCCAGAAGGCGATCAGCACGAACAGGATCGCGAGCGCGAACAGCACGGCATAAGCGAGGATTGACCAGTCGTTGCGCAGGCCCCAGAACAAGGGAACGATCAGGGTGAGGACAAGCGGGTCAATGCCGAACGCCTTGGCCCGCAGCCCGCTGTAGCGCCACGGAATGGCCGAATAGTAATATTCCCGGCTCTCGCGAAGCTCGGTGTTCTTCGCCGTCACGCTAATCCCCTCCTGTTGTCATGGCCTCAAATGCGAATGGGGGCATTTCGATCCCTATGGTGGCGATTTCTGGCATCAATTCGACCCCCATCTTCGGTTGCGACCGGTATCAAGATGGGTGAAGCCGCTGTAGCGGCCCAGACCGCCATGATGCCCCAGAGCTTCGGCAAGCGTTGCAAGCTGGGAGGGTGTAAAGCCCGGAGCCGAAATGTCGCCGGCCATTCCGCGTGTGTGGAGCGAGTTGGGCGCGGCTCCTTCGAGTGTGGCGTTACGCTCGACGGTTCGATAGCCGGAAGTCAGGTGGAGTGGCACATCCTGCCCCTTCTCCTGAGAGAGCGCCATCTGGATGCGGTTCAGCATCAAGAGCAGATGACGGTCGATCCAGACGGCCTGATCGCGGTCGCGAACGTCTCGCCAGAAATGGGACCAGATAATCCATGCATTCCGGTCAGCGGCCTTGCTGTGCATCGCATAGGGCGCATCGAGTTGCTCGCCATTGTCCATGCGAATGACCCAGAGCCGCCCCGGACCCACTCGCGTAGCCGCCTTGGCACTCGCCGGCACGGCGGCGGAGGCGATGCCTGCCAAGCCGCCCATTATGAAATTTCGCCTAGTGGTGCCTATGGTGTATCCCTGTAACCTGTTGCCGATCATGGTTAGCCACCTCGATGGTCTTCCCCTTGGTTCACTTGACGTAGCCGTATCGTTTGAGCGCGAGCAGCGCGGTTTCCTCGCTGATCGTTCCTGCCCGCAATGCGATCTCGATGGAGGACTTCATTGACCGTGCGCGATCTCCATCCTCCATCCATCTGCGCATGAGCCGCGCATGCTGGCCGATGCCGGCATCCAGAAGTTCATCGCCTCTGTCGGGGTCGATCACGATCCAGTCGCGCAAGCAGACCCGCCCGCCGCCCACGCGCGGGACCAATGTCTGACTCATGAGGATGCGCGCGTTGGCGCAAAGGTCGGCAAACGCCTGCTCCTTCTGGCTGGCGTCATAGAGGGACACCATGCGCCGGATGATGGCAGCGGAATTGTTGGCGTGAATTGTCGAATATATCGGGTGCCCCGAAATAGCAGCGTTGTTGCCGGCCTCTATGGTCTCGGGATCACGCATTTCGCCCACAACGATCAGCGATGGCTTTCGCCGCATGGCGTTAACGAGACCGTAGGCAAAGGTTGGCAGGTGCGGGCGGTCGTCTCCCGCACCGATCTCGGTCTGGGCTATGACGCAGCAATCGGACTGAATGTCATCGAACACATATTCGACAGGCTGCTCATAGGTGACGATGTTGCCCTTTATGGGCGTATTGCCTTCAAGGATGTATCGCAAGCAGGCCGCGAATGTGGTCGTCTTTCCAGAACCGGTTTCTCCCGCGATCAGGAACGCTCCCTGCTGCAAGCCGATGTACTCATAAAGTTCAGACGGAAAGGCGATCTCATCAAGAGTTGGGGGATCATGGGGAATGTGGCGAAGGACAAGCTGCTTGGCTGAAGCGTCCTTGCCAATGATAGGGGTAGCGTTGAGACGCCAACGCAACCGCTTGGGTACGCCATGCTCGTTACTGTTGGCCAGATCTGGGACGGGAAAGGAGGTATTGTAGTCGCGACCTGACGCCAGAGTGGTGGTCAGAGCGTGGCCATTAGAAATGATAGAGGCGATTTCCTCGACCTGTTCGGATTGCAGCTTATAGGAGGCCAGCGGGGCTAGTTCACCGTGGATCAGCCCGACCGGTGGCTTGCCGGTTTGCAGGATCACGTCGGAAGCATCCTTCCTGACGGCGAAATTCAGGAATCGCGTCAGCATGGGCATCGAATCGATGTGATCCTCGAAGAGCGCCGGCAGTCCCGCTCTCTCGTTGGGAACCCCCAACGAAATGACGTTAGACATTACCTTCTCCGGAACCGCGAATTGACCTGAATGGTAATGGTGGTCTCGCCTTCGAAGGCCCTTTGGCCGTCCTCGGTCACACGCCAGCGGCGGCTGGACACATCGACCTGCGGAATCGAAACGGCCCCCTGCCGGGCAAGCTGATGGAACAGCCGCATCCCGTAATAGTCACGGTTGAGGGTGGCGAGCGCCGTGGAGAAAGCCGCCCGCGCTTCGCGAACGCCGGTTTCCCAGCCCTCGCGAACCGACCGCCGCCACAAGGCCCGTTCCTCATTGTTCTCCATGGTGAGATTTTCGGGGGGGCGGACCTCGCGCAGCGGCAGCAAGAGCCAGTCCATCCATGTCGGAGTCATGGTGGTAAGCCGCGCCTCGCGGACAATCTCGTAGCTTCCATTGGTCAGGTACAGGAAATTTGGCCCGGATAGCTCCCTGACCTGCCGGACTTCGGTTATCGCGGGCGGGACAACATAGCCGCTCTGCAACATCAGCGGTGCGAAGTTGTAATGGGCCGAGAGATTGTTGCGGTAGGTGGTCATCAGCAGATCGTTGATCCGCCGCGCTTCCTCGTAATAGCCGCCCCGTATGCCAACCCCTCTCGCCGCAGACTGGATCACCTGCGAGCGCGCGCCGTTGACGGTGAACGTACCGCGCGAGGCGTAGAAGCCGCTGTTCGGGTCTTCCAGTTGGCGCAGCAAGGCCGAACCGGACGTGGCCGCTGGCCCGGTGTCTTCAAGATAGAGCTGATCGAGCACCAGAGGCTGACCGACCCGCTGAGCGGAAGCCGGCGCAGATGCAAGCGCCCCAACGGCAACAAACGCGAGAAAGACACGTTTCATGTCTTCACTCCCCTTCCATGGAATTTCTGGTTTCTTCCGCCCCGGAGCCGGACGTGATCCGGCGATCCTTACGAATCCGCTCCCGATGAACCTCGTAGCCGAGCATCACCAGCTTCTTCAGACGCGGCACCAGCTTGCGAGGTTCAGCCCGCATGAGATAACGGGCGCATTCTTCTTCGAGTGGATCGGCCCTGTCGAAGCGGATGCGGTAGATCATCAGCGCGTCTTCACGAGGGATTTTCTTACGGCCCATTTCCACCACCTTCCGCGACAAGACCGAGCTTCTTGCTGATTTCGCCGTAAGCCCTCTCGGCGCTTTTCAGGCACATCGCCATGCGCGCCGGCTTCAATGGCCTGCGGTCGAGATTCCAATCCTTGGGCAATTGCTTATCGAGCCTGAGAAGCGTCAGGACCCGCAGCACGGGATTGCGCGCCCAGCGCTCTCCCACATACGCAACGTCTGTGTGCTCCTGCGGCGCAATCTCGTCTTCGCGCCCGCGCAGATATGCCTCTGGGTCCGTGCTGAGCGTCCAGAATGCTTCCAGTATGGCCATATATCTGTCGTTCGGTTGCGACAGCGCATCGATATCCTTCTTGTCGAGATGCCGGGTCTTGCTCGCGATCTCGTGCAGCAGCCGCAAGTGTTCGTCCGTCAACTCGATCTGCTTGAGCACGGTCGTGCGCGGCACAGCCTCGTCCTGATCTTCATCGTCGGTGTGTGCCTTCTTGCGCTGCACGGAAGCGGCTGAAACGGCGGATACGGGGATTTCATCCTCCGCCAGCCGGCGCTCGGTCGCTGCTTCATTGCTGCTCTTTGAAGTTTTCCCGTGTTGGGCTGTGGCAACGTGCGGTTCGTGGTCCGGCTTGAGATCAAGCGGGGAGCCCGCACCCCCATGCGATCCGCCGCCTCCCTGATCGCCCTCGCCTTCTTCGCCATCCGTCAGGATTTCGTCCGGAATGTCTTCGTCGTCACCAGCCGGCTCCTGTGTGACCGGCGCTTCGTCAATCGACACGTCCACATCGATATCGTCATCGCCGCCATCGGTCGCGGCCTGCTCCGCATCGGCATTCTCTGTAGCTGAAGCCGCATTTTCCGCGACGGCCTGCATGAGAACGGCTGGGGCGGCATCGGCTCCGTTCATGGCGGGCGACTCGGGTGTCTCCTGCGCCACCTTTTTCAGATCTTCCGTGGCCCCTCTGGGGATCGATATAGGACGCCTAATCCATTCGACAGACAGCGGCAGGTGATCGGCTGGGGAACCATCCTGATCGCCTTGGAGATCGAACAGGGTCTTCTTGACCAGACCTCTTTGAAGATCGACTTCGGTTCCACGGTCGATGAGAAATGCTGTCTCGGATTGGATGCCGGCCGTGCGCGGCTCATCCTGTGCAAGAAGACCGCCGTGCTGATCGAAGGCGATCAGCGGGGTCCGGTTTTCGCGCGCCGCCTCCGTGAGCCGAGCCCATACGACCGGGTGCATGCTGCCCTGCCCCAGATCGTCCTCCACGAAATCCGAGAAGCCGGGCTTGAGGCGATCAGCGGGTAGCATGGCGCTGGCATGGTGTACGCAGCGCAGATACGCGGAAGCAGGCTCGGTGCAGAGCGAGACGGTGACGGCGCTGAAATAGAACAGGTCATCGTGCGGGATGTACTCGGCCACGATTAATGGAAAGACGTAGGAGCCGCTTTCACGATCCTCGTCGCTGGCGAGGCGATCCAACATCCGGCCCATGACCTGCGTGAACCGCTTCGCATCGAAACCGACCGCACCTTCTTCTTCCTTGAGGGCGATATCGGCCAAGGCAGCTTCGGCCCGCGTGACGAAACCCCGGCGCGGATCGGAAGCCGGGCCGACCAGTTCGAGCGGCGCGAGCGGCGGTTCGACCCTGACCTCATTACGGTCGAGAACATCGATGGGCAGGTGCGCGGCGTCGTGGAAGCCGGACACCTGCAAGGCACCGTTGTCGCCAGTGATGGAAGCGACCGCGTGATCGGGGATGAGGATTGCGGCACCAATATTGGACGAGGGGCCAGAGAGATCACGAATGGTGGCTCGGATGAACACTGGCAGGTGCCTCACCCAAGGCTCTTTGGGAGCCTTGGAGGCTTCATCGAGCCACGCGGTCAACTGTGCGCGCTGCGGGTGCAGGGCCGGACGTATGGGAAGGTCCGGGTCAAAACGTTCCGGATTAAGGATGGAGATGCGCCGGAATGCCGGCAAAGGCAATTCCGGGTCTTGGCTCTCTGGCGATCCATAAAGATCGGCGTGGTAATGAGGCGCCGCCATAAAGCCGGTCTGGACGTAGCGGAAATCGCGGAACCGGCGTGTTGGGTCGCTCGAACCCAACAGGGTGAACGAGACCGGCATGTCGAAGTGAACCGGAAGCTCGACGATGCAGAACCGCGGCATCGGCTCAATCCCTCTGGCGGCGTGGCACGAGGGACAGGCACGTGTTCTCAACGCCCGCCCATTCAGGACAGTCGATCAATCGGATCGGAGCATCGTCGCTCTCGGGAAGGACAAGTACACGGCCCAGCCCGCCCGGCCCGGAGACTTCATAGGCGTGGGTCAGGTACAGGCTGGAGCCGATCCGCGCCCCCTCCATGGCCAGAAAGTCGAGCCGCTTTTCGATCACCGTCACCAGCAGGCCACCAGCCACGAGGACACCGGCAAAGGCCGAAACGAATGCGATGGCCGCTGTGCGCAGAGCCGGTCTGCGCCGAGCGATCAAGTCTTCAAATTCGGAGAGCAGTTCCGCCGCCTTCATGATCCCCTCTCATGGCTATCAAGGGTGGATCAGCTATTGCCGGCCAAGGTGCGAGATTTGGCACCAGCAGCGCGCGGCTGCGCTACAGGAGCGCCGGCAATGATCCCGTAGGAAGCCAGCGCGTTGGCGACGAATGATTGCGTCGAGGAGTCAGCAGCGCTCTGGCGGCTGGTGGTGGCGCAACCGCCAAGGGCTGCGCAGAGGAGAACGATGGCAGCGCGCCGGGCAACGGTTCCGGACATGGTTATTCCTCGTAAAGTTGCGATCAGAGATTTAACCAGACCATGCCGGAACTGCGTCGCAGTGTCAACGCCGAAAAGCGCGATGAAGTACGACGCAGAAGCACGTCAAAAATCGCGAAGTATCCTGATTACCCGTCACCAAGTGCGACGTAACTGATAGGATTGGAAATATCCTTGCCATATTGATATGCTAGCCCATAGAAACGTGCATATGGTCGGTCATAGGCAAGCGACAGACGGGACGGGAAAACCCCGAACAAGGGGACGGGAAAACGCACGAGGATGACTAGCTCAGCATCGATTCAAGCCTATGAGAAGGTGTATTCGCGCCTGACGAATGCGATCAGGCAGCGACGGGCATTGCCCACTCCAAGCGAGCTTGCAGATGAGATTGCCGGGCGCAATCTGGGACTGAAGGCTGCAAAGTTTTACGCCTCGTCGGTGCGTCACACGCTGGCCGATGATCCGCTTGCCCTGTCGGAGTTCAACAAGCGCTGGGAGGATGTGCGCCCTCTCGGTGGCGAGCGGCGAAAGAAGAAGCTCGAAATCACGCCCGAGACCATGGCGGTAATCAGACGCCATGGCAACGCGCGCGCCGGACGGAGCAAGTATGCGCAGTATGTGTGCGATCTGATCGAAGGCGTAATCCTGTTCGGCTTGCGACCGGTCGAATGGTCGGAAGCGTGCTGGCTGAATGACGAGCGTGAAGTGCTGGTGATCCGCAATGGAAAGCAGGCCGAGGAAATCCTCGACCGGGGTCCATTTGCAGGTCGGGTCTGGAAACGGGGCAATGGGTATTTCCGGCACCTTCGGCTTACAGGCAGCGAAGCCGAGAAGGAACATGCGCGCAGCCTTGTGGAGCGCATCTTCGTTCACGAGGAGGCAACGCCTTGGGCAAAGAGTGACCGCTACCTGCAACGCGAACTTAAACGGATTATCGAGCGCGCCATCGAGGCGGGGGAACTGCACCCACGTTTCCGAGCCATGACGATCTACAACGCCCGCCACCAGTTTGCATCTACGGCGAAGGGATCGGTCAGCATCGAGGGCGGCGAGGTCGCCGCGCTGATGGGACATATCAGCGTGAAGACCGCCATGCAGTCATATGCACGCCGCCGCAAGGGCAACTCATGGCGTCTGGTTGTCGAGGCTTCGGAGCAGTCGATACAGGCCGTCGAGAACAGATCAGAAAAGTCGTTCCAGCCGACACAGTGGACACGCCAGAGGCTGACGCCGCAGCAGGTCAACCAGCCCTCCCCTGCCCCCGCTGTCAGCGAACTCGGACCTATGCATACGAGGTAGCCGGTCAGCCGGCCCGCCAAGCGTAAACCTCCATATCGGAGCGCGGGCGGGCCGAGCAATCGCAATCAATTGCCGTCTTCAGCCTTCTCGGCGGTAAGTTTCAGCATATCCTCGAACACACCAGCGCGCGTCATGAGGTCTTGGAGGGCATCCCAATAGGCCACGTAGCCCTCTGTTTCCTTGAAGGCGATGAAAGCCTCCATCACAGGCCGGGGGCCGCTGATGAACAGTTCGACCCGTTCTTCGGTCTTCCTGCGCCGCCTTGGTGCTGCGGGAACGAAACCGCCCTGCCCTGCTCTTGGCTTGCGGCCATCCGGCGAGACTTGCTGGCTGTTCCTGTTGGGGTAGCTCGCCCCCGTGCGTTCGAGTAGCGCGGCCTCACGGTCGGGTTCAGGCTCGATCTCGGGCACCTTGACCGGACCAAGACGATTATCCATTTGGGCACGCTGGCCTGCGTCCATGCCCTCGTTAATGTCCTCGATGTCAGAAAGAACCATGCGCGGCGTGGGCTTCTTGCCCTTTGCGGTGGCGGGTGTCTTTTCCTTGTCTTCGATCATGTCACCCTCCCGTTCAAGCTGCGCTCTGGCTTGCGACCTGTCGCAGCACTTCAACGACTTCGGTGGTTACGGCCCGCGCTTCTTCGCGGGCCTTTGCGATGCTGTCACGAGCTTGCTTGGTATCTGCCTCCGCTTCGAGTTCACTCAGGAGCATTGCCCGTGCAAATATCTGCTTGTACGGCCCTGAGCGCAGTGCGAGGCGTCGATTGATGATGGGGTATCCCCGTTCGGCAATGAATTCCTCGATCTGCCGTTCGATGGTGGTCGCAAATGCCGGGTTGACGCCTTGGAAGAGGATACGGAAAGGGATTTCGCGTTCGAGAACCTCTTCCTCCACGCGCACGAGACGCACGGCGTTTTCCGCCATGGTGCTGTCGAGCGGCGACTGCATCATAGGAATGAGCACCAGATGCGCCCGCGCAATGGCCCGGCTGACTAGCTGGGACGCGGCTCCTTCCAGATCGACCAGAACGTAGTCGTTTTCTTTTGCGAGCTTGCGGATGATGCCCGTCATAGTCTCGGAATTGGACTCGTGCTCGACTTCGAAAGGCAGGGGCATACCCATCTTCTTTCGCGCCGCGAGCCACCTGTAGATCGAACGGTTGGGGTCGGCATCAAGGACCGTCACGCGGTTGCCGTGCTCGGAAAGCTGCTCGGCCAGCAGCATTGCGGACGTGGACTTTCCGCTGCCGCCTTTGGGATTGGCGAAAACGATAACTGCACCCATGCCGGGGGTCTCCTTGCTTCTGCACTTTCGTTCAGGTTGGCCGCGCTCGACATATCATAGGTCATAGGCATATTGCAAGCATAGGTCTATGCCTATGGCTATCATAGCCGATGTGCTAGGCTAGGCCATAGCCAAGTTGCTTTGCTATGTCCTTTGCTATCTCCTTGCCTAGCTGCTAGCCAATAGCATTGGATTTGTGCTTTGCTAGCTCATTTCCTATTGTCTATGCTTGGTTATTGGCTTGCTACTAGCCTATGACATATTCTAGTCCATAGCCTGTGTAATATGCTAGGTCATATGCTTTTTCATATGCTTTGCCCTTTGCTATGGGCTAGCATAGGCATAGCACTAGGTATAGCACGCAAGTTGTTGAAGCAAAACCAGAATTCCCGGCCACGGTCAAAACTGCTGTAAAGGCGTTTCTATTGGACACCGTTTGACGAAAAGGCGTTTCGGTGCCTATCATATGGGCGGCGAACTGGCCTTGCGTCGGCCATGGACACAATCTCGGTCACACTCGACCTTCTCAGCGATCTGACCGAGGCACCGGAGCATCCGTTCGCCAGCGAAAGGGCGCGGTATAGCCATCAGAAAGGATCAGATATGGCCTATCAACTTCCCCAAAACGAGAAGAAGTCCGGGCCTCGAAACGAGCGGCTTGGCAACATTGCTATCAAGGTCGAAAGCTTCGACCGAGACACCAACACGGTTCATGGCTTCGACCTCAAGACAGGGGAAGAACTGTCGATCCGTATGGCGACACGTGAGGAGTTTGCCGACATCTATGTCAATCGGGACCGCTTCACCACGGAGGAATCCCGCCGCCAGCAGGCTATCAACCAGACCAGACGCCAGCCAACAGTTGGCGGCATGGCAAACAATGTCGCGGGTGACACTGTGGTGTTGCAGATGCAGTCGGTGGTTCGGAAGCCGAACGGAGAGTTGGTCGCGCGGTGGATGAACGCCCTCAACACGCAGCCGGAAATCGACGCATACAGGCCGGGCTACATCGACGTTCACATCCCGAAATCGAACGAAGAGACGAAAGGGGCCTATGAACGGCGCTTTGCGAGCGTCGTATTCACGGACGACACCGAAGCGGCGACCATGGCTGCGCTCGACCATATGACTTCCAACCGTATCAGGGGGTTGGAAGGCAACGTCTTGGAAGGACGAATCCGCTCCGCAGTCATGGTGGCGGTAAGTGACGGCCTCAACACGGATACAGCACTTCTGCGAACTGCCTATGATCGCAAGATCAAGGATTTCGTCGCTGGCGGGGCGGCATTGCTCGAACAGCCGGCAACGAAATACTCGTGGAAGGCGCAAACTGCTCTGGCCGCGATGGTCGATAAGCCATTCAGGGAGTTGCGCTTCAATGATGATGTCTCCAAGGACGAGGCGGCGGAGATTTATCAAGCCGTACAGGACGGATACGTATCGGTTGCAATTACGCCGGCTGTTCAGGCTGACCTGATGCCGCAAATCACCGATAAGATCGTCAGGCTGGAAAACAGCGCGGCCAAGAATGACGGTGCGACTGCCCGCATGTCGGGGCGGAAGTTCTACAAGGCGGACATATCGTTCCGCTCAGTGCCGGCTAAGGATGATTTCCCGGCCACGACGAATATCAAGGAAATCATGACCACGGGCTTTCTCAAGCCCGAGAACGATCCCAATCATGTCGCTATCCGTCTGGCCGATCTGGGCGCGCAGTCCATTGTGAAGGCCGGAGGTCATGATGCCCTTGTCAAACCGGAAGCCAAACAGGCTGCACAGGTGACGGCTGAGGCCGAGCAAAGGGCGCAGGCCGAGCAGACGCGGCGTGCATCCTTCGCACCCGCGACCAACTCCATGTGAGCGGGGCAGGGGAGTCGGAGCATGGCTGTCATCCATATTCCTCAGCCACAGGGGCGCTTTGGCGGCATCGTCATCCCAGCCAATCGCTTCAACGGCGTTTCGGATGGTCTGGGCGTCCTGATCGACGCCCACCACCCGGCTCCCGATACCGTGGCGCTTGATGCCCGGCGTTTCGCAAAGGCGCAGGGAGCCCATTATGCCGGCTCGGTTGAACTGCCAGCCGGGCGGCTATTGGGCTTCACGATGCCGAGCGCCCCGGACAAGATTTTCATCCAGATGGGACTTGAGCCAAGCGCCGTCCGCAACGTCTCCAATGCGGTCAATCTGGATGATCAGGGGGATATTCTTTCGCGCTGGCAGGCGTTTCACAGGCTCAACGAGGCCCGCCTGCCGCAAGCTCACCCGGACACAAGAGCGGCAATGAGCCGACTTGATCCGCGTTATCTTCCCGATAACGCACATGGTGTGCCGGTGGTGGAGCGCCTGTTCGGTCGTGGTTTCCTGCTCAATGGCGAGATGCACAATGAATGGGAGATCGCGCGGGACGGGCAGCGCAAAGACGCAAACGGGCGCGCTTCCCTGTTCCATCGCGCTCATACTTTGCAGGACTGGCATTTCATCGCGCGCGCCATGCTGGGCCGGCTCCATGCCCGTCCTGATGATCGCATTTCGGCGCGCGACCTTGAAGATGCCATCGCCTTGGCGCGCATTGATGGTGGCGCGGCCATGGACATGGAAGGCTTGCGCGAAATTATCGAAGCCGAGACGGCTTTCGTGCGCGGTCAGAACGTGGCGTCTGGCCGAATATCGGCACACGCATTCAGCGTCGGGTTTCCGCCTCATGACCCACGGGACCGTTCGGGCAGGCGGGTTGTTCTGGCCCAATTCTCTACGCCTCCTGCTGTGGGTGAAGTTGCTGCCGAATTCCTCAAGCCCAAGGGGCGCACGGTACTTGAGCCGACAATCGGCAATGGTGTTTTCGCGGCAGCTACCCACGGGGCAGGGGGGCTCGTCACCGGTATCGAGATTGACGCCAATCGCCTTGGCCGGGTGCAGACCGCATTGCCGGGCTCGCGGACGATACAAGGGGACGCGATGCAGGAGGCGGCATATCCAGCCTCACTCATCGGCACCACAGACGGCTATGATGCCGTTCTTGCAAACCCGCCTTATGCCGATCTTCCAGAAGACCAGATCGGTCCTGTCTACATGCGGGCTCTGGGAACGACCTTTAAGCCGAAAAAGGCAGAAACCCGCATTGCGGCACTCGCCCTCGACAAGCTGAACGAGGGCGGAAACGCCGTTCTGGTAATGCCTGCCGAGATGATGAACCCGGACCAGCTTAACGGGCACCGCAAACAGTTTCAGTCGTTGCTCACAGCGATGTTCGAAAAGGTGGACTCGGTCGTTCTTGACGCTCACCTGTATCGCAACATGGGCTCGAATTTCCCGGTGATCGTGCATTTTTGCGAAAACCGGCTTCCGTATGGGGACACACGCGACTTGGCCGACGCGGCCCGGATGGTTCCCGACAGTCTCGAAGTGGTCGCGTCCTTCGAGCGGTTCTACGAGCGGGCAAACGCCATTTTGGCCGACAGCGCCATTGAGGCGTTACCCGAGGACGTGGCCGAAAGCCGTATCAAGGAATTCAGGGATAGCCTTGCTGCCCAAGCAGCGGCGCGAGTTGGGGCACCGCAGGACGAGACTGTTGAAGCAACTGCGGATGACCAGAGCGCGGCAGAGCAGCCGCGCGGGGCAACGCCGGCGGAAGAACCGGCGACTGTAGAAAATGAAGCTCCCGCGCACCCTCCGCGTGGCGATGGAACCGCCGCCGATGCGTCGATCACGGGCGGCGCTGGCGGCGGTTCCGGAGGGGGCAGGGGCCAAGGAGCAAGCAGCCGGCCCAAGCCGGTGCCTGCCAATGACAGGGGGCGACCGCCGCAAGCCGGGGCGGGCGAGCCAGACGGAGCCGAGGGGGATCGGCTACCGTCTGGCGAGGCGGCGGCTTCACCCCCGCAGGCCGATGCCGAGCCCGAAACGGAGTTTCCCGCCCCGGCAGACATGCCTGTGGGCGAATGGTTCAAGGATGATTACAGTCCCGATCCCTTCACGACCCCTTATGTTCCCTTCTCGCGCAAGGGCACGACGAAGGCGGTCATCGAGCGCACGATGGAGCATGAAACCTACGCGGCCCTGCGGCGCGTGGAAGAGGCCGTCCAGCAGCGCGGCTTGAGCGGGGTTGACGAATACGTCGCCAGCAAAATGGGCGTGTCGCTGGCAGAGTTCATGTCCGACGCTGTGTTGTTCTATCCGGAACAGGTCGATTCGCTGGCCCTGACATTCTTCCGCCGTGAGGAAGGCCGCGCGTCGATCATTGGCGACCAGATGGGGGTCGGCAAAGGCATCCAGCTAGCCGCACATGGCTATTCCGCTCTGGCGGTCGAAGGCCGCCCCATCTTGTTCATGTCCAACAAGCCGAACCTGTTTACTGATTTCTGCGTTCGCGACATGCGCAATGCCTCTGGCCGACGTTTCATGGACATGGTTGACGATGGGCTGATCCGGCCCTTTTTCTTCAACAAGGGGACGGAAGCGGGGCTCAAGGAAAACGAGAAGGTCGTATTCCGGACTAGCCCCGACCAGCACAAGGAAGCCGAGCGGACGGAAAGTCTGGGGGATGCGAATATGGTCGGGATTACCTATTCGCAGGTCCAGATCGCCAGTGGCGCGTGGCGTGCGCGGGCGATCATGAACTGGATCACCGACAATGCGGAAAGGGGCAGACCGCCTGTTCTGCTCTTGGACGAGATCCACAAGGCTGCGGGTATCGACAGCCGTACCGGTGAAATCATGCGCGCTATTATCAGCCATGCGGAGCGGCATGATTGCGAGATCGTGTATTCGTCCGCGACGAGCGTCAAATCGGGCAAGAACCTGCCCATTTACCGCCCGGCTCTGCCCGACACCGGCCTCGCGCATGAAGAATTGATGCTGGCCATCGAGCAGATGCCTTTAGCGATGCAGGAAGTGCTCGCTTCGGAAATGGCTCAAGGCGGCTCGTTGATCGAGCGCAAGATGCCTGATGCGGGGGTGGATCGCGATCTTGTCGTGCTTGCCGATATCTCCGCCGAGAAGATGGACTATGCCCGCAAGGCCAGCGACTTCATCGCCAGCAAGTTGCAGGAAATGCAGGAAATGTCTGCGGAGATCGCGCAGGCGGCAAAAAAGCAGTTCAAGGATCACGTTGGCGGGATGGCCGCTGCCGGGTCGCTCGACAAGATCAGGGTCGAGACCACCAGCCCGATGAGTCAGTTGGACAGCTTCTCGCGCTATCTCATGGGCTCGGTGAAGGGCATGTTCGTGCGCGAGCTTATCGAGGACAGCATCGCTCGCGGTGAGAAGCCGACGGTCGTTGTCGAATATACCGGGGACAGCGTGTCGGAATGGCTGATCGGCAACCAGCATCATCTCATGACGGGCGGACAAGGCGTGCCCGTCGCCGGGCACCCCAACATGGGCGATGTGCTCAAGCGGTTTGCCGAAAAACTGCTGATCATGAAAGGCACAGACGCTCTGGGAAATCAGTCCACCCTCAAGGTCGAGGGCTTTGACGGATGGCTTGCCGATTTCTTCGAGAGCATTGAGCAGTTCGACCTGTCGGAGTTGCGGATCAACGTATTCGACCGGGTTAGGGAGGCGTGCGAAGAGCTTGGCATGACCTTCGAGGACATCACGGGCCGCACCTATGAGTTCATCGAGGGCGAGGATGGGGTCGTTCGCGCGTATAATCGCGACATTCCCCCGGTGATTGATGCGGTCGAGCGCTACAATCGTGGTCAGACGGACGTTCTCGGCCTGAATTCGGGGTCGGCAACGGGTGTTTCGGCGCAGGCCAGCCCCCATAACGGCCCCGATCTGCGACGGCGCAGCATGATCAAGCTGGCCTATCAGCGCGAAATCACCGACGAGCGGCAGGTAGAAGGGCGTATTCACCGCGCCGGGCAGGTGTCTCCGCCGCGCTATATCACGCCCGTGACGGGATTTGCCGCTGACGACCGGATTGCCAATCTGTTCAACAGGGCGAACCGGTCGCTGACCTCTTCGACTTCGGCCACGCGCGACAGCAAGACGAACGCCAAGCACGCGGTCGATATCCTCAACCCGGTTGGCGAAATGGCGGTCGGCGCTGTGATGCAGCACAACCCGCAAATCGCGGCAATGCTGGGTTTCAGCGACAAGGAGCAGGACATGGCCCGCAAGCTGCTGGGCCGGTCTGTGCTTCTGCCACTCGATACCCAATCCGCGGTGCTTTCGGACGTGGACGCTACCTTCCACCTGATCAGCGACCAGTTGACGGCAGAGGGGCGCAATCCGCTGGAACTTGGCCGCTATGACTGGAAAGCCAAGGTTGAAGAGGTCGAGGTTCTTGATGGTGGCGGGGTTGGCGTTGACGGCCTGTCGGCAAACAGGCTCGTGCTCAACCAAGTCACCTATGACGAACCAATCCGGTCGCTGCCCGTCTCTCGGGCCTTGGAGCACGTTGACGATTATCTTGTCAGGCGGCTTTCCGAGCCCTTCCAGAACATGGCGGAGTTCTTCGGATATACCGACGCTTTGCGCGCTCCGGGCGGAATGAACCTAGAGCATCATCTGTTCGGGGGCGTCACGGGACGCTCGAAAGAGGGCATGCGCTATCTTTTCCCGAGGCCGCTGCCGCAGGAAGTCGCCGCGCAGCTATACGTATGGATACGTGGCGAGGTTCTGGACAAGGAACGCAAGGTCCAGCGGACCATCAACGACGAGGAGCTGCGGGAGATCAGCGAACAGGTGGCCGAGCAGGCCATGAAATCGTCCGTTGGTCCCTTTGCGGAATTCCTTCGGTCGCCCCAGACATTGGACAAGGACGGCTCGTCGTTGTTCGAGGACTTCAAGATGGCGATGCCGTTACGGGCGCTCTACCGTCGCATCGAACAGGCAACCCGTCTCGAACCGATCCTGCGCGAGATCGAGCCCGGCAGGATGGTGGCCCTCGACAGCCGGGCAGTGAGCCCATGGGTTGGCGGTATGTGGGCCGACGCCTATCGGAAGGCCAATACGGACGGGTTCATTCCGGCCCTGATCGTCTCCGCGCGCTACGACGAAGACGCACCCTTCGCGGAGTCGAAGATGAACTTCTCGGTCTACGTGCCGGGCAATCAGCACATCGAGGGTCTTACTGTCTCGATGCTGAGCACCGCCATGGAGCACAATGACGCTTCGCGGGAGCGGGGCCTCGTGAACATCCGCAACTTCCTCTCCGATCTGGAACTGGCGGCTGATCCGCACCGGTACACGAGCGATCAGCGGAAGAAATCGGCTGCGGATGCCATCAGGGACCTGATGGGCGAAGAGGGCGCTCGCAAGGCGTTTCTGGCCGCAGCCGAACTGGCCTCGCAGCCGGAACTTGGGCCTGTCGTTTCGGCAGACCGCACGGTGAACAAGGTGGCCGTGGAGGCTCTATCGGGCATCGCAGCCGCGCTGCCGGCGAAATCGGTCAAGAAGAGCCGGCTGACCATGGAGGGCAATCTGTTCGCTGCCATGTCCATTGTGTCCAACGGGCACGGCAACAACATGGGCGAGAAGGTGGTCTACACCGATGCTGCCGGGAACAATCGCAACGCGATCCTTCTCAATGATCGCGGCGCGAAGGACATGATCCCCATTGTGAAGGCGAAGGCATCGCAGCGCTCGGTGCTGGCCACGGGTATCAACTCCCCGGATGATATCACTGCCTATCTGCGCGTCACCAACGCTGTCCTTTATGGTCTGCCTCGCTACGGTGGCACGCAGGAGGCGGCTCACGCCTTTGCCGAGGCGCTTCACCGCCTCTATCCCAAGGCGTATCCGCAGGACAGGATTGCGGAGATCGCTGCATACCCGGAGGCGGAAATCCACCGCATCCGCGCTCACGTGCAGCCCGTGGACAGCATCAAGAGCTACCCGCCCTCCTTGATGGCCGGCGGCGACATTTGGCGCTGGGCGGCTGACGAGAGCCAGCGGGCCACGGTAAGCAAGAGCAAAGGCGGCAGGATTGCGCTCAAACCGGGGGAGGGGGGCTCTACCCGGATGGAGGTCGTGATTGCGGACGATCCGAATGCCATGGGCGTTCGGGAAGTGTCCATCACCCAGCGTCATGACACCGACAGGATCGCCAAGGCTCTGTGCGAGAGCATGGATAAGAAGCAGATGGGCGTCATGATGTTCGCAGAGGGGGTTGCGGTCGTTGCCATCAAAAAGGACCACCCGGTACTGCGCAATGGCGACCATCCGATAATCAGTCACCTGTCCCAGAATTTCACGAACAAGAAGCTTACGAAGGGGACACTGAGCGGCACGTTTTACCTCAACGATCCGCGCGAAATCCAAATGGTCGCGGATTTGATGCAGGAAACCGCCCGCGAGAACCACGGCGAGATCATGATCGGCGGCACGCTCAAGCAGGTGCAGAACGCACTTGCCATGCATGTGCGCGAAACATTGGATGCTCGTCTTGCGGCAGAGCGGGAGCGAATGGCGCAAATCGAGCGCGACCGTGAGGCTTCGCTAGCCGCACCTACCACATTTCAGTCCGACGCTACGGTGGTGCAGCGCCCGCAGATGGGGTTGAGCCATGCGCCGGGTTGACGCACGAGCAGCGCACCTGCCGCCAATTCCGCTTCCGGGTGCAAATGCGCCCGGAAACCGTTGCGGTATCCGGGCGCTTTGGCCAACCCGAACCGGTACAGGTGTGCCGGATGGGTTATCGGAAAATGTAGCCATCGCCCGTATCCGCCGCAAGGCATTGATCTGGGGTGAAAAAGTTTTCTTGTCAAATATCTGGAAGATATTTTACGCTGTGGGTGATTTGGCCGAGTCGGGGGCTTTTACGTGTCCCTGCGCGCCAAGGAGCGCATACTCGCAACTATGCCCGATTCGTCCGAATGGGGCCAGTTCGCGGATCACCAGAAAGGAGGGCTTATGGAGAAGAGCAGAACCCAAAAACGATAAAACCGATGCGGGTTTCCCACGCATCGGGTTCATCGTTTGCGGTAGATAGATTGCCGGTCGAAACGCCAATAACGACCGAAGCGCCTTAAAGTCCCGCTCAATCTACCGCATTCGATAGAACCCAATCAACCCGAAAAGTGCATTTTCGGGAATGAATTTTTGCGTGCCGAAATTCGCGTCTTTCGAACCCAATGAGGACTGAAAGATGCAAAGCTTATCAAGAGCTTATGTGCAGCCGCCCCGACCTGTGCCTGAAAAGACCAAGAGCACCACATCCCGTCGAACCCGGATACAGGGTGCTTTGCGCGCCGCCCATGAACTCGGCCTGATCACAGACGCGGAGTATGGGACCGCCGCAATGATGGCGTCCTATGTGAAGGATGATTTCGACCGCGCGCTCTGCGCTGTGGAGGTCCAGAGGATCGCCCGCGACCGAGGGCGCGACGAGCGGACCATACGCCGCCATATCCGCGCCTTGGAGAAGGCGGGGCTGGTAGAGAACCGAACAGCCGGGAACGGCCTGCGCGGCTGCTTCAATGGTGGGACTGTCGTCTTCGGCGTCTGCTTCGAAAGGGCCTATGATCGCTGGGACGAACTATGCAGCGACGTAAACGCCAAGCGGTTGGAGGAAAGCCGCCTTTTGAGCCTTCGACGGGCAATATCGTTCCTGCGCCGTCGCCTGCGCTCGACCTGCGAGGAATTGCAGGACATGGGTGTGCTGGAATGGCTCTCGACCTTGCCCCGCCGCTATCAAGGTCTCTCGCCAAACGAACTGGCCCGACTGGTGGAGGAATGCGAGCGGCGGCTGGAAGCGCTGACCGAGGCACGCCGGCAAGCTGCGCGGGCCGTAGCCGAGATAGCGGACGTGTCAGAACCGGCGAAGACCAGCCAGAACGACACGCCGCAGTCAGCGGAACCCGATCATCGGCCTGTGGATAAGTATAGCGTTGGTCGGCCAAAAATGTCCGATGGACCGGACAGAAATGACCGACCTTATACTCTGACTAAAAAAGATAATAACGAAAGAATGATAAGTACGACGCGGCGTGTGGCTAAAGCTGCGGGGACAGCGCAGGCATCAACGTCTGTGTCGGGCAACGAAAACAGGCTCAACGTTGCTGCATGCCTTGCCGCTATACCGCCTGAGTGGCGCGAGTGGATCGACATATATCGCGAATCCGGAATGGACGAAACGAGTGCATTCGTTCTTGTTGCCAAGCAGTTCTTCAACCGGATGGGCGGCAGCGAGAGAGCGTGGCTGATAGCCAAATCACGAGCCGGTGATTTGATAGCTGCGATGCTGGTGCTTGTGGCCGTCGCAAATCCTGTCCGCTGCATGGATGCGTGGTTGCTCGCGATGGTGCATCGCGCGGAAAATCAGGCGGTCAACTGGACAACGCCGTTCCGGTTCCTCGCGCGAACATCGCACCTTTCCCCGGCCATGGCAGCGGAATGACGGCTTGCTTTGGTGCTGTCGCAGCAGATCGGGCAGAGGCTGACGCGCGAGCAGGCTGCCGCCTTCGGTATCGACCAGCAGGTGCTGGCGCAGCTTATCGCGGGAGCCGTTCTCGACGAGCAGGCCCGCAAGCTCGGCCTCGGCCTGTCGAAGGACCGCCTCGCCGCACTGGCGCGCGAGGATCCCGCGTTCCAGGGCCCGGACGGCAAGTTCAACCGCCAGCAGTTCGACTATGTGCTGCGCGAAGTCGGCATGACCGCCGAGGACTACCTGCGCAACCGGCAGCAGGTCGCGATCCGCCAGCAGATCGTCGAAGCGGTGTCTGATGGCCTCGATGCGCCCGACGCCTTCCTCTCGGCCGTCGCGCTCTACCGCGGCGAGGATCGTACGGTGGATTTCATCGTCCTGCCGCGCTCGCTGGTCGAGCCGGTCGAGGCGCCGACGGATAGCGAGCTGTCAACATGGTTCGAGGAGCGCAAGGCGACCTACGCCGCGCCGGAATACCGCAAGATCGACTACATCAAGCTCGAGCCCGCCGACATCGCGGATCTCTCGTCGATCGCCGACGAGCAGGTCGCCAAGGACTACGAGGCTAACAAGGCGCGCTACACGACGCCTGAGAAGCGCAGCATCGAGCAGATCGTCTTCGCCAGCGAGGACGCGGCCAATGCTGCGCGCGCCAGCCTGGACGGCGGCTCGACCTTCGAGGAGATCGTCACCGCCCAGGGCAAGACGATGGCCGACGTGCAGCTTGGCACCTTCGCCCGCAATGAAGTGGTCGACCCGGCCATCGCGGAAGCCGCCTTCGCGCTTTCGGAGGGCCAGGTCAGCGCGGTCGTCAAGGGCGCCTTCGGCCCCGTCATCGTCCGCGTGACCAGGATCGAGCCGGAGATCGTCAAGCCGCTCGACGCCGTGAAGGAAGATATCCGCCGCGACCTCGCCGTCGCCGAGGCGAGCCGCATCATCTTCGACGTGCACGATGCGTATGAGGACGCCCGCGCCGGCGGTGCCTCGATGGCCGAAGCCGCCGAGAAGCTCAAGCTGAAGGTCACGACTGTCGAGGCGATCGACCGCTCCGGGCAAAGTCCCGATGGAACCGTGATCACCGGGCTGCCGCTGTCGGCGGATCTGATCCGTGCCGCCTTCGAGACGGAGACGGGCGTCGAGAACCCGCCGCTCAACCTCGCCGGCAACGGCTTCCTGTTCTACGAAGTCGCCGGCATCACACCTGCCCGCGACCGGACGCTCGACGAGGTGCGCGAAAAGGTCGTTGCCGACTGGATTGCGGCGGAAACGACGAAGCGGCTCGCCGCAAAGGCTGACGAGCTGAAGAAGCGTGCGACCGACGGCGCGGCGCTTGAAGATATCGCCACCGAGCTCGGCCTGGAGAAGCAGACCAAGCGCGGCCTCAAGCGCGATGCTGACGATACCGACTTCGGTGCGGCGGGCGTCGCCGCTGTCTTCGCAGGGGGACCGAACAGCGTCGGCGTCACCGCGTCGCCACAGGATGGCGCGCACATTCTCTTCAAGGTGACGGAAGTGTTCGAGCCCGCGGCGAGCGGTCCCGACGCGGTTCCGGAGAACCAGCGCAAGGCCTATGCGCAGGGCATGGCCGACGATCTGCTCGACGAGCTGGTCGCGGTACTTCAGGCGGAGTACGGCGTCAGCATCGATCGCGCCGCGATCAGCCAGGCACTTGCTTTCTGAGGCGGCCATGAGCGACCTCAAGACCTATATCGGCATCGTAGCTTCGGGCAGGAGCCTCACCTTCGACGAGGCACGCCGCGCCTTCGACATCATCATGTCGGGCGAGGCAACGCCCAGCCAGATCGGCGGTTTCCTGATGGCGCTGCGCGTTCGCGGCGAGACGGTCGAGGAAATCTCCGGTGCGGTCGCAGTGATGCGCGAGAAGATGCTGCCGGTCGAGGCGCCTGCCAATGCCGTCGACATCGTCGGCACTGGCGGCGACGGCTCGCACTCGGTGAACATCTCGTCGGCCTCGGCCTTCGTTGTGGCCGGCGCCGGCGTGCCGGTCGCCAAGCACGGCAATCGCGGCCTCTCCTCGCAGACCGGGGCGGCCGACGTGTTGACGGGTCTCGGCATCAAGATCGACCAGACGCCCGAGGCGATCGGCGGCTTCATCCGCGACGCCGGCATCGGCTTCATGTTTGCGCCTTCCCACCATCCGGCGATGCGCCATGTCGGCCCGTCGCGCGTCGAGCTCGGCACGCGCACCATCTTCAACCTGCTCGGCCCGCTGTCGAACCCCGCAGGGGTCAAGCGGCAGATGGTCGGCGTGTTCTCGCCCGAATGGGTCGTGCCGGTGGCCGAGACGCTGGGCAAGCTCGATTCCGAGTTCGCATGGGTCGTGCACGGCGACGGCTATGACGAGATCACCACCACCGGCGAAACGACGGTTGCCGAACTTGCCGGCGGCAAGATCCGCACCTTCACGCTGACGCCGGAAGAATTCGGCCTGCCGCGCCACACCAAGGACGACCTGCGCGGTGGCGACGCTGCCTACAATGCGGCGGCCCTGCGCGGCGTGCTCGCCGGCGCGCCCGGTGCCTACCGCGACACCGTGCTGATGAACGCCGGCGCCGGGCTCGTCGTCGCCGGCAAGGCGGCGAATCTCGCCGAAGGCATCGAGCTCGCCCGCGCCTCGATCGACGGCGGTGGCGCCATGCGCGTGCTCGACCGGCTGGTCGCATTGTCGAACGGGTAGGACCATGGCCGACATCCTGAAGAAGATCGAAGCCTACAAGCGCGAGGAGATCGCGGCGGCGAAGGCGCGCACCCCGCTTGCCGAGCTCAAGGCCCAGATCCGCGACGTCGAAGCCCCGCGCGGCTTTCTCGCAGCCCTTGAAGCAAAGCGCGACGCCGGCCGTTTTGCCCTCATTGCCGAGATCAAGAAGGCGTCGCCCTCGAAGGGCCTGATCCGCGCCGATTTCGACCCGCCTTCCCTCGCGCGTGCCTATGCGGAGGGTGGCGCGGCGTGTCTCTCGGTGCTGACCGATACGCCGTCCTTCCAGGGCGCGCCGGAGTATCTGACCGCGGCGCGCGCGGCATCCGGCCTGCCGGCGATCCGCAAGGATTTCCTCTTCGACACCTATCAGGTCTTCGAGGCCCGCGCCTGGGGTTCAGACGCGGTGCTCCTGATCATGGCGAGCCTGTCCGACGACGAGGCGCGGGTTCTGGAAGAGACCGCGCACGAACTCGGCATGGACGTTCTCGTCGAGGTCCATGACGAGGAAGAGACCGAGCGCGCGCTGAAGCTGAAGACGCGCCTCATCGGCGTCAACAATCGCAATTTGCGCACCTTCGAGGTAAGTCTCGAAACCTCCGAGCGGCTCGCCGCGCTGGTGCCCGCCAGCCACCATCTGGTCGGTGAGAGCGGCATCTTCACCCACGAGGACTGCGTGCGCCTGTCGAAGAGCGGCATCGGCACCTTCCTCGTCGGCGAAAGCCTGATGCGCCAGCAGGACGTGGCCGAGGCCGTGCGCAACCTGCTCGACGGCCCTGCGGCGGCCGCAGCCGAGTAAAGATGGGCGAGGCGCAAAAGCTCACCCACATCGACGCCCGCGGCGAGGCGCACATGGTCGACGTCGGCGACAAGGCCGAGACGACGCGCACCGCGATCGCCGAAGGCACCGTCACCATGCAGCCCGCGACGCTCGAGATGATTCTCGCGGGCGACGCGAAGAAGGGCGACGTGCTGGGCGTCGCCCGCATCGCCGGCATCATGGCGGCGAAGAAGACGCATGAATTGATCCCGCTCTGTCACCCGCTGATGCTGACCAAGGTCTCGGTCGACATCGAGCCCGACCCTTCCCTCCCCGGCCTGCGCGTCACCGCGCTCGCCCGCGTCACCGGCAAGACCGGCGTCGAGATGGAAGCGCTGACGGCGGCGTCAGTCGCCTGCCTGACGATCTACGACATGGCCAAGGCCGTCGACCGCGGCATGGTGATCGGCAATGTCCGCCTGGTCGAGAAGACCGGCGGCAAGTCGGGCGACTGGCGAGCCGCGGAGCGCTGAAGATGGCGCTGCTTCCCGTCGACGAAGCCCTTTCGCGCCTCCTCGCCGACGTCGCGCCGTCGGGCGAAGAGCTTGTGCCGCTGCACGAGGCCGCCGGCCGGGTTCTCTCCCGCGACATCGTCGCGCTGCGCACGCAGCCGCCCTTCGATGCATCCGCCATGGACGGATATGCGGTTCGCGCCGCCGATGCGCAAACGCCGGGCGCCCGGCTCAGCGTCATCGGCGAGGCACCGGCCGGCCGCAGCTTTGCCGGCACGGTCGGCCCTGGCGAGGCCGTGCGCATCTTCACCGGCGCGCCCATGCCGGACGGCGCCGATACCGTGCTCATCCAGGAAAACACCCGTCGCATCGACGCCCGCACCGTCGAGGTCGTGGAGCCCGTCGCCGCGGCGAGAAACGTGCGCCGTCGCGGCCTCGATTTTTCCGAGGGCGATCTTCTGCTGTGCGCCGGCCGGCGGCTCGACCCGGCAGCCCTTTCGCTCGCCGCCTCCGCGAACCACCCTGTCCTGCCTGTCACGCGAAAGCCGATGGTCGCGGTGATAGCCACCGGCGACGAGCTTCTTCCGCCCGGCAGTGAGCCCGGTCCCGACCAGATCATCGCCTCCAATGTCTACGGCGTTGCCGCCGCTGCGCGCGAGGCCGGCGCCGATGTCCTCGACCTCGGCATTGCGCCGGACCGCAAGGAAGCGATCGCGGCCCTCGTCGACCGGGCGATCGCGAAGAACGCCGACGTCATCGTCACCGTCGGCGGCGCTTCCGTCGGCGACCACGACTTCATCCACGACGTGCTTGCGGCGCAAGGCGTCGAACTCGCCTTCTGGAAGGTCGCCATGCGCCCCGGCAAGCCGCTGATGTTCGGGAGAAAAGGCTCCACCCGCGTGCTCGGCCTCCCCGGTAATCCCGTCGCCAGCCTGGTCTGCTCGCAGATCTTCCTGAAGCCGCTGGTGGCAGGGCTTGCCGGCGCGGAACACGTCCAGGATTTTCGCGAGGCCGTGCTCGGCGCGCCGATGGCCGCCAACGACACGCGGCAGGACTATGTGCGCGCCAAGATTACCCGCGCGGACGGCCGCCTCGTCGCCACGCCGTTCGGCGTCCAGGATTCGTCCATGCTGCGCGTGCTGGCAGCGGCCGATGCGCTCATCGTGCGCGCGCCGTTCGCCCCGGCTGCCGATGCCGGCTCGCCCTGCCTTGTGGTGATGCTGCGATAGCCCGACCGGACCCGTGCCTCTGCCTCGTCAGGGCACCAGCGGTGGGACGACGCGCGAGCAGATCCACAGCACTGTGGCGGGATCGTCGGTCTTGTTGATCAGCGCATGCCCCATCGTGCTGTCGAAGTAGCAGCAGTCCCCTGCCTCGAGCACCGTCGGGGCATAGAATTCGGTCACGAGTTCGATCTGCCCGCGCAGCACGTAGATGAACTCCTCGCCGGGATGGCTGATGAGCGATTCGAAAGAGTGCGAGGAGCGCGCCTTCACCTCGGCGAGCAGCGGCACGAACTGCTTGTTGGAGATGTCCGTGCACAGCATCTCGTAATCGTATTGCGGCGTGCTGTGGACGATCCCGCCGCCGCGGCGGGTGACCGCCTTGCGGCCGATCACCGACTGGCCGCGCTGGCCCGAGACCAGCTCGGCGATGTCGGCGTCGAGTCCGTGGGCCAGCGCCAGCAGCGAATCGTAGGTCGGCGACATCTGGCCGTTCTCGATCTTGGAGAGCGTCGACGGCGCCAGCCCGCTGCGTTCGGCGAGGTCGGTCAGCGTCAGCCCCGCCGACTTGCGCATCTCGCGCAGTGTCAGGGCAATGGATTCGCCCCCGCGCTTGCGCAGTCGCGTGGGCTGTGAAGCAGTCGGAGAGTGTTCTGCCACTCTTTTCCCCCTGGCACCGGCCGATTCGCCAGTTTCTCCGACGAATCTACTCATGAATAACTGTGTCGGCCGCTACGCCGCAATCGGCGGCCAATGCGCGAAGTGTATTCAATTCCGCATCGGTAAGCGCGACTCCCTTCGTCAGACTTTCGGCGCGGTTGCGATAGCGCCTTTCGCCCGGCAGCATCGCGAGCCCCGCCTCGCGCAGGTTCTTCGCCAGTTCGGCGGCGCGCAGGCCAAAGCCGATGCCGCCGGCACGCTTCGGGTCGATCAGGATCACGAACTGTCCGGTATGCGGGATGACGGCGCCGGGATGCGTCGACCAGTCAACCTCGGTGGAGAATTTTCCGCCGGTCAGCGCCGCGCCCAGAAGCTCGATCATCATCGACAGCGCCGAACCCTTGTGGCCGCCGAACGGCAGCAGCGCACCGCCGTCGAGCACGGCTGCCGGGTCGTTCGTCGGCCGGCCTTCCGCGTCGACTCCGACCCCGTCGGGCAGGAGACGGCCCTCGCGCCGCGCGAGCTGGATGTCGCCATGCGACCAGGCGGACGTCGCCATGTCGAAGACGATTGGCGAACGGCCCTCGACCGGCGCGGCAAACGCGATCGGGTTCGTGCCGAAAACCGGCTTTTTCGCGCCGACGGGCACCGTGACGGCCATCGAGTTCACGACGCTCAGTGCGATCAGCCCGTCATCGGCAAACGGTTCGACGTCGGGCCAAAGCGCGCTGAAATGGTGCGAATCCCGGACGGCGACGACGCAGGCGCCGTTTTCGCGGGCGCGCTCGCGGGCCAGATCGGAGGCAAGGGCCAGCGCCGGTTGGGCAAAGCCGTTATGGGCGTGGACGCGCAGGAACGAGGCGCCGACGTCCTCCAGCTCCGGTTCGGCCCGCGGGTCGACCCAGCCTGAGCGGATGGTCGCGACGTAGCCCGGCATGCGGAAGACGCCGTGGCTCTTCGAACCGTCGCGCTCACAGCCTGCACAGTTGCGCGCAATCTGGTTGGCAACGGCAGGGCTGGCGCCGCATCCCGTCAGGATGCGCTCGAGCAACTGCACCAGGGTCTCGAACGGAACGCGGCCCGTCATCAGAGTCTAACCTCGATTGGAATTATTTTTCTTATCGGAAATTCCCTAGCCACCCCGGCGTGCGGACGCAAGCGATCCAAGCCGATTTTAGGCGGCTGGCCGCCCGTAAACGGCTTGGCTGCGGTGTTATCCACACGCTGCTTTCCCGGGAATCTCGGGTGCGAACGAAACTTCCTCTGCGGAAGGTGTGAGGCGGTTGACAGATCGCGAAAGCGCTGACCTACTATTGTCGTATCGGAAAGTTTTTCCACCGACCCCGACAAACCGCTCCCCCGACGCCGTCGGGAAGGCACGGCATCGTGTAACCCTGTTCCTGAGAGGAATTAAATGCGCACTGCAAACCGCTTTATCGGCAATGCGGCCCGCCTCGGTGCTGGCCTTGTCGTCGCGGCCGGCGTCTCGCTGCTCGCCCTGCAGGCGGCCCAGGCCGACGATCTCGTCGTCAACGCCGGCGTCGCCCCGTCGACGCTCGACCCCGCCTGGGCCTGTGGTCTTCCGGAAATCAGCTTCCTGCAGAACTTCTACGTCCGCCTCGTCCAGCACGGCACCCGCGAGAGCGTCGAGGGCACCCGCGAGGTCGACTACTCCAAGATCGAGCCCTACCTGGCCGACAGCTGGGAAGTCAGCGAGGACGGCCTGGTCTACACCTTCAAGCTGAAGGAAGGCTTCACCTTCGCTTCGGGCGCCGCGGTCGACGCCGAGGCGGTGCGCTATTCGCTTCAGCGCGTCCTCGACATGGCCGGATGCGGCCGCTTCTTCCTGACCGACGGCCACATCGACCCGGTCATCATCGACAAGATCGAGGCCGTCGATGCCCTGACGGTGCGCATCACGCTCAACAAGCCCAACGGCAACATGCTGGGCGACCTCGCCACCCATGCCGGCTCGATCGTCGATCCTTCGGTCGTCGAGGCTCACGGCGGCGTCACGCCCGGCGCGCCGAACGAATGGATGTCGTCCAACGTGGCGGCGTCCGGCCCGTTCCTGCTCGAAAGCTACTCGCCGAACCAGTCGGCGCGCATGGTCGCCAACCCGAAATTCGTCGGCAAGCCCGCGGCGGCTTCTGAAGCAATCTCCGTCAACTGGATTTCGGCTGCCCCGACGCTCCTGCTTCAGGCGCGCACCGGCCAGGCCGACATCACCTTCGACCTCTCGAAGCAGGCCGCCAAGTCGCTGGAAGGCAACGCCGGCACCCGCGTTCTCGCCTACTCGAACCCGTTCGCGCAGCAGCTCATCCTGAACAACAAGCAGGCTCCTTGGGACAACCAGCTCGTTCGCGAGGCGGCGGCGCTCGCCATCCCCTACCAGGACATCATCGACCGCGTCGCCTTCGGTTGGGGAACGGCGTATTTCGGCCCGATCATGCCGTCGCTGCCCGGCTTCAACGCAGAGCTTTCGAAGCCGCTCGAGATGAACCTCGACCGCGCGCGTGAGCTGATCGCCCAGAGCGGGCTGCCGACCCCCATCGAGGCCGCCCTGACGATCCAGGAAGGCGATGCCGCCCAGCAGCAGCTCGCCACGATCGTGCAGTCCACCTTCGCCGAAATCGGCATCAACCTGTCGATCAACGTCGCGCCGGCTGCCGAATTCCAGGATCTGACCCAGGGCCACCGCGTGCCGGCCTTCATGCGCCTTGACGGTCCGGGCGTGTTCGAGGTCGGCTACTACTGGGGCTACGACCTCCTCTGCGGCGTCTCCTTCAACCTGGCGGACATCTGCCTCGAAGGGTCCACCGACAAGATCAACGCGATGCGCGCCTCGTCTGATCCTGCCGAGCGGCAGGCGATCATGGACGAGATCACCAAGCAGTGGCGCGGCGCCTTCCCGAAGATCCCGATCTACGAGGACAAGCCGGTCGTCGTTCTCAGCGATGCGGTGACCGAGTTCACCTTCGCGCCGCTGCCCGACTACCGCTACTGGGCCGCAAAGTAAAAACGTAAGGAAGTCAGGGACATGGCTACTCGCATTGGTGTCGACATCGGCGGCACTTTCACTGACCTCGTCTATTACGACGAGAACACGGGCGAAACCGTCGAGGGAAAGGTTCCGACCGTTCCCTCGGCACCTGAAGAGGGCGTCGTCGCGGCAATCCGGGGCCATGTCCCGCAGGATGTCATCGAGCGTGCGGAGTTCTTCCTGCACGGCACGACCGTCGGCCTGAACGCTCTGCTCGAGCGTCGCGGCTCGAAGATCGGCCTCATCACCACCACCGGTTTCCGCGACGTGCTGGAAATCCGCCGCGGTGACCGCGCCGAGATGTACAACCTGTTCTGGAAGCAGACCGTGCCGCTGGTGCCGCGGAGCCTCCGGCTCGAGGTCGGCGGTCGCATCCTCGGAAGCGGGGCGGAACATGCGCCGCTCGACGAAGCCGCCGTCAAGGCAGCGGCCGAGAAGCTGATGGCCGAGAAGGTGGACGCCATCGCCGTCTGCCTCATCAACTCCTACGCCAATCCGGCACATGAGCTGCGGGTCGCGGAAATCCTGAAGGAGGTCGGGTTCCAGGGCGGCGTGTCGCTCTCGCACAAGATCTCGGGCGAGTATCGCGAATACGAGCGCACCTCGACCACCTGCATCGACGCCTTCGTGCGCGGCCGCATGGCCAACTACCTGCGCCGCCTCGACCAGAAGCTGCGCGAGCTGGGCTTCAAGGGCACCTCGCTCATCACCCGCTCGGGCTCCGGCTCGATGACCTTCGCCGAGGCCGAGGACCGGCCCTTCGAAACCATCATGTCGGGCCCCGTCGGCGGCGCGCAGGGTGCGTCCGAGCTCGCCAAGATGCTCGAGATCAAGGCGCTGGTGACGGCCGACGTCGGCGGCACCTCCTTCGACACCGCGCTCGTCATCGACGGCAAGCCGCAGGTGCTGTTCGAGGGCATGATCGACAACATGCCCATCCAGAGCCCCTGGGTGGACGTGCGCTCGATCGGCTCCGGCGGCGGCTCGATCGCCCATATCGACGCCGGCGGCCTGATGCGCGTCGGCCCGCGTTCGGCGGGCGCCGTGCCTGGGCCGGCCTGCTACGGCAAGGGCGGCACCGAACCGGCGATGACCGATGCCGCGGCATGGCTCGGCATGCTTGGACCGGGCGAACTCGCCTCGGGCATCAACCTCGACTTCGAGAAGGCGAAGGCGGCCATCGAGTCAGTCGGCAAGCACATCGGCCAGGACGTGGAATCGACCGCTGCCGGCATCATGCGCATCTCCTCGGCCGCGATGGCCAACGCGATGCGCGAGATCTCGCTCGACCAGGGCCTCGACCCGCGCACGATGACGCTGCTGCCGTTCGGTGGCGCGGGCCCGCTGATGGGCACCCTGCTCGCCGACGAGCTGGACATGAACCACATCGTCATCCCGCCGCTCGCCGGCAACTTCTCGGCCTGGGGTCTCCTCGGCGCCGACATGGTGCAGTCGGCGGCGCGGACCAAGGTGATGGACTTCGTCCCGGGTGCGAACGCGACCGTCAACGAGGTGCTCGCACAGCTCTTCGCCACGCTCGAGGAGCGCAGCAGCGCCCATGCCGAGAACGCCGTGAAGTCGGCGCGTCTCGACCTGCGCTACAAGGGCCAGGAGCACACGCTATCGATCGAGGTCGGGCTGTCGGGGGCGGAGGTCGGCGAGACCGAGCAGGTCATCCTCGACCGCTTCGTCGCCGAATATGCCCGCACCTTCGGCGGTACGATGAACCAGGACGTGGAGCTCGTCTCGATCCGCGCCAGCACCACCGTGCTGCTGCCGCGCCGCGACCTGCGCTACACGCCGAAGCGCTCCGACGGCGCCGACGACCGGATGATGGACGTCTACTCCTTCGAGCGGAAGGAACGCGTGCCGTTCCGCATCATCCCGCGCGGCAAGATCTCCGGCAAGGTCAAGGGGCCGGCGATCGTCACCGAAGAAACCTGCACGACCTACGTGGACGTGGAGTGGACCATCTCGAACGGCAAGGCCGGCGAACTCATTCTTGAACGGACGGTGTAAATCATGGCCACCAAACACGAACCTGTCGTCCACAACGCGGGCAAGTTCGGCCGCAATACAACGGCAAAGGCCGACCCGATCACCACCGAGGTCGTCCGCCACGCGCTGAACTCGGCCGCCAACCAGATGAAGCGGGCGCTGATCCGCACGTCGTTTTCGCCCATCATCTACGAAGTCCTCGACTTCGCCGTGGCGATCTACGACCGCGACATCCGCCTGCTCAGCCAGGCGCCGTCGCTGCCGATGTTCATGGGCACGCTGTCGTTCTGCATCGACTACGCGGTGAAGGCGAATGGCGGTCCCGAGACCCTGAAGCCCGGCGACGCGCTGATCTACAACTGGCCGTTCGGCACCGGCTCGCACCCGCAGGACATGGTCATCATCATGCCCGTGTTCCTCCAGGAGAAGGAGCTGATCGGCTACACCGCGATCAAGGGCCACTGGCTCGACATCGCGGCGAAGGACCCGTACTGCACCGACACGACCGACGTTTTCCAGGAAGGCGTCATCTTCCCGGGCGTGAAGATCTACAAGGAAGGCGTCCTCAACGAGGACATCTTCCGCATGATCATGGCCAACACCCGCGTGCCGCACATGGTGCGCGGCGACCTCGACGCCCAGGTCACCGGCTGCCGCGTCGGCGCCAAGGCGCTGGTCGAGGTGGTCGAGCGCTTCGGCCTGGAAACCTGGCAGTCCGCCGTCGATGACATGTTCGACCACGGCGAGCGCATCGTGCGGTCCTACTTCGAGAAGATCCCCGACGGCCGCTATGTCGGCCGCGGCGAGATGGACAACAACGGCGTCACCAAGGACCGCATTCCCTTCGAGATCGTGCTCGAGGTGAAGGGCTCCGACATCACGCTCGACTTCTCGGGCGTGCCGGACGAGCAGGCCGGTCCGACGAACGCGCCGCTGCCCACCACCATCTCGGTCGCGCGCGTCGCCATCTCGATGCTCGCCGGCCACGGCGAGGCGCCGCACGAGGGCTACTTCCGCCCGATCAAGGTCGTCACCCGTCCGGGCTCGATGTTCGATCCGCTGCCGCCTGCGCCGTCCTTCATCTATGGCTGGCCGGGCCTGCAGGCGATCGAGGTGATCTACAACGCCATCTCCAACGCCATGCCCAAGGCCGTTCCTGCCTGCTCGGGCGGCTGCATCTGCTCGCTGGTCGCCTGGGGCCAGCGCGAGGCCGACCGCAGCCCGTGGGCCGACGGCACGCCGCTGCCGACCGGCCAGGGCGCCTGGGACGGCGGCGACGGCGGCATCATGCTGCACATCGCCGAATCGGCCACGCGCTTCACGCCGGCCGAGGTCTGGGAGCAGCGCAACCCGTGGCTCATCGAGCGCCTTGCCATGGCTGAAGACTCCGTCGGCCCCGGCAAGTGGCGCGGCGGCCCCGGCCTCGACCTCTACATCCGCATGACCGAGGACACCTACATCACCACCGTCTTCGAGCGGTCGCTGAACGCGCCCTGGGGTCTCAAGGGCGGCAAGGAGGCACGGCCCAACGCCTGCTACGCCGAGCTGCCCGACGGCTCCGAACACTCCATCGCCAAGTCGACGCACTTCTCGATGCCCAAGGGCTCGCTCCTGAAGATGCGCACCGGCGGCGGTGGCGGCTACGGCGATCCGGCCGAGCGCCCGGTCGAGGCGGTCATGCGCGATATCGAGGAAGGCTACATCACCGAAGCCTTCGCCCGTCGCCACTATCCGCACGCCTTCGCCTGAGCCGAGGCGAGAGCGTAGCCGGCGCGGCCCCCGCCCTCCCGGGGGGCCGCGCCTTCCCGACATGAGACAGGACACAGGACGGAGGACCTCAGGCCCGTGACCCGAGCCATCGCCCGCACCCTGCGCGATCCCGAAATGCTGCTCGGGGTCAGCATCCTCGCCCTATTGGTCCTCGTCGCCTGCGTCGGGCCGTTCGTCTGGCGCGTCGATCCGCTGAAGGTCAGCGTGCTCGATTCGCTCCTGCCGCCGTCGTGGAAGCACCCCATGGGTACCGACGACGTCGGCCGCGACGTCTTTGCCCGTTTCATCTGGGGTGCCCAGGTGTCGATGGGGGTCGCCCTCGCCGTCACGATCGTCGGCACCCTGATCGGCGGCCTGCTCGGCCTTATCGCCGGCCTCCTGGGCGGCTGGGTCGACCTGACGCTGTCGCGCATCATGGACGCGATCCTCGCCTTCCCGCCGTTGATCCTTGCCATGGCCGTCGCCATCGGGCTGGGCGCCGGCATGGTGTCGGCGATGATCGGCGTCGTGCTCGCCGCCATCCCCTGGTATTTCCGCCTGCTGCGCGGGGAGGTCATGCGCCTGCGCGGCATGATGTATGTCGAGAGCGCGCGTGCGCTCGGCGCCTCCAACATGCGCCTCATCCGGCTCCACATCCTGCCGCAGACGACCTCGACGATCCTCATGCAGGCGTCGTCCGTCTTCTCCTTCTCGATCGTCACCATGGCCGCCCTCGGTTTCGTCGGGCTGGGCATCCAGCCGCCGGTGCCCGAATGGGGCACCATGATCACCGAGGGGCTCGCCTATGCGCTCACCGGCCAGTGGTGGCTCGGCGTCTTCCCCGGGCTCGGCATCTTTGCGCTGGCCGTCGCCGGCAATCTGATCGCCGACCGCCTGCGCGACATCTTCGACCCCAAGGCAGGCGTGGGAGGCTAGTCGAAATGGTCCGCTTCCTCGCCGAACGCATCGCGTCCGCCGTGCTCACCGTGCTCGGCGCCTCGATCCTCGCCTTCCTCGTGCTGCGCGCGCTGCCCACCGACCCTGCGCGGCTGATCGCCGGCCCCTTCGCCAAGGAGGACGTGCTCGCCGAGGTGCGCGCCCAGATGGGCCTCAACAAGCCGCTGGTGATGCAGTATGTCGACTACATCACGAGCTTCCTTTCCGGCGACTGGGGCTTCTCCTACGGCGCCGGCAAGCCGGTGCTGCCACTGATTGCCGAGCGCCTGCCGGCTTCTGCCGAGCTGGCACTGTTTTCCTTCGTCATCGCCCTCGTCGCCGCGGTCGCGTTTGCCGTTCTCGTCAGCTACAGCCGCTCGCGCATCCTCGACGGCATCCTGCGCGCCGTCTCCTTCGTCTCGGTTGGCGTGCCGCCGTTCTGGATCGCGCTGCTGCTCCTGATGCTCTTCTTCGAGACGCTGGGCTGGTTCCCCGGCCCGGTCGGTCGCGGCCCCGCGCCACAGCACGCCATCACCGGCTTCTACACGATCGACCATCTCCTCGCCGGCAACGTCTCCGGCGCGCTGAACGCGCTTTGGCACCTTGCCCTGCCGGGGATTGCGCTGGCGCTCGGCTCGTTCGGCTATCTGGTGCGCCTGCTTCGCGCGAACCTGCTCGACGTGGTCCACGAGCCGTTCGTCACGGTCCTCCATTCCAAGGGCGTGCCGCCCGTCACCACGCATTTCCGCCACATCCTGCCCAACGCCTTCCTGCCGACGCTGACGGCGGCGGGCATGATTTTGGCGCAGCTCATCGGTGGCTCGGTGCTGGTCGAGCAGATCTTCACCTGGCCCGGCATCGGCACGCTCGTCATCGACGGCGTCACCCGCCAGGACTACGCCGTCGTCCAGGCCTTCATCCTGCTGTCGGCGCTGATCTACATCGTCGTCAACCTCGCCGTCGACCTGCTCTACGGCTATGTCGACCCCCGCGTGCGGAGAAGCTGACATGACGGCCGCACCCCTCCTCGAAATCGCCAACCTCAGGGCGGTGTTCGATACGCCGCGCGGCAGGGTCGTCAGCGTCGACGACGTCAGCCTCTCCATTCCCGCCGGCAAGACGCTTGGCCTCGTCGGCGAGTCGGGTTCCGGCAAGAGCGTGACCAGCCTTTCGCTGATGCGGCTGATTGCCCGCAGCGGCGGCCGCATCGAGGCCGGCCGCATGATCCTCAGGCCCGCAGGCGGCCGCGAGATCGACCTCGCCGCCCTGCCCGAACCCGCCATGCGCGAGGTGCGCGGCCGCGACATCGCCATGATCTTCCAGGAGCCGATGACCAGCCTGGATCCGGTCTGGAGCATTGGCGACCAGATCGCGGAATCGGTCCGCCTGCACCAGGGCGTGAGCCGCCGCGAGGCGCGCGCCCGCGCCATCGAGATGCTGCGCCTCGTCGGCATCCCCGCACCGGAACGTCGCGTCGACGATTTCCCCCACCAGCTTTCCGGCGGCATGCGCCAGCGCGTGATGATCGCCATCGCGCTTTCCTGCCGGCCGGGGCTCCTCATCGCCGACGAGCCCACGACCGCGCTCGACGTGACCATCCAGGCGCAGATCCTCGACCTGATCCGGCGCCTTCAGGCCGACATTGGCATGGCGGTCCTGTTCATCACGCACAACATGGGCGTGGTGGCCGAGATCGCCGACCGCGTCGCGGTCATGTATGCCGGCCAGGTCGTCGAAGAGGCCCCGGTGGCCGAGATCTTCGCCACGCCCCGCCATCCCTACACGCAGGGGCTGCTCGCCTCGATCCCCGGCACGACGGCGCCGCGTCCCGATCGCCGGTTGCCCACGATCGGCGGCATGCCGCCCTCGCCGCTCAACCGTCCCGAGGGCTGTCGCTTTGCCCCGCGCTGCGCTTTTGCCACCGATGCCTGCCGCGCCGCGGTGCCGCCCCTCGAGGACATCGGCGGGGATCGCAAGGTGCGCTGCATCCGCTGGCAGGAGGTGTCGCAATGAGCCAGCCGCTGCTCGAGGCCCGCGGGCTGACCAAGCGCTTTGCCGCGCCGTCGGGTCTCTTTGGCCCGCGCCGGGAAGTCCACGCCGTCGAGGACGTTTCCTTCTCCATCCGCAAGGGCGAGGTTTTGGGTCTCGTCGGCGAGTCCGGCTCGGGCAAGACCACCGTCGGGCGCATGGTCATGGGCCTGATCCGGCCGACGTCGGGCCAGATCCTCGTCGAGGGCCAGGACATCGGCAACCTGTCGGCGGCGCAGATGCTGCCCTGGCGGCGGCGCATCCAGATGGTCTTCCAGGATCCCTTCGCCAGCCTCAACCCGCGCCGCCGCGTGGGCGACCTGATCGCCGAGGGCATGGAGATCCACGGCATCGGCGACCGCGCCAGCCGCCGGGCCGAGGTCGCCCGCCTGCTCGATCTCGTCGGCCTGCCCGCCGACGCTGCCGACCGTTTCCCGCACGAATTCTCCGGCGGCCAGCGCCAGCGCATCGGTATCGCGCGGGCCGTGGCCGTGAACCCCGATCTGCTGGTCGCGGACGAGCCGGTTTCGGCGCTTGACGTCTCGGTGCAGGCGCAGGTGCTCAACCTGCTGCTCGACCTGCGCGAGCGGTTGAACCTGACCATCCTGTTCATCAGTCACGACCTCGCCGTGGTCGAGCATTTCTGTGACCGCGTGGCGGTCATGTATCTCGGCCGGCTGATGGAACTTGCCCCGCGCGAAAGCCTATTTGCCCGGCCGCGGCACCCCTATACCGAGGCGCTGCTCTCTGCTGCGCCCATCCCCGACCCGACCCGCCAGCGGTCGCGCATCGTCATGGAGGGCGACATCCCGTCGCCGATTGACCCGCCTTCGGGCTGCGTGCTGCGCACCCGCTGCCGCCACGCAACCGCGGCCTGCGCCCAGTCCGTTCCGCCCCTGATCGAAGCGGCGCCCGGCCATTTCAAGGCCTGCCACCGCGACGACATTCTCTGAGGTTCGCCAATGCCGCCCACGCCCATCAACAACCGCATCGCCGACCTGGTGCCGGAGGTGACCGCCTGGCGGCATGATTTCCACGCACACCCCGAAATCCTCTACGACGTCGAACGCACAGCCGGCCGGGTGGCCGAACTGCTGCGCTCGTTCGGCGTGGACGAGGTGGCGACCGGTCTCGGCCGCACCGGCGTCGTCGGCATCATCAGGGGCAACAGGCCGGGCCGCACCATCGGCCTGCGTGCCGACATGGACGCCCTGCCGATGACCGAGGAAACCGGCCTGCCCTATGCCTCGACCGTTCCCGGCCGCATGCACGCCTGTGGCCATGACGGCCATACCGCCATGCTGCTTGGCGCGGCGAAATACCTCGCCGAGACGCGCGATTTTGCCGGCACCGTCGCCCTGATCTTCCAGCCCGCCGAGGAAGGCGGCGCCGGCGGCCTCGCCATGGCGAAGGACGGGCTGTTCGAGCGCTGGCCGATCGAGAAGGTCTATGCCCTGCACAACATGCCCGGCGTCGAGGAAGGTCGCGTCCAGACGACGCCCGGCGCGATCATGGCCTCGGCAGACTTCTTCGAGATCACCATCACCGGCAAGGGCGGCCATGCCGCATGGCCGCACAACTGCGCCGACCCGATCGTCGCCGCCGGCCAGATGCTCAGCACCATGCAGGCGATCGTGGCGCGCAACGCCGACCCGCTGAAGGCGGCGGTGATCTCCGTCACCCAGATCGCCGGCGGCACAGCCAACAACGTCATCCCCGATTCCGTGAGGATGGGCGGCACGATCCGCACTCTCGACAAGGCAACCCACGCCATGGTCACCCGCCGCGTCGGCGAGGTGGTCGAAGGCATTGCCGCCGCGCTCGGCGTGAAGGCCGAAGTCAGCATCCATGCGATCACGGGCGTCGTCGTCAACGATCCGAAGGAAGTGGAGCTCTGCGCCTCGGTCGCGGCCGGCCTTTTTGGCGCCGACAAGGTGGAGACCGACATGACCCCGCTGATGGGCGGCGACGATTTCAGCTACATGTCCGACCTCAAGCCGGCCTGCTATGTCTTCATGGGCAACGGCGACAGCGCGGCACTGCATACCACCGGCTACAATTTCAATGATAACATCATCCCCCTCGGCATCAGCTATTGGGTGCGGCTCGCCCAGTCGGCGACGGTCTGAACGAGGGAATTGATGCGCTCGACCAAGGCGATCCAGGTCATCGGCTGCCACGCCGAGGGCGAAGTGGGAGATGTGATCGTCGGCGGAGTTACCCCGCCGCCCGGCGCCACGCTGTGGGAGCAGTCGCGCTGGATCGCCTCGGACGGCACGTTGCGCGACTTCGTCCTGAACGAGCCGCGCGGCGGCGTGTTTCGTCACGTCAATCTGCTGGTCCCGCCGAAGGACCCGCGGGCGGCGGCGGGTTTCATCATCATGGAGCCTGTCCACACCCCGCCCATGTCGGGCTCCAACTCGATCTGCGTCGCCACCGTGCTGCTCGACGCCGGCATCGTGCCGATGACGGAGCCGGAGACCCGCTTCTTCATCGAGGCGCCGGGCGGCCTCGTCGAAGTCGTGGCCGCTTGCGCCAACGGCAAGGCGCAGTCGATCAGGATCACCAATCACCCGAGCTTCGTGCATCGTCTCGATGCGGTCATCGAGGTGGAGGGGCTGGGTAGCGTGACCGTCGACATCGCCTATGGCGGCGACAGTTTCGTCCTCGTCGATGCCGCGCGGCTCGGCTTTGCGCTGACCCCGGACGAGGCGGCCGACCTCACCGCCACCGGCATGAAGCTCACCCGTGCCGCCACCGAACAGGTCGGCTTCGTCCATCCCCAAAACCCCGACTGGCGGCACGTCTCCTTCTGCCAGTTCACCGCCCCCTTGCGCGATGAAAACGGCGTTCCCGTCGGCCGCAACACGGTCGCGATCGAACCGGGCAAGCTCGACCGCTCGCCGACCGGCACCGGCTGCTCGGCGCGCATGGCCGTCCTCCACGCACGCGGCCAGCTGAAGGTCGGCGACCGCTTCATCGGCGAATCGATCATCGGCACGCGCTTCGACTGCCGGCTCGAGGCCACGACCGAGCTGAACGGCCTCCCGGCCATCGTCCCGTCGATTGCGGGCCGCGCCTGGATCACCGATACGCGCCAGCTCCTGCTCGACCCCGAAGACCCCTTCCCCCGCGGCTACCGCGTCGGCGATACATGGCCCGGCGCTGGCAAGGCCGGGTAGCGGCGGGCGCCAGCCCGAGGCAGCAGACGGCCAGCCGGCGCGCGCGCTCCCCGCTGGGGGTCACAGCAGGCCATCGGCCAATTCGACCCGCGCACTGCTTTCGCGCACCTCGATCCCCGGACACACCGAAAACCGTCCACGAAACCAGGCACTTGCGTCTGGTCGTAGGTTCGCTTGCCGCCAGAAACCATCCAGCGACTGCCTGCCCGCCGGATTCCTGCGAATACGTCCGTCGAATCAGCTACTTGTCCAATCCGCCGGTCCGGTCCCATCCAGCGACACCAGACGGCACGGATCGGGCAGTGGGCGGGTATGCCTTCCGCGCCCGCATGGTTACCGAATGGCTGGCCAATTCATTAAAATTTAAACAGTTGCGGAACACATATGGAACAGATAATGTTTGTTCTGCTTTTGTTTTTCAGGCCGATTCCGCCAGGGGGGACCGCCGATGCTGACGCGCAAGCAACATGAACTCCTGATGTTCATCCATGAGCGGATGAAGGAATCCGGGATCCCGCCATCCTTTGACGAGATGAAGGAAGCCCTTGATCTTGCGTCGAAATCCGGCATCCACCGGCTGATCACCGCACTCGAGGAGCGCGGCTTCATCCGCCGCTTGCCCAATCGCGCCCGGGCGCTCGAAGTCATCCGCCTGCCCGAGTCGATGTCGCCGGCCCCGCGGCGCTTCTCCCCGAGCGTCATCGAGGGCAGCCTCGGCAAGAATCTCGCCGGCGCGGGCCCCCGCACCGCAAAGAACGGCCTTTCTGCTAGCGGACCGGCTGGCAGCACCGGACTGGCCGCGAGCAACGACGACGACAACCCTTCCGCGATCTCCATCCCCGTCATGGGCCGCATCGCGGCCGGTGTTCCGATCGACGCCATCCAGCACAAGACCCACTCGATCAGCGTGCCGCCGGACATGATTTCGGCTGGCGAGCACTATGCGCTCGAGGTGAAGGGCGATTCGATGATCGAGGCCGGCATCTTCGATGGCGATACGGTGATCATCCGCAACACCAGCACCGCCAACCCCGGCGAGATTGTCGTCGCCTTGGTCGACGAGGAGGAAGCGACGCTGAAGCGCTTCCGCCGCAAGGGCGCCTCGATCGCGCTCGAAGCGGCCAATCCGGCCTATGAGACACGCATCTTCCCGCCGGATCGGGTCAAGGTGCAGGGAAGGCTTGTCGGGCTCATCCGCCGTTATTGATGGCCGGGCGGCGACCTCACCGCTCTTTTCGCCCGCCTCGCCGTTCTTTTCGCTGGCCGCTGATCGACGACGCCCGGCTCTTGCGCGTGCTTCCTTATGGCGTGCGCTTTGGTTCCCAGGGCGGCAGCCCGCGTGCCGCGCGGGAAACGCGACGGTGCTGGTGCCAGGGGCGCAAAGGCAGGTCGACGGCGTGGGCGATCGTGCTTGCCCAACCGCGCTGCCCGTCCCGAACGGTGCGGAACGCCATGCTGCCGCGCAGCGCAAGCTCGCGCAGCGTGACGACTGTGGCTGCATCGGTCGCGCAGGCGATATCGGCCGTGGCATCCGTGAGCACGATGAGTTGTGCCTTTCGACAGTGTTCCCGCGCGGCTCCGGCGTCGGCGGTCGTCACTACGATGACACCGGTCGAGGTGCGGACCGCGCACAATCGGTCGTCACAGAGAAAGCGATTTCCGGGCGCACGGACGTCCTTCGTCGCCAGAACCTGCCTTGCCGCGACCGAAATGCGGTCTTCCGCCGCTTGGTCATCCTTTGCCGCTTGCAGCTGCTTCAGGCTCCCGGAAACGCGATCGTCGGTGGCGGAGTGCTCCTCTATCCCTTGAAGGTGCTCCGTGCGGCCGGAAACTGGATTCCCGACCGCAAGGCTGTTGTCCGTGGTTTGATGGCGGTCGTCGCTCGAGGGAAATGCAGCGACGTCGGCAGTTGCGAAGTCCGCTTCCGGCGCGCCGATGACCTGCGCGTCGGCGACATGCGAGGCCGCGACAGGGCCCACAACGCCGTCGGCGCGCATGGTTCGTTTCCAATCCTCGATGGCAAATGAATTGGGTCGCTTCCGGTTGACGGCGAGCAGGCCGTCGCCAGTCGGGACGGCGACCAGCCTTCCGTCCTCTGCGACGAGCACATCTGGCAGGGTATGGGTGGCGAACTGGAGAGCGGCGAACGCGACGAACGGCAGGGCGAGAGCCTTCAGCCACGTCGTGGCGAGCGTGGCGACGACGAGTGCGACGGTTGCCGCAACGACTGCCGAAAGCGGCACTTCGCCGACCGCATCGATGGGGCTGCGGGCGGAGAACCATTCGGCGACCGCCGTCATCAGGGCAAGGCCCTTCCCCATGATGTCGAGGAACGGACCGTCGAGCCCGAACGGCATCGCCACCATGGCGAGGACGGCCGGAGGCATGACCGCAATCGAGACGATCGGCATGGCTGCGAGGTTTGCGGCAAGACTGAGCGGAGACACGCGCTGGAAATGCCAGGCGCCGTAGACCGTCGTCGCGATACCTGCGATCAGGGAGGTCATGGCGAGGCCAAGGACATAGCGGCCTCCCGTGCGGACGATCTGGCCCATACGCGACATGTCGGATGGCGGCTGCGCAGAGCGCCCCCGTCGCCCGCGTTCGGCCCACCACGCATATGCCGCGATCAGCGCAGCGGTTGCAGCGAACGACATCTGGAAGCTCGGCCCGACAACCTCGTGCGGCGACACGACGAGGACAACGATCGCGGCAATCGCCAGGTTGCGCAGGGTGATCGCCGCGCGGTCGAAAAGGAGCGCGATCAACATGATCGCCAGCATCAGGAAGCTGCGTTCCGCCGCCACCGCCGAGCCGGAGATGAAGAGGTATATGGCGATCGCGACCAGCGCCGCGGCGGCGGCGTACTTCTTCACCGGGCGCCGCGAGGCGAAGCCCGGGAAGAGCGCGAAGCCGAAGCGCAGGCTGCCCATCACCGTCGCCGCGACCAGCGCCATGTGCAGCCCCGAGATCGAAAGCACGTGGGCGAGCCCGGTACGGCGCAGCGCCTCGTTGACGTCTTCAGGAATGCCCGCGCGCGTGCCTGCGATCAGCGCCGCGGCGATTTCGCCCTCCGCGCCGCCGATCCGCGCCCGGATCCTGTCGGAAAGGGCGATGCGTATGTTTTCCACGAGCGCCCAGAAGCGATCGGGAAGCGCAAGATCCGGCGGCGCCCCGGCGCGCTCCGGGCTGCCGAGAAAGAATCCGTTCGCGCCGATGCCGTCGAAATAGCTCTCGAAGGAAAAGTCGTAGCTGCCCGGGCGGAGCGGTCCCGAGGGCGGAAACAGCTGCGCCGGCCCATGCAGCGTATCGCCGACCGAAAGCTCGGCGGGGAGTTTCCGCGCCGAAAGCCTCACGCGCTCGGGTACATGCCGGAGTTGCGGCCGTTCCGTCGCGATCACCTCGAGCGTCATTCGCGTACGACCGCCCGGCTGCTGTTCGAGGGAGGTCACACGGCCGGTGACGACCGTGGAAATGGGCTCGCCGAGCATCAGGGTACTGGCCCTTTCGGTTTCCCATTTGGCGAAAACCATGCCGAGCAGAAGAAACAGCAGCGCCGCGAGGCCGAGCCGCAGCCAGGCGCGGTCTCCCGCGAGCATGACCGCGACGGCGGCAAAACCGGCGGCAGTTGCAAGGGCCGGCGCCGATGGCTCGGCTGGCACGGCGAAATAGACGAGGGCACCGCAGGCGAGCAGGACAGGAACGAGCAGGAACGGCGTCCCCCTTTCGCGCTCGGTCTCGATCGCGCTCGCGACCGAGTGCAACCATTGCGGCCATGTGTCGAGGGCGGCGATCCATGGTGGTGACAGGCGCCACCATCCGGCAGGCGCTGTCAGCTTGGTTCCTGCAGCCGGGTCAATTGCCTGCGGGCGGCCAACTGCCAAGTCGCCCGCACCGACGTCGGTCGGCGCGAGAAGCGCGCGTTCATCGACAATGGCGCGTCTCTCGGCAGGCTCCATGCGCTTGCTTTGAATATATTGTGATTTCGGCTCCGATCCGGTAAAAAATGCAGTGGCAACTTTACCGTTGATTGGAGCGCAGGATGGACGAAGCGGAAATCTGCCGTGAATGCGCATCACTGGCCGCGCAACTGGCGGACAGGATTGCAAAGGAACCGGCACCAATTCGTCTTATCGAAGAGGACACCCAGACCCGCGAACAGCCCGGAGCAGGGTCATCGCTTGTCGGACGCCGTGTCGTTCTCTGCGCGACCTTATTGAACCCCCCCATCTGCCAGATGGCGGAGATGATCGAGGACTACGCAGGAGCACAGCGATGAAGAAGCAACTGGCCAGCATGGCAATCTGCCTTGGTATTCTGGCAAGCACGGCAGTGAGCGCCTACGCGCAGACGAATTGCAGGGTGGAGCAAGCCGCCCAGGCTGCTCTGGAGCGCGAGATCGAACTGATCAAGGCGCTGGCCACCGATCCGAAGGATAGTTTCCGGGGACCGGAATCGTGCATCAGCGGCGATATCCTGTCGTCTTTCGATCTCTCCAATGCCATTCCCGATCTGGCCGGGATGATGCAAAGCCTTTCCATGGACGCGATCAACAACGCGATCCAGTCGGCGCAACAGCAGGTCTGCCGGCAAATCAACGAGGCTGTTTCGGGAGCCATCGGCAAGGCGCAGGGGGCCATCAGCAATTTCAACTCGAACCTGACAGGCGAGCTTGATGGCATCCTGTCGAATGGTTGGAGCGATCTGAGCTTCTGACATGATCGCTCGTTCCCAACTCGCATCGGTATGCATGGCGGCGGCTCTTCTGGCCGCGCCAGCGCATGCCCAGACATTCGAGACGGCAATGGCCGGGCTCGCGCAATCGCTTGAACGCGCTGTCTCGGGACTGCGCATCGATACCCGCCAGCATTCGCTTGACGGCCAGCAGCTATCCAACTCGGCCACGGCTTCGAACATGGCGCTGTCGAATGTTGTGGTGGAGATGGAGCAGAACGTTGCCTTGCGGGATGCGGTTGCTCGCTACGAGAGCATGCAGAACGACATCAACGGTCTATGCGCGGCAGTGGCGGCGCAGCGGAACGTCTCGACCGCCTCCGACGCGACATCCAGCGCTTCGGCGTCTCTCGATGAGTATGAGCGAAATTGGCTGGCCGTAGGCGGGGATCGCAGTCAGACGCTGGCGCAGACGCAGCGCATTCGACGCACTGCGTTCTGCACCGATAGCGAGCTTGAGGCAGGGCTGTGCCTGCCGGAAGCCAGCAGGTCGATGGGCGGCATGCCAGCCGGTGACAGCGCTGCCGATGCTTGGCTCCTGCGGCGCGAATATGGAACCGCCGAAGCGCAATATGGCACCATATTCATGGACACCATTGCGCCCTTCCCAACAATCGAGACGCAAGAGGAAGCCTCCGGTTCGGTGCAGGGGCTGCTCAATCGCGCCGCCGCAAGACGCGAAATGGCGCTGATCGCCATTGCACGAGGCGGCTTCACCGATGTGCTGATGCGCGGCCTCGAAGGAGGACTGGAGCAATGATTATGACGAAATGGATGCGGCGCGGCGTAGCGCTTATAGCTCTTGCAGCGGGTTTGGCCGCTCCCGGCGTGGCGCTCGCCCAGACTTGTGCCGGTGTCGAATCGCGTGTCAACAGCGCCACCAGCCAGCTACAAGGCGCGGTGACGAGCCATATCACGACGCGAACGTCAGCGATGGTGGCGCAGGAGATCTACCAGCGGCAGCGCCTGCTCTCGGCCATGCATGTTCTCGTCCGTCAGGATGCTGTTTCCTCCGAACAGGTAACGAATGCGGATCGCGCCGCCAATGAAGCGTTGGCGAACGTCATCATTGAGCAGAGCGTGAACGACCAGATGCGGCAGGCGGTGGCCGACTATGGGTCCACCGGCCACAACGCATGCCAGCTTGTCGAGCAGGGAAGGAACGTCGCCGCTATGTATGCGGCCTACGGCTCTGCACGCGCCCAGATGGCCGAGAGCATCCGAGAGCAGCGCACCGCGACGAACGATGCGGAATTCCGCGAACGCCTTGCCGAGTGGAGCGAGTTGGTCGCGAATGCCGACGACGCAACCATCGCCAGCGTTCTTAACGGCGATACGGATGCGGCTCGCAAGTTTATCGCCATCGTGGCTGGTCCGCCTCGACCTCCTGTTCAGGCAGGGACGGGCAGCGTCCGCTCACAGCAGGACCGGGTGCTGGCGATGCGCGATGACGCGCGCAATTCGGCTGGTGTCTATGTCTTGGCCGATATCGCGGCCAATCAGCAGCTTCGCACGGCAATGGAGGATATGTCGGAAAACTGGGTCGCGGACGGCGGCGAAGAATGGGCCTCACGGATGGCGACCGAAAATCAGCGCACCGTCCTGCTCGATACGGCCCGGATCGAAGCCCAGAACATCGCCATGTCAGCGTTGGAATTGCGACAGCAGGTGATGGAGGAATTCGCGCTGGCGAGCTTCGCCCTGTCATATGTCGATGATCTGGCGTCCCGGCCAGCACCCGTCCAGCAGGCAGGAGGGGTCCAGTGATGCGCAAGGTGTTGCTGAAAGCGGCTTTTGCGGCGCTGACGGCCACGGCTGGCCTGATCCCGTTTTCGGCGCAGGCAGGTGGCGTGACGTGTTCGGTCACTGATCCGATCTGGCGATCCGGGCATAATTCCGCTCAAGCGGCGCTGATCAGTGCAGTCGATGCCTCTGCGGCCCAGATCACGACCGAGCGGATGCTGACCAATGAGCAACTGATTTCCGCGATCCGGGTTGCCACGCGCCAGTCGAGCGTGAACGCGGAAAGAGAGGCGAACGCTCGTGCGAGCACCGCAGAGGCGGTGTCGCAGGCATATATCGAGCAGCGCACGGCAGAGCAGATCAGGCAGGCGCACGAGACTTACGGCCCGCAGGGGCAGATGGTGGGCGCGTGCGACATGATCGCGAGCCTTGGTCAGGCGGAGGCAGCGCTGGCCTCCCGAGCAGAGCGTGCCGGCGAGGTCATGTCGAGCGATGCCATCGACGTTCAGCCGGGCAACGCTACGACGCCTTTGCAGGCGGCGGCGCGGCGGTTGCAGTTCGACGCGCCGGAAGCCGTCTCGGCGGCAGCTTTCTTCGACAGATCGACATCGAGCGCGATGCGCGATGCCTACATGAACAATCTGATCGGGCTCCCGTTCGCACGGCCTGAGAGCATGGACAGCACGTCCGATCAGCTTCAGTTCATGAGGGTGAGGCGATGGGAAGCTCTGCGCAGCCCGGCAATCGCGTCTCTGGCGGCTGTGCGGGCCGCTTCGGAGGCGGGCAGCGGCTCCATGAGCTACATGGAGGCGCTGGATTACTACATAAACCAGTTCGGGGGCGGCGACGGGTATGAGGAATGGTCAGCAGCCCTCGTAACCAAGTCGGAGCCGGGGCTGTTGAAGGAAATCGCCCGGCTGCGCGCCATCAATCTGACGCTGACCAATTACAGGCAGGAAGGCGCTGATCGCAGGCAGGCGATCATCGCGTCCCTTCTGGCCGGGGCGGCTGTCCGATGAACCGGCTCACTCCCCATGATGCGGTTGTGCGCACCGTCCTCCCTCAAATCTCGGACGATGAGGGTGAGCCCGGCTATTACCCGGATGGCTTCGATCCAGAGATCGAGACCTATGCCGGCGAGCATTGGGTCTCCCGGCTCAATCGCGATTGGGCGGGCCGGGCAGGGGAGGCGGAATTCATCGCCCCCTTGTCCGTGATTGCCGGACGCATAGCGGCGATCAGGGGAGTTGCCATGCCGGAAATCGCTCCGGCGACGGATGAGGGAACCGTGCTCTATCAACCAGAGCCCTTTGTTGACGATCTGGATTCGTCGGAGAGCGAATAGGCAGGCGACTTAATGGAGATGTTTCGCGATCAGGATATCGGAAAGCTCGTCCACACCGCCTATCGCACGGTGGCGACTGGCACGCTCGAAAGCCTGCTGACCGCAAAGCTCGAATATCTGCGCCGCCGCAAGGACGGGACGCTGTTCGGCAAGAACAGCTATCTGGTGGTCTATGATCGCCGGCAGGCGTCCAATGAGAACGATCTTGGACACTGGCTCTATGCCGAATGGTCGGACGATCAGATCGCCCGGATGGAAGGCGATCACGTCAAGAACCGGGGCGACCGGGTAATCGTGGGTATCGGGCAGGTCAAGAAGCGCGCCGATCAGAAGCCGGCGATCTCGATCACCAAGATCGCCGTAGGGCTGATCGAGGACATGCGCAACTTCTACTATGTCGGCGGAGCCTGTCTGGCCTCCAACGGGATGGTCGTCACCAAGGTGACGGAGATATCCGAGTCCAAGTTCTACGCTGACGCACAGCGCTTCAAGGCCGATGCGCGCGATGGCGTCACCTATTCCACCAATTCTTTGCCGGGGAGCGGAAGCGATGGCGGCTAAATGGTTCGACTTCAAGGATTACGATGCCAAACTGGAGCGGATATCGACCGCGCCGGGGCATTACATACTGCGGCTCGAAATGCCGACAGCGTGCCTGCCGGAGCCGGAGGGTGACACGCTGGTTGGCGATATGCTCATGGATATGGGGTGGACGGTCGAGGCGGGCGACGACAAACGGGTGGTGCTGGAAAACCACCAGCCGCTCAACACCGCCATGCAGATCGTGACGGCGATCCGCAGCTTCTTTTCCGAAGCGGAAGTGGCTGCTGCACACAAGCCGCTTCCTCAATTGCGGCAAGGCGAACGCGCCGAGGGCATCGAGGCACCGAAAATCATCAGCCTGAAGGAACTCGAAGGCAGCATTCACGGCGTCGAAAAGAACAATTTTGATCGCATTCGAGCTTCTGTCTCCAAGGCCATTGCCAATGTGGCCGAACGGGAGAAGCGGGCGGACAACGTGCTGTTCGCGGGCAAGGGTATGGCGGTGGGGGATCATCTGACCGACAGGATCGCCCAGCAAAAGGGCTGGATGGATTTGGAGGCGTCATATCTGGCCTACAGGACCATTGCCGAAGCAGCGGCGATGCCGAACTCAGGCATGGCCACACGCCTGACACAGCTTGGCAGGGCGCTCGCTGCCAGCGACGAGACGGAGACCAAATCCGCCGAGACGTGGATCATGGATGCGATCTTCGAGAACGCGGAAGGGCTTGGCGATCAGCAAGAGAAGCTGCGGCAGGAGCGCCTTTTCCAAGCCATATCCCTCCGGCTTGGTGAGGACAGCCTGATCCGCCCGCGCGATTTCGTGGCAGGCATGGTGATGAAGAATTCGTCGCACATGTCGGCGGCGATGATGACCGGCATAGCTGTCGGCCCGGATGACAGCTTCGAGGCGGCGGCAGCAAAGGTGCCGTTCCGCGTCCTGCGCGACAATTCAGTGCCGACACGCACACTCGTTCAGAATATGAAGGCCGTCGCCAAGGCGATCCGATACATCGCATCGGAAATGGAGATGGAGCCCAATGCTCTGTTCCCCGGTCAGGAAAACGTGCCTGCCCGGTTCTCCTTCGATGCGGTGAGTGCCGATAAAGGCGCAGAGGGTCGGGTTGCCTCCTTTCAGCAGAAAGCGGACGGGCAGGAAGGAGAAAACGACGCCACACGGCCACTGGTGCTCTCCCTGTCGGTTAAGAGAGGCGGCACTTTCATTCATGAGCTTGGCCATCTGGTGGATCAGGGGAACAAGCTCTCGGACGAGGAACGCCACGATATCCTTCGATCTTCCGGTGTCCTGATGCGGGTGAGGGAAGAGCTTGAACGCATCTTCCCCAATGGCGGCGAGCAATACGACTATTTCGCCATGGAAGAGGAAATCTTCGCGCGGACATTCGACGCCCATTTCGTCAATCTGGCGCGATCCCGAGGCGACAAGCTGCTTGAAACCATTGGGGGGAGGCAGGTCACTTATGGTGCCGATTTAGCCGCCCCGTTTGGTGATCTGGAAACCAGCAGCCGCTTCATGGACATGCTGAAATCAACGCTGGAAGCCAAGAAGGAAGCAAAGCACAGCGCGACGATCAAGCCGGCCAGCCCGATGGCGGAAATCCACGGGTCGATTGCTCCCTGACCCGAGGGTGAGGCGGGACCGGGCTACTGAGGGGCCGAGATGGAAGAACAACAATACGATTTCAGCAGCCTGTTCGAGCGTAGCGAGGGCGACTATGCCGGATCGCTGTTGGAGCGGTTGTTCGGCGGGGTTATCCCTTACTTGCAGGGAACCACCGACGATCTGGGTGCCGGCAACTGGCTCTCCACCATCTTCGGCCTGTTCAACACTGCCGGCCTGCTGGCTGTGCTGATCGTGACCTCTTACACGATCTACACAGTCATCATGGACACCGCATCCGATGGCAAGGTCTTCGGCCAGCGAACGGATACCAAGTACACGATCATGCGGACCATGGCCGGCTTGATTGCGTTCGTGCCGGTGTCGGGTGGGTATTCGCTGGCGCAGGTCGCAATGCTGTTCCTCGTCCTGCAAGGGTCCGCATTGGGCGATGTGGTCTGGACGCGGACGGCAGATGTGGCATTGAGAGGCCAGCCGCTGCTGGTGCAGCCAGCCGGCCAGACGGTCAGCAACTATGCTGTGCAGGGCCAGTTCGCGAGAGCTTATGATGCCTTGGTACTCGGGCATCTGTGCGCCATCAACGCGAACAGCATGGCATCGGTCCTTGGCGGCGACTCCGATCCCGATCTCTCTTCTCCAATCGTCGCCAAGAGTTCGGGCATCGTAGAAGTCAAAAACGACGCGGCTTGGGTCGGAGATGGCGGCATTAGTTTTTCATCCGGTGCGCTGCAACACGCCATCAGGTTCGAGGATACTTCGCAGTCATATGCCGGGCGCGACAATTTTTGTGGCGGGGTGGAGAATAGCGCTCTGATCCGCAATTCGGTGCCGGGCGTGGTCTCCTTTGTGGATCAGGTTGCCGGCGTCCGGGTGAGATCGCAGTTCGAAAACTACGTGAACACCATCAACACCCTGTCGAGCGATGCCCGCAATCTCGCCATGCAGATCTACAACGGGCAGCGCGATGTGCAGGCTATGCGCGATGCGGCGCGGGCGGCGATTCAGAAGGCCACCGCGAACTATGCCTCCGGGGCAAGCTCCAATCTTGCGTTCTCCAGCGAAGAGGCCGATCAACTACACAAAGGGCTTCTCACGGATGCCAGCGAAAATGGCTGGACCTTCGCGCCGGCATGGCAGCGAGGCATCTCCATGGGGGCCTCTTGGTATGGATCGCCGGATGGTGATTTGCGCATCCAAGCCTATCGCGAGGCAAATCTGGTTGAGTTTTTGTCGGGGCAGGGGCACCGGACAGGGTTCTTCGGAGACTCGACCACGAACGCGATGTTGGCGAAGGCCACCGATGATTTCGAGACATGGGACATGATGAGCCCGTATCTCGCCTCGCTTGCAGATGCAGATAGTGGAAGCAACGGGGAGGAAGGCAGCTATTCGTCTTTGAATAGAAATTCTGATGACCGCGTGATGGGCCGGATGATGAATTGGGTCTACCAGACCATGCTACAGTTCTTCAGCCCGACCAATCCCGGCTCGGACGAGGCATATGGTTATGTCGATCCCATGGTGCAGGTCACGCAGCAGGGCAAGGTTCTGATGATCTCCGGTGCGGCGGTCTCGTTGGGCGGAGCGGCAGCATCTGGCGTGCCGAGTTGGGTTCCTGTCATCGGTGGAATGGCGAATGCGGTGAGCGGATGGATGATCGCTGCCGGCACCATCCTGTTTGTGCTCGGGTTCGTGATCGGCACTTTGGTGCCCATGATCCCGCTCGTCTATTTCTATTCAGCGGTACTTTCTTGGGTGATGCTGGTGGTGGAGAGCATGTTTGCCGTGCCGCTGGCTGTTCTGACCTTGTTTGCGCCCGCTCGCGAAGGAAGCCTGATAGGCTCGTGGAACCGGATACTGCTTTCCATCTTTGGCATCTTTTTCCGGCCATTCTTCACGGTAGTCGGGCTGATCTTTGCCATGATGGTCATCAGCTTTTCGCTGCTCTACCTTTACGATCTGTTCTATATCCTCATGGAATTCCTCGTGCCGGGAGAGACGATCTGGAACGTCTTCTCGATGATGGGCTTCCTGACGATGTACGTCATCGTCACAACCGTTACGGTGCTTCTGGGCGCGCAATTGATCAGCGAGCTTGGCGATGGAGCCATGAATTGGCTTGGAGTGACCTTCGGTGCGCTCTCGACGCGGCTCAACGTTGGCGAAGCGGCTGTTGGTGCAACGAGTGCAGGTAGCGTCGCTGGACAGGTGGGCGACACCTTTGGTGCAGCGGGCAACACTTTGCGTGGGGGATCGCAGAAAGCAATTGCTGGGTCGGCTCGTCTAATTTCCTCGCGGATAGGCAGGATACGCGGAACGGGAGGTTCTTGATCTGACGAAATTACGTATTATATAATGCAATTGTAAGGATCACAAGCGGCTTCAGCGTCGCGGGAGTGGTAAAATGAACCTAGAGACAAGAGAGACGGGTTCGGTTTTTGATCGGATTGTCGCTGGCTTTCGTCGCTGGCAGGACCGTCAGGAAGCGAAGGCCCGCGCCCGCGACGTGCGTCTTTCCGCCTTTCGCACCGAAGCCGAGCGCCTGTATCGCCTGACGATGAAGCCACTGTCGCAGGCGGAGCTTGATGCCTTGGTCGCGGAGAAGGGCAGGGACGCTGCTTTCACTGTCCTCGAAAAGAGGCTCAAGGGCCAGATAGTCGAGATCGTCCGCAGGGCGAACGAAGACTTCCGATTTGGTCTTCCGACTTTCAGTGCGGTGTGCCGCACGCTGCAAGAGCTTGATCTGGCCGGCATCGACAACATGCACGGCTTCGAACTGGTCGGCTGGTCCGGTACTGGCCGGATCGTGCAGGACACGGTGAAGATCGCTGAACAGCGCCGGGCGGAAAGCCAGAGGCGAAGGGCCGAGCGCGAAAAAGCCGAACTGGCGGCATTGAAGAAGCCGATGTACTATATCCATGGCCCGACAAACCAGCGGATTGAGACGATCAGGTATATGCAGCTTCATCCCTCAATCAAGTACGACTGCAAGCCAGTCTACAGGGCCGGATACTATACGGCGAGGGCGGAAGGGCGGCTCTAAGCCGCCCTTTTTCATTTGCGGGTAGATTCGGTCTGATCGTTCTTCCGCAGGCAAAGCTGCAACTACGGCTATATATATCCAGCCCCTCACCAAGCAGTCAGAAGGCCAGAAAATCGCAGGATTTTCGTTGATAGTATATATTTTCTGCGGTAACTATATATCAAAGCAGGGATATATACGAATGCCGCTCTACATCAACGACGAAGAAGTGGATGCGCTCGTTGAGGAACTGAAGTCCTTGAAGCGGACTACGAAGACCGAGGCCGTCAAGATGGCGCTGAAGGGTGCGGTCGAGCAAACCAGACAAAAGAGCGATCTTCGGCTTAGATTGACCAAGACATTTCAGCTTGCTCGAAAGGCAGGCCCCTTCGCATACGACTACGCGCATGAATCCGACGATTATTGGAGAGAACCATAATGCCATTCATCGACGCATCCATCATCGTTTCCATCGCCTGTGAAGAGCCGGGCTCCGATGTGCTTATTGATCGTCTGGAAGCCGAGGGTGGACCTTTTTACTATTCAGCCTTGACACGTGTGGATGCGGCGATGGCCTTCGCAAGGCGGATGGCGGATGCCAAGGGCAAGGGTTCGCCGGTTACACCTGACATGATCGAGACAGGCCAAGAGATCGTGGATCAGTTCCTGAAAGATATCGGCGCTAAGGAAATCTCTATCATGGGGGATATCGGGAAGAAGGCACTCGAAGCGGCCCAGCGGTATGGAAAGATCGTCAACCACGAGGCACAATTGAGCACGAGTGCATGCCTGACCTATGCTTGCGCCAAGGGCTACCGCCTCAAGGTGGCCCATCGGAAGGACGAATTCCGGAAGACAGACATTAGCTGGTGATCGGGAACGGTAGCCCGGCACTGGATGAAGCGAACTTAGGCCAGCATTGAACGACCATTAGGCGCGAGACCATGAAAATCGCAGATGAGGTCGTGGAGAAAAAGCGCAAGCTTGATGCGCTGAAGGCGAAGATCAGACCCGGCGCGCTGGACAATCTGGACAGCGTGCAGCGTATCGACATCACCTACACTTCGAACGCCATTGAGGGGAACACGCTCACGGCTGGTGAAACCGCGCTGGTCATCGAGAAGGGAATAACGGTTAGCGGAAAACCCCTGAAAGATCACCTTGAAGCTGTGGACCATGCCCGTGCGCTCGATTGGGTGATCGAGATCGGCATGCAAGGCCGTGTTCCATTGCGCGAGACCGACATAAGAACCTTGCACCAACTGGTCGTCGCCAAGTCCAAGCCTGAGATTGCTGGCCGCTATGCGGATACAGTTCGGTTTGTGAACACCAGTGCTGGGGCGCACCATTTTCCGTCCCATGTGGACGTGCCGACGCTGATGAAAGACTTCACAGACTGGCTGGCCGAGGCGGACGATACCCCGGAAATAGCGTTCGAGGCTCATAGACGGCTAGTTGGCATTCACCCGTTTAATGACGGAAACGGGCGAACGGCTCGCCTGCTCATGAACCTGATCCTCATCCGTGGCGGATACCCTCCAATCGCTATTCGACCGGAGGATCGCCCCGAATATACAAATGCCTTGGAGGCCGGGCAGGCCGGTGGCGACTACGGCGCATTTCATGATCTCCTGTATCGGCGGTTGGATCACACGCTGGACCAGTACATCGCTGCGGCGACCGAAGCGGCCCGATCTGATCATCGCATTGCTGTGGCCGATCAAATGGAGCGAGCGCAGGCCCTAGCCAAAGCCCTTGATCTCCCGCGCGCCATGGATACCGCAGAAGCTCTGGAATGGCTCAAGTGGCAACCTGAAACCGAGGTACATTATCAGGGGCCGGCAGAGCAGGCGGGCATTGCTGCACAGATTGCTTCGGCGGCTGAAAGGACCACGCTCTATGAAGCCTCGAATGTTCCTGTAGCCACCATTGGCAGGGTAATCCGGTTTAAATTCAAGAATGACGCGCCCTTGTGGGCTATCCAGATTGCCGATCAGTCTGCTCAGACGCTCTTCGAGCGCGCCTCCACTGATAGCCTTCGCGATCTTATGTTTGAAAATGTCGGCTTGACTGCGCAGTTGGTGCGCGATGCAAATGAGCGCCAGCAAGCAGGCCAACAGGACGGGGAAGAGCGGGCCGCAAAACCTAAGCGGCCTTCCGGGTCGAGCTTCACGCCGTAGGACCTTCAGGAGCGAAGTTCACTCCTTATCCATTCTGAAATCGGCGGGCTGGTTTCGAACATGCGCCGGTTGATTGCTTGCCAGTGCCGGTAGCGTAGCGATAGTGCGCGCACGAACAGTGTCGTCCCGAACAGAAGCCCGCCGATCAGGGTGAACATATTGCCTGCGAGGAAGCCGAGAGCCCCGAATCCTACGCAGACGGCGAACGCCATCATCGCCAGTTGATCCGATGCCCTCTTGAGATAGGCGGCGTCGGATTGCGCCTCATTGATGATCTTATCGATGCTGACCGTGTAGCCGCAGGCAGGGCAGACCAGCGATCTTTGTGGATGCAGTGCGGCGGGGAGTGTCTCTCCATCCTCCGTCTGCACATAATCGGCAGTGTCGTAGACATCCTCTATCCTGAGCAAGCTGCCGTCATTGGGGCAGGTGCGGCGGGCACCTTCGATTGCGGCGCGCAGACGATTGAATTCCTCGTCCACCCGCAAGGGAGAGCGTTGCACGCGAGGCATGCGGAAGCGCAGGAAGCGCTTTCGCGATTTCTTGTCTCCGTCCGTGTCGGACATGGGGAATCCCTCTTTTACTCTCCCGCATATTCGGTAAAGTATCCTACGGAGATTTTACGGGCAAGCTAAAGCTGGCCCGGATCATGGAAGGGGAGCCCCATGGCCCGATCCGACAGCAAGAAGCGGTTTTCTGGTGTCAGCCGGCAGCATCGGGTAAAGATTGATGCCCGGCGCGACGATACGCGCACATTCAGCCAGAGGATGCTTGAGGAAACCGCCACGCCGGGCGGAACCCTCAAGGTGTTTGGCTTTCTCGCCTGCGCGGCCCTCGTCCTTTCATGGGCTCCATTCATCCCTGAGATCATATTCCTGATCTCGCTGGGCGTGTTCTTCCGCTACTACCGTTTCGGAAAGAAGTTCTGGGACATGCCCTTCCGTGTCCCGTCTTACCTGAACACCAAGATCGCCGGCTCAAAGGTGCTCGATGCTTCCACACAGGCCACCGCCGCGGGCAATCTGTATCTGGGGATGGATGAAGAGACGAACGAGGAAGTGTGGGCCTCGACCAGCGACGTGAACAAGCACGTCCTCATGATCGGCACAACGGGATCGGGCAAAACAGAGGCCATCATGGGCCATGTGTTCGGCCTGATGGCGCGGGGTTCGGGAACGCTCATCGTTGACGGCAAGGCATCGGTCAACACCTACGATTCGACCTATAAGATCGCGCGTCTGTTCGGGCGTGAGGTCGATCTGTTCGCCATGGACTATCTGACAGGCGGCAAGGACGTGATTGGACCTCAACAGGATCGCCGGTCGCACACTTTCAATCCGCTCGCCTTCGGGGGTTCGGCGCAAAAGGCGGAAATGATCGTGTCGCTGCTCGACAGCGACGGGGATATGTGGTCGGGGCGTGCGATCTCCTTCATCGAAAGCATCATTCCACCGCTCTCCTATCTGTCGGAGCGGGGCTATGTGCTGCTCAATCCGTCGCTTCTGGGCGACTTCTTTCTACTCGAAAACATCGAGAACCTCGTATGGTTCGGTGTTTTCGTGGACCTGAACGGTCGCATCATTGACCTGAAAAACAACTCCAAGGCCGAGTGGGAAGAGCTACAGCAGCGCTGCAACGGCATCATGCTGTATCTGGACAACCTTCCATCGTACAGCCTGTGCCGGCCGACCAAGCCGCATAAGCCGCAGCGGCTGGATGAAGATATGGTCGAAGAACTGATGGCCAAATACGGGGGTGGGCCTGCGGAAAGCGATGGCGACGCCACAGCGCGCCAGAAGGTTTCCGAGCAGCACGGCTACATCACGATGCAGCTTGTTCGCGCCATCAACAACCTGTCGAACAACTATGGCTTCATCTACGGTGCCGAGATTGGCGAAATCAGCTTTGAGGACTTGGTGCTCAACCGGCGCTCCTTGGTGGTGCTGCTGCCGTCGCTTGAGCGCTCGACCTCGAACCTCGAACAGCTTGGCAAGCTGACCGTGCTGGCGCTGAAATCGGTGCTGGGCTCCCTGCTCAATACGCGACCGGAAGGCTCGCGGCGCGAGATCATCGAAGGCAACCCGTCGAACTCCAAGATACCGTTCGGAGCCATTCTGGATGAAGTGGGCTACTATATCGTCAAGGGCGTCTCGGTCATTCCAGCGCAGGCCCGCTCACTTGGCCTGGCGGTGTATTTCGGGACGCAATCCATTCCCGATCTGATGAAAGCCGATCAGGGGGAAGGCAAGGCCATCATCGACAACACGGCGCTGAAGCTGTTCGGTCGCCTCGCATCAGACATGGAATCCGACACCGCAAAGACCGCCATCAACGCTGGGGGCAAGGCATATGTGCAGGTGGCGGATTCCATGCACTATGAGCGCAACCTTGGGGTCATGGGCTCTTCTCTCAAACTGGAAGAGCGCTCGGCGCTTCAAGAGCAATATCAGATCTCTTACGACGATCTGACGAGGCAAGAGAACGGCCAATTTCACCTGATCGTCGGTGCAAAGGATTTGGATGACAAGGGTTTTGAACGAGGCGGTCAGCGCGTCGTTCGCATGCTGGCCTTCTACACCGGTAACATCGACAACGTTGAGGATTGGCGTCGTAATCCCTTTGTCATCGTCAAGCCGCCATCCGTGGACGAAGTGGTGCGCATCCGAGAAGCCGAAACGGCTTCACGCGCATTGCGCAGGTCGCTCTCGGCGGTCATGGAAAATCCGCCAGAAGGCTTGCTGATGCGGCTTGCGGAAGCCGATACGACCTTCATGGCGCAATTCCTCAAACATCGCCGTGAGGCCGTGGAGCGAGGCGAGTGGCCCACAAGCGCTGAAGAGCGCGAAGCGGCTGTGAAAGCTTGGTACAAGAACCATCTTGCCAAAGTGCTCATCGAGCGGGACATCGAGCAAAATCACAGGGTTCATGAGAATTGGTCCCGCAAATTGCAGGCGCTTGCGGCCAACACCGCACCGTCGCCCGTCAGCAGCAATATGTACCTAGCTGCGCAATCCGTTGCCAACGACTGGCATCAGGAGATCATCGGGGGGTTGGAAAGCCAACTCACGGGAGCCTCAAACAGGCCGAAAGTGTCTATGGAAGCGGTACTCGTGCATCAGGAACTCGCACGGGATGCTGCCGAAAAGGTTATTGCTGCGGAGTAGGGGAGGGAGAAGCGGGGCGTCCGAAGCGGTCAGACGCCCCGCTGCCTCGAAGCTGGACTCTTTATCAGAGGGGGCTTGGCGGGGGGGCTAAGGAACCCACTCTTTCACTGTCCAGATCGAGGGATAGGAAATCGCACATATCCTCGATGACCAACTCGGAATCAATAATGTCGCGAAGGGCGAAGGAATTGCCCCTCGTCTCAGGGGGTGTCTCGTCCTCAGAATAGCTGACCCACAGACTGTCGTTGAATACCTCATAATGGGCGTAGATCGGCACCAATCCTGCCGCTTGCGCGCGTGGATTGTTCCCGAACCGACTGAAACGCAGATGTAGGCGGCGTTCGCCGCTGTCCTGATCTTGCCAGACAGTCACCGTACCTGTGCGCTCGTCGCCGGCCAGTTCCGGCGCATCGACGTGGATTTCGAAAGCTCCTGCCGGCAGTTCAAATATCTGTGTGAGGAAGCGCGGAGCCGCAGAAGCCTTGAAGGCTGCTGCCACGCGGTCATGAGGTGTGAGATTGGCCATCAGTGTGTGCTCGCGGCTTCAGATGAACGTGTTTTGAACTTGGCGATCCCTGTAAAGCAGTTTACGATAGAAACAGTCTTTACGGAAGAGGGAAGCCATGCCTCGCAACCATACCATATCCCGTGCTGCCGGGTCCGTGTTTCCGCTACGGCAACGCGCGTTTCTCGCCGCCGCATGCATGGCCGGCGTGATCGGGCTGACAAGTGCTCCGGCTTCCTCGCAGGAAGGCGGGTCGATCCCTGACGATCCAGCTTGGATTCCAATGCAGGAACTGACGACAGGAATAAAGCCACCGGACAACGTGGTTGTGCGGATATGGCAAGATGTACTGCAAGCGGAAGCCGACACCATCCGCTCAGGCGACGGCCAGATTTATGTGAGAGGGGAACGCACAACCCTGCCGGACGATGGTTTCCGCCCTTCCGACTTTCTTTGGGCACGGTTTGAAGCCGAAGGGGCGGAATATATCGTCTCCATCATGGGCCAGCGCCCACCGGCCTGCGATAATGGCCCAAATAGTGCGACTGCTACGACAATTCATTCAGTCTGTCCCGCTCGACTGACCACCATCCCGAAGGATGGCTCTAATGCAACCACGGTTGAGCAGCCGGGCGCATGCGCCATTTGGCCGAGCCAAGCTGTGGAGCCAGAGCCGAACACGGGATCGTTCGCCAAGATGGAAGGCGACATCATCTCACTTGAGGCGATGCAGAACGGGACGCCTGTTCCCGACTGTCGCCTTACATTCTCCCTTGAAGAGTAGGGGGGGCTCATGCGGCACTTCATAAAGGGCCTGTTTGCGGCCTTTGTGATCCTGATCGCCTTAGCACAACCTTCGGTGGCGAGGTCGTATCTGGCTCCGAACATTGAATACAGTCAGCAGGAAATTCAAGGCTTCTTCGAAGCCAGCGGCAACGCTTATCTGGCTGAGAACGCCGCGACATTCGCGGCCATGTCCTACAACGTTGAGAGTGGCGGCAACTCGGCCATCTACAACGGTAGCTGCTGCACGGGTCTCATGCAGATGAACCAGTCCAATTTAAGGACATTCTGCAACTGCACGCCCGCCGAATATGCAGCCATGAGCGGGCAGGAGCAGATCAATATCTATGCGAGATACTATGAATCGATAGCGAACGCCTCGTCAGTCCAGACATTGCTGGACATGCAGGCAAATGGTCAGTCTCTCGGCGGTTATCAGGTCGATGGAGCCATGATAGCCGCATGCATTCAGCTTGGAGTCGGCAACTGCCAGAAATCCATCAATAACGGCTGCTCTGGCGTCACGCCGGCAGAAGGTGGCGACGGACACGTCAACATCTGCACAATGGCGGCAAAAGCCAATGGCGGCAGTGGCGGCGTCGGTGGTGGTGGAGGCGGTGCATCGGGAGGCATGTGCCTCCAAATCCCGATCATGTCGCAGGCCGGAGAAAGGGCGACCTCGCCATTCGGCGTTGATCGGACTGGCCGTGCGTCTGCCGGCTACCATCTTGGGCTCGATCTCGTTAACTCGGCAGGCGCAGGCGACCCGATCTATGCGGGAGTGCCGGGGCGCGTCGTCTATGCGCAGAACAATGCCACCAATTCGGTCTTCGTGGAGACGAGTGACGGCAGCATGCGCTTCGGATATCTCCACGGCAACTCAATCAACGTCCGCGTCGATGATGAGGTTCAGAACAACACGCAGGTCATCACCATGGGTGATACGGGATCGAAAGGCGCGGTCCACCTGCATCTTTACACGGCTCTGTCCGGTGATCTGGTCAAGAGCATGGGCGAGGCGGCTGGTGTCGTCTGGCCCCTCGCGGATGGCGATTTCTGGGGCGACAAGCGGTCGGGCGGGCTATCGGGTGCCGGACTGGCCGAAAGCGCGCCGGCACCGTTCTACATGGTCAACCCGGAAACCTATCTCCACCACCGGGTTCCGTTTGCGCAGGACGTTCTCAATTCGGAGCAATATCGGCGTCAGGGCTTCAGTCGGCCCGATGGAATGACACTTGAGCCGACCTGCGCGCCGCCGCCAGATTTCTTCTCGCGGGGGCCGCTTCGCTCCGATAATGGCGGCTCGACGGTAAACGGCGGCATGGCCGCTACCGGGCAGGCCGCTGGCAGCAATCCGCAGACGCTCGTGAATATGGCGGCTTCGGACGGAAGGGACGCCATTATTCAACGTGGCCTGTCCTCGATTGGAGAAACAACGCGCAACCTCAATTACGGCCAGTCCCGCCGCACTGCGGCTTCCGTCTGGGCGGGAATGATCTTTGCGTTCGAGCGGTAGGGCGGAAGCATGATGACTGTTCTTGGGATCAGGAAGGGAGCATTGGCAGCGCCTATGGCGCTGTCCCTTGCCATCGGGATTGGCTGCTGGGGAGTGCAGGCACAGGAAGGCGATCCTCCGCATGTCGATCAAAGCCCTGCGCAAGAGCAGACAGGCGGTCGCCAGCGTGCCGATCAGCAGCAATCGCCGTCTCTTCCGCCGATGACGGAGCGGGAGATGCAGCGCATGGAGCGCGACCGCGACCTTACCGATCCGCTCGAAACGGACCCGCTCCTTGGTCTGGAAATCGAGACGCTGCGCGCGATTATGCGGCAGATGGAAGAAAACATCGAAGTGCTCTCCAACCACGTCGAAGCGCTTGAAGGGCGCATTGCCGTGCTAGAGAGGCGGAGTGGCAGAGAATAGAGCCAGCCATGCCCGATCTTGACGAAATCCTGATAGGTCTCGGCACAGAACTACTGCCAACAAGCGTCCAGTTCGCCATGGTCCTGATGGCGCTCGTCGGCTCCGTGGTTGTCGCGATCGCGCTGTTCGATATCTACAGGATGATCTCCGACGACACCGCCGTGAACCAGAACGGCACCACGGTCGGTGGCTCCATGATCCGCATCTTTCTCGGCGGGTTAATGGTTACGCCGTCCGTTACGCTCTGGCGCGCGGCGGACGCGCTTTTGCAGGGCGGCAATGTCACCCAGAGCGACCTACTTGGCTACATTGGCGGTGATATGGGCACCAACTATTGCGACCGCTTTGCGTCTGCAATCCAGTTGCTCTTCATCCTGATCGGCCTGATCGCCATTTATGTGGCCTACCGCAATGCCGATGATCAGGCACGCGGATTTGACCGCAACGGCTATCGCACAGCCGTGCCGTATTTCTTCGGAGGGCTGGCCTGCTTCTTCATAAACGACATCATCGGGATCATCGGAGCCACCCTCGGGATAAGCGTCGGTTTCCCTCAACTGTGTGAGGCGCTTGGCTGATGGACGTGGCTCGCCGGCGCTTTCTGGCGCTTGCCGCATGTGTTTTCGGTCTCTACGGTGGCGTGGGCCATCCGGGGCGAGCGTTGGCGAATACGCCGCAAACGCTCGCCAGCACCTTCATCAGCGATCTGGTAGCTGCGGCCCGGCGCAATGACGTGGACGCGGTGGAGGCGGTTCTGGATCGCTACGTGGACATGGCCTACATCGCCAATGCAGCAATAGGCGACAGGGCGGAAGGGATCAGCCCAGACACGCTGCGCCGAATGATCCTTGCTTTAAAGCGCCATCTGGCTCAGCAGGCGGCAAGCTTCATGGCCTATGGCCACTTGGGCAATGTCCAATGGGGGCAGGAGAGGCAAAGGGGCAGGACCGGCGTGGAAATCTCGGCCCGCTTCATCAGCAACAGTCGGGAACTGGATCTTCCGCAAGGCGGGCTTGCCATCGGCTTCTTGGTTGGTCCTGACGCCCGGAGGGGCGATCTCGCCATTCGCGATATGGCTTTGGGCAGGGAATGGGTCTCGGACACTCTGCGGCAGACGCTGGACCAGATCGCGGAGGTTTCTGACGATCCCGAATTGTGGATCGCAGCTTTCGGAGGCGAGCCCATGCCTGTCCCTGATATCGCCTTGGAGGATATCGAGATCGAGCCGGAGCAGGCCGGCTCGCATTCGCATTGAGCGGCTGGCCGTCTTTGGCCAGCGCAATGCCTGCCCGCGCCTTCTAATTCTGTCGATATTTCTGGATCAGGCGCTTTTTGATAGAGCTACGATCCTGACCATCGCCGTTAGCTCGAAGGCGCGACGGCCAGTTTGCCGGGCGATACCCGTCGAGGTAGGCCCGCAGCAACAGTTCCACAGCCGGCCCCGGCGTTCGAGTGCCGCTTTCAATTTCGTAGATGCGCGACCTCGCGCGATAGCCGAGCAAGGGAGCCATTTCTTCGGGGGTCAGGCCCAGCATTTCCCGCGCTGCTCTTATGCGCAGCCCGTTTTGAACGCGGATGGCGGTCTTCTTCTCGTTCTCTTCTTCCGCTTCCTTCATCTAGTTTTCGTGCTGGATGCCCCGGCGTTCAGGCCGGGGAGGAAAGCACGCTCCCTTCTGGTGTTGAACTTTTGCGCGAACGCATGCAGAACATCGACATGGACGTGCATCGCGCCTTTCGCTACAAGCTGGCCCCGACCGCCGAGCAGGAAGTGCTGTTCCGGCAGTTCGCGGGTGTGTGCCGCCTGATCTACAATCTGGCCCTTGAGCAACGGCGCGACTGGTGGCGGCATTATCAGAGACAGACCGGTTGCCGCTTGAACTACGTCGCTCAGGCCCGTGATCTCACGGTCCTCCGAGCCGAATACGACTGGATCGCTGCCGTCTCGCAGACCTGCCAGCAGCAGGCGTTGCGTGACCTCGACAAGGCTTTCGCCAATTTCTTCGCCGGGCGCGGACGCTATCCGACGCCGCGCAGGAAGGGCGTCAACGATGCGTTCCGCTTTCAGGGCCGAGAGATCGAGACCCGCAGGCTGAATGCTAAGTGGTCCGCCATCCGCCTGCCGAAGATCGGTTGGGTGAAGTTCCGCGACACCCGCCCTATGGAAGGCCGACTGCTTAACGTCACAGTGTCGCTCGACGCGCTCGGCTGGCATATATCCTTCGCCCGCGAAATCGAGCATGTCGCGCCCGTCAACATCTGCCCGAGCGTCGGGATAGATCGAGGCATTGCTAATACGCTGACGCTCTCCACCGGCGAGATGCTGTCCGTTCCTGCCGATCTTGAAGCCATCGAGCGACGCCACCGTGCCGCACAGCGTATCGTGGCGCGGCGCAAGAAGGGATCGAGGCGCAGGCTCAGGGCGATACAGCGATGCACCCGGCTGTCCGCCAAGCGCGCCCGCATCCGGCGCGACTGGCATCACAAGGCCAGCCGCTCCATCGCCGGGCGCTTCGGCGTCGTCGTGATGGAGGACTTGCGCATCGCCAGCATGACGGCATCGGCGCGAGGAACAGCCGATGCTCCGGGCCGGAACGTCCGGCAGAAATCCGGCCTCAACCGGAAGATTCTCGATCAGGGCTGGGGCAGCTTCGCCACCATCCTTGGATACAAGCTGGAAGAACGGGGCGGCACGCTCGTCACCGTCGATCCGGCTTACACCTCGCAGACCTGCTCGGCCTGCGGAACCGTGGACAGGGCAAGCCGTAAGAGCCAAGCGGTCTTCCTTTGCCAGCATTGCGGCTTCCGCGCGCATGCCGACCACAACGCTGCGATAAACATCCTGCGTCGGAACACGGCGTTTATGGACGTGGAGGAAGGACATTGGTTCTCCGATGAAGCGTCAACTGGAAGCGGGTTTGCGCCCGCCGAAAATCCCCCGGCTTCAGCCGGGGGAAGATGTTAAGATGGCATTTCAGTGCGGACTTGCATTAAGCAGCAAACCGGTAAATAATCCAATGGAAACTTTACCGGACGAGGCGCTTTATGTCAGGCAGTATCGTCATAGCGGAGAAGCCGTCTCAGGCGCGGGATTATGTGCGCGCCGTAGGCTCTCGATACGGCAAGGTTCTTGCCGCTCGCGGGCATCTGTTCGAATTGGCGTCCCCGGAAAAGGTGAACCCGGAATGGAAGGAGTGGACGGCCAGCATCCTGCGACCGCCCTCCGGCTTTTATCCGACCGAGATCAAGTCTGATCCGGGGGTGCAGCGCCTGTATCGCGAAATCAGGGAGGCGGCGAAGAATGCCTCCACTATCTATATCGCGACCGACCCTGACCGCGAGGGTGAGGGGATCGGCGGCAATATCCTTGCTGCACTGCGCCGCGATCTGAAATGGAACGGGCGGGTGCTGCGTGTCCTGCCGCTGGGCACCGACGACAAGAGCTTGCAGGAGGCGTTCGCGCAGGCTCGACCCGCAGACGAGTTCCGGCCTCTTTTTCAGTCCTACGTCGCTCGCAGCCAAGCCGACCAGATTTTCAATCTGTCTCTGACGCGCAGCGCCTCTGTCACTTTCAAGCCGCCCGGCTGGCGAGGCCCATGTCGGTCGGGCGCGTTCTGACGCCAACGCTCGGTATCGTCTGCCGGCGCGAGCGTGAACTGGCGAACTTCAGGCCGCGCAAATACTATCTCCCATGGATCGACGCCATGGGCGATGCCGGCACGGTTAGGCTCACCTTCAATCCCGGCGAGGAAGGGCGCTTGTTCGATCAAGCGGAGGCGGAGTCCCTCGCCAGTCAGGCGGCGGCGTATCAAGGGCCGATTTCAGTGGAGAAGGCCCGGAAGAAGCAGGGTCCGCCGCCCCTGTTCTCTCTATCCAAGCTGCAAGCCGAAGCCTCGCGCCGCCTCAAATGGGGCGTGGAAAAGACCGCTCGAATCCTGCAATCCCTGTACGAGACACATCAGGTAGCGACTTATCCGCGATCATCGGAAATCAGCCTTCCGGAAGCCGAGATTGCAAATGCCCCTGCCATGATGAAGGGCATACTCCGTCTTCCCTTCATAGGCGATGTCTCTTGGTCTGGCGAAGCTCCCGTTATCCGTAAGAAGCGAGGCGCATTCTCGGACAAGGATTTGAAGGGCGCGGCGCACTATGCCATCGTGCCGAACGTCAACACGGTCGATAAGTGGGGCCAGAAATGGGACGCTATGAATGGAGACGAGCGGGCGCTCTTCGAGATCATAGCTCGTCGCTATCTGGCGGTCATAGGCCCGGATCGCGAGTATGACAGCACAAAAATGTCGGTGACGGTCGCGGGCGTGTCTATGCGGTCAGCGGCTCCGTGGAGCGCGTGCCGGGTTGGAAGGAGGCGACGGGCAAGGTGGCCCGGCTTCCCGGCAATGATGCAGCGGATGACAGCGAGAACGGCGAAGACGAGGGCGATGCTGGCGACCTGCCGCCTTTCAAGGATGGCGATCCGGTAAGGGCAACGGATGCCGGCGTGGCGGAGAAGGTTACGACACCGCCACCGCGCTATACCACCGCCACACTCGAAATCGCCATGAGCGAGGCATGGAAGCTGCTGGACGATCCGCAGACCAAGGCAGCGCTCAAGGAAGCAGACGGCATCGGAACCGTCGCGACCCGGACCCATGTCATCAAGAACCTTTTGAACCGGAACCTGATCGAGACCTTCGACAAGAGCGATTCCGTCAGGGCGACAGATGCGGGCATGCAGTTCTTCGAGATTTTGGAGAAGGTCGAGCCGCGTCTTCTTGATGTGGGACTGACGGGCGAGATGGAAATCACGCTGGAGAAGGTCAAGAGCGGCGAGGTCGGAGCAAAGACTGCGGTCGAGAAGATCGTGGCCGTTGCAGAGGATGCATTGAGGAACATGCTGCAAGCCAAAGAGGGCGGCGCGGCGATCACGGCGAGCTTCAAACGTCCGCCGAGCGAAAAAATGAAGGCCGCAGCCAAAGCCAAGGCCCAGCGCGAAGGCCGCAAATCACCACCGCCCGGTGTGCTGAGCGATTTCGAGAAATGCCGAGATTATCTCGGGCCGATGCCTGATCGCGATTCTGGCCAAGGCCCGCACAAGCCTTCCGAAAAGCAGATCGAGTTCGCCAACAAGATCGCGGAAGCGGCCAGTGTGGCAATTCCCGACGATGCCATGAGTGATGCCAAAGCCCTCTCGGACTGGATCAACAAGCACAAGGGAAAGCTGCTCCCGAAGGGGAATGGTGATGGCGGAAACGGTGCGCCAAAGGGTGATGATGGCAGGCCATCAGGAAAGGCAATCAGTTTTGCCGAACGCATCGCCCAGCGCAAGCGCATCCAAGTGCCGCGTGAAGCCTATCAGGACCGGGCACGCCTTTCGGCGTGGATCGACGCCAACAAGTAAGTGCCGGTCCTGATGCCGGCCAGACCCAAACCAGCAGAGCAGCAAAGGAATATTCGATGACGCAGAGTGCAAGGATCAACAACAAGGCTTATGTCCGAGGTCGCCTCGTGCGTGATCCCGTGTTCACGGAGGCCAAGGACGGCAGCGGTCGCCAGATGGCATTTGGTCGGGTCGCCGTCGATTCGCCCTATGTGGACAGCAAGGGAGACTCGCGCGTTCGCACCGACTATTTCGTGCTCAAGGTCTTCAACAGCGAAGTGGCGAGCAAGCTGAGAAATGAAGGTGCGATCAAGGGATGCCTGATCGAGGCCAACGGCTCCATTACCGGCGAGCGGGAGGAATACGAGGACAGGGAAACGGGCGAGATGAAGGTCGTCTTCAATGTCGTTCTGAGTGTCGATACCACCGATGGGCATTCGGTTGCCATCGAGAGCTTCCCCAGCAGGAGCCGCAACGAGGCGGAGCAGGCCCAAGCCTGAATCCGCATTCGCTGGAACTCACGAGCGCCGTGGCGTGCCGACCAGCGCTGCGGCGCATTTTCTTGCGCAAATCGGGCTGAGAATGCTTTGAGGTTGTGTTATATAATTGCTAAAGAGCGCCGAACGAGCCCCTTCCGGTGCTTGAGAGGACAAGAATGACCACGCGCGCATCCACCAAGACAGAAATCATCGAGCGGCTTGCGGTCAAGACCCATCTGCCTCGACGGGATGCCGAGCGGGTCTGGGCAGCACTGGTGGAGATCGTGCGGGAGAATATCGAGGAAGGGCGTAATCTTTCCTTCGCTCCCGTGGGCCTTTTGAAGGTGAAGAAGCTGCCACCGAGGCAGGCATTCGCTCCGCAGGCAGGGCGCAAGGTTGATGTGCCGGCCCGGCATGCCGTGTCGTTTCAGCTATCGCGGGATTTCGACCGCACCTTGCGGGAGATGATCGCGGAAAAGCACGAGACTATCCTAGCGCAATGCTGATCGCCCACAAAATCGCGCTCGATCCGAACAACGCGCAGGCGAGCTACCTTACCCATGCCTGCGGCGTGGCACGCTTCGCCTACAACTGGGCGCTGGCCGAGTGGAAGCGCCAGTACGATGCGTGGAAGGCCGACAATAGCCTACCGAAGCCCTCGCAAGCCGCGCTGCGACGCCAACTCAACGCCATCAAGCGCGAGCAATTCCCGTGGATGCTCGAAGTCACCAAGTGCGCACCGCAGATGGCCATCATCCAGTTGGGCCAAGCGTTCCAGAACTTCTTTGCGGGCCGCGCCCGCTATCCGCAATTCCGCAAGAAGGGCGTGCACGACCGCTTCACGCTCACCAACGACCAGTTCGACATCGACGGCTGCCGCATTCGCATCCCCAACCTTGGCTGGGTGCGCATGCGCGAGACGTTGCGCTTCACGGGCAAGATTCTGTCGGCCACGATCTCCCGTGTGGCCGACCGCTGGTTCGTCAGCATCGTCGTGGACACCGAAGACCTTTCACACCTGCCCAAGACCGAAAACCAAGGCGCGGTGGGTGTCGATCTGGGCGTGTCGTCACTGGCGACGCTCTCGACGGGGGAGTCGATCCCCGGCCCGAAGCCCCACAAAGCGCTGCTGGGCCGCTTGCGCAGGCTCTCGCGGAGCTTGTCGCGCAAGGCCAAGGGATCGGCCAATCGCCGCAAGGCCAAGGCCAAGCTGGCGAAGCTGCACGCCCGCATCGCCAACATTCGGTCTGATGCCCTGCACAAACTCACATCAGACCTCACTCGGCGCTTCCACACCATCGGCATCGAGAACCTGAGCGTGCGCGGCATGGTGAGAAACCGGCATCTTGCCCGCTCCATCGCCGACATGGGGTTCTTCGAGTTCCGGCGGCAACTGGAGTACAAGGCGGCGATGCGAGGCGGGCAGATTGTTGTGGCAGATCGTTTTTACGCCAGCAGCAAGACGTGCTCGGCATGCGGCAAGAAGCTCGACGAACTGCCGTTGTCGGTACGCGAGTGGGCGTGCCCGTCTTGCGGCGTGGTCCACGACCGCGACGTAAATGCCGCGATCAACTTGAAGAACATGGCCGTGAGTTCCACGGTGTCAGCCTGTGGAGAGGCAGGCTCTGGCTCGGGCCGCAAGGCCCGAGTGAAACCGGCCTCGATGAAGCAGGAAGTCAGCTTCGGACCTGTTTAGGCAGGTTTGAGTAAGTCTGACGGAACGGTGCCGACTTCAATACCGGCGGCGTCTCCGATGCAGATCGTGTAGGTTGCTTGCGCCATTCAAAAGGATTCCTTGTCAGGGCTGGATGGAGCCTCCGTCCGATCCGAAGCTGTGCCTTCAGGGCGGCGAGGGCGGCTCCTCTTGGGGCGAACACGCTTTGGCAAGGCGTTCACATCAAGGGTCAGCCCGATATCGTCTTTGGCAACGTCCAGCAGGTTGGCGAGGCGATTGTGCTCACCGAGGGTCAGCATGACCATGGCGAGGACTCCGAGCGATACACCACCGTCGCCGCTTTCAAGTCGTCGGATGGTCGCCACATTCACGCCAGCGCCTTCGGCCAGTCGCTGCTGGGTAAAGCGGCGCTTCTTGCGGGCGATGGCAATGTCCTCACCAAGCTTCCGAAGCTCGGCTTGCATGCGCAGGGAGGGGACAGGTTTTTTGGCCATAATAGCGCATATATACACGATAAAAGGGAATAAAGCTACATATATGCGCTAATATAATAGCGTTAGAATGAGATTGCAGGCTCTGGTCCTCGATCTTTGCCGTCCTGTGGCTCAGGCGACGGCTTCGCCGGCATGCCGGTGGCGATGTCCCATTCTCGCCGGGCACGCTCATCCACATGCCGCACCGCCGCCTGAAGCGCGTATTCAGGGTCGGGAAAACTGCCGAACTGCCCCGGCGCATTGGCCAGTTGAACCGAGCTTTGGCCTGTGATCACCCCATTGGTGACGGTGATGGAACCCGGATAAAACGAATACCCCTCCGAATGGCGCTTCTGCATGGCGCAGGGTACTTCAATGGAACCATCCGGCATCTCTGCGTAATGGCGAGCGACTTGGACCGGAACGTCTTGATTGGCAGGCTCCAGTCTGAAAAGCCTCTCCCGCAGTTGCTGGGCGTCGTTAGTGCCCTTGTCCGGATGATTGGCGAGAGCGGCACGCAGCTCCTTGGCTTCATTTCTGTCGTAGTCAGTGTCGATCTGGATCATGCGCACCACGGTTGCAGAACGAGTGCCATATACCGCAGTAGCCTGTTCGCGGGCTTTGGAAACAGAAGGGGCGGGTGTGCCTGCCTGCCGTATCGCTGCGGCTATATCAATCCTATCAGCATCAGGCATGTCGGATTGGAGAAGATCGGGGCATATTGTTAGGGTCACAAAGCCACTAAATTCATTGTCATCGCCAATGGCCGAGCGATCCCCAGCCTCCCATGCTCTCCCTTCTGGGCTCTCGGGGTGGAACGGATTGTCCATCTCTTCCCTGCTTCGGTTGGGAACAAGGAAGCTGTAATCGCGCGTGGAATAGGCGTGCCCCGGTCGCTGATAATTGTGGTTGGCGCTCCACAGGACCGGCATGGCCATCAGCTTGGCAATGGTGGCGGGTTCCCCGTGCAAGTTCGGTGCATCTTTGCTGATACCTGTCATGAGTTGCACATGGTGGATCGCGTGGTCGATTGCCTCCATCCACTTGTCGTAGGCGGCAGGAAGCGTTGTAAGGCTCCCCGGCAGAGGAACGAGCAGAGATGTGTCCGGATCGTCGTTCTCGATGATAAAGCCGGGCTGGAACAGGTCTTTAGTCGTGAAATCGGGAGCCGTTCGCATCACGGCTTGCAGGATGACAGGATGGATCGTTTGCCCGGTCACTGGATGGCGATATTCCTCGCCATCTTGGATGAGCATATTAGGATGGCGGTATTCCACCATACCATAGGCAGCAGACGCCATGGTCGAAAAGACTGCCTCGTTGAAGATACTCTGGGCGTCACGGGGTTGATATTCGCCGCCCACGAAGCGGCCACCTACGAGCCTTGCCATCTCGATAAGGGCTCCGCGACCAACCTGCCGGTCTGGACCAGTCCATAGCTCCATGAGCGCGGCCCTCTGGTCTGTAAGGCTCTCGAACCCCAGCGTCTTGAAATATGCGGAAAACTTAGGATCGAGTTCGAGGGCGCTGCCCAGATGGGCAAAATACTCCTTCTCTCGACCCGTAGCGGTCCTGAAATCGAACGGTATATCTCCGGTGTCCATATGCTGCTCGTCGCCTGAAAATACCCGTTCGCTCATGACTCTGACCCCTCCGCCGAGGCGAGCGCGATCATACATGCTAACATCGCGCACGCGGGCGTTTCCAGACAGGTCGGATTCCCCGGAGAGGTAGCTGTATCCCTCTGCCACCGCATAACCGTGAACTCGGGAGTGTGCCGTCGCTGCGGCGTGGTCTTTCAGGAGTGCCGCTCCCTCGACGCGGGCGTTTGAGCAGGCATAGGCATTATCCGCAATCCATGCCTGTCCCTCTTGGCTAAGGTTGGTCATGTTCTCGACATAGCCACCTAGATCCCCTGCCTTCACATTATGAGCAGGAATGTCGATCAAGGCCCTGATCTGGTAGAGAGGCCGGAAAACATCTCCATCCGCTATCGCAGTAGGGTGGGGACGGTCGTAGAGAATTTCATACTTGGCTGGCGGGCCGAAGTCGGGCTCGCGCTCTTGAGCCTCGAAGGCAGCAATCCCTTCATGTTCGGAAACCTGCGCTGCGTAGTCTGTTCGCAGTTCATCCGCGATCCTGTCTCGCTCGTCCTCGATCTCTGCTTGCTCATGTTGAAACGCGAGATAGTCGGGATCGGGCTTCCAATCAGTAGGTTCTATTTTTGCTGTCGCTTCGCTATCGCGCAAAAATCTTTCATAGTCGGCGGCAGTGACCGTGCGATCCGCCGCCGGCACATAGTTTTCGAAGCTGGAAAACATATCAGCCGGTTTCCGTTGGTCCCAAGCAATGGATGCCAACTGAGCATGGATGGGGGACCGGGCAGCAAAAGCATTTGCCACCTGTTTGGCATTAGAAACCTGTTGCCGCCCTCTTTCTCGGGCATCGGGATCATCCGACCACGGGTATAGGAAGTCCGTACGCTTGAGCAGGGTATCGAGTTCGACAAGCTCTTGGCTGTCCGGAAACTCTGCCTGTGAGAGACGCTGTTCCGGGTCAGCTAGTCGCGCTTCTTCGATTAGCGCATGTTCGGCGGTGGCCGCATAGTGATAACCATCGGCAGCATTCTCGTCCGGCTTGCGCCATTCCGAATTTTCGGGGTCCCAATGCCATCCGGCAGCGCGGGCGGCTTCCTCTTGCTGCGCCTCCTCTTTAAATCGGCTTCGCGCACGCTCTTCCACTGACGCCCAATCTATATCTTGCGAAGCCGCATAGTGTTGGAGATCGGTCAGCAAGTCGGTGAGGTTCGTCTGCGCGTCACCTTGGTCGCCATTGGCTTCGACCCATGCCGACAGGACCGCGTTCCCATTGCTGGCGCGTTCGGATTCGTCGCTCATTCCTTCCACCCTTCATGCTGCCTCAAGGTGGGAAATACGATAGCCGAGCGAGTCAGTTAGGTAAAGTTTCGAATAGAAACGTTACGGTGCCACGGGCATGCGGTCGCTAAGAAATTTTCGCCACCAAGCAAGGGCGTCAACTGCCTCGACCTGTCCAGAGGCACGGGACACGCTTGGCAGGTAGTAGGTCACACCGTCGTGGTGCAGTGATGCCCAGCGGCGAATGGTCTTCTGCACTGCCCACGCCGGCCCGTGCAGCACAGGGAGCCGGCCCAATGCGGGATCAGGGTGCTTCTCGAAGACGATGATACCGTCCGGTCCAACATTGGCATAGAGCGTGTCCCCACGAAGCGTTTCATCGCGCGGGTGCAGGTGCATGCGAGGCGAGGCGTGCGTGCCGCCGAGTGATCCAGCCTCACTCAGTCGGTTGCCCTGCCGGTCAGCCGATAGTGTGAGTACCTTGTAGGAGAAAAACGGTTGCTTGCCTTTGGCGAGCCGCGCCTTGTTCAGCTTGGGATTAGCGGCGATCTCGACCGTTTCGACGTTTTCGCAGTTCAGAACCGCGCAGGCTTGTATCAACGCCAGCGCCTCGTCGCGGGAGTCGCTTGAGATCGAGAAAAAACCCTCGTCGATGTTGTGCTTAAACATGCCATCGAAGTGCTCGGGCTGGATGATGAACGGCTCGCTGTCGAACTTCTGGACTTTCTTGCCGACCAAGCCGGCTTCCTTGAGAGCCTCATATGATCGTTGCGCCAGCCTGTGGGTTCTCCCATCATCTATCGGCCTGAAATTGTTGTCGTAGGGGATGAAGGAGCCTCCCAAGCCAACAGTCCATAGAGAGTGATCATCAAACCACGAAACGGGAAGGACAAAGACGCCGCCTTGAGGGGACCGTTTGAGGATCGTGTTGAGGCCGGCATCGCGGAGCGCCGTAGGGGTTGCCTCCGGCTCCCAGCACAGGGCGATGCGGCGAGAGGCTGTCACCTGCTTGATACCACCAAGAGTGTCGATAGTTGTGTCTGTTTTCCAAGGAATCTCGAAAGCGACGACTGGATAAGGCAGACGAAGGAGGTCGAGATGCGCTTGGGAGAAGGAATCCACATCTAGAAGCATGCAGCAATTTGGAAGGATGAACTTTACCGAGTGCTGCAAGAGTTCGACCACAGCATTGATTGCCCGCCTCGATTGAACAAAAGCGGGGTGGGTGTGAGCGCTCAGATGCTTCAAATCTTCGATGGCATGAGCGCAATAGTTGAGCGCTACGACGCTTTCGTCGCTGCCATCGGTGATCTGGTCCCTATTCACAGCAGCCTCCGGCGTTTTTAGACGATCCGCTTCGGCGGATTGGCCTTGATGTGGCGCTCCCACTCTTCGAGTTGTCGCCGCGCCTTCGCTTCCTGTTCCGGGGTGCGCGGAGGCATGGTATTCGCGACCTCTGTCCAGTTGTCGATATTCAGAGCGTCGGCCAATGTCTCACCTACAACGGCTACACCGCTGCCGACGATCTCTCCTGCAATCTTTGTGCTCTTGGCCATTGTCGCCTCTGGGCCTTACTTGGAATCGTCCCATGCAGAGCGGAGAGCCTTGCCCACGCGCTGCTCGGCCTCCTCGCGGCCTCCCTCGTGGTGTGGGTTTAAAATAGGTGGCGAACAGCACAGTCTGGCCGGGAGGTCAGTAGAAGACAGTTCCAAATAAGGCGCGTGGACATCGGCAATTTACGATTGACGTACTACGACGACCGTAGTATGCTAGTCGCATGATAAAGACATGGGCCAACAGTGCGACTGAACGCTTTGCTGTCGATGGCAAAAGCAAGTTTTCAGGAATGGACGAAGATTTGGCCTTTGAGCGCTTGGCTGCGCTGGATGCAGCGGAGGCATTAAGCGATCTCAGTCCACTGAAATCGCTCAATCTGCACCCCTTGAAGGGCAACCGGAAAGGGCAATGGGCGATCAATATCAATGGCCCTTGGCGCATTTGCTTCCGTTTCAAGGACGGCAATGCATGGGAAGTCGAGATAACAGACTACCATTGAAAGGATGATGAACATGATAGCGGTTCACCCCGGTCGGATATTGAGAAGCGAGCTTGAAGCACGCGCGCTGTCGGCCAACAAGCTTGCGCTTTCCCTGCGCCTGCCGTCTGGCAGGATCACCGACATTCTGAACGGCAAGCGAGGCATATCGCCGGATACGGCACTACGTCTCGCGCGCTATTTCGGTAACAGCGCCCGGTTCTGGCTCAACCTGCAAACGGCTTATGAGCTTGCGCAGGCCGAGCGAGAGGTTGGATCGCGGATCGCCACAGAAGTGACGCCTGCCGAAGCGGCCTGACGAGTTCCAAATAAGGCGCGAGATGACGGTGCGGCATATTCCGAACAGCGGATGGAATGGTCGATTGAAGATCATTCGAGACGAGCGCAACCTGTCACAGCAGGCGTTTGCTGATCTCTGCGGTATTTCAGTGCGAGCCTATCGAAACTATGAGCTTGGTATGAGAGAGCCGCCTATCGGCACATTTTGATGCAGATTCTGACCGCCACCAATGTTGATGCCAACTGGCTGCTGTTTGGTGAAGGGCGAAGAGCGGCAACCAAGTAAGGCGATGGTCGAGAGAGTTCCAGAAAAGGCGCGAAGAAGATGCATCTCAAAAAGAACGAGACCAAAGGCATTATCGCTATTACAGCGGTGGCGCTTTTCGTGGCAGTTTCTTTACATGCGCAATTCGTGGGAGCCGAGGACCGAACGGCAAGTCAGGATTATGCGCCAATAGAGCTTTCCGATGTGGACATTGCTTCCCGATTGAAGCCGCTGCTTGCGCGGTTGCAGGGGATCGATGACAGCCCGTCCGGTATCACTGCTTCGCCAGACGACACGATCATCATGTTTTTTGCCCCTCATTGCCCACCATGTCAGGAGGCGTATGAGGCGCTTCTGGGGCGATATCCGATCAAATTCGTTCCGGTGAGCGCCGACCCGCCGAGCGAGGCGCGTGAAGAAATGGCTATAATCCGGGGGGTGCTGCGAGCGGAAGATCGCAAAACAGCACTCCGCTACCTGATGAAGGATTGGCAGGTCGTCGGATTGGATACCTCGTCAGACGAAAAGCTCGATGCTTCGATTCAAGAAAATTACGAGGTCTTCGGTGTGCTTGCTTCGAAACTGGAAGATCAGGCCGGAGGTTTGCCATTCTTTGTGTTCCCGAAGAAGTCGGGGGAGGTTATTTTCAGCAAGGGATGGTCTACGTCGATGAGGCCGATTGTTCAGCAGTTCATGGATGGGAGCATG